>VFQM010003067.1_pt1 | contig 11251 bp, 13 predicted proteins | sample 3512391 | NCBI WGS metagenome assembly VFQM01 (sample SAMN10412369, study PRJNA504923) | tailings metagenome | isolation source: Replicate 1 from Balatoc abandoned mine | place: Philippines
AGTTGCCAGGCAGCGAGCCGAGATAGGCCTCGGTCGCATTCAGCGTTTCGATCCGTGCACCGAACCCTTCGGCTTGGATCAGGCGCCGGACGGCCTCGGCCTTTTCCTGCAGGCGGCTATAGTCGTCGTCGAACAGTGTGATGACCGGCGTATAGTAGCCATAGGCGACGAGTTGCGAGGAGGCCTGCGCGATCGCATCCTCCGTCTCAGTGACCATCGCCATCGCATCCTGATCCAGCGAACGGCTCTGGGTCTGGAAGAGCTGGTCGAAGAAGGGGCGTACCTTCTGCTGCCACTTCTTGCGGGTGCGCTCGAGTTTTTGCCGGGCTTCCTGCTCATCGAGGAAGATGAACCGGCTCGACCAGCGATAGGTGAGCGGCATCAAATCGAGGGAACCGAGAATTCCCGGCCAGCTTTCCGCCGGAAAGCCATCGATCGCGACGATTGCCAGATAGCGTCCATCGACCATGGGAGAAAGACCGTGCTGGTATTCTGCGGTCGCCAGCCAGTCGAGATACATCGGTATATCAGGCAGCCGGACCGGATGGTTCTCGCCTGAAACGCAGAAACGGACGAACTGGAACAGCTCATCGTAATGGGCAAGGCGGAAACCCGGTTCGTCCTCTGCCTCGCGCGTGACCATGCGCCGGATCGACAGCACATTGCCGAGATACTGCTCGATCTCGCGGATCGAGTTCCGGAAGCTGTCGAGCACGGTGTCGGCGTAATCGGCGCCGCGGCTTTCGTGGTCGGAGTAGATGTAACGGACAAGGCCCGCTCGTCGCCGCTCTGGCGGCCGATAGGTCAGGATCAGCGCATGCTCGCTCTCGTAGTGCCCCCTCTCTTGCTCGAAATAGTCGCTGCGCTCCCGGTCGATGGCGCGCGTGACTGCATCGGGAAAATGGCAATCTTCTTGCGCCGGATAGCCGGTGCTCGGAATGCGTACCGTCTCCACCTGGATCATCCAGCCGGAGCCGAGCCGCGCGAAAATCGAATTGATCTGGCGCGCCACCTCGTTGCGCTCGAAATTGGTGGAGCTTTCGCTGTCCGGTCCGGCAAAATACCAACCGGCCATCAGGCTCCCGTCCTTCAGAAGCATGATGCCGTTGTCGACCAGTCCCGCGTAAGGCAAGAGGTCGGAGAAGGACGGGCCGGAATGACGGAAGGCTCGCAGGGCAACCATGACGCCTACGCTTTCCGCCAGGGCGTCGAGGTCACGCGATAGACCGGCCGATAGCCGATATGGCGGATATAGACCTTGCGCATCATCGGATCGGCCTTCGCCATCATGCGAAGTGCGGCCACGACGACGATCCAGATGGCGGCGCCGAACAGGGCCGAGAACCAGGTCAGCACGACGAAGACGAGAATGACCGCGGCGAGGCCCGTCACGAGCACCAGTTCGCGATCCGCGCCCATCAACAGGTTCGGCCGGGACAAAGCCCGGTGGATTGTCGAGTGGGCGAGTGGTGTCGAGGGCTCAGCCATGCCCCCTCCCCGCCGCGATGAACAGCGACGGCACTGCGGATGAAACGTCCGCAACGCCGATCGATGCGCCCGATGCTCCGAACAGGCCGACGATCTGGGTGGCGCCGAGCAGGATGCCGGCGACGAGCACGACATACATCAGCCGCCGCGCGAAATCGTTGAGCTCGCCGCCGAAGATCAGCATGCCGCCGGCGACCGCAACGGCCGCCAATGCGATGAAGCCTGCGACCGGGCCGGTGATCGATTGCTGGATCTGCTGGAGCGGTCCCTCCCACGGCAGACCGCCGCCACCGCTGGCAAGGGCCGGTTGGCTGGAAGCGATTGCGATCATGAATGCCGAAAGGGCGGCGACCCTGATCCACCTATGCGACATCGCGCTCACCCTTCCCTGCGCAGGACTCGAATTCGTATTGTCCGTTGGCGAAGCGCTCGACATGGATGATGTCACGCACCACCCGCCCGCGCGCCGTGCGCTCGATCGAGACAATCAGGTCGACCGCCTCGCCGATCACTTCGCGCATGGGCTTCTGGCTGACTTCGGCGGTCAGCTGCTCGAGCCGGCGCAAGGCCGATTCCGCGCTGTTGGAATGGACGGTGGTCAGCCCGCCTGGGTGTCCGGTGTTCCAGGCCTTGAGCAAGGTGAGGGCCGCCCCGTCGCGGACCTCGCCGACGATGATGCGATCGGGCCGGAGCCGCATCGTGGATTTGAGCAGCCGTGCCATGTCGATGCTGTCGGATGTATGCAGCGCAACGGCATTTTCGGCCTCGCACTGGAGCTCGGTGGTGTCCTCGAGGATCACCAGCCGATGTTCCGGCGAAGCAACCGCGATCTCCTGCAGGATCGCATTGGCCAAAGTTGTCTTGCCCGAGCCGGTACCGCCCGACACCACGATGTTGAGGCGTGATGAGACAGCGTTGCGAATAGCGGCGGCCTGGGACGGGTGCATGATCCCTTGCCGGATGTATTCGTCGAGCGGGATCAGACGGGATGCACGTCGACGAATGGTGAAGACTGGCGCCGTGACGACAGGAGGAAGCAGCCCCTCGAAGCGGTGGCCATCGATCGGCAATTCTCCCGAAACGATGGGCGTGTCTTCGCTGACCTCTGACCCGAGCGCGTGGGCCACGCTGCCTATGACAATCTCCGCGGCGCCGGCCAGCATCGTACCGGTCTGGGTCATCCCCTGCCCCAGTCGCTCGATAAATAGCCGTCCGTCCGGGTTGAGCATGATCTCGATGACGGTGGGATCGGCAAGGGCAACGCAAATCTCTTCGCCGAGCGATTCCTCAAGCTTGCGCACGAGCCGGATATGCGAGCGCCGGTCAGACATGACCCACGGCCGGATGCTTGCCGGGTACGGCGCAAACTCGGGGCCTTTGATCTACGCCATTCTGGAGAACCATGCCTGCCTCGCGTGTTTGAAGACGATCTGGTGGCAAGGGTTGCAGTGTGGCGCTGGCAGGTCATCCCCTCGAAAGTGAGGGGGCTGAGTCGCAGCGATTCTGTGGTTGGCGTATGAGAACGGGGCGCTCAGCTCCTCCTGTCGAACCCTTCGACCCCTCGAAAGTGAGGGGGCATTTAGCAAGGCGGGAACCGTGTTCGTGAGAGCTAACCACTTGAAACGGTAAGAAAAATAAAGGCCGATTGGCCAATGCGGGGGCTCACCGATTTAGGCAGTTAAGTCTCTGTTAACCCTATTCTTCTTGCCAAGCGGAATGGAATCGGCTGTTGTATCCACGGTAAATCGCCGTGTTTACGAAAATCACCGTGTCTACGAGAAGCGTTCGTGAAGATGAATTCGCATCCCCATAAGGCAATCCACGAGCTCATTGGCGTTCACGCTCGAGATCTGTCTGCTCGGCTTCACGAGCACCGTACTAAGCTGTTCCCGCCTATCGCTCGAAAGAGTCTTCGCATGTTCTCGTCAACCGAAGCGGCGAAGCTGATAGGTATTAACGATGGCTATCTTCGTCATCTTTCTCTCGAAGGCAAGGGACCTCAGCCGGATGTGGGCGAGCGTGGGCGACGTTCCTATTCGGCTGCGACAATACAGGGCATCCGGGAGTTTCTTGAAGAGGCGGGCAAAGGTGACAGGCGCTATGTACCCTGTCGTCGTGGGACAGAGCATCTGCAAGTCATCACCGTCGTGAACTTCAAGGGTGGCTCCGGAAAGACCACCACCGCTGCACACCTCGCCCAGCATCTTGCTCTGAACGGCTATCGCGTTCTGGCGCTTGATCTTGATCCACAGGCCAGCCTTTCAGCGCTCTATGGGTTCCAGCCAGAGTTCGATGTCGGCGACGATCAGACACTCTACGGCGCGGTCCGTTATGATAGCTCGCGGCGCAGCCTGCGCGACATCGTTCAGAAGACCTATTTCACCAATCTGGATCTTGTACCCGGCAATCTCGAACTCATGGAGTTCGAGCATGATACAGCAAGGGTTCTTGGGTCGGGTGTGCGGGAAGGCATGTTCTTCACGCGCATGGACGAGGCTCTGTCCGAAGTTGCCGACGACTATGACATCGTCGTCGTAGACTGCCCTCCTCAACTTGGGTTCCTGACAATCTCGGCACTGTGCGCGGCCACGGCCGTGCTCGTAACTGTGCATCCTCAGATGCTCGACGTAATGTCGATGTGCCAGTTTCTCCTCATGACATCGGAGCTCTTAGCGACGGTGGCGCGTGGCGGAGGGAGCATGGAGTATGATTGGATGCGGTATCTTGTAACTCGCTACGAGCCCGGTGACGGGCCGCAGAACCAGATGGTGTCATTCATGCGATCGCTGTTTGGCGAGCATGTTTTGAACTATCCGATGCTCAAAAGCACCGCCATCTCGGATGCGGGTATCACTAAGCAGACATTATACGAGGTCGAACGGAGCCAGTTTACGCGTGCGACGTACGACCGGGCAATGGAGTCGCTGAATGATGTCAACGGTGAGATCGAGCAGTTGATCAATGCCGCGTGGGGGCGCTCATGAGACCCATGGCTTTAAATGTCTCGCTATCGGTCGTGAAAAGTTGCCGGCCGGCAACTTTTCCTCAAAACCCCCGATGCGACGGATGCGAGAGGGGCAGATAATGGCCCGAAAGAATCTGCTCGATGGTCTGGGTTCGAAAGAGTTGCCGGCCGGCAACTCTGAGCACGAGAGTATCTCTACGCCACTGCCTCCGCCGGTTTCTCGCGGACCGCGAGGTGCGATTGGTGCGATCTCGCGTACGATAGAAACCTTGGTCTCACAGGCGGAAGGAGAACTTGACCCAAGCGTGATCGATCCACCGCCGTTCCAAGATCGTCTTGCGGAGTCACCGGCTGCGTTTGCCGACTTTCTTGAAGGCGTCCGTGAAGCAGGTCAGCAGGTGCCAATTCTCGTGCGCCCCCACCCCGAAAAGGAGGGACGCTATCAATTTGCGTTCGGACGCCGTCGGCTCCGTGCTGCGCGGGAGCTAAATCGGAAGGTTCGTGCGATCATCAAGCCGCTGAGCGATGCTGAGCTCGTGATCGCCCAAGGGCAGGAGAATGCAAAGCGCAAGGACCTGTCGTTCATTGAACGAGCGCTTTATTCCGCTGAGCTTGAGCGCCAGGGAATAGCGCGTGATACGATTATGAAGTCGCTGGGCGTTGACAAGACAGGGTTGTCTCGGCTGATTTCGGTCGCCGAAGAAGTACCCACGGAAGTCGTCATAGCAATCGGGTCCGCCCCGAAAGCGGGCAGAGATCGGTGGCTGGAACTGGCGGCACGGCTTCGGGCTGGTGACGCCATGGCCCGTGCGAATGACATTACAAGTAGTGCGTCGTTTCAATTGATGGAATCCGACGAACGTTTTGCGCATCTATTCTCCGCGTTGGCGAAGCCAAGAGTAGCGGCGACAAGATTGCAAAGTTGGCGTTCGCAGGACGGAACGAGAGCCGCACGTTTCAAGCGTGACAAGGTCGCGACCACGATTGTGATCGACCATAAGGCTGCACCAGACTTCGGGGATTTCGTGCTCTCGTCGCTCAGTGATCTCTATGAGGCTTACCGGGCGGCGAGGGTGGCGAATGGCAAAAACGAGGATGAGGAAGGAAGCTAACCCGGCAAAGAAAAAGACCCCCCAGACAGTGTCCAGAAGGCCTCTCTCATCGTGTAGCGACTTTGAGAATCGCACTTCCGGAAATAGCAGTCAAGAGTCAACCCGTCACTTTCGAGGGGGCGCTTTCGCTTTGCCTAGCAATAGGTGAAGGACAATGCAGACGCATATCACAACGACGCCCTTTGGGCGGCGAGCGGTGACGCTTGGCCAGATTGCAAGCCAGGCAGCCGCAAAAGCGATGCCGAAAGAGGCGATCGTCAACAAATGGCGAGTTTTCGAGGACATCCGCAAAGCCCGCGAGCCGCTCGGCGCGACGGATCGCTCTCTGGCGATCCTCAACGCCTTGCTGTCATTCCACAGAGAAACGGAACTCTCGGCCGACGGCGAACTCATCGTCTGGCCGTCGAACGAGCAGCTCATGGCGCGCGCTAACGGCATCTCGCCGGCGACGCTTCGGCGGCATCTTTCGGTTCTGGTCGAATGCGGATTGATCATTCGCAGGGACAGCCCCAACGGCAAGCGTTTCGCACGCCGGAGCAGGGCAGGGGAGATCGAGCAGGCATTTGGCTTCGATTTGTCGCCGGTCGTCGCCCGCGCCGCGGAGTTCAGAGACCTGGCAGAGGCGGTGCAAGCCGAGAAGAAGGCGTTCCGTGTAGCCCGCGAGCGTCTGACGCTGCTCCGGCGTGATATCGTCAAGATGATCGACGTCGGCGTCGAGGAAGGTGTGCCGGGCAACTGGGGCAGGGTGCTTCAGACTTATCAGACTGTTATCTCCAGGCTTCCTCGAACGGCATCAAGGCAGCTCGTAGAGGACATCTGCGCCGAGCTTCATGATCTGCACGCCGAAATACGTGACGTATTGGAATCTTTTGCAAAAACACAGAATCCGAACGCCAATGAGTCTCATTCTGAACGCCACATACAGAATTCAAAACCAGACTCCCTATCTGAATCTGAACACGGCTTTAGAGAGAAAAATGAAGCGAGCGGCAACGCTACGGATACCGACAACGTACGGAGCCTGCCAAAACGGGATTTGCCCTTGAGCATCGTGCTGGATGCGTGCCCGAACCTGCGGGATGTTGCCCAGGCGGGCGAAATCCGCCACTGGCGCGACTTTCTGGCGGCCGCGGAACTGGTCCGCACCATGCTCGGCATCAGTCCCAGCGCCTGGCAAGAGGCCCGCGAGGTCATAGGCGAGGTTCAGGCGGCAATTGCGCTGGCGGCGATCTACCAACGAGCCGACCAGATCAACAGCGCCGGCGGGTATCTGCGCAGCCTGACCGACAAGGCCCGGGAAGGGAAATTCTCGACCTGGCCAATGATCATGGCCCTGTTGCGCGCCAGATTGGATGAAGGAAAGCGGGACAGACCTTCCGAGAACGCGATATCTGAGCCTGGCTCACAGCTCGAGGTATCGGATTCGCTTCTGAAAAGCCTGCGAAAGCTGAACCCATGATCGAGAGGACACCTACCAGGCAAGAGCCAATCGACGCATTGCCGAAGCCTGACGGTGAGAGCAGCACGACGACACGCGTACGGCAACCGGCTTGGCATCGAAATGGGTGGAATTGGATGGAATAATAGAATGTCGCTGAATGCTTCAACGCTTCATATCACCCCCGAGGGACTGTCGCTGATCGCGGAGATCAACAAATTCAAGGGTGCGTGGCGGGCAGCCCGACGGATCGCGCCGGGACGTTTGTCCAGCCTCTGCCACGTAGCTAGGTTCCTCGAACCGCAGGGTGGAACTCGTTTCTCGCTGATGACAACCACAGGGACGCCCGCATTTGGGTAGGCTCTTCTTAGCCATCCTCCCAATCTAGGGTCTTGTTGGCGAACGTAGGCTTTGCTATATGACTACTGTGGTCATTCTCTGAGGTGCCAGAAATGAGAGAAATCCAGCTTAAAGACGCCAAGGCGACGCTATCCGCCGTTGTCGACCAGGCAGTTAGGGGCAATCCGGCAATCATTACCCGACACGGTCGGAAGGATGCGGTGGTGCTTTCGTTTGATGAATACGAAAAGCTTTCCCGCATCCCAAGCTTCGGACGTTTGCTGGCGTCATTTCCCGGTGAAGAAGATGATATCCCGGCACGGAGCGAAAAGCCCGCCCGACCCGTTGACCTGTGATGTTTCTGGTTGATACCAACGTCATTTCCGCATTGGCGCCGTCGAAACGACAGAGTCTTGATCAGCTTGTCGAATGGCTCGACAAGAACAGCTCTCAGCTATTTCTGTCGGTCATCTCGGCTGCTGAGGTTCGATCTGGAATAGCCAAAGCTGAACGGGAAGGTGCGAGCACGAAGGCACGACAGCTAACGGAATGGTGGGAAAGCATAGAGCATCTCTATGCCGAGAAGTTGCTGCCTTTCGACCTGAGATGTGCACATGCCGCCGGTCAAATTTTGGATGCAGCGCGCGCTCATCAGCCGGGTTTCGAAGACATCGCCATCGCGGCTACCGCCCAGGTGCATAATTTGACGGTTTTAACCCGAAACCTCCGCCATTTTGGACCGCTCGGTATTCGAGCAGTTGATCCTTTCACGGCATTGCCTGACTCATAACGAGGCAGCGATGGGTGCATAACTGCAACCGTGCTTCCTAAGCCGCCAGCAGCCCGGATCGCCTCGCGCGATCCAGCAAGTTCTTGACCGATGATGGAGCCCATTTGGTTCCGCCGCGTGGTGTGCGCTCATGCAGCCGCTCGAGCTGACTAGCGATTTCACGTAGCGTCAGGTCTGGATTGGACGAATGAATCCCGACCACCAGTGTCATCAGGCGATCTTCCGGAAGCCGGGGAGGGGATTTACGCAGCAGCGCCGCGTCGGCCATACCTTCGGAGACCATCCATCTGACTGCTCTTCGAAGGCGTTCCGGCGTCCAGTCGAGCCCGCGCTGCTTCAGGACACGGGCAATGTCGTCCCAGGTATGATCGGGCCGCATACGCCGCACTGTTGGAAGCCATTGGCTCGCCGTCGCCTGGATCCGTTCGCCATAGGCAGCCTTTTGCGCTGCGGTCATCTTCGCCAGCGCCTCCGGTCGACGCTCACGAATCCCGGGATTGCCTGGTTTCTTGCCTCTCGCCTTTGCGGCCTGGATACCGGCCTTGGTGCGTTCGGAGATCAGTGCGCGCTCCAGCTGCGCAACGGCGCCCAACACCTGCAGCGAGAACATGCCTTGCGGAGTCGAGGTGTCGATCGGATCCCGCAGCGATCGGAAATGCGCTCCCTTGGCCGCGAGATCTTCGATGACTTCAAGCAGGTGGCTGACGGAGCGTGCCAGGCGGTCGAGGCGAACGACGACGAGCGTGTCGCCGACGCTGATATCCCGCATCAGCCTGGCGAGGGTAGGGCGGGCACGTGAGGCACCAGAACCGTGCTCCTGGACGATCACATCGCAGCCGACCGAGCGCAGCTCCATCTCCTGTGCTTCCGTCGCCTGTTCGTCCGTCGAGACACGGGCGTAGCCAATAAGCCGGCTCTTCTGCTGCCTCATGTCGCCCTCGCTTGATGACCGGGTCGATTATCGCTCAAGCCAGTTTTCCACGTTGAGACCGCGGATGCGTTGGAACTCGCGGGTGTTGTCCGTTACGAGCGTCAGGTTCAGCGCGAAAGCATGCGCAGCGATCAGCAGGTCGTTCAAGCCGATCGTTTGTCCTGCCGCTTCCAGTTCCGCCCGGATGCCGCCGTAGTCAGTATCGGCGGGAATATCCAGCGGCATGACCGGTATCGTCTCGAGCACACTCTCTACTTTGGCCAGTAACTTCGCCGAGCCCTTTTTCGCGCAGCCGTACCGCAGTTCAGCAGCGACGACGATGCTGGTGCAGATCTCCCTCGGATCGGTCTCTTCGACGCGGCGCGCGGCCGAACCGAACGGGTTGCGTATGAGGTCACTGATGATGTTCGTATCGAGCAGATAGCCGGTCAAAAAATATTCTCCGGCCTGGCAGGCATGTCCTCGATGTCGGGAAACTGGTCTTCAGGTCCGAGAGGCTCCTCCTTCTTCCATTCGGCAAGCAGCTCGATGATGTTGGTTGGTCCGGCGACAGGCTCAATGATGAGCTTGTTTCCTTCGCGATGAATCATGACGCGATCCCCCGGCAATTCGAACTCCGCAGGGATGCGCACCGCCTGGCTGCGATTGTTGCGGAACAGCTTCACTTCTTTCGGCCTGGATGAAGGTATTGGAATAGGCATGGTGGCGGCCTCCTTTGCATATGCCAGAATGTATATGCCAAGTCTCATCAAATCAAGCACGTCCCAGCACGGTCCGGCCGTCCTGCTGAAATCGACTTTGGGAAATTGGATCTCGGCGACTCCAGTGCGAATTTCTAAATACAGAAGATACGCCTAACCGATCGTTTGTAAACGTCTCTTGATGCCTTTTGTGCCGTCGCTACGGCCGCGCAGATGCCGGAAATGCGCGGTTTTCGAACTTCTCGTGCGTCTGAGGGTCTAGGGCTGTACAGACGGCGGCCGACCTCCTTGTAGTATCGGTAGAGGGCCGCCGGAAAAATCCCCGACAAGTCAAGTTAAATGCCGAGTAGCTTGACAATCGCAAATCAGATACAGCCAAAACAATGGCTTACGAAATCGGCAAACTGCCTCTGGAAACGCTCATCGGACCCGCCACGCGGGCGACTGTCGGTTTTACTTTTTGATTTCAATTGAAACGCTAAGGTAAAAAAACCGCCCTCGCTGCCCGCCATGTGGCGGCCGAACGCGGGGCAGGGGAGGGGGCTTTCTGCTTCTTCGCAGTTGGTCAAGCGCGATTGGCGGAGTCATCCTCGCGCAAGAAGCTCTGCACGACACGGCCAACCTTCACCATCTGTCCAATGTCCTGGGGCAGCGTCGGATAGAGCTCCATGACCTTCTCGCCAGGATCATGCAGGAACGCCGGAACAAACGTGCCGATGCGACGGCTCGCCGCCCGTAGGTCAGACAGCTTATCAAACTCGTGTGCCCGTAGCGCAGTGGAGATCAACTGCTCGTACCGTTCGTACTCGGCGACATCCTCGGGAGTATAGGAAGCCGGCGGGACGTAAAGTGGCATTCGGTGCGCCGCCGGATTACGACGGGTTTTCACCTCCGCTTCCCATGCTGTGTAGGGAGAAAGCGCCTGTGCGACGGACTTCAGGACCGGATCGGCGGCGATGCTGGGTTTAAAAAGACCAATCGACATCGCACGAGCAGTTCTTGTCGTTGCACTTCCGGCATTGTGCACTATCACCCACGCGCAGTTGTCGAGCAGTCCGAGGATATTGATGTAAATGGCGTTGAGGTCACGGCAGACGTCATCCGATTGCTCTTGCGTCAATGGAACTGTGCGATCGGGCATTATGATGCTCTGGAAGCTTCGAAACGACGACATCAACATCCGCAAGCGACGCATGACCCCGAATCGTAGGAAATGCTCGGCGTCTTTGGTGAACTGCACCACGCCGAGCATCAACAAGGCGTCGGATATCAGCTCCAGCAGCGCGTTGTTGACGCCATAGACGTGATTCTCTTTCGCCTGGTTGACGAAGTAGTGATCGCTTTCAGGATTTTTCCTCGTCAGAAACGGTGCTGCGAACTGGTCGAAATGCGTCTGGTACTCAACTTCTCGCAACCCTAATTCATCGTTGAAGGGCATGACGGCTCCTTGGTTACAGCCCGGACGCCTTGGTGAGATTGGTCCGGAA
>VFQM010003068.1_pt1 | contig 11250 bp, 2 predicted proteins | sample 3512391 | NCBI WGS metagenome assembly VFQM01 (sample SAMN10412369, study PRJNA504923) | tailings metagenome | isolation source: Replicate 1 from Balatoc abandoned mine | place: Philippines
CTGTCTCGTTGCCCCGAAGGGGCCCCGGAGGGCATATATTGCGGGGTATGCGCGTTGTATCGACTTCGTCGATCCTCTTGGCTTTGCCAAGGAACTATTGGCAAAGCCAATTTATGCGCTCCCCGAAGGGGCGAGCGCATACTGCACCTTTAGGTGCTGGACAACACTTTATATGCCCTCCGGGGCCCCGAAGGGGCACGAGCGCATAGCGTTGATGTTGGCCCCTTCGGGGCTCCTTCCTCGACCAAAGGGGGTATCTTTTTCTTGCCCTCCGGGGCCCAAAGGGCTAAAAGGAGGTCTGCCGATCCTTGGCTTTGCCAAGAGAACGCAACGCAAGGATTGCCCCAAAGGGGGCCCTTTAGCTTTCAGACAAATATGCGCGTCTCGTGCCCCGAAGGGGCAAACACGTTGTGTTGTATCGGCAGGGCCGATCCTTGGCAAAGCCAAGAGACGCGCATACCCCGCAAAGCGGGAGAGATCGGCTTCGCCGATCCTGGAAGCGGGCCCCCTTTGGGCATATATTGCGCGCAGAGGCTGCTTGGTTTTAACGCCATTTTATACGGTTTTTGTTTTTACTTTACATTGTTTTTTGTTCGACATTATCATAGTATTAAAACTGTCTTACAATAAAGCAACTCAAAAATAGAGTTTATTTAACCCGGCTTTCTCTCTTTCGCTTCTCGTTGCCCCTTCGGGGCACATATCTGTCTGAAAGCTTTGTCAATATATTACCCCGGAGGGGCCCGAAGGGGCGAGCGCATACTGCACCTTTAGGTGCTGGAAAGGGGACGCAAAGCCGAACCAAAGGGGAGGAACGTCTTTTAGCCCGACTCCCACGTTGTTCTCTATTGGCAAAGCCAATTGACGACGCGGCTTTCAGATATATAAGCGCTCCCCTTTGGGGACGCGCATACCCCGCAAAGCGGGAGGTCGGCAATATATGCCCAAAGGGGTTGTTGCCCCTTTGGGGCAATCCTCGCTATGCCCCTTTGGGCATATATAGCCAAAGGGCCTGCCCCAAAGGGGCATCGCGCAAAGCTATGCTTTCTCCCAAAGGGAGACGTAGCGCATACTGCACCTTTAGGTGCTGGAGGACTGCCCCTTTGGGGCCCTTTAGGCATATATTGGGGGTTACGTTATTGCTTATTGGCAAAGCCAATTACAACAACGAAGCAAGACGGCAAATATGCGCTATCTCTTTCCCCGGAGGGGCCCGAAGGGGGTAGTGGGACGCGCATACCCCGCAAAGCGGGAGAGATCGGCTTCGCCGATCCTGGAAGCGGAGGCCCTTTGCTTTTAGCCCGGCTTAATTTTGTCTTTTAAAAATACATTTTGATATAGGACTATGAAAGATTACCTAATTAAAAATAAATTGCTTGGCAAAACTATACCAATATCAAAAATTGCTCATACAATATATGCCCCCCTTCGGGCATATAAAGTTGCCCCTTTGGGGCAATCCTCGCTTTGCTCGACCCAGAAGGCTGAAAGCAAAGCCCCTTCCCTGAAAAGGGACTCAAGGGACTTTATAGTTACCCCTTCGGGGCCCCTTTGGGGCCCTTCGGGGCCCCTTTGGGGCCCTTTGGGGCCCCAAAGGAGGACTCTGGCCCAGAGGGGCTTGGAGGGGCCTTTTTTTAATTTTACTTTTGACAAAGGACGTTTAAAAAATTTAGTTTCTTGGACATTACAACATTATGGTCACTATAAAACAGTTGAATTATTAGAACAATTAAAGAAAACAGGTTTTGAATATGCAACCAAAGCTGGCATTTCTTTAGGAATTGATGATTTAAAAATTCCACCAAAAAAACATGTTTTATTACTCTCTGCTGAACAATTAACAAAAGTAACAACTCAGCAGTATCAAAGAGGGGATATTACAGCTGTTGAACGTTTTCAACGTTTAATTGATACATGGCACCGTACAAGTGAACAACTCAAACAAGAAGTTATTTCACATTTTGAAGAAACAGATATTTTAAACCCTGTTTATATGATGGCTTTTTCTGGTGCTCGTGGTAATATTTCACAAGTTCGACAATTAGTTGGTATGCGTGGTTTAATGTCTGATCCTCAAGGTCAAATTATCGATTTTCCTATTCAAAGCAATTTCCGAGAAGGCTTAACCTTAACAGAGTATATTATTTCAAGTTATGGTGCTCGAAAAGGTATTGTAGATACAGCTCTTAGAACGGCTAACGCTGGTTATTTAACTCGTCGTTTGGTCGATGTTGCTCAACATGTCATTATCTCACACTATGATTGTGGGACAAAAAAGGGCATTTTTTTACTGGATATGAAAGAAGGTAATAAAACTATTGTTTCCGCAAGAACTCGTATTATTGGGCGAGTTTTAGCTCGCGATATTTATAAACCTAAAACAAATATTAAAATCTTTTCTAGAAATCAGGAAATTACAACTGATGTTGCTTTTGAAATAACAAAATATACAAATAAAGTTTTTGTCCGATCTGCTTTAACTTGCAATACAACAAAATTAATTTGTCAATTATGTTATGGGTGGAGTCTAGCTCAAGGAAATTTAGTTTCAGTGGGTGAAGCAGTTGGAGTTATTGCTGCTCAATCAATTGGTGAACCTGGTACACAGTTAACAATGAGAACTTTCCATACTGGTGGTGTTTTTTCAGGTGATGTTTCAGATGAAATTCGAGCGCCATATAATGGATTTGTTCATTATGACAATATAATTCCAGGCGTTTTAATACGAACACTTGATGGTAAAATTGGTTTTTTAACAAAATCAGATGGTTTTTTATTTTTTAGTTTAAATAAAAAATTAGATCTGTCTTCTGATATAAAAAAATTTAAAATACCTCCTTATACTCTTCTTTTAGCAAGAAATGGAGAATCTGTAATTCAAAAACAAGTTGTTGCTCAAATCACGTCTATTGGGAGCTTTCAAACAGCAAAGCGTGATACTGCTGAACTTATTATTAAATCTGATTTTGAAGGTCTTTTTTATGCAAAAAATCTCCAAATAAAAAAATCAATTATTGGCCCTAAACCAAAATTTACAGGTCCAGGAAAAGAAAAGCTTGTTATGGAACCAAAAGCTATGGAAATTGTTGTAAAAGCTAGAGGTTGGAATTTTGCTTGGGTTTTATCTGGCAAACGTTATGAAATACCTTTATTATTAAAAACATTTCCAAGAATTGGTGATTATATTAATAATCAAACAATTATGGCAAGACACTATTCGGCAGTTGATAATCAGTTATCCACTAGAGCTCCAAAGGAGACAACATATTGCATCTCGCTTTGCGAGACACAGGGGCCCCAAAGGGGCAACGGAAGTCGAGTTAACACTCGACCCTTAGACAAAGAAGCCAATAAGACAGAGGTTCTTTATTTAAAAACTTATAAGACTAAATTAAAAGGTCCAACAAGTGAAAAATTTCAGAAATTAAGACTTTTTAGGCGTGCAAAAAATTACAAACAAATCTTTAATGGTTTTTATACTAAGTTTAGCCATGTTAAGAGTTTTAAGTACTTTAAATCAGATTTTGCACTGTTAAAAGCTGATTTAGTCCAACAACCAGCAAGATATAAATTTGGTGCGTCCCGCTTTGCGGGAGTAAATCAAAGTCCTTACTCCCAACGCCCCCTTTCGGCCCCTTTGGTCAACAGAGCGAACAGCGAGGGCTTTTTATTGCCGCCGAGCGGGCCCACAATATATGCCCAAAGGGCTGAAAGGGGCGTTCAGACAGAGATGCACCAACGAAGGGGCAAAGCTAATACTTTGGGCACCGAAGGGGCCCCGGAGAGGGGCCAAAAAGGCCTTCTGGGCTTTGGGGGTCCAGAGTACAATATATGCAAAATGCTTTTGCACAATTTAATTTTTTTAAATCGTCAAAAAATTAAATATCATAAAATTGGTTATTTTCAATTTTTAAATACGCGTAACACAAAGACCAAAAATTCCAATTTCTTGTTTTTTGATTTCCAACCAAATTGTAGACCGTCTGCATTTGGTAGTCTTGCCTCTTCTTCTTTTCAGCCCGAAGGGGTCCCCTGTGGGGACTTCCTCGCTGTTCTCCAAAAAAGCGAGAAACAAAGCCTTAGTTCAAAAATAAAAGATGTCTTTGAAAATATCCCATACACTGAGTTTAAATTTAATTATGATTTTATAAACCCACACGTTTTTTTCTCAGCTAGTTCATTTAAAAAAGATTCAAAACACAAGGGCTCTATTTTATTAAAAAGGTTTAAACCGAAGACTGACTTATTCTTTTCTTTGTCGCCTGTTGGCCCTAAGCTGCAGCAAAACGTGATGGCAGCTCCTTCTGAACCCTTCGGGCCTAAAAGAGGGTTTTCACATTTTGAAAAAACACATTTAGTAAGAACAGACTTTGCTTTTTGTAAAGCTTCTTTTATAAAAACCTTACAAAATAATATTTTATCAGTAAACGCGCTAAAGAATTCTACAGTAACACAAAAGACCAAGGTTTTAACCATTGATGGATTATCTAAAAAAACACAAACTAGACTAAATAACTTAATCAATACTTATAAAACAATTAAGTGTTTTAAAAAACAGTATAAGTTATATAAAAATGTAATCCATTACAAAAAAGCCCGTAAACAGGTTTATTCTCTGGATACCCCAGAGCCCTTTGGGCCTCCTTTGAAAAGACTAAAAAGGGCTGAAAGCAAAGCTATAAAGAGTGTATTACATAAGTTCTTTACAAATTCAGGTTACCCATGCCTCATCAATTCTTCGACTCGTCACTTTCTAAAAAACCAGCAAACAAGTTATCAAACTTTATTAGTAAAAAGTTGGTTAAATAATAAAAACAATGTGGTACACTCATTTCAAAATACATTAGTTTTAAATAAATTTAACAAAGCCCCCCCCCTTCGGGGGGTTGCAAAAAACCAAATTTTAATACACTCTAATGAACCCTTATTAACGAAACTAAACAAAAAAGCACAATTTAAAAAGGGCTTTAGATTCATTTTTAGTAAAGCCCCTTTAATTGATTTTCTAAATTTTGGTACGTTATCTTACCCTTCGGGGCCCAAAGGGGCCGAAAATTTAAAACAACAAGTAACAAAGGAGTGTAATACAAAAGATTTTTTAGTTAGTGTACCTAACAACACGCCAGCCCCTACGGCTCTTTCGGGTGGTCCCCTGCTATATCTGCCCAAAGGGGCAAATAAATCTAACTTTATATGCGCTACTCCCACGTTGTTCTTGCCCCTTCGGGGCAACGACGCGCATACTGCACCTTTAGGTGCTGGAAGTATTTTTGTAGAGAATTTATCAAAAATTAAGATTTTTGAATACAGCAAAATTGTAACAACAGACATTAGAAAAAAATGTATTTTAAAACATTTCAAAAAGACCAATTCAGCTCTATATACCCAAAAGGCGCGTTGCTCTTGCCCCGAAGGGGCCCAAAGGGTTATAAATAAAATTCAAAAATATGAACATAAACAACATACAAAGATAAAATCTGCTTTAAAGAAAATTGTAAAAGATACCTCTAAAACACCAAACACTTTTGTAAGTCAAAAACTTTTAATTAACAAAAACCATCTTTGCTTAATTTCAAATTATTTTGTATTGAAAAAAACCAATTTTAAAACAGTAAATACGCAGGAGGCCTCTGGCCCTTTAACTGGCGTCTTTACTAAGAACTGGTGTAGCACAATATATTCAAGGTTAAATAAGTTGTTCTTTTCATATATGATTGTATATAACACTCAAAAAATAACAAAGAAAACTAAACAAAAAATTAAAAAATTATTATTAAATAAAGGTACAAAAAAACTTGTTTATCTTTTTAAAGATAATGTTTTATTATCTGAGAGAAACAACCAAGTCTTTTTTGCTTTCGCCCCTTTGGGGGGTCGTGCGATAGGGAGACACAATATATGCCCAACAACGGAGGCCCTTTCAGCGAAGGCCCTTTCAGCGAAGGCCCTTTGGGCATATATAGCGCACCAACAAAGGGGCCCCAAAGGGGCAACAAAGCAATATAAGTCAGTTGGCACTGACCACTCTCATTATTGGCAAAGGCCAATAATTTCATTAGATATGGAAACTAAAGCTACTGTCTGGGTTTATAAAACTAGAAGAATGGTATCCCAAATAAAACCTGCTTTTAGCCCAATAAGTTACCCCTTTGGGGCCAAAGAAGGGGCGCACAATCAAAATAGTGTTACATATCCAGGAAAATCTAGTGTTGATAATCTTGTTTTTTATAATAATGCTATAAATCCACATTTTAATATTTCAATGAAAATGTTATCAAAATTAGAAACAAAGAATGTTGTTTTAAAACAAAAACCTTATCCAATTTTTGAAGTTGTTAAGCAAATTGGGCGTTCTTATAGAAAATATATTGTTACATCTTTTAGACAGAGACGTGCCCTTCAGGTGGCCCTTGACCCTCCAAAAATGGCGGTGCTTTCAGCCCGTACTCCCACGTTGTTCTTGCCCCTTCGGGGCAACAACGCGAGGGCCCAGGGGGCTTATATAGCTGAAAAAATATTAGCTAATAAACCCTCAGAGCCCCAAAAAGCCCCAGAGGGGCCCCCTTCAGGGCCTCCAGAGGTGCCCGAAAAGTCTTTCCGCCAAACAAGTATCCCTGATCCTGCAGTCGTGCGTGATCTTAATAAATTCTTTAAAACAGAAATTTTAAAGCAAAACTTTGTATGGATAAAAAATAAAAAACCGCGTTTTTTACCTAAACAGTTAGAAAAACAAAAACAAGCATCTTCTTTCAATAGCCCCGGAGGCGCTGAAGGGGCTATTGGCAGTTGCCCCGAAGGGGCAAGAGCCAATAGCTCAACTATATCTTATCCCGGAGGGGCAGTTACCGAAATAAATAATATTGTTAACCCCTTCGGCTTTCTCTCGCTATATATGCCCAAAGGGCCCTCGCTGTCCGAAGGGGCAACGACGACAAAGAAGCCAGAGGATGGTTCTCGCACCAACCCTTCGGGGCTTCTTTGTCATCTCGCAAAGCCCCTTTGGGCATATATTGTGCATCCCCCTTTGGGGAACGACCTTCAAGCTCCAGAAAAAATCATAAATAGTTTTAAACTTCTTAAAAAAAATTTAAAACAAATAGTAATGAAGATAACTTCAACTTATATTTTATTTAGACCATTACCAGAAGTGCTTTTTTTAGATAAGTTTAAAAAATTTGTTTTACATAAAAAAATTTTCCACAAATTAAGAAAAAAGAACAACAGTACCACAATATGTGACGTTGCCCCTTCTCTTTTTTTTAAGCAAAGCACTTATCAGTTACCCTTTGGGCCACAATATCTTTCTCGTTGCCCCGAAGGGGCAAGAGCAATATATGCCAAAGGTGGTGCGAACCCGCAAGCGGGAGCACAATATATGCCCAAAGGGCTGAAAGCCTCGCTGAAAGGGGCCCGAAAGGGGGCATATATTGAGAATTTCATAAAAGCAAAACAAAAAAGAGATTTAAATTTATTACCAAAATGCCCAACCACTTATCAGTTACCCTTTGGGCCCCCGAAAAGCGGAGGCCCTGTGGCTTTAGATTACGTCGTTGCCCCTTCGGGGCAAGAGCAAAGCGGGAGCAAAGCGGCAGGCAATATATGCCCAAAGGGGGAAACAAATTATTTTTCTCCTTATCAAGGTGAATTATTATATACAAAACCATATAAAACATATTTAGAATTAAATCCATACGAAAATCTAAAAACAGGCTTAAAAAATGCTTATCTCCCCCTTTGGTCGAGCGAAGCGAGACACAGAGGGCAAGAAAAAGGGGGCCTTGGGGGTTCTAAGGGGCATCTAGAAAACCTTAAGAAAACAAAAGAAGAAAAAATACGAATGGCTATGTTTCAGTACTATTTAAAAACACTAAACCGACAAAAAACCAGTCACCAAAAAGGATGGTCTCGTTGTAGTTTAATTTTAACAAAAACAGATTTAATAACATTAAATTATGTTTTTTCCTCAGAACAAAATCGGACTATTTTTTCAGAAATTAAAATACCATCTTGTTTTAATCTGTTGGTGCAAAGCACAATAGATGCCCAAAGGGGCACGAAGGGGGGCCTCGGAGGGCAAGATAAAGTAACTAACGTTCCTAAAATCAGCTATGAACAAGCTTTTTTAAATAATTTAGTTAAACAAGAACTCAAAAATAATAATCAGTTTACAACATTATCACAATTGAATAAAACGTATCATTTTAATAAAACCTATTGTTTTAATATGAAAAAACTTTGGTCCTTACAAAATTTACTAAACACGCCCAAAGGGGCAATATATGCCCACGGGGGCCCTCCGGTGCGCGTTTATCAAATTAAAACACGTGTGCCTGTTAAGAGCAAAACCAGCAAACAAATTGGTAATTATGTTAGTCCTCTGTCAGTTTGTTATCAAGTCCCCCTTTGGGCTGAAAGGTTGAGCAACACTAAGCGTTTGCCCCTTTCGGGGCCCCTTTGGGCATATATTGGGCAACACAAAGGGCTAGAAAATGATACAAACATATATTACTCTAATTATTTATGTATTAAACTTAAACTTTGGTTTAAAACCAAAAACATTGGCTTCGCCAATGAGACAAAAAAGCTACAACCTTATTTTGAAAGAACAAATTTTAAATGGTTATTTTTAAAACAAAAAAATCTTAGTATCAAAAATAAAGTAGGTTTCTTCTTTTTAAAGGGTAGCTATTTTGTGCCTGGCTATATATTACCCTCTGGGCTAAAAGCCCCTTTCAGCACATATCTGTCTGATCTGCCTGCCCAAAGCCGCTTAAATAAGGAGAAGGGCCCCGGCTTTCAGACAAAAACGTGGGCATCTATTGAGCCTTGGCGAGCAAATAATGCTAGTTACGTCTTGGCTTTGCCAAGAACTAACGTAGTTACGTTTGGTGGAAGGCTGCTAAACAAGAAAACATACGATTTTCGCTATTTAGAATCAAAAGTAACCTTCGAATTACAAAAATTCCATTTAAATGGTAATTTTTTAACTTTAAAACCAGAATATGATAAAACCTTTTTTGCAAACAAAAGTTTAAGTAACGCTTTTATTGGCTCTTGCCCCTTCGGGGCAACTGCAGCCATAAAAAGTGCAAGCACCAACGAAGGGGCTTCGCAAGAAGAGACGGAGGGCAACGACGACTTTTTAGTTACCCCTCCGGGGCCTCCGGGGCTTCAGAGAAGTATCATGCTTTTACAACGCATTGCTGTTTATAAAAATACAATATTTAGTAATTTACAAAATATAGATAAATCTCATGTTTTATTAATTAAACAACAAAAATTCAATATGTTAAAACCAATTAATTATAATACATTTTCTTATATTCATAAAGAAATAGATTATTGTAAATATTTTGAAGCTTTAAGTAGCCCCTCCGAGAAGGCCCCTCGGGGAGACACTATATATGCCCCAGGCCCCTCTGGCAATATATGCCCAAAGGGGGCAATATATCGAGATACTGAAAGCCTTTGGGATAAGTTACGTTTAATATATAATATGCTTCGAATAACATCAATTTATAAAAATAAGAATTTTAACTTTACCGAAGCCCGCCCCTTTGGTCGAGCAACGCGAGGATCTCCCACGTTGTTCTCTATTGGCAAAAAGCCAATTGACGACGCGAAGCCGATCTCCAGAGATGCCCTCCGTGACAAACAAGTTCAAGTCCTAAAAAAATCGGGTCAACTAATCCATATGAATAAACAAAAGATCACTTTAAGAATAGGGCAACCATTGGTAATATCACCACGCAGTATTATCCATAATACACATGGTGATTTTATTAAGAATAAAACAACTGTTATTACTTTAACATACGAACAATTAAAAACAGGTGATATTGTACAAGGTATCCCAAAAATTGAACAGCTTTTCGAAGCACGCACCACAAAAAGAGGTCGATTATTCAGGGATAATATCTCTAATTTACTAACAGGTTTATTTTTAAAATATTTTGTAAAAAGTACCTCTTTGTTAAGTAAAAATAGAATTAAACTCTCTTCTTTGAAGGGCCAGGGGCCGCCCCTTCGGCCCGGAGGGCAACTGATTGTGCTCCCGCTTTATAAATCTGAAAGGCACCAACAAAGGGCCCCCTTTGGAAAGACTAAAAAGACTTGGCGAGCAAATAACGTAGTTACGTTTGGGCCCAACGGGACAAAACAAAATCAAACAATGCTTTTAGCGTTAGCCTTACAATGGTCGGTTAAACAAAGTTTTTATAAAATTCAACAAATTATTGTTGATGGTATTTTACGTGTATATCGTTCACAAGGTGTAAGTATAGCAGATAAACATGTGGAAATTATTGTAAAACAAATGACATCTAAAGTGCGTATTATTAATTACAATAAGTCAAAAATGAATGATTATATTTTTAGTTTGAAAAATATTAATCCTTATTTTGTAAAAAATCCCCAGACAGCGAGGGCCCAGAGGGCACATATTGTTGACAAACAAGGGTCCGCTTTTTATGGCCCAAAGGGGCAACAGCCCAAAAGGAAAGAGCCAACTGATGCAAAAACGTTGGAGACGTTATTTGTTTCTAATGTAGATGGGGCAACGGGTTTATTTCCTGGTGAAATTGTTGATCACTCTTTTGTTGAAAACATAAATACTTTTTTATTAAAAACAGCTAATGTTGATCAGTTGCAAATGTCATCTTTGGAGGCCCAAAGGTCCCCTGAAAGCCCATTTGCGATTGAGCCTATTAAATATGAACCAATTGTATTAGGTATTACGCGAGCTTCATTAGAAGTTGATAGTTTTTTATCAGCTGCAAGTTTCCAACAAACAACTAAAGTTTTAAGTCAAGCCGCCCTATATAAGAAAAAAGATTTTTTAAAGGGTCTAAAAGAAAATATTATTATTGGTAATTTAATTCCAGCTGGAACTGGTTACTTATCAAGCCCTCGTTTAGGGGCAATCTAAAATCTTCCAGGATCGGCGAAGCCGATCTCTCCCGCAAAGCGGGGTATGCGCGTCCCACTACCCCCTCCGGGCCCCTCCGGCCCCTCTGACAGCGAGGGACAAAGAAGCGCATAATTTTATTTAAGCTATTCTTTTTTGTCAATATATGCCCACTATATATGCCCAAAGGGCCTTCGCTGTGGGGCATCTCTTCGTTGCCCCGAAGGGGCAAGAGCAATATATGCCAAAGGGCCCCGAAGGGGCAATAACGTCTTGGCTTCGCGTTGTCAATTGGCTTTGCCAATAGATAACGTAACCCCCTTCCAGGATTTGTATAAATACAA
>VFQM010003070.1_pt1 | contig 11246 bp, 8 predicted proteins | sample 3512391 | NCBI WGS metagenome assembly VFQM01 (sample SAMN10412369, study PRJNA504923) | tailings metagenome | isolation source: Replicate 1 from Balatoc abandoned mine | place: Philippines
GCGCACGCCGACGAACTCGGCCGCCTGGGCGTGCATCTCAATGCGATGACCGCCGTGCTGCGCGAGCGTGCAGCGGAGGAGTCGCGGCGTCGGGAGAGCCTGCTCGAGCGCTTCGGGCGCATCCTCGACGAGTCGTCGAACGAGATCTTCGTGTTCGACGCGACCTCGCGCGAGCTGACGCAGGCCAATCGCGGGGCGCGCGAGGGATTGGGCTACGCCGCCGAGTCCATCAAGGGACTGCGGCTCGATGCCCTGCTCTCCGGCATCTCGACGGAACGCTTCGAGGCGCTGATCGCCGACCTGCGCAATCACACCACGCTGCGCGTGCATCTCTCGGCCTGGCTGCGTCGCCGCGACGGCTCGCTGCGGGCCACCGAGCTGACGCTGCAGTATGCCACGGACGCCGAGACGGCCGTGTTCATCGTGGTCGCCGAGGATGCGCGCGTGCGGCAACAGGTGCGCGCGCTCGATGCCCGCCTGCGCACCTATCTGCAGGCCGAAGCCGAGCGGCTCGCCAGCGGCGACGTGGTGGCGGCGGTGAAGCCGCTGGTGCGAATGGTCACCGAAGCCTTGGACGCCGACTTCTGCGGCGTCTGGCGCGGCACCGGCGAGCGCGCCGCGATGATCGCGGCGGTGGATGCAGAATCGGGCTCGCTGCCGCAGCCGATCGCGCTCGACGACGTGCTCGCGGATCCCGCGGCCTACAGCAGCACGCTGCGGGCCAACCCCCGCGAGGCCGCGGTGCTGGTGGTCATCCGGCGCGACGTCGCGCTGAGCGCGGAGGAGCTGGCCTTCGTGGGCTCGGTGCGCGACGTGGTGACGCGCGCGTTCGAAGCCGAGGAGCGGCGACGGCTGGAGCGTGCGCTGGAGCGCGCGCAGCGCATCGATTCGCTCGGGCAACTGGCCGGCGGCGTCGCCCACGACTTCAACAACCTGCTCACCGCCATCCTCGGGAATCTCGAGGCCACGCGGCGCGAGTTGCCGGCCGGCTCGGAGATGGACACGGCGCTGGCCGAGGCGGAGCACGCGGCCCTGCGCGCCGCCGACCTCACGCGCCAGCTGCTGACCTTCGCGCGCCGGCAGGTGATCGAGACGCGCGCCGTGCAGGTCGCGCCGCGCATCGCGGAGTCCGAGGCGATGCTGCGTCGCCTCGTCGGCGTGGAGCGTCGCTTCACCGTGCAGGTCGACCGCGACATCGGCAGCGTGCGCCTGGGTTCGGGGCAGCTGGAGCAGCTGCTCGTGAACCTCGTGGTCAACGCGCGCGACGCGACGCCGGTCGGCGGGCAGATCAGCCTGCGGGCGCATCGGATCGAGATCACGGCAGCCTCCGGCGAGGGCAGCGACGGCAGCCCCCCGGGCGAGTATGTCGAGATGATCGTGCAGGACACCGGCATCGGGATGGACCGCGAGACGCTCGACCGCGTGTTCGAGCCGTTCTTCACCACGAAGGGCCTGGGCGAGGGCACGGGCCTCGGCCTCGCCGTCTGCCACGGCATCGTCGAGAACGCCGGCGGGCGCATCCGCGTGGCCAGCGCCCCCGGCGAGGGCACCGCGTTCACCATCCGCCTGCCGGCCAGCCCCGACCGGACGTCGCCCACGCGTGGCAGCGGCGCGATCACCGGTCTGGGCAGCTTGGTGGTCGTGGCCGAGGACGAACCGGCCATCCGCACGCTGGTGAGCCGGATGCTCACGGCACGCGGCTTCCGCGTGCTGGCCGGCGAGGACGGCCAGGCGGCATTGGAGATGGCCGAGCGCGACGCCGAGATCCCCGCCCTGCTGCTCACGGACGTCGTGATGCCGCGGATGGGTGGCGTCGAGCTCGCGCGCCGGATGCGGCAGCGCGTGCCGGACGTGGCGGTGCTGTTTATGTCCGGCTATGCCTCGTCGGCCGTACCCACCGACGCGGACCTCGCCGACGCCGGATTCATCGCGAAGCCGTTCAGCACCGACGACTTGATGCGTCGCGTGGCCGAGCTGCTGGGAACCCCGACGCCGCCGAGCGATACGCCGCGCTAACTTGCAGGCGTGCGCTCACGGGACGTCGTCGGCATCGCGCTGGCACAGATCCGCGGCAATCCGCTGCGGACCTTCTTCACGCTGCTCGGCATCATCGTCTCGGTCGCGTTCCTGATCGCCGTCGTCGCGATCATCCAGGGGATGAACGCGTACGTGAAGGAGAACATCGCCGACGCGATGGTCGGCACGAACGCCTTCCAGGTGCGCCGCTCGCCGATCCAGGTGGGCCTCATCGACGACGAGCTGATGTCGCGCATCCGCAAGCGCCCGCGGATCTCGCCGCAGGACGCAGAGGTCGTGCGCGCCGCGCTGCCCGATGCGATCGCCGTCTCGCGGCAGTCGGGCTGGCCGACGCCGATCACCGAGGTGTTCTGGCGCGGCCGCAGCGTCGGCGGGATCTTCGTCTTCGGCATCACGCCCGAGTACCAGGTCGTGCAGGATTACAAGGTCCAGAAGGGCCGTCCGCTCTCGGACGTCGACGTCTCGCAGCGGATGCCGGTGACGGTGCTGGGCACGGAGCTGGCCGAGAAGCTCTTCGAGAGCGTGGACCCGATCGGCCAGGAGGTCCGCGTCGCCGGCCAGCGCTACACCGTGATCGGCGTGAACGAACCCAAGGGTCGCGTGCTGGGGCAGAGCTTCGACGCCTACGTGCTGCTGCCGATCACGCGCTTCGAGATGCAGTACGGGCGCCGGCTCACGACGACGATCTCGGTGAAGGTGTCGGACACCGCCGACGTCGGCGCGATGATGGAGCGTGCGGAGGAGGCGATGCGGCTCGCGCATCGCCTGCGGCCCGGCGAGGAGAACGACTTCTCGATCGAGACCTCAGACGCGCTGGTGAGCTTCTGGAAGAACCTCACGCGCATCCTCTTCGCGGTGATTCCCGCCGTGGTGGCCATTGGCATCGTCGTCGGCGGCATCGTGATTATGAACATTATGCTGATGGCCGTGAACGAGCGCACGCGCGAGATCGGCATCCGCAAGGCCGTCGGCGCGCGGGCGCGCGACATCGAGCGGCAGTTCCTGGTCGAGACGGTGATGCTCTCGGCGCTGGGCGGCGTGATCGGCGTGCTGGCGGGTTGGGCCTTCGCCTTCCTCGTCTCGGCGGTGTCGCCGCTGCCGGCGCGGATCACCTGGTGGTCGGTGGCCGTGGCGCTAGGGCTGGGCGCCGGCATCGGCGTGATCTTCGGCGTGTACCCGGCACGGCGCGCGGCGCGCCTGGACCCCGTCACCGCGATGCGAGCCGAGTGATGCGGCGTGTGTGGCTGCTGCTCGAGCAGTACAAGGAGAACGTCGCGATCGCGATGGACACGCTGCGCGTCGCGAAGCTCCGCAGCGGGCTGACGATCCTCGGCGTGGTCATCGGCGTCGCGACGGTGATGACGATGGCCTCGTTGGTGGAAGGACTGCGCGCGCAGATCATCCGCACGGTGGAGATCGCCGGCCCCACGACGTTCTACGTGCTCAAGGTGTATTCGAGCACGCCGATCAATCCGCAGAATCCGCCGGCCTACGTGCGCATCCGCCCCGACCTCGCGACGGCGGAGGCCGATGCCATCGCGCGGCTGCCCGAGATCGCCTACGCCTCGCTCTGGGGCCAGACCCTGCAGCGGCTGTCGGTGGGCGGTGAGCGCACGCAGCCGACCAGCATCTTCGGCGCGGATGCGGGCTTCCCGCTCGTGCAGGGCGGCGAGCTCACCGACGGCCGCTGGTTCACGCGCGCGGAAGTGGCGGACGGCGCCAGCGTGATCGTCGTGCAGGACGCGATGGCGCGGCAGCTCTTCGGCCGCCTGAATCCGATCGGCAAGACCATCCAGGTGGGCAGCCGGCCGATGGAGGTGATCGGGCTCTACCAGCCGCCCGAGAACATCTTCGCGCCGCAGGGGTCGGAGACCGGCGCGATCATCCCCTTCCGCCTGCTCGATGCGCAGTTCGAGATCGATCGCACGAACGGCCTGTGGATTCCCGTGCGACCGCGTGCCGGCGTGTCGGTGGAGGCGGCGCAGGAGGCGGTGACGATCGCGTTGCGCGAGCTGCGGCGGCTGCGTCCGGCCCAGCGCAATTCGTTCGACCTCGTCACGCAGGACCAGATCCTCGCGATCTTCAACCAGCTCACGGGCGTGTTCTTCGTGGTGATGCTGGTGCTGGCGTCGGTGGCATTGCTCGTCGGCGGCATCGGCGTGATGGCGATAATGATGGTGTCGGTCACCGACCGCACGCGCGAGATCGGCATCCGCAAGGCGCTGGGCGCGACGCGCGGCGACATCGCGGTGCAGTTCTTGATCGAAGCGGCGACGCTCACCGGCATCGGGGGCATCGTCGGCATTGCCGTCGGCCTCGGCGCGGGCCAGCTCGTGACCAAGCTGCTCGGCATCGATGCCTCACCGCCCCTCGCCTACACCCTCGTCGCCGTGCTGGTGTCCGTGGCGATCGGCATCGTGTTCGGCGTGCTGCCCGCGCGGCGCGCGGCGCGGCTCGATCCGATCGAGGCGCTGCGCTACGAGTGAGCTCCGCTTCACCACGAAGACACGAAGACACGAAGGAAACGAGATCGTGGTCCACCAGTTGGTCGGTCCGCCGCTGCACGCAGGGCGATTCTATGTCGCCAAGGCACCTCCTTCGTGTCGTCGTGCCTTCGTGGTGAATGCCGTTGCCGTCCCCGCGATGAACGGCGTTGTAGTAGATTTAGCGGTTCGCATTTGCAGGCTTCTCTTTTCAGTGGCTGGACCGTTTGAGCTCGTTTGAATCGTTGAATCTCGCGCCGGCGCTCGTCCGCGCGACCGCTGACCTCGGCTGGGCCAAGCCGACCCCCATCCAACTCGACGCCGTACCGCCCGCCCGCGATGGCCGGGACGTGCTGGCCTGCGCGCAGACCGGCTCCGGCAAGACCGGCGGCTTCCTGCTCCCGGTGCTGCATCGGCTGCTGGCCTCCAACAAGAAGGCCACGCGCGCGCTGATCCTCACGCCCACGCGCGAGCTGGCCGCGCAGGTGCACGCGGACTTCGTGGCGCTGGCCAAGCACACCACGCTGCGCGGCGCCGCGATCTTCGGCGGCGTCGGGATGGGCCCCCAGGAATCCGCGTTCCGCCACAAGGTGGACGTCATCATCGCGACGCCCGGGCGCCTGCTCGACCATCTGTCGCAGCCCGGCAAGTACGTCGACTTCTCCGCGCTCGAGATCCTCGTGCTCGACGAAGCCGACCGGATGCTCGATATGGGCTTCTTGCCGGCCATCAAGCAGGTGCTCCGCCAGATCCCGGCGCAGCGGCAGACGCTGTTCTTCAGCGCCACGCTGCCCGCGCCGATCGTCGAGCTCTCCAAGCAGATGCTCAAGGATCCCGCGCGCCTCAACGTCGAGCGCGTGGCCAAGCCCGCCGCCGGCATCGAGCAGGCCGTGTGGCCCGTGAAGGAAGCGCTCAAGCCCGATCTCTTCCTCGCGCTGCTGAAGGCGAACGTGATCGGCAACGTCATCTGCTTCACGCGCACCAAGCATCGCACCAATCGCCTGGCCGAGATCCTCACCAAGGCCGGCGTGCCGAACGCCCGCATCCACGGCAACCGCTCGCAGGCCCAGCGCACGGAAGCGCTGGCGAGCTTCAAGGACGGCAAGATCCGCGTCCTCGTCGCGACGGACATCGTGGCGCGCGGCATCGACGTCGAGGCGCTGGAGCACGTGCTCAACTTCGACGTGCCGCATATGCCGGAGGACTACATCCACCGCGTAGGCCGCACGGCGCGCGCCGAGGCGACGGGTGAGGCCTTCACGCTGGTCTCGCCGGAAGAAGAGACCGATCTGAAGCAGATCGAGAAGGCCATCCACAAGAAGCTGCCGCGGCGCACGCTCGAGGGCTTCAACTACAACCACGTGCCGGTGGAGCGCTTCGAAGTACCGCTGGCCGACCGCATCGCGGCGATCCGCGCGCGCAAGAAGGAAGAGCGCGAGCGGGCCAAGGCGAAGCTCGAGCGGAAGGCGCAGCAGCCGGCACAGGGACGGAAGACTGAAGACGGAAGGAGCGCCTCGCGCTCGCAGCCGTCGCGCAGCGGTGGCCAGCCCACGGGCGGGTCAACGAGCGCAGCACCAGGCGGCGCAAAGAAGCGCCGGCGCAGGCGCGGCGGCTCCGGCCGCGGGCCGTACTCAGGGTCCTGACGCGAACTGAAAGACGAAAGGGGTGCGCACCGAACGCTCGGTACGCACCCCTTCCGTCTTCAGTCTTTCGTCATCGCCTTACTGTCTACACGCCGCCGCCGGATTCGGCTTGGGCCCATCGAGCTTCGGGCGCTCCGTGCGGTTCCCCAGCTCCACGGCCACGTCGTGCACCAACGTCGCGATGCGCGCCATCTTCGGATAGTCGATGTACTGCGGCTCGTCCGTGACCTGGTGATAGTCGTGATGCAGGCCGGTGTGGAAGAAGGTCACCGGCACGCCGTAGCGCGCGTACATCGCGTGGTCCGAGCGGCAGTAGATGCGCTCGGGATGCCCGTCGGCGTCGAAGGAATAGTCAAACGCGAAGGGCTGCGACTGCCGCCGGTTCACGGTCTCGACCAAGTCGCCAAGCTCGCGCGAGAGGCGCCGCGAGCCCACGAGCTGCAGGTAGTTCGGCCCGCCGTTGGCGATGTCGTCCGCGCCGCCGCGGCCCACCATATCCATATTCAGCTGCGCGACCACGGAGTCGAGCGGCACCGTCGGATTCTCGGTGAAGTAGTCCGCGCCCAGCAGCCCGATCTCCTCGGCGGCGTGGAACACGAACAGCAGCGAGCGCCGCGGCTTCTGGGCCGCCGTCGCAAAGGCCTCCGCGAGCTCGAGGGTCACCACCGTACCCGAGCCGTCGTCATCCGCGCCGTTCTTGATGGAATCGCGACGTGCCGGACGCAGCGCGCGCAGCGAGTCGACGTTCACGCGCAGGGCCGCGAGGTCGCTGGGACCCCCGCGACGCGTGCCGGACGTGCGGGCCACGCGCTCGCGCGCCGAGTTGAAGGCGCGCAACGAATCGTGGTCGAGCCCCACGGCCTCGAGCGGATCGTGGTCGGTGTGCGCGCCGATCGCCACGTACTGGCCGGCGAGCGCGGGATCGCTGCCGGGCAGGATCGCGACGACGTTCCGACCCGGTGCCGGCGTGCTCTCGAAGGGCACGGCGATCGTCGCGCGCTGGCCGGCAGCGGCGATGAGCGCCTCGGCCATCGCCCGCGACGCAATGAACGACGGCGGAAGCTCCGCCCCCGACTGCGGCATCGGGCCCATCGCCAGCTGCGGGCGGGAGAGCTGCCGACGCGCCGAACCGGCGAGCTGCTCGAGCGCGGGGACCACGAGCGCCGCCGCACCCGCGAAGCGCGAGTTCACCTGCACGGCGAGGAAGCGCTGGTCCAGCTGGATGCGATTCGGATTCGGCCGCAGCACCACGAGCTTGCCCTGCGCCTCCTCGGCGGAGATCCAGGTGCTGGTGTCACCGTGCGTGCCGCCGATGACCACCTCGCCACCGGTCGTTGCGCGGGCACGGGCGTTGCGGGCCAGCAGCGGCACGAAATCGTCGCCGATCGCGAATCGGCGCGACCCGACGGTGACGGTCGACTGCGCGGAGAATCCGCGGCGCGTCATCCCGATGTCCTGGAAGTACGTGCCGTTCTCGCCGGCGGGACGCAGGCCGAGGCGGCGCAGCTCGTCGGCGATGTACTGCGTGACCTTGAGATGCCCCTCCGAACCCGTGGGGCGGCCGCCCATCGAGTCGTCGGCGACGCGATACAGCCGCGTCATCAGGTCCGCGACGGAGATCGGGCCGCTGGTCGGACGCGGCGCGAGCTTGAGCGGCAGGGGCTCCGCCTGCGCCTGGAGCGCGAGCGGCAGGATGACCAGCGCGGCGCCACCGAGGCGCAGCGCGAGACGGGCAATCGACATCAGGGATCTCCGGGTGGGGTCGGACCGGCCTACTGGATACTAACGGGGACCGGCGCACATACGTTTATACCCGTGGGCGGCCAAGTCCGCCCCAAATCACCAACCGGAGGCAACAATGCAGGCAGTGCGGATGGCCCTCGTCGTGGCGGCGGTGCTGGGAGCGGCTCCTCTTGCGGCGCAGCAGGGGCCGCCGGGCGGCCGCCCGGGCGGGATGGGTGGCGACCCCGCCGCGATGCAGGCGCGGCAGAACGAACGCCTCTTCGAGGGCATCACCTTGAGCGCCGAGCAGAAGGCCAAGGTCGATTCGATCCAGGCGGCGGCGCGCACGCAGCAGCAGGCCACGATGCAGGGCGGCGGGATGCGCGATCCGGAGACGCGCCAGCGGATGATGCAGCAGCGCCAGGCGACGATGGCGGCGATCCGCGGCGTGCTGACGCCCGAGCAGCAGATGAAGTTCGACGCCAATCTCGCCGCGATGCCGGCGATGGGCGGTGGCGGCCGTCCGCCCGAGGGGCAGCGCCCGCCGCGTTAAGTCCGCGAAGGATCCGCGCGAGTCACGTCGAGCGACTCAGCGCGGATCGCTCGCGAGGATCGCGTAGAGTTCGAGATCCCGAGGGACGCCGTCGCGCCAGACCATCGCGCGGAGGCGTCCCTCGCGCTGCATCCCGAGCTTCCGCATCACGGCGCCGGAGGCGGGGTTCTCCACGAAGTGATGCGCGTCGATGCGATGCAGCTCAAGCGCGTCGAAGCCATAGGCGATGACCGCGCGCGAGGCTTCGGTGGCGACGCCCTGCCCCCAATGCGCCTTGGCGATCCAGTACCCCAGCTCGGCCCGACGATGCGCCCGCGCCAGGTTGAGGCCCACCGCGCCGATGATACGACCGGACTCCTCGCCGGCCGGCCCGCGCTCGGTGATCGCCCAGGTCACCGCCTTGCCGGCGTCGAAGCGCTTGGAGACGTTGGCCAGGAACTCCTGCGCGTGCTCCGCCGTGTACGGATGCGGCACCGTGAGCGTCTCGCGCGCCACTTCGACATCGCGGAGTTCGCTGACCAACACTGGCGCGTCGTCGGCGCGGAAGGCGCGCAGCAGGAGGCGCGAGGTCTCGAGCCGCGGGAGTGGCGGCAGCGGCGGCAAGGACGCAGCCGAGGCCGGCGTCGGTGGCGTGGCAGCGGTGTCGGGGGCGGCGGAACCGGGCATCGGAACGAAGAGGTGAGTAGGAGAAGTATGCGCCGATTCGTGGCCGCGCACGACACCCCAGGCGCCGTGGCGGCGCTGCTGCACTTTCGGCCGCCGTCGGACGGCGGCAGATTGCGAGGATGAGCGCCCCCGTGGACATCCTGGCGATCGCCGCGCACCGCGACGACGTGGAACTCACCTGTGGGGGCGTGCTCGTGAAGCACGCCTGGCACGGGCATCGCACCGGCATCATCGACCTCACGGCCGGCGAGATGGGCACGCGCGGTTCCGCCGAGCTGCGCGGCAAGGAGGCGGCGGCCGCCGCCGAGGTGATGGGTGTGGCGGTCCGCGAGAACCTCGGCCTCCCCGACGCCGGCATCACGAACACGCCCGAGACGCGCCTCGCGCTCGCCAAGCGCCTCCGCGAGCTGCAGCCGCGCGTCGTCATCGCGCCGGCGCCGCGTGGGCGGCATCCCGACCACCGCGTGGCCTCGCAACTCATTCGCGACGCCTGCTTCCTCGCGGGGCTCACGAAGCTCGATCCCGACAGCAAGCCGCATCGTCCCAAGAAGGTGCTGCACGCCATCACGTACCGCGAAGACCACGTGAAGCCCACCTTCGTGGTGGACATCTCCAAGGAGTTCGAGACCAAGCTCGAGGCCATCAAGTGCTATGCCTCGCAGTTCGACGGTACGACCTGGGCTGGCGAGGTCTACCCGAACGGCGAACCGCTGTACGACATCGTGCGGCACCAGGCCGCACATTACGGCTCACTGATCCGCACGCAGTACGGCGAACCCTTCTTCACGTACGAGACAATGCGCGCGGACGACCTCCTCGCGCTCGAGGTATCCACGTTTTGAGCGACCGCGAGATTTCGTACCCGACCTACCTCGAGCTCGACGCCCTGCTCGCGCTGCAGCGCCCGCAGAGCAAGCCTGAGCATCCCGACGAGCTGATCTTCATCGTCGTGCACCAGGCCAGCGAGCTCTGGTTCAAGGTGATCCTCCACGAGTTCGAGCAGTTGATCGGGCGGCTCGAGGCCTTCGACGTGGCCGGCGCGCTCACGTCGATGCAGCGCATCAACACCTTGGTCGAGCTGGTGTCGCACGAGCTCAGCGCCCTCGACACGCTGCCGCCCCAGCGCTTCGCGCAGTTCCGCGGCTACTTGGGCAGCTCCAGCGGCTCGCAGAGCGCGCAGTTCCGCGCCATCGAGGCCACCAGCGGCCTGCGCGAGTCGCACTTTATGGCGGCGCTCAAGGAGCACGGCGACATCCCGCCGGTCGTACAGCGCGCACTCGCGCGGCCCACGCTGCAGGAGCTCTACCTCAAGCTGCTCACGCATCACGGCGTCACGCTCGACCAGGTCTACGGCGAACCGCAGCACACGCTGCTGCATATGCTCGCCGAATCCTTCCTGCACTACGAGCAGGGTTTCGGCCGCTGGCGCTTCCTCCACGTGCAGATGGTGGAGCGCATCATCGGGCCGGACACCGGCGGCACCGGTGGCACGCTGGGCTCCAAGTACCTGATGAAGACGGTCGGACAGCGCTTCTTCCCCGAGCTCTGGGCGGTGCGTGCACGCTTGTACAAGCGCGGGTAGTCGGCCGTGACGCGCAGCGACCCGTTCGACGCGGCCGGCTTCGCGCGCGAGGGCTGGCGCGACATCTCCGTCGCCTTCGCCGCAAGCACGCCGCCCTGGCCAGGCGACACGCCGTTCAGCTGCGGCTGGGCTTGGGCAATGGCCGATGGCGCGAGCGTGAACGTCTCGAAGTGGGAGACCAGTCCGCACGTCGGGACGCACGCCGACGCCCCGCTGCACGTGCTGCGCGATGGCGCGGGCGCGGATGCCCTGCCCATCGGCCCCTTCGTCGGGACCGCGCGCGTCGCGGATGTGCGGCATCTGCAGGGGGCGATCTCGCTCGAGGCGCTCAAGGAGGCGGGATGGAAGAGCGGCACCGCGCGACTGCTGCTGCGCACGGGCCAGAGCACGGCGACGGGCCGCTTCCCCGCCGCGTGGCCCGCGCTCGCGCCGGAGACCGCCGCCGCGCTCGTCGCCGATGGCCTTCAGCTGCTGGCCGTGGACTGCCCCAGCGTCGACGACCGCGACGCGAAGGACCTCGCCGTGCATCATCGGCTTTTCGCGGCGCGCTGCTACGTCTT
>VFQM010003071.1_pt1 | contig 11240 bp, 12 predicted proteins | sample 3512391 | NCBI WGS metagenome assembly VFQM01 (sample SAMN10412369, study PRJNA504923) | tailings metagenome | isolation source: Replicate 1 from Balatoc abandoned mine | place: Philippines
TCCCTTTTCAATTCAAACGAAACGACAAAAATTAATAATTCAACATCAATTGTAACAACTATTAACGAAGAAATTGATACGGTTGAAACCAATAAAATAGATGAAATTTCTGTTGAAAAAGAGCAACTTGTTTTAGTTCAGAATGAAGTGAATTTTTCAAAAACGCAAACAAACAAAAAATCTGAAGAGACAGATAAATTGACAAAAGAGGAGGATTTAACTAAAGATAATTCATCATCAATCATCCATCATCCATCACCAAACTCATACAAATATGTTTCGCCTGAAAATTTATTAGCCGAAGTTCAAACAGGTGAAAAAGTGATTATTTCAGATAAAAAAATAAGTCCAAAAGCTAAAATGAAAGTAGATGCTAATTCGTTACTAACAAATGTTGAAAAAGAATTAGACGAAAATCACAGAGAAACTACTTTAGATAAATTAAATAGGAAGTTTAAAGACGCTAAATCAGCTTTAGCGAATAGAAATTACGAATAAGTAAAAATCATCATTAATCAAAAATCAAACAGTTATGCAAAAAATTATTTTGTACACCATCATTATTGCTTTTAGTTTAGTAACAAAAGCAGTTGCGCAAGAGAAAAAAGAGAAGCCAATTTCTTTTGAGAAAAAAGTAGAACAAATTTCATCTGGAATGGAATTTCTGTTAGCTCGTGAAAAAAATGAGCTCAAATTAAAAATAGATTCATTGGAGACAGTTTTTAAACAAAATAAAATTTCAGTAGATGAATTTAATACTTTGAAATTGAAAGAAGCAGAAAAATCTGCTAATCGAATAGAGCTTGGAATGGAACGCTATAACCAAAAATTAGATAGCTTAATTCAGAACAAAATTGAAATAGGAAGCAAAGAAGTGTCGTTTAAGATAGATACAATTAACGGTAAAAAAGTTAGAACTTATTTTAAAAAAACTAATACAAAACACTATGATATTCCCGCTTTAAAAATTTATAAATCTGATGAAGAAAAAGCGGAAAGAAAATCAAAAAGAACCACATCGCAATTTGTTTTTGCTTTTGGTTTAAATAATGTAATTACAGAAGGTGAAAATTTAGAAGATTCTGATTATAGAGTTTGGGGTTCGCATTTTTATGAATGGGGAGTTACTTATAATTCAAGAATTTTCAAAAACAACAATTTGCTTCACGCTAAATACGGACTTTCATTAATGTATAATAATATTCGTCCTACGGATAACCGTTATTTTGTAAAAAATGGTGACCAAACAGATTTAGTAACATCAGCTATAAAGTTAGATGAATCGCGTTTTAGAAATGTGTATTTAACAGCACCATTACATTTAGAATTTGATTTTACACCCAAAAAACTTTCAAAAGACGGAACTAAAACATATTTCAGAACGCATGAATCGGTTCGTTTAGGAATTGGTGGTTATGCAGGTGTTCGTATTAAGTCAAAACAAATATTAAAGTACGAAATCGACGATGTTAAAATAAAAGAAAGACAAAAAGGAGATTTTAATGTTTCTGATTTCAACTACGGGTTGAGTGCTTATTTGGGATACGGACAAACCAGTCTATATGTTAAATATGACTTAAATCCGATGTTCAAAAACAATAATATAGATCAAAACAACGTTTCTTTAGGTATACGCTTTGATTTTAATTAAAATTTGGGGTTAAGTTAAGTTCTCTGTTAAAGAAAGCACTTCGATTTTATTGAGGTGCTTTTTTGTTTTTCGAAGTTTTTTTGTTGTTTACCTTTACAACTTTGTATCTTTGAAACGTACCAAAATAAATCCGAAAATTTGATATCAAAAGACACCATAGAAAAAGTATTTGAAACCGCCCGAGTTGAGGAGGTGATTGGTGATTTTGTTCAACTCAAACGTGCCGGAAGTAATTTGAAAGGATTATCGCCTTTTGTGAACGAAAAATCGCCTTCGTTTATGGTTTCTCCTGTAAAACAAATTTGGAAGGATTTTTCTTCTGGAAAAGGTGGAAATGCCGTGACGTTCTTAATGGAACACGAACATTTTACGTATCCAGAAGCTATAAAATATTTAGCAAATAAATATAATATTGAGATAGAAGAAACGGTTCAAACGGATGAAGATGTAGCGCAAGCCAATGAAAAGGAAAGTATGTATTTGGTTTCCGAATTTGCTCAGAAATATTTTCATCACACGTTATTAGAAACCGATGAAGGAAAAGCCATCGGATTATCGTATTTTAAAGAACGTGGTTTTACTTCTGATACAATTAAAAAATTCGGATTAGGATATTCGCCTGAAACTTGGGATGCTTTTACCAAAGAAGCACTAGGAAAAGGATATAAATTAGAATATTTAGAGAAAACTGGACTCTCAATTGTTAAGGAAGACAAACAATTTGACCGATTCAAAGGTCGCGTGATGTTTCCGATTCAGAGCATGAGTGGGCGTGTTTTGGGTTTTGGAGGTCGTATTCTGACGAATGATAAAAAAGCCGCGAAATACCTAAATTCACCCGAAAGTGATATTTACCACAAGAGTAAAGTTTTATACGGAATTTTCCATGCGAAGCAAGCTATCGCTAAGCTTAATAATTGTTATTTGGTGGAAGGATATACCGATGTTATCCAAATGCATCAAGCCGGAATTGAAAACGTAGTTGCTTCTTCAGGAACGGCTTTAACACCTGATCAAATTCGTTTAATTAATCGTTTAACGCCAAATATTACGGTGCTTTTTGATGGTGATGCTGCTGGACTTCGAGCGTCAATTCGTGGTATTGATTTGATTTTGGAAGCTGGAATGAACGTTAAAGTGTGTACGTTTCCTGATGGTGATGATCCGGATAGTTTTGCAAGAAAAACTTCGTATGAAGATTTGTTGCAATATTTCGAAGATAACGCCAAAGATTTCATTCAGTTCAAAGCTTCTTTGTTAATGCAAGAGGCCAAGAATGATCCAATTAAAAAAGCCGATTTAATTCGTGATATGGTTATTAGTATTTCTAAAATTCCAGACCGAATTAAACGTGAAGTCTATATTAAGGAATGTTCCCGAATCATGGATATTTCCGAAGATGTACTTTTCAATACGCTAGCGCAATTAGTTAAGAAAGATTTATCGGAAGCTAATAAGCAATTTAAAGAGGAACAAAAGGCGTTTGAAGTTGTAAGAAACGATATTGCCCAACCCACGCAAGTTGATATTCAATACGAATTGGAACACAAAATTATTCAGATTTTATTGTTGTATGGAGATAAAGAAGCAGAATTTGAAGACACCATTTTGGCTCAAAATGAAGAAGGTGAAACAATTGAGGTAAAAGAGCAAAATAAGTATAAAGTTTTTCAACGTATTTATCTGAGTTTGCAAGAGGATGAAGTAGAATTAGCGAATCAAATTTTCAAAGCGATTTACAATCACTTAATTGCGTATTTCAATGAAAATGAAGTGTTTGAGTTGGATAAATACTTGATGCAATTGCCTGAAGAATTAGCGCAAGAAGTCACCACCATTCTAATGAATGAAGAGCGTGAGGTATTGCACAATTGGGAAGTACAACAAATATATGTAAAACAAAAAGAGGCGACTATCAGTCAATACGTAACAGAAACGATCATCACCTTACGATGGTATTTAGTAAATAGAATTATCGATGACTTGAAAAACAATATTTCAAACGGGGAACAATCTGATAATTCCGAGACATTAGAAATGGTTATAGCTTACTTGGGGCTTACACATATTTTTTCAAAAAGCTTAGGAAGAGTTTTATCAAGATACAACTAGATAATATCTAAATCTTTAGCTTTTTTCAGTAAGTCAACTAAGTTAGTCACATTTAATTTCGCTAACAAACGTAATTTATAAGTACTGATTGTTTTTTCATCTAGTCCAAGAATTTGAGCGATTTCCTTATTTTTTTTACCATCGTTTAGATAGCGCAGCACTTCAATCTCTCTAGTAGATAATTTTTTAAACAATCTTTCTGATTTTTTCCCTTTACTAAGAAGTTCAATACTTCTCTTTACAGATTCGCTGAAGACTACTTTACCTTCAATAACTTTCTCAATAGTGCTTTCTAATTCTTTTAGCGAACTTCTTTTTGAAACATAAGCTGAAACTCCTGCTTTTATTGCTGTGGCAGCATACATTTGTTCGGAAACATTAGTAAAAAGTATAATTTTACTCTTAGGAAAATCTTTTAGTAAACTTTTAATGTCTCTTATACTTGATAATCCGTCAAGAGCAACATCCAAAAGAACAATGTCAAAGTGTTTACTGTTTAAGGTAGTTAGTAAAGATTCTAAGTGATTAGCGGTTGCGGTAATTTCTATTTTGCTATTTCCATGAAAATAAGACTGCAATCCTTGAACCACTACGGGTAAACTATCTGCTATACATATTTTAATCATAACTAAAATATTAATGGTTTTTAATATACCAAAGTTACTAAAAAAAATGTAAACACTTATTAATTAATAGAATGATTATTAAAAGTTTTCGGGCAATTTACAAAAAGGTATAGGGTTCATTTTATGCTGATTGATGGTATTTAATCTTTTGTAAATTTGAATTACTTCTGCTTCTCTACCATAAAAATCTTCTGTAGTTTTTCCTTTTTCAACCTGTTCCATAGCCCATTCTAATTCGTCATAATTAGCTCCAATTTGATCTTCATCACTTCTGTTATCACCAAATAATCCATCGGTAGGTTTGGCGTTTAGAATGCTTTCTGGAACTTGTAAATACGAAGCTAGCAAACGAACTTCACTCTTAACTAAATCCGCAATTGGACTTATATCTACACCTCCATCGCCATATTTTGTAAAAAATCCAATACCAAAATCTTCCACTTTATTTCCTGTTCCAGCAACTAAAAATCCGTGTAAACCTGCAAAATAATATAAAGTAGTCATTCGCAAACGAGCACGAGTGTTGGCAAGTGATAAATTCAAAACAGCTTCGTTTTCACTAGAAGGAACTTGATTTTTAAAACTTTCAAATACGGGAGTTAAATCCGCTCTTGAGTTAAAAACATTTGGGAAACGCTTTTTCAATTGATCAATATGTTCATTCGCTCTATTCACGTGGCTTTCCGCTTGGTGTATCGGCATTTCAACACACAAAGTAGGCAAACCGGTCTGTGCACATAAAGTAGAAGTTAAAGCACTATCAATTCCGCCTGAGATGCCCACAACAAACCCCTTAACTTTTGCGTTAATAGCATAATCGTATAACCATTTTACTATAAATTGATTGATTTTTTCTGCTTGAAAGTGGTTGGAATTTGTCATTTTTTTATGAAAATTTATGTGTCGATAACTGTATATTTGCAAATCAATTTTGGTTTATAAAAGTATTAAAAATACACAATATGAAGAAATTATTATTTGCTCTTTTTGCCATTTCTTTATTCTCTTGTAAAGAAGAAAGTAAGGTGGAAGAAGCGGTTGCAAAAATTCCGGTTGAATTCAAAGTGGAGCGATTTGACCAAGTATTTTATCAATCAAAGCCAGAGGATTTACAAAAGATTAAAGCGCAATATCCTTTCTTTTTTCCGGCAGGAAATCCGGATTCGGTTTGGGTTAACAAAATTAAGAATCCTTTATTGCAAGAGTTGCACAAGGAAGTGCAAATGAAATATCCCGCTCTTGGTCCAATCGAAACTGATATGGAAAAGATGTTTGCTTATGTGCAATATTATTTTCCGAAATTTAAAACACCAAGAGTTATTACTTTAATTAATGAAGTGGATACGGAAGCCAAATCCTTTTATGTGGATACTTTAGCTTTAGTTTCATTAGATTGTTATTTAGGTAAAGAACATCGTTTTTATGTTGATTTTCCTGAATATAAAAAGCAAAGTTTGGAACCAAATCAAATTTTACCCGATTTAGTCTCGACCTTTTGTTATGGTAAAATTGCACCTCCAACCGATAGAACGTTACTTTCTGCTATGATTTACTACGGAAAAGAATTGTATGTAAAAGACAAATTGATTCCGTTTTATTCGGATGCAGATAAAATTGGTTACACCGATATGCAAATTAAATTTTGCCAAGAAAACGAATATTTCATGTGGAGCCATTTTATAGAAAATAAATTATTATTCGATACCAATTCTAAAAATGAATTACGTTTTATAAAACCCGCGCCTTTTTCAAAATTTTATTTAGAAATTGATAATCAAACACCAGGAAGAGTGGGTCAATGGCTAGGTTGGCAAATCGTAAGAATCGACATGGAAAACAATGAAAAAGTAACCTTAGAGCAATTGTTAGCAATGGATGCTAAAACCATCTTTGATAATTCAAAATATAAACCCAAGAAACCCTAATTAAATGAAAACGTCAGATATAAAAATTACCGTAGCATTAGACGAAAATAATATTCCAGAGAAATTATTGTGGACTGCTCAAGATGGTGGTGTGGAACAAGAAGAAGCCAAAGCAATGTTGTTGTCTGTTTGGGATAGTAAAGCCAAAGAAACGCTTCGTATTGATTTATGGACAAAAGATATGCCAGTAGATGAAATGAAACAATTCTTCCATCAAACTTTAGTTGCCATGGCCGATACTTTTCAACGTGCCACTGCCGATGAGAAAATGTCTGATACCATGAGAGATTTCTGTGAGTACTTCGCCGAAAAAATGGATTTAAAAGCATAAAAAAAAGTCGCTAGAAATAGCGACTTTTTTGTTTTTTATAGTATGGATTTTTCATCTAAATCCTTAAAAATCTTTTTCAAAGAGCCAAACAATAAACTCTGAGATGATTTTGAAAAGGTAACATCATTGTTGCTCTTTTCAGGATTTCCAGTAACCCCAAAGGCGTTTTTATGGTAAATAACTTGTTGAGTATTTAAATCGTAAATAATGAGTTGTATTGAAGCTTCATTGGTAAGGTTGCTTTTGAATCTTGCAGGTGTTGTATCGATGGCGCCTAATTCATTTTTAGAATTCCCTGATTTTATTTGAATGAAGAAATCATAATTAGTGCCTATTTTAATTTGCTTTAATTCTTCACTGCTTAATGGAAAATTATTTTTTTGAGAAATTAATACTTTTTCATTAAAAACAGTATTAAACCTTTGGTCTAACTTTTTTTCAAAAAAATCGGTTGTCATTTTTGTAAGTTTGCCCTCATTTTCTTTGGAGGTTTGAATTCTGTCCAATAGCCATTTTCCTTCAGAAAAATCAACACCAGTGGTTATCGAATCGTCCTTAAAGTAATATTTTGGTAGATTACATGAGGAAAATAAAAATACTAAAATCAAAAATTTAAAAGCCTTCATTCTTAAAAATATCTTCGTTGATTTGATCAATATACTCTAATATAGCATCTCTACCTGTAGCTTCTAGTGATGAGGTTATAAAATATTGAGGCATTTCGGCCCAGTTGTTGGCTAACATTTGTTTTTTATAAGCCGCAACGTGAGAAGCTACTTTTGTTTTTCCAATTTTATCTGCTTTCGTAAAAATTATCGCAAACGGAATTTCGCTTTCGCCTAAGTATTCCATAAATTCTAAATCGATCTTTTGGGCTTCTAAACGAATATCGATTAATACAAAAGCGCAAATTAATTGCTCGCGTCTTTCAAAATAATCTGTTATAAATTGTTGGAAAACAGCTTTTGTCTTTTTTGAAACTCTAGCATAACCATAACCCGGTAAATCTACTAAAAACCAATTATTATTGATTTTAAAGTGATTGATTAATTGCGTTTTTCCTGGTTTTGATGAGGTTTTTGCCAAATTTTTATGGTTCGTCAACATGTTAATCAATGATGATTTTCCTACATTGGAACGACCAATAAAAGCGTACTCAGGTAAACGTTCTTTCGGACATTTATCTACTTCTGAATTACTGACAATAAATTCGGCGGTATTAATTTTCATAGTATTTAAAATAAAATTCCCCAAAAAGGGGAACCATTATATATTATTTTTTTGTAACCAATTAAAAAGAATTTCATTGAATTGTTCAGGATGCTCCATCATGGCAGCATGTCCGCATTTTTCTATCCAAAACAATTCTGAATTCGGTAATAATCTGTCAAATTCTTCCGCTACATTTGGAGGGGTTACTTTATCGTTTCTTCCCCAAATAATACAAGTTGGAGTAGTCATTTTTGGTAAATCTTTTGCCATGTTATGACGAATAGCGCTCTTAGCAATCGTTAAGGTTTTAATCAATTTGATTCTATCGTTAACTGTTGCAAAAACTTCGTCAACAATTTCTTTTGTTGCTATTTCTGGATCATAAAAAACGTCTTGCGCTTTCTTTTTGATGTATTCGTAATCGCCGCGTTTTGGGTAACTTTCACCCATTCCACTTTCGTATAAACCTGAGCTTCCTGTAATTACTAAAGCTTTTACAAGTTCAGGGTACATCTTGGTAAAATACAATCCAATGTGTCCGCCTAGTGAATTTCCAACAAGAATTACTTGGTCAAATCCTTTATGAACAATAAAATCTTTAACAAATTTAGAAAAGGCTTTAACGTTGGTTTTTAAAATATTTTGTGTGTAAATAGGTAATTCAGGAATCACCACTTTATATCCTTTAGGAGGGAAAAAATTTGCCACACCATCAAAATTACTTAGGCCGCCCATTAATCCGTGTAAGATGATAATTGGAGTTCCTTCGCCAGCTTCAAAATAGGTGTATTTTTTTTCTTTTCTTAACATAAATTCCACTTAAGGTATTAGTTCTAATGATTGACAAATATACTATTTTATTGATGAAAGTAAAGAAAAAAATGACAAGCTAATTTTTATGCTTTTACAACTTGTAAAATGTTAGTTATCAACAATTTTATTGAAAATTTAACTAAAATAGTATAAATCAGCTTAGTTGATTTTAAAGCTTCAAATCTTCTCAATTCTTGATTTTGCAAATAATCTTTTGTTAAAAGTGGAAAATCGAGTTTTGAAATCCAAAAACTTATTAACAAAGTGGTAGTTTGTGGTAAAAAGTGGTAAAATTTTTCTAAATTTGTCCATATTCTAATCAAAAGAAAAGTTGAAAACATTAATCGGAACATACGAGTGTAAAGTGGATGCCAAAGGAAGGCTGATGCTACCTACGTCGCTAAAGAAACAATTGGGTTCTTTAGAGGAAGGTTTCGTGTTGAAGCGTTCGGTTTTTCAGCCTTGTTTGGAATTGTTTCCGATGGCGGAATGGAATAAAATGATGTTGAAAATCAATAAACTAAATCGTTTCAATAAAAAGAATGACGATTTTATCAGAAGATTTACAGCAGGGGTTAAAATGATTGAGATTGATGCAACAGGACGACTTTTAATTCCGAAAGATTTAGTGGTTTTTGCTCAAATTGATAAAGATATTGTGTTGAATTCGGCTATCAATATCATCGAGATTTGGGATAAAGATAAATACGAAAATGCGATTGAAAACGCTGTGGGTGATTTTGCAGATTTGGCAGAAGAAGTAATGGGTAATTTTAATGACGACGAAGATGGAATATCATAATCCAGTATTGTTAAAAGAAACAGTTGATGGATTGAATATTCATCCTGATGGTGTGTATGTGGATGTTACTTTTGGTGGTGGCGGTCACTCGAGAGAAATTATGAGTCGTTTGGGAGAAAAAGGAAAGTTATTCGCTTTCGACCAAGATTTAGATGCTTTAAAAAACGCAATTGACGACGAGCGATTTACTTTAATCAACGAAAATTTCAGATTCATAAAACGTTTTTTGCGTTTCCACGGAATCAAGCAAGTAGATGGAATTTTGGCTGATTTAGGCGTATCCTCACACCAATTTGATGTAGCCGAAAGAGGTTTTTCAACCCGATTTGATGCCGAATTGGATATGAGAATGAATCAAAAAGGCGAAATCAGTGCGTATCACGTAGTAAACGAATACGATGAACAAGATATTGCAAGAGTGTTGTTCGATTATGGCGAGTTAAAAAACGCAAGAGCTATGGCAAATGTAATCGTAACGGCTCGAAAAGATAAAGAAATCCGAAATTCGAACGAATTGAAAAAAGTGTTAGCGAAATTTTTGCCAGGACATAAAAGCAATAAAATTTTGGCTCAAATATATCAAGCCATTCGTATTGAAGTCAATCAGGAAATGGATGTGTTGAAAGAGTTTTTAGAACAATCATTAGAGATTCTAAAGCCTGGAGGCCGACTGAGTGTTATCTCGTATCACTCACTAGAAGATAGATTGGTAAAACGTTACATGCGAAACGGCATGTTTGAAGGAGAACCCGAAAGAGATTTCTTTGGAAATTTTAAAGTTCCTTTCAAGATTATTGAAAAATTAATTGTTCCTACAGAAGAGGAAATAGCATCAAACAACAGAGCACGAAGTGCAAAACTAAGAGTAGCAGAAAAAATATAGCAATACATGAAAAACGGAATCTACAGTTTACTAAAAGCAAAATTTCTTATAAGTGATGACGCTCTTAAGAACTGGAAATTCATCGTTTTTTTGGTAATCTTAGGAATGATGGCTATTGCAAACAATCATCAATACGATGCAAAAAATTACCGAATTACCGAATTAACCAATCAAGTAAAAGAATTGCGTTCTGAATTTGTAGATCGTCGTTCGGAATTGATGAAGTTAAAAATGGAATCTACAGTGGCAAAAAAAATGGAAACTCGTGAAATCTTTCCATCTGAAGTGCCACCGGTTAAAATAGTTGTTGAAAGTCAAGAAAATAAAAAGAGTTTTTGGGATAAATTGAAAATATGGCAGTAGAAGATAAAAAAATATCGTACCGCATGTATTTTGTAGCTTTCATGTTCCTCGTGATGGCTGTTTTGATATTGATCAAACTCAACAATATTCAATGGGTTGAAGGACCGTATTATAGAAAGTTAGCACAAGAAAGAACAGTTAAAAATTTCACTATCCCTGCTAACAAAGGAAATGTGTATTCCGCTGATGGAAGTTTATTAGCTACATCAATTCCAGAATATTCTATTTATTTTGATGCTGTGGCGCCTTCATCAGAACTTTTCAAAGAAAATATTCAAGCGCTTTCGGATTCACTTTCAGTGATGTTTGGAAAATCATCCGGACATTATCAAGCAAAATTGCAAAAAGCACGTGCTAACAAAAGTCGCTATTTATTCATCGCAAAAAAGTTGAGTTATACCGAGCAAATGCGTTTAAAATCGTTTCCATTATTTAATAAAGGAGCGAATAAAGGCGGTTTAATCATCGAGCAAAAAATTGTAAGAGAGCATCCAATAGGTTTGGTAGCGAAAAGAACCATAG
>VFQM010003072.1_pt1 | contig 11237 bp, 9 predicted proteins | sample 3512391 | NCBI WGS metagenome assembly VFQM01 (sample SAMN10412369, study PRJNA504923) | tailings metagenome | isolation source: Replicate 1 from Balatoc abandoned mine | place: Philippines
TCTCCCCCTCGCGGACAGGCTCATGCCGGGCATCTGGATGTCGAGCAGCACGATCTGGGGCTGCGCGACCTCGATCTGCGAGAGCGCCTCGGGCGCGTTGGGCGCCTCGCCGACGATGCGGTGCGGGAAGTCGGGCGCCAGGTCGGCGAGCAGCTCGCGAAGCCGCGAGCGGGCGACCGGTTCGTCGTCAACGATCAGGATCGAAGGTACGTCTGACATCTCGGCGTCTTCTCTCTTTGCGGTAGGGAAACTGGACGACGACCCTGAACAGGCCGTCGTCCGCCTGGGTTTCGAGCTGCCCTTCCACGTCGAAGGTCAGCGCGAGACGTTCGCGCACGTTGGACAGCGCCATGTGGTTGCCCGATCGCACCGGCGGCGCGTCCGGCAGCGGGTTCACGATCTCGACCCGCACCCGGTCGCTGTTGCGGGAGATCCGGATGCGGACCTCGCCCGGCTCGGTGCGCGGCTCGATGCCGTGATGGACCGCATTCTCCACCAGCGGCTGCAGCAATAGCGAGGGCAACAGCGCATCGCCCGGCATGGCGCCGAGATCCCAGTGGACCTCGAGCCGGTCGGTGAGCCGCAGCTTCTCGATGGTCAGGTACTCCTTGCAGAGCAGCACCTCGTCGTCCAGCGGCACCAGCTCGCGGCTGTCCTTCATGAACACGCGGAACAGGTCGGCCAGGTTCTCGAGCGTGCGCTCGGCCTGGCGCGGGTCGCTGCGCATCAGCCCGATCACGGTGTTCAGGCTGTTGAATAGGAAGTGCGGGCGGATGCGCGCCTGCAGCGCCTGCAGCCTTCCCTCGGCCTGCGAGGGCTGCAGCGAGACCAGGCGCAGGCGCAGGAACTCGGCGATCAGCCAGGTGATCGCGGCGGTCAGCGGCACCGTGTAGAGGGCGCCGAGCAGCAGGTCCGGCAGGCTGCGATTGCCATCCTGCACCCAGGCCACGAAGACGGCGACCGCGAACGCCAGGATCGACGGAAGCGTCAGCGCCGCCGCCCACTGCGCCGGCCGCGGCCAGCCATTGACGATCCGGCGGGCGAAGCAGAAGGCCAGCAGCGACAGCAGCGCGACCGGATTGGCGACGGCGCCGGCGCGCATGGCGACGGCAGGCACCGAGCGGATGTCCGGCGCCGCGACCAGCGCGACGAGCACCACCGCGACGTTCAGCGGCAGCAGCACCCTTGCCACCGTGCCGAGGTTGCAGCAGTCCGGGAGCACCGGCAAGGCAGCACCATCGGTCAGTCGCCGGCGTCGCGGTGCCGGCGGCTGGGCATCGTTCATCGATCGTCCTTGTCGTCCTGGCCGCGGTTCGCGCCGCGCTCGGGCCATGCCCAGGGCCCGCGCGGGTCGAACCGTATAATCGAGGGCCGATCGCCGCCCGACTCACGGTGCACGGCCGCCCCTTCCCCTTATCCGACCGATTATGACAGATCAATTCGCCAGGAAATCCGAGGCCTGGTCCGCGCGCTTCTCCGAACCGGTGAGCGAGCTCGTGAAGCGCTACACCGCATCGGTGGGCTTCGACAAGCGCCTCGCGATGGCGGACATCGATGGCTCCCTGGCGCATGCGGCGATGCTCGAATCGGTCGGCCTGCTCACGGCCGACGACCTGAAGGCGATCCGCACCGGCATGGACACGATCCGGGGCGAGATCGCCAGCGGCGCGTTCCATTGGTCGATCGATCTCGAAGACGTCCACCTGAACATCGAGAAGCGCCTGACCGAGCTGGTCGGCGACGCCGGCAAGCGCCTGCACACCGCGCGCTCGCGCAACGACCAGGTCGCCACCGACATCCGCCTCTGGCTGCGCGGCACGATCGACGACATCGTCGCGGCGCTCGAGGCGCTGCAACGGGCCCTGCTCGCCAAGGCCGACGAGCACGCCGACACGATCATGCCTGGCTTCACCCACCTGCAGGTGGCCCAGCCGGTGACCTTCGGCCACCACCTGCTCGCCTACGTGGAGATGTTCTCCCGCGATGCCGAGCGCATGCGGGACTGCCGCAAGCGGGTCAACCGCCTGCCGCTGGGCGCCGCCGCCCTGGCCGGCACCAGCTACCCGATCGACCGCGAGAGGGTCGCGCGCGCGCTCGGCTTCGACGGCATCTGCGCCAACTCGCTCGACGCGGTCTCGGATCGCGACTTCGCGATCGAGTTCTGCGCCGCGGCGGCGCTGGTCATGACCCACGTGTCGCGGCTCTCCGAGGAATTGATCCTGTGGATGTCGCCGCGGGTCGGGTTCATCGACCTGGCCGACCGCTTCTGTACCGGCTCGTCGATCATGCCGCAGAAGAAGAATCCGGACGTGCCCGAGCTGGCCCGAGGCAAGACCGGAAGGGTCAACGGCCACCTGGTCGCGCTGCTCACCCTGATGAAGGGGCAGCCGCTGGCCTACAACAAGGACAACCAGGAAGACAAGGAGCCCTTGTTCGACACGGCCGACACCGTGCTGGAGACCCTGCGCATCTTCGCCGACATGAGCGGCGGCATCACCGTGCGGGCCGAGCGCATGCGCCAGGCCGCCGCCGAGGGCTTCTCCACCGCCACCGACCTGGCCGACTACCTGGTCCGCAAGGGCCTGCCCTTCCGCGACTGCCACGAGGCGGTCGCGCGCGCGGTGCGCGCCGCCTCCGACCGCGGCGTGGACCTCTCCGAGCTTTCGCTCGACGAACTGCGGGCCTTTTCGCCGCTGGTCGGGGCCGACGTGTTCGAGGCGCTCACGCTCGAGGGTTCGGTGAACGCCCGGAACCACCCCGGCGGCACGGCTCCCGATCAGGTGCGGCAGGCGATCGCGGCGCACCGGGCGCGCCTGGGTCAGGATCGACCGTAGGCTGCCGCGGGGCGGACCGCTATAATCCATCGCTCCAAAACTATATGAGCGGAGGTCGGGCGGCGCATCAGTCGGCCGTAGCGACCTCCGGCACGATGAAGGACTGCGAGCCTAGACCGCGCCCTCGGGGCGCTACCTGCGAGATTTCGAGCCGGCGCGACGCCGGCCTTCCCGGAGTTGCCGCGCTCGTCCGCCGGCCGGCCTGTGCGAGCGGACGATGACGGAAATCCTGATCCTGCTCGGCCTCATCGTGCTGAACGGCCTGTTCGCGATGTCCGAGATCGCACTGGTCACCGCGCGGCGCGCGCGCCTGCAGAAGCTCAAGGACGACGGCGACAAGTCGGCGGCCGTGGCGCTGGCGCTGGGCGAAGACCCGAATCGCTTCCTGTCCACGATCCAGATCGGGATCACCTCGATCGGCATCCTGAACGGCATCGTCGGCGAGGCGGCGCTCGCCGCGCCCTTCGCGGACTGGCTCGAAACGCTCGGCGCCAGACAGCCCTGGTCGGACTACGCCGCCACCGCGCTCGTCGTCGTGGTGGTCACCTACGTGTCGATCGTGGTCGGCGAGCTGGTGCCCAAGCGGCTCGGCCAGTTCAGTCCCGAAGGCATCGCCCGCTTCGTGGCGCGGCCGATGACCTTCCTGTCGCTCGCCTCGAAGCCCTTCGTCTGGCTGCTCTCCAGGTCGACCGAGCTGCTGCTCCGGCTGATGGGCGCGAACCGCGAAGCCGGCCCCTCGGTCACCGAGGAGGAAATCCACGCGATGCTGGCCGAGGGCTCGCAGAGCGGCGTCATCGAGCAGAGCGAGCACGCGATGGTTCGCAACGTGTTCCGGCTCGACGACCGGCAGATCTCGTCGCTGATGGTGCCGCGCCCGGATATCGTCTGGCTGGACCTGAGCGACCCGATCGAGGACAACCTGGCGACGGTGGCGAACACCGTGCACTCGCGCTTCCCGGTCTGCGACGGAGAGCTCAACAACGTGCGCGGGATCATCCACACCAAGCAGCTGCTGGCGCGCTCGCTGACCGGCAAGAGCTTCGACCTGACCCAGGACCTGCAGCCCGCGCTCTTCGTGCCCGAGACGCTCACCGGAATGGAGTTGCTCGAGAACTTCCGCTCGTCGAATGCGCACTGCGCGCTGGTCGTCGACGAGTTCGGCGAGATCCAGGGCCTGATCACGCTGCAGGACCTGCTCGAGGCGATCACCGGCGAGTTCGGCGCGCCCGACGAGGAAACCAGCTGGGCAGTGCAGCGCGAGGACGGCTCATGGCTGCTCGACGGCCTGATCCCGATTCCCGAGCTGAAGGACCGGCTCGAACTGCGCGCGGCGCCCGACGAGGAACGCGCCCGCTACCAGGCGTTGTCGGGCATGCTGATGCTCCTGCTCGGCCGGATGCCGCAAACGGGCGATACCGTGGTCTGGGAGAACTGGCGATTCGAGGTCGTCGACATGGACGGCAAGCGGATCGACAAGGTGCTGGCCAGCCAGGTTTCGCTTCCGCCGACCGAAGATTCGGGCGAGGACGCCGGCGCCTGATGCGCGCCGCCGGCCTGCCGGACGAGAGGAAAACCGATGATTGCCATGATCCAGCGCGCGCTCGCGCGCGTCGCGGCCATTGCCGCCCTGCTTCTCGGCGCGGCGCTTGCCGTGGTGCTGGGCCTGTTCACGCTGCTGTCGGGCCTGGCGATCGGACTGGTCGCCGCGATCGCCGCCTGGTTCGGCGCCCGAGGCCGCCGCAGCGCTTCCCAGGGGCCTGCCGACGGCCCGTTCGGCCGCGGTTCGGCCGGGGGACGGCCCGAAGGCACGGTGATCGACGTCGAGATGCGCGAGATCGAGCCGGGCAGCACCCACGACCCGGCGAGCGGGCCGGAGCCGAGCGAGCGGTCCCGATCGGCCGATGACGCCGGGCCCGATCGGCCGCAACGCTGAGCGCCCCCGCAACGCTTCGCCCGCAGGCTCGGGCATGAGCGGCGCGGGAGCGGCGCCCCTTACTGGTAGATGACCTTCGGCAGCCAGGTGGCCAGGGCCGGGAAGCTGAGCAGCAGAGCGATCGCCACGATCTGCAGGGCGACGAAGGGGATCACCCCCTTGTAGATCATCCCCGTGGACACGTTCGACGGCGCGACCCCTCGAAGGTAGAACAGCGAGAACCCGAAAGGCGGCGTCAGGAAGCTTGTCTGCAGGTTCACCCCCACCAGCACGCCGAGCCAGACCGGATCCACGCCCAGGTTCAGCAGCACCGGCGCGGTGATCGGGATCACGATGAAGATGATCTCGAAGGTGTCGAGGATGAACCCGAGCAGGAACATCACGAACATCACGACGATCAGCGCCCCGATCGCCCCGCCCGGCAGGTCGGTCAGGAACTCGTGGACCAGGTTGTCGCCGCCCATCATCCGGAACACGATCGAGAACACCGCGGCGCCGAGCAGGATCACGAAGACCATCGAGGTGACGGTGGCGGTGGCGATCGTCGACTCGCGCAGCATCGCGAAGCTGAAACGCCTCTTGGCGATCGCGAGGATCATCGCGCCGACGGCGCCCACCGACGCGGACTCGGTCGGCGTGGCGATGCCGCCCAGGATCGAGCCGAGCACCGCGACGATCAGGGCCAGCGGCGGGAGCAGCGCAGTCAGCACGTCGCGGCCGAGCGCGGCCTTCTCCGCTTCGGTGACGACCATCGCCGGACAGGATTTGGGGTCGAAGATCGCCTTGTAGGTCGTGTACAGGAAGTACAGGCCGACGAGCAGCAACCCGGGGATCATCGCGCCGGCGAACAGGTCGCCGACCGACACGGGCGTGGGCGCGAAGTTGCCCTTGGCCATCTGGACCTGGGCGTTGATGCCCGCCAGCATGTCGCCCATGAAGATCAGCACGGTTGACGGCGGAATGATCTGGCCCAGCGTGCCCGACGCGCAGATCACGCCCGAGGCGAGCCTCGGGTCGTAGCCGGCGCGCATCATTGCCGGCAGGCTGATCAGGCCCATGGTCACGACGGTGGCGCCGACCACGCCGGTCGAGGCCGCCAGCAGCGCGCCGACCGCGATGACCGAGAAGGCCAGCCCGCCGCGCAAGGTGCCGAAGACCCGCCCCATCGTGGTCAGCACTTCCTCCGCGATCTACGATCGCTCGAGCACCGTGCCCATGAAGATGAACAGGGGCACCGCGACCAGGACCTCGTTGGTCATGAATCCGACGTAGCGCGAGGCGAGCGCCCCGAAGTTCGACGGATCGAAGACCCCGAGCAGCCAGCCGACCAGCGCGAATATCAGCGAGGTGCCGGCCAGCGAGAAGGAAACCGGGAAGCCGATGAGCAGCGTCGCGATGACGCCGAGGAACATGAAGACGGCGAGGATCTCGCCGAGCAGGACCGAATCCATCGTGGCTTATCCCTGAGCGTAGCGGAACTGCGCGGGCAGCAGGTCTTCCCGCCCGGCGAGTACGAGGATGCTGCGCGCGAGCATCGCGATTCCCTGCAATCCGACCAGGACGACGAACGCGAGGATGAAGGTCTTGAGGACGAACAGGCCCGGCATCCCGCCCGGATTCGCGGAACCTTCCTTGAGCATCCACGAGCGCTGCACGTACTCGAAGCCCCAGAGCCAGACGACCGCGCAGAAGGGCAGCAGGAAGACGACCACGCCGATCATGTCGAGCACCGCCTTCTTTCGCGGCGGGGCCGGCCGATAGAAGATGTCGACACGCACATGGCTGTCGGTGAGCAGCGCGTAGCCGGCCACGGCCATGAACATGGCGCCGTTCAGCCAGACGTAGAGGTCCTGCATCCACAACTGCGTGGTCGAGAACACGTAGCGCTGGACGACGACGGTGAAGCAGACGACGACCGCGGCGAACGCGAGCCAGGAAAAGGTCTTGCCGACGAGCCCGTTCAGGCGCCCGATGGCGGTGACGATCAATGCGAGCGACTTCATGTTTGCTGCCTCCCGGGAGATGGCATTCCGGGTCCGGGCTCTCGAAACGACCGAAGGCCGCGGGGTGCCGCGGCCTCCGGGATCTCCGGCCGCGCCGCCCGGGAAGGCGGCCGGCCGGAAAGGCCTGCCCTTACTTCAGCTTGAAGTACTTCTGGCGGGCCAGCAGGTACGGCACATCGGTGGCCTCCGCGCGGGTGCGCATCAGGTTCAGCGCCGACAGGAAGCTCTCGACCGTCTTCTTGGCCAGCGCGTTGTCGCTGCTGCGCAGCGCGGTCATGACCTCGACCGCGGCCTTGGCGCCGGCCTCGACGATGTCGTCCGGGAACTGGCGGATGGTCACGCCGTGCTTGGTCATCAGCGTTTCAAGGGCGCGCGGGTCGTTGGCGTAGAAGTCCGAGGCGACCTGGTCGTACTCGGCCTGGCAGGCGGTGCGGACGATCTCCTGCAGGTCGGCTGGCAGGGCCTTGAACTTCGACTTGTTGACCACGGCCTCGGTGGCCAGGCCCGGCTCGACGAAGCTCGACATGTAGTAGTTCTTGGCCACCTGGTGGAATCCCAGCGCCAGGTCGTTGTACGGACCGACGAATTCGGCCGCGTCGAGCGTGCCGCTCTGCAGGGCCTGGAAGATCTCGCCAGCCGCCAGGTTGGTGACCGAGGCGCCCAGCTTGGACCACACCTGGCCGCCCAGGCCCGGCGTGCGGAAGCGCAGGCCCTTGATGTCGGCCAGGCTCTTCAGTTCCTTGCGGAACCAGCCGCCGGTCTGGGTGCCGGTGTCGCCGGACAGGAAGCCCTGCACGCCGAACTGGTCGTAGATCTCGTCCCAGATCTGCTGGCCGCCCAGGAAGCGCACCCATGCCGCCAGCTCGCGCGAGGTCATGCCGTACGGCACGCCGGTGAAGAAGGACAGGCCGGGGTTCTTGTTCTGCCAGTAGTAGGCGGCGCCATGGCTCATCTCGGCGGTGCCGTTGATGACCGCATCGAGCGCCTGCAGCGGCGGAACCATTTCACCCGCCGCGAAGACCTTGATCGTCAGGCGGCCGCCCGACATCGTGGTGATGCGCTTGGCCAGGTTCTCGGCGCCCACGCCCAGGCCGGGGAAGTTCTTCGGCCAGGTGGTGACCATGCGCCACTCGATCTTGCCCTGCGAGATGGCGGGGGCGGCCAGCGTGGCCGCGCCGGCGGCTGCGCCGGCGGTCAGGGTCTTCTTCAGTGCGGAACGGCGATCCATGTACGGTGTCTCCTTGGAACGAATCGTTGAGACCGGCCGGCAACGGGCTTGCCACGGCTTCGCTGGTCGCGGAGTGGCCGGTCGACGGAGGCGGATTGTAAACGCTCCGGGTTCGCGATCCTAACCGGCTTCTCACGCGCTGACCACCCACGGCGCAGAGACCCGCGACAAATGTCACCAAGGCGGGCAGGGCCTCCCCGGCGCCCCGCCCCTGCCCCGAATCAGCGCTTGCGCGGCGGCGCGATGTCGGTGCAGACGCCCTCGAACACCTCCGCGGTCATGCCGATCGACTCGCCGAGGGTCGGGTGCGGATGGATCGTGCGCCCGATGTCGGTGGCGTCGGCGCCCATCTCGATCGCCAGCGCGATCTCGCCGATCATGTCGCCGGCATGCGTGCCCACGATGGCCCCGCCCACGATCCGGTGGGTGGCCTCGTCGAACAGCAGCTTGGTGAAGCCCTCGTCGCGGCCGTTGGCGATCGCCCGGCCGGACGCCGCCCAGGGGAAGACCGCCTTGCCGACCTTCAGGCCCTGCTTCTTTGCCTCGTCCTCGGTCACGCCGACCCAGGCCACCTCGGGGTCGGTGTAGGCGACCGAAGGAATGACCCGCGCGTCGAAGAAGGCCTTGTGGCCGGCGGCGACCTCCGCCGCCACGTGACCTTCGTGCACCGCCTTGTGCGCGAGCATGGGCTGGCCCACGATGTCGCCGATCGCGAAGATGTGCGGCACGTTGGTGCGCATCTGCCTGTCCACCGTGACGAAGCCGCGCTCGTTCACCGCGATGCCCGCCCGCTCGGCGCCGATCTTGTTGCCGTTCGGGCTGCGGCCGACCGCGCTCAGCACCAGGTCGTAGACCTGCGGGCCCTCGCCCTGGGGCGCGTTCTCGCCCTCGAACCAGACGTGGATGCCGTCCTCGCGCGCCGTGGCCTTGACCGTCTTCGTGCGCAGCATGATGCGGTCGAAGCGCTTCTCGTTGTGCTTCTGCCAGACGCGGACCAGGTCGCGGTCGGCGCCGGCCATCAGGCCGTCGAGCATCTCGACCACGTCGATCCGGGAACCCAGCGTGGAGTAGACCGAGGCCATCTCCAGGCCGATGATGCCGCCGCCGATGACCAGCATCTTCTTCGGGACCTGGCGCAGCTGCAGCGCCCCGGTGGAGTCGACGATGCGCGCGTCGCTGGGCAGGAAAGGCAGCCGCACCGCCGCCGAGCCGGCCGCGACGATCGCCTGATCGAAGCGCAGCAGCTCGGTCTTTCCGGTCTTCTCCTGGCCATCGCCCTCGGTGAGCTCGATCTCCAGGTGGTTCGGGTCCACGAAATGCCCGTAGCCTCGGATCACCCTGACCTTGCGCCCCTTGGCCATGCTGGCCAGCCCGCCGGTGAGCTTGCCGACCACCCGCTCCTTGTGGGCGCGCAGCGCGTCGATGTCGATCGTCGGCTCGCCGAACTCGATGCCGTAGCGCGAGAAATGGCGCGCCTCGTCGACGACCGCCGCCACGTGCAGCAGGGCCTTGGACGGGATGCAGCCCACGTTCAGGCACACGCCGCCGAGCGTGGGATAGCGTTCGACCAGGACCACGTCCATGCCCAGATCCGCCGCGCGGAAGGCCGCCGAGTAGCCGCCGGGGCCGCCGCCCAGCACGACCAGCTGGCATTGATGGTCGGGCGGGGGCAGGTTCGCCGCGCGCGCTGGCGCGGCGGCCGGCGCGGGCGCTGCGGCCACTGGTGACGCTGCCGCGGCGGGAGCCGCCGGTGTCGGCGCTGGCTGGGTGGCCGTTTGCGTTGCGCCCGGCGCGGCCGCGGGCTGGGCAGCGGAAGCCGGGGTGGCGGCGGGCTCGAGCTCGAGCAGCACCGAGCCTTCGGACACCTTGTCGCCGACCTTGACCCGCATCGCCTTGATCACGCCGGCTGCGGAGGACGGGATCTCCATCGAGGCCTTGTCCGACTCCACGGTGATCAGCGACTGCTCGACCGCGATCGCGTCGCCCGCCTTGACCAGGACCTCGATGACTTCGACTTCCTTGAAGTCGCCGATGTCCGGAACCTTCACTTCGATCGTGCTCATCGTTCTCTCGGTTGGGTTCTGTTCGGCTCGGTTCGGGGTCAGAGCATCACGCGGCGGAAGTCCGCCAGCAGCTGCGCCAGGTGGACGTTGAAGCGCGCGGCCGCGGCGCCGTCGACCACCCGGTGGTCCCAGGACAGCGACAGCGGCAGGATCAGCCGCGGCTCGAAGGCCTCGCCGTTCCACACCGGCTTGGTGAAGGAGCGGCACACGCCGAGGATGGCCACTTCGGGGGCGTTGATGATCGGCGTGAAGTAGGTGCCGCCGATGCCGCCCAGGCTGGAGATCGAGAAGGTGCCGCCCTGCATGTCGGCCGGCGAGAGCTTGCCCTCGCGCGCCTTGGCCGCGAGCTCCGAGGTCTCCTTCGCGATCTGGAAGATGCCCTTCTTGTCGGCATCGCGGATCACCGGGACCATCAGCCCGTTTGGCGTGTCGGCCGCGAAACCGATGTGCCAGTAGTTCTTCAGCACCACGTTCTCGCCGTCGAGCGAGGAATTGAACTCGGGGAACTTCTGAAGCGCCGACACGCAGGCCTTGATCAGGAAGGCCAGCATCGTGACCTTCACGCCGGCCTTGCCCTGCTCCTGGTTCAGCTGGACGCGGAAGGCCTCGAGCTCGGTGATGTCCGCCTCGTCGTGATTCGTGACGTGGGGAATCATCACCCAGTTGCGGTGCAGGTTGGCCGCCGAGATCTTGCGGATGCGCGCGACCGGCTTCGTCTCGATGGGGCCGAACTTCGCGAAGTCGACCTTGGGCCAGGGGATGAGGCCGAGCCCGGCCCCGTCTCCGCCTGCCTGGGCCGAGGCCGGCGCACCACCCTCGGACCGCGCGATCGCGGCCTTCACCCAGGCGCGCACGTCGTCGTGGGTGATCCGCTCCTTCGGCCCGCTGCCCTTGACCCGGGACAGGTCCACGCCGAGCTCGCGGGCAAACTTGCGCACCGAGGGCGAAGCGTGCGCCTTGGCTCCGCGCGAGCCGTCGGGCTCTTCGGCGAGCGTCGCCGTCGGCGACGGCGGACGGGCCGGGACCGCGGTCTCGACCACCGGGCTCGCGGCGCGGGCCGGCGCCGCAGCGGCCGGGGCTTCGGCGGCAGCCACCGCCGGCTGGGCCAGGGCCGCGGTGGCCTGCGCGGCTGGCGCTGGCGCAGCCTTCGGCGCCTCGGCGGCCGGCGCCGCTGCC
>VFQM010003074.1_pt1 | contig 11228 bp, 9 predicted proteins | sample 3512391 | NCBI WGS metagenome assembly VFQM01 (sample SAMN10412369, study PRJNA504923) | tailings metagenome | isolation source: Replicate 1 from Balatoc abandoned mine | place: Philippines
AAGATGCAGGTCATTTGTCCCCATGATTTCGAAAAGCACATCTGTGGAGGCAACGTATTTTCCGATGTTCACGTTGCTTGCTTTTATATATCCGGCTATGGGAGCATATACATTAGCTGATCTTGAAATACTATTGCTTTTTCTCAAAGCTGAACTGCTAATGCCTATCAACGCCATCTGTTGTTCCAACCCTGACATTTTAGCCTTCATCACTTTCAGGTCTGAACTGACCTGCTGGAAAGTTTTGGTAGCATTAATATCTTCTGCCCTTAACTCCTGTTGTCTTTTATATTCTTCTTCCAAATATTCAAGCCTACCGATGCCCTCCAAATATTGTTGCTGGATAGAAATAAATTCAGGGTTTTCCAGGGTAGCTAATAGTTGTCCCTTTTTCACCTGTTGCCCAGGCAATAAACCGGATGTTTTAATGTAACCCCCTAAAGGGGCTGATACAGACGCAACACTTCCCGGTTCAGCATCTATGATACCTGTCATTTTTATTATGCTACTTAGGTTACGGCTTTCGATTGCGCCTGTTTGAATGTCGGACAACTTATATTGGTCGTCCGTGAACGTAATGGTTTTGACACCATTCGCTGCGGTGTCGGTTGCCGCCTGTTCGGGTACTTCTTTACTTTCCGTATTGCCGTCTTTTTTGTCTTTGCAAGAGGATATTGCTATCATTGCAAAGAGCAGTAACGGAAGGTACTTTATTGGTAATTTTGTCATTGCTTTAAATTTTTGATTACTTGTTTCCTAAAATTGCTTCTATTGAAATCACTATCTGGTTATAGTTATACAGGTTATCCAGGTATTCCGAATGGATATTGCTGGATAGGGTGAGGTTCTGCAAATACTGGGTATAAGAAATATCACCGCTCCTGAAACTTTTATCGGAGTTCTTTATAATCAAATCAGCCTGCGGCAAAGCCTCTTGCTGATAATAGGTGAGCGACTTCTGGTATTTGGTGTACTCCTGCACCAGCTCTCTCAGTTTTCCGTTCAGGTTCGTAGCAGTAAGTTCCACTTCTGCCTTTGCCTTCTGCTCACTGATCCTGGAGGCGTTTACCCTTGATCTGTAACCGCCCGGAAATAAAGGAATGGCTGCTCCAACCTGAAAAAAGTTAAACCTGTCTCTTCCCGTAAAAGTTCGCTCAGCACCGTCTATGAATTGTGTCCCTCTGTATGTTTGACTGCTAAATCCAAGAATAATGTCGGGCAACATTTTACTTTTCTCCAAAGCCGTATTCCGTTGGTTTACCGCAATTTCCTGTTGCAGATAGCTTAACAATGGGTTGTCCGCAGGCGAAACACTTTGCTGCGGCAACGATAGCTCTTTTGCAACCAGTACGGTATCAGCAATGGTAATATCGTCCGTAGTGTTGAGAAGTGTTTGGAGAAGCTGTTTGGCGATTTTAATATCGGCCTCACTTCTTTCAAGTTCATTTTGGATCTGCTTGGACTGAACCGATGAGGTAATGTTCTCTAAACTGGTCGATTCCCCTGTTCTATACCTTGAATTGCTGGCCTTGCTTAGTTTTACATAGATACTATCGAGCTGCACCAAAAGTGTTTTTCGTTCCAATGCGTATTGGTACTGAACATACGCCAGTTTCACGCTACGTGCCAGGTCATTTTCTGTCACGGCTTTATATGCCTGGCTACTCTTTATTTTCTCTTGCGCCAGCTTCGACTGGTTGCCGTACACCGTTGGGAAGTCTATGCGTTGTCCGACATTGAGCAGGTTATCCGTTATAGTGGGATTACTGACGACACCCTGTGTATAAGACAATTCCGTCTTGGGCATTGTAACGCTGCCTTTTTTGAGCGCCTGCTGTAAATTGATATCGTAATTAGCAATTCTTACCTGTGCGTTATTCTTCAAGGCTTCATCAATGGATTGCTGCAAGGTCAATGCTCTTGTTGGGGTTTGTGCATTGCCGAGCATCGGCAACAGGAATAACCCGAAAAGTAAAATTGTTACAGGTACGGTTTTCATCTTCTTGTTTTTAGGAGGACGGGTAAAATAGATGTATAGCACCGGCAACACGACCAAAGTCAGCGCCGTAGCTGTAATCAATCCACCTATTACTACGGTTGCCAATGGACGCTGTACTTCCGCACCTGATGATGATGATAATGCCATTGGCAGAAAGCCCAATGAGGCCACCGTTGCCGTCATCAACACGGGTCTAAGCCTTACACTTGTGCCAATACGCACCCGCTCATAAATGTCCGATATACCGTCTTTCTCCAGTCGGTTGAACTCTGCAATCAATACAATACCATTCAAGACGGCAACTCCAAAGAGCGCGATAAATCCCACCCCGGCAGATATACTGAAAGGCATATCCCGTATAAGCAATGCGAACACGCCACCGATAGCCGATAATGGGATGGCACTGAATATCAGCAATCCCTGCTTTAAAGAATGGAAAGTGAAATATAAAAGCACCAAAATCAGCAGCAAGGCTACGGGTAACGCAACTGCAAGCCGGGCATTGGCTTCTTCGAGGTTTTTGAACTGTCCGCCATAGGTCACATAATAACCCGCAGGCATTTTTACCTTGGCAGCAATAACATCCTGAATATCCTTTACGATACTCTTAACGTCGCGGTTACGGACATTAAAGCCTACCGTGATCCGTCTTTTAGCGTTATCCCGTTGTATCTGCACAGGGCCTGGCTTAAAGCTGATTTCTGCAACTTCGCTTAAAGGGATTTGTTGCCCATCCGGTGTACTCACAAACAGGTTCTGTACATCGGTAATATCCTCGCGGGAAGCACTGTCGAGCCTGACCACCAGATCAAACCGGCGCTCTCCCTCATAGACCAGACCTGCTACCTCGCCCGCAAATCCCGCTGAGATAGCACTGTTTACATCTTCTACGTTCATTCCGTACTGCCCGATCTTATCGCGGTTGAACTTGATGTTGATTTGTGGCAAACCGGTTATTTCTTCTACATACAGGTCTTCAACGCCCTCAATGGACTTGATTTTCCTACCCACTTCAGAAGCCAAATCGGATAATACATCCAGGTTCTCTCCATAAATTTTCAATACCACATCCTGTTTTGCACCGGTTAAAAGTTCGTTGAAGCGCATTTGGATGGGCTGCTGGAAGCTGAACGTCGCATTTGGGATAACAGACAGGGATTGCTGCATCTTTTCAATAAGCTCTTCCCGTGTTTCTGCACTTGTCCATTCTTTCTTAGGCTTTAACACTACCATCATATCTCCCGCTTCAATCGGCATGGGATCAGTAGGGATTTCACCGGAACCTATTTTATTGACCACCTGTTTCACTTCGGGATAATTCTTCAGCAAGATGGTTTGTGCCTTTTGGGAAACGCTTATCATCTGATTTATCGAACTTCCAACGGGAACCCTTGTTTCCACGGCAAAATCACCCTCGTCCAACTGCGGGATAAATTCACCGCCCATTCTGTTGAAGGTGATGAGCGTGATAACAAACAGTGCAACCGCAATGGATACCACCAGAAGTTTGCGCTTCATTGCACCATTGATGATCGGAGCGTACACTTTCTGTATAGCCTTCATCATCCGGTCGGAAAAGTTTTGCTTATGCACGGTTTTCTTGCTTAACACCAAAGCAGACATCATAGGAACATAAGTAAAAGAAAGGATAAAGGCTCCTAAAATGGCGAAAGACACCGTTTGAGCCATTGGCGTGAACATTTTGCCCTCCACGCCAACCAATGCCAACAGTGGGAGGTAAACGATAAGGATAATGATTTCGCCGAATGCAGCAGCCGAACGGATTTTGCGTGAGCTTTCATAGACCTCTTCATCCATCTGGTCCTGGGTGAGTTTTTCCACCCCACCATAACGGGCTCTGCTTCCGGTTATTCGGTGCATGACTGCCTCCACTATGATAACTGTTCCATCGACAATGATCCCGAAGTCAATCGCTCCAAGGCTCATCAGGTTACCGGAAACACCAAACAGGTTCATCATACAGATGGCGAAGAGCATTGCCAAAGGAATGACCGATGCGACCACAAGCCCGCCACGAAGATTTCCCAGAAATAAAATCAGCACAAAGACCACGATCAAAGCTCCCTCAATAAGATTGGTCGAAACCGTTGAAATAGCCCCATCTACCAGTTTTTTGCGGTCAAGGAATGGTTCTATTTCAACGCCTTCCGGAAGACTTTTCTGTATTTCAGCGATTTTCGCCTTTACGTTGGAAATAACTGCTGATGAATTGGCTCCTTTCAGCATCATAACGATACCCGTAACCGTTTCACCCTGTCCGTTCCTGGTAGCTGCACCATAGCGGGGGCCGATGCCAAAACCCACCTGGGCAACATCGCGGATGAACACGGGCGCACCACCTTCTTTTTTAACAACGATGTTTTTAATTTCTTCAATGTTCTTTACCAGGCCCTCACTACGGATAAAATAAGCGTTCGGCCCCTTGTCAATATACGCTCCCCCGGTGTTCTGGTTGTTCTTTTCCAGTGCTGTGAATATATCGGATATGGTAATATTCTGACTTGCCAGCTTATCAGGGTCTACTGCAATTTGATATTGCTTTACAAAACCTCCAAAGCCGCTCACTTCGGCAACTCCCGGTGTTCCCAATAACTGCCGTTTGATAATCCAGTCCTGGATGGTTCTGAGTTCAGTAGCATCATACTTATCCTCATAACCTTTCTTGGGGTGGATCACATACTGGAATATTTCGCCCAACCCTGTGGTAACAGGGGCCATTTCCGGCGTTCCAACTCCCTCTGGAATATTCTTTGAGGCTATGGTCAGGCGTTCCTGCACCTGCTGTCGCCCCCAGTATATATCTACCCCTTCGTTAAAAACAATGGTAACAATGGATAGTCCGAAACGTGAAAAGGAACGCATGTCCTTGATCCCCGGAATACTGACCATTGTCTGTTCCACAGGAAAGGTTACCAGTTGCTCCACTTCCTGTGCCGCCAATGTAGGCGACACCGTGATGACCATAACTTGATTATCCGTGATATCAGGTGTGGCATCTATCGGAAGTTTGGTAACGGAATAAGTACCCCAGCATATCAATGCCAGGGTAAACAGACCTATTACCAACTTATTCTTAATTGAAAAATGAATGATTTTATTTAACATGTCATGATGTTTTTATGATTTTATTGTTTAGGGAGATACTGTCCTTTCAATTTTATTTTGACAGTAATATCCTCATTGGAATTATTTTTAAAATACCAGCCATGTGGTCCCTCAAACGGAGCGATGAAAGAGCCTGCCACGTTATTGGAATAAGCAATGGTGTAGCTTTCAAAATAATTGCTATTGCCCTTAACCTCTCCGTGAAAATCAAAGTACAATTCCCCTTTGTCCGTAATCCATGCGTATTTGAGGGAGCCATATTTTTGCATGTTTACTTTGTGTTCAAGTCCCCTTCCTGCGGGTATGACCACACTGACTTCATCGGTACGCTCTGCAAGCGGTGTAGCAGGAGCCGGGTTATCCGCCGCCGCAGGTTTGGGTACATCTGCACCGGAGCCAACGTTCTCAAGTTGCAATACTTTATGCGGTCCCGAAGCCAATGTCTCCGTACCAGCATCGCCAACATACAACTTGCTAAATCCTGTTGCCTTGCCAATACCCAAAGGATCTATCCCATATTCTGCCGGAAGTACGGCACTTACCAGGAGTACCGCTCCAACAACCAAAGCAATAACTACCTGCTTGACTATGGATCTTTTATCTAATATTTGATGCGTTATTTCTGCCATTTTGATTTTTTTTAAGAGTTAAAATAACCGACCAACTGGTAGCCGAACAATAGAAAACCTGCTGCCATAAGCAGGGTATTGGTGAGGGTAGAAAACTTCATGAAACTTGGTGACCGCCTCCAATTGGTGATGATAAAAAGCACAAGGGCTAAGGCTATAAACTGACCTATTTCCACGCCGATATTAAAGCCGATGAGGTTTGTCAGAAGTCCTGTCCTGTCAAAATTTAATTCCTGTAATTTACTGGCTAACCCGAAACCGTGGAAAAGACCGAAGATCAGAACCGCTGCTTTGGTATTGGGCTGATAGCCCAAAAAGCGTTGGAAACCGCCCAAATTGTCGAAGCCTTTATACACGATGGACAATGCAATGATCGCATCAATCAGGTAAGCGTTGATGGCCATGTCTGCCAGCACTCCCAGCAAAAGGGTTATACTGTGTCCAATGGTGAAAAAACTCACATAAAGCAATACTTCTTTTGGCCGGTACAGGAAAAAGATGACACCTACCAAAAACAGCAGGTGATCATAGCCGGTAAGCATGTGCTTTGCCCCGATATAAAGAAACGGCACAAAAGCTACTCCCGAATTTCCGCTCAGGAATGCCTGGGTATCCCCGTCAACTCCGTGGGCATACACCGATCCTGTTATCAATAATAACAAGGTTATTGATAAAACTATTTTTATATATCTCATTTAGAACATTGAATTTAATCGGCACAAACTTCGGATTACTTATAGGAATACGCACAGGCATATTATAGCGATAGAACGCTAAAATATAAGTGGTAGAAGAATGTGCCGGGGATTAATTAATGCTTATGCCCGTGAGCTTTGTCAACACTGTCCTGATTTGCAGCAGGTGCAGCCTTACCCACACTGTCCTGATTCACCGCTGGTGCATGATTACCTGCCGGGTCATGGGAATGTCCATGAGCCTTATCAATACTATCCTGGTTAACCGCAGGAGTGGCTGGAGATTGTTCAGAATTGGAGTTGTTGTCAGACGAAGATTTTTCGTTGTTATTGCAAGCTGTAAAAGCAAAGGCAGCGAATGCCGCTATTATGAATGATTTTCTCATCGTTTTTTAAAGATTGATTGTAAAAAGAAGCTATTTGCCCTGATATGAAGGGCATAAATCAAATTCTAACTTTCAGAGGGTGAAAGTTAAGCAACGATGAAAGAGGGAGGACCTCGGAGGGAGTAGGCGCTATAGTGCGGTGATTGGTGAATTATGTTCCTATCCGGTGGAAAGGTATGCTGCTGATAAGCAACGATATATTCAATGGGGTATCGATAATCAAAAATGACAGCATTAAACGGTTGGGACAATTCCTTTGCCACCGATACATCTGTTCTGTCATTAGTGAATGTTATCTGCTCTCCTGTATGTTGAATATGGGAAAATAAGTTTCCCAAATCCACGCAGCCTTCGTGCGTATCGTGGGACTGATGACTATGGCTGTGTGCCGTGAATTTTTCGTGATGATGATGCGAAATAACGCCGTGTCCAAGTAATACTACCTGGGCAATAACAAAAAACACTATGGCTAAGTTCTTACGCAACATTGTCGCAAATATATAAAAAAATTCGGTGTAGACAATAAAAAGGCGACTAAATTGAAGACAACGCAGGCTAAACAGTGCGGCAGTTCTTCCTTATTAGCCAGGCAACTTAATTCCGTCTATATTATTAGTCCAATTTACCTTACTGCCTATCGGCTTGCGTTTCGAGATGGCAGTTACAGGTTTTTCCACATAACCTATATACAAAAAGCCTAAAAGTTTATCCTCACTTTCCAAACCAAAATGGGTTTTCGCTTCTTCAAAATAGGTAATTCCTGCTGTTGTCCAATAACAGCCCAAACCATAAGCGGTAACACTAAGGAACATATTTTGTACAGCACAGGCTACGGCTTCGATTTCTTCGATTTCAGGCAGTTTATCTGCTGCACTCCGTTTCATCCCGATAGCGATAACGTGGGAAGACATTAACGGATATTCGATGAGTTTTTTATACCTGTCCTGCTGGTAACCATCGCCTGCAAATTCCCTGTAAATGTCAGCCTGTAATTGCCCAAAATATTTCAGTCCATCACCTGAAAAAACGGAAAACCGCCACGGCTCCGTTTGCTTATGATTTGGCGCCCTGTTTGCATTTTCTAAAATCTGCCAAATGATTTCATCGGGAATGGCTTTGCCTTTCACATACTGGTATGGATATATGCTTCTCCTGCGCAGGAGAATATCGTTGAACTGTTCGATGTTGTATTTTTCCTGCATTATCTCAATAATCTTAACCCGCTTAAAATAACCAGCACTGTACTTCCCTCGTGACCGACCACGCCTTCGGGAAGCGTTATCTGTCCCTGCCCTATAAAATTGAGCGTAATAAGCGTTAGCGCAACGGCTATGGCAAATACAATGTTTTGCTTGATGACACTGCTTGCCCTGCGACCAAGATTAATCGCAAAAGGGATATTCTCGATATTATCAGCCATCAGGATAATGTCTGCGGTTTCCATAGCAACATCCGTTCCCCCGCTTCCCATCGCAATACCAACCGAAGCAGTAGCTAAAGCGGGGGCATCATTGACACCATCGCCGACCATTGCCACCTTGCCGTATTTTTTTTCCAACTTCTTAATCGCTTCCACTTTTTGTTCCGGTAGCAGTTCGGCATAGACTTCATCAATGCCCGCCTGTTTTGCGATTGCATTTCCCGTAATTTTTGTATCCCCAGTCAATAAGGCTACTTTTATGCCTTTGGACTTTAGTTCCTCGATAACCTTTTGCGCTTGTGGGCGAATGGTATCTTCAACCGATAGGAGACCAATCGCATGACCGTCAGCAGCAACGAAAATTACCGTTCTGCCCTGTTCTTCCAAACTTGCAGCCTTTTCCAAATCTTCGGCAGAAACAGCTACATCTTTAAGAATATCCCTTTTCCCGATTTTGTATGCCTTACCATCCAAAGTACCATAAACACCCAAACCATGAATGGCCTGCAATTCTTTTGGTTTGGAAAGATTAAGCTGCTTATCCCTTGCTTCACGGACAATGGCTTTAGCTATCGGATGTTCGGATAATGTTTCGACCGAAGCGGCGATTTGGAGCAGTTCTTCCCCGGTCATCCCTGAAAATGGTATAACATCCATCACTTTGGGTTTACCATAGGTCAATGTTCCCGTTTTGTCAAAGGCGACCACTTTCACACCTCCGATATTTTCAAGGTGAACGCCACCTTTGAACAGCACACCTTTTCTTGCTGCATTGGATATTCCCGAAAGGATGGCGGGCATGATGGATGACACGAGCGCACAGGGCGAAGCAACCACCAAAAAAATCATTGCCCGGTAGATGGTATCACTCCAAGTCCAGTTGAATAAGTAAGGTGGCAATATCATTAGTAGTATGGCTGCTGCCACAACCACTTTTGCATATATGCCCTCAAAGCGTTCTACAAATTGTTGGCTTGGCGGTTTCTCATTCTTTGCTTCCTGCACCAAATGGATAATTTTTGACAGTATCGTTTCTTCTGATGGTTTGGTCACTTCAATTTCCAAAGCACCTTGCCCGTTAATCGTTCCAGAAAAAACGTTATCACCCTTCTTCTTATCCACGGGAATACCCTCCCCGGTAATGGATGCTTCATTGATAGCAGAATATCCTTCGATAATAATGCCATCGGCAGAAATGCGGTCGCCGGGACGAACCAATATCACATCACCTTTTTTAAGGGCTTCGACTTTTACTTTTCTTTCAACGCCATTTTCAAGCAAGACAGCTTCTTCGGGACGTAGTTTCATAATAGACTGAATATCCTTATTCGTTTTTTCCATCGTGTATTGTTCCAATGCGCCACTTAACGAAAAAATGAATATCAGTATTGCCCCGTCCATCCAATAGCCAATGGATGCTGCGCCGATTGCTGCGGCGACCATCAAAAGGTCAACGTCCAAATCCCTTTCCTTAAAGAGCGTTGTCAGTCCCTCGATAGCTTTCTGATGACCGCCGACAACGTATGCCAGCACAAAGAGTATAATTTCAGTGGTGGGCATATTCTGTTTGCCCGCCCACCATGCCAAAAGAATGAACAGCAAACATAATGCTGTTATAATAGCGGCTCCATGTCTTTCCCATATATCGGTAAACGACCATCCCGCTTTGTCGTTTGGTATTGCTAATTCTGCCATAATTTTATCTGTTGAGTATATGTTTTTTAAAAACGTTTCCTAAATCTTTTTCCGAAAACCAAATATCATCGGGATGCAGATGCAGAACAGGCGCATTTTTGCACCTGTCGGTACAGCCCATTGTTTCCGTGTGAACTTTGCCCTCCAGTCTGTACTTTTTGATATAATGCGCCAATAATTTGCCTTTTTTCTTCCGGCAGTTGGCTCCTACGCATTGGTAAAATATTATATCGTCTCCAGTTTCTTCTAAGTCTCTCATTTTCTGAATTATTTTTTAGTTCTGAATATTACTTATGCGATGTGCATTGTTACACATCTTTTCAAATACAATACAATTCATTACAAAATGACACGTTCAGCTCTGTATGTATTTAAATCCGCCAGTCAAGGCAGCTTCAGCTTTTTCAAGCTCCCGGTCTAAATAGTTGACATCTTCAAGACTTATTAAATCCCTTTCGAGAAGGAGGAGCAGAATTTGGTTCGCTGTTTCTGCCCTCACCATAAATCCAGGTCGTTCATTTCTCGAAAAATGTGTCACTGTTATGTCTTTATATCTATAATTGACGCTTATGGCAAAAAGTCCTCGTAAGTCAACGCCAGATGACCTATTCTGTTTATCAGTCCTTTTGTGAGTAAATTGTTCTCCTTCCTTCATCCGTGTTTTAATAACCATTATTTTTTTACGTCACCTAACGCAAGCAGGTATCTCATAATGTGTCCTATGTTTCTATTACTCTGCTGTAATTTTTTCGCTCTTCTTGTTTCTTACGCTTAGGTAAATGATAATAACCAGTACTGCTAACTGCGATGTGATGGTCTGAATATTCGGATATATGCCCAACAAGTCTATGGTTGGCAACCAGTCAATGGGTGATACTGAAATGTAACCCGCTTCCTGAAATGCGCGAATGCCTTTACCAGCCAGAATAACTGCCAATATCATTACCATATAGGAGGCCAGTTTGAAGAATTTGCCTACAGGTAATCTTTTGGTATATTTTAAAAAGATAAAGGTCACAATTGCAATAACCACTGTCGATGTAAGCAAAGCCCAATTGATTGCTGAACCTGCCACGTCAGGATTGTTCAATTTCAGCGATGATAAAAACAGTACAACTTCAAAGGCTTCCCTGAATACGACGATGAATGAAAAAATGAGCAACCCAACCCAATTTCCGGTTTCGGTAATTTTGTTGATTTTATCCTTTACAAACTTAGTCCACTTGTAAATACCAGACAATCTGATCCCCTTTCACCAGAGCAATGTGACCCCCTAAG
>VFQM010003076.1_pt1 | contig 11226 bp, 8 predicted proteins | sample 3512391 | NCBI WGS metagenome assembly VFQM01 (sample SAMN10412369, study PRJNA504923) | tailings metagenome | isolation source: Replicate 1 from Balatoc abandoned mine | place: Philippines
GCAACCAGCCGACCATCGACGGCCCGTTCGAGCGCCTCACCACCATCCTCTCCGACGTGCGCGACGCAATCACCCGGATGCGGATGCAGCGGATCGAGGCCCTGTTCGGCGCTCTCCCCCGGCTCGTCCGCGATCTCAGCGCCGAACTCGGCAAGCAGGTGATGGTCGATCTCGACGGCGGCGATGTCGAACTCGACCGGGAGATGATCGAGAACATCCGCGATCCGCTCACCCACATCATCCGCAACGCCATCGACCACGGCATCGAGCCGCCGTCCGCACGCCTCGCCACCGGCAAGCGCGAGATCGGCCTGCTCGCCATCGCCGCGCGCCAGTCGGGCAACACCATCAGCATCGTCATCTCCGACGACGGGCGCGGCCTCGACGAGGAGCGCATCGCCGCCAAGGCGGTCGCCACCGGCCTCGTCGCCGCGCAGGACCGCGCCGCCCTCCCGCGCGAGCGCGTCCTCAACCTCATCTTCGAGCCCGGCTTCTCCACCGCCGAGACCGTCAGCAATGTCTCGGGCCGCGGCGTCGGCCTCGATGTGGTGCGCCAGAACCTCGAGAAGGTCGGCGGCAGCATCAAGGTCGCCAGCGTGCCGGGCGAGGGCACCAGCTTCACGCTCCAGATCCCGCTCACCCTCAGCATCATTGCCGGGCTGACGGTCGAAGTCGCCGGCCACCGCTTCGCGATCCCGCAAGGCTATGTCGAGGAGATCGTCCAGGCCTCTTCGAGAGCGCTCGATTTCACGCGGCTGGGCGAGACCGCGCTGGTCACCTTCCGCGGCAACCGCGTGCCCTGTCTGATGCTGGGCGAGGTGCTCGGCCTCGATGACGGCGAAAGCACCGGCCAAGGGGGGGACGCTGCCGTGAAGGAGCCGACCCTCGTCATGCTGCGTCTTGCCAGCGGCGACCTGTTCGCCCTCGCGGTCGAGGGCATCCACAATCACGGCGATCTGGTGGTCAAGCCGCTCGCCCCTGCCGTCATGAAATCGGGGCTCTATGCCGGATCGACCCTGCTCGACGACGGACAGCCGGTGCTGCTGCTCGATGTCGCCAACATCGCCGCCCGCCACAATCTCGTCTCCGATACCCGTGCGCGGGTGATCGGACTGCAAGCCGATGCCGCCGGCGCGGCCGAGAGCTCCGCGCCCCGGGCGATGCTGTTCACCGATTTTGCCGGACGGCGCTCGGCCGTGCGGCTCGAGCTGGTCCAGCGCATCGAGACCGCACCCGCCAGCGCGATCGACCGCTCCGCCGCGCGCCCGCGGGTGGTGATCGACGGGCTGATCCTGCCGCTCGTCGGCCTGCCCGATACGCCGCTGGCCCAGGCCCGCGTGCGCCTGCTGCGCCTCAGCGACGGGGCCTGCGAACTGCTCTATGCGGTGCGCGAGGTGGAGGATGCGGTCGAGCTGGCCGAGACCCTCAGCCCCGTGCCCGAGGATCCGCTGGTCGAGGCGATGACCCTGATCGGCGGCAAGCCTGCCACCCTGATCGATGCCCACGCGCTCTTTGCCCGCCACGGCGAGCCGCCGGTCGCCGCGCAGCGCCCCGCCTGTGTGCTGCCCGAAGGCGACTGGGCGCGCGCGATCCTCGCGCCGCTGGTCACTGCCGCGGGCTATGACATCGTCCCTGCCGCCGAGGCCGATGCCAACCCGCGCGCTGTCGGCATTGTCTTCGAGGATGTCTACGAGGTCGCCGAGGCGCTCGGCCGCCCGCTTCCGGCACGCGTGATCCGCCTGCGCGACCAGCCCGAGGCACCGGCGGGCAGCGCGACCATCTATCGCTACGACCGCGAGGCGCTGCTCGCCGCGCTGGCCGAAGCGGCCCGCAATGTCGTCCGGGGAGAAGCGGCATGACCGAGAAACTGCTTGTCATCCTCCAGATCGCCGGACGCCGCTGCGCGCTCTCGGCGCTCGAGGTCAAATCGGTGATCGAGGTCGGGGCTGTCACCCCGGTCCCGCGTGCGCCGGCATGGATCGCGGGCATCACCGCGCTGCGCAGCCAGGCGCTGACCGTGATCGACTGCCGCCGCGCGATCGGCCTCGGGGCCGAGTGCAGGCGCGAGGGCTGGTCGACCGACCACCGCGCCGCCGTGGTCTCCGAAGGGGGGCATTCCTATGCCCTGCTGGTCGACGGGATCGAGGACATCACCACCGCTGCCGGCGAGCCCGGACAGGTGCCGGGCGGGTTCGGGGCGGAATGGTCGCGCGTGGCGCGCGGGATGATCGAGACCATGGCCGGCCCGGCCCTGCTGCTCGATCTGGCCGCCCTGCTCGCCGGGCCGGAGAGCGGCTGGAGCGAAATCGAGGCCGCCGCTTAATCCAATCCTTACCAACTGCACCCTAGACGGGCGGAGCAACGCAGGAAGTCCCATGAAAACTTGCCTCATCGTCGATGATTCCCGCGTCATCCGCAAGGTTTCGAGGCACATCCTCGAATCCCTCGGCTTTGCCGTGGAGGAGGCCGAGAACGGCCGGCTGGCGCTCGATGCCTGCGATGCGGCCATGCCCGATGTGGTGCTGCTCGACTGGAACATGCCGGTGATGACCGGGATCGAATTCCTCGTGCACCTGCGCCAGCGCCCGGGCGGCGACAGGCCCAAGGTGGTGTTCTGCACCACAGAGAACGATGTCGCCCATATCCGCGAGGCGATCCAGGCCGGTGCGGACGAATATGTGATGAAGCCCTTCGATCACGAGACGCTGCAGATCAAGTTGCAGCTTGTCGGGTTTGCGTGAACCGCCCCGCCTCCCTTTCCTCCAGCCTCCGCGGGTCCGGCGCGGGCCGCATCTTCGCCCGTCCCGGCGCCGCCGCCGCGATCCGGGTGATGATCGTCGATGATTCGCTGACGGTCCGCACGGTCTTCAAGCGGATGGTCGACAGCGACCCCGCCATGCTGCTTGTCGGCACCGCATCGAGCGCCGAGCGCGCCATCGCCCAGCTCGCCGAGATGCCGGCCGATGTCGTGCTGCTCGATCTGGAGATGCCCGGCATGGGCGGTCTCGATGCCCTGCCCGCGATCCTCGCCACCCCGGCGCGCCCGAAGGTGCTGGTGGTCTCATCGCTGACCGCGGACGGGGCGGAGCACACGCTCGCCGCCTTGCAGATGGGGGCGGCCGACACGCTCCTGAAGCCGCGGCCGGGCGGGTTCACCGACGATTACCGCGCACAATTGCTCGGCAAGATCCGTGCGCTCGGCGCCCGTCAGCCCGCCGCCCCGGCCCCGAGCGATGGCCTGACCGGCACGCGCTCACCGGCCGAGCCCTCCTTCGCGCGCCCCGGCCTGCCGCGCCGCGGGATGCGGCCCGAGGTGGTGGCGATCGGCGCCTCGACCGGCGGGATTCACGCGCTCGGGCAGATGCTGCGCCGGCTCGCCCCCGGCTTCGATGTGCCGCTGCTGATCACCCAGCATCTGCCGGCCTCCTTCATGCCGGTCTTCGCGCGCCAGATCGAGACGGCCTGCGGGCGTCCGGCCGACATCGCCGCCGACGGCCTCGCGCTGACGCCCGGGCGGATCGTGATCGCGCCCGGCCACGGACATATCGTGGTGCGCCGCAAGGCGGCTGGCCTTGTCACCCGGATCAGCACCGAACCCGCGGCGAGCGGCTGCGTGCCCTCGGTCGACCCGATGCTCGCCAGCCTCGCCGAGGCCTGCGAGGGGCGCGCGACCGGCGTGATCCTGTCGGGCATGGGCCGCGACGGGGTGATCGGGGCCAAGGCGCTGGTCGATGCGGGCGGCACGGTCTACGCGCAGGATGCCGATACCAGCGCGGTGTGGGGGATGCCGGGCGCGGTCGCGCGCGCCGGGCTTGCCAGCATCATCGCTCCGCCCGACCGCCTCGGCGATGCGGTGATGCACCAGGCCGGAGCGCCCGCCGCTCCGGCGGGCCGCTAGGCAGCCTGCCCGATGGAAGCGAGCGAGGCCTCCCACCAGATCATCGCCGACCTGCTCGAGGCGCATACCGGGCAGCATCTCACCGAGAGCCGCCGCTGGCGGGTGGATTCCGCCCTCTCGGGCATCTTCCGCACCCATGGCATCAGCAATGTCGACCAGCTCGTGTGCCTGCTCGACACCCCCGGGTCGCGCGACCTGGCGCAGGAGGTGGTCGAAGCGCTGCTCAACAACGAGACCTATTTCTTCCGCGACAAGCCGACCTTCGACCAGCTCCCGGGCGAGATCCTGCCCGAGCTCGCCCGGCGCCGCCGCGACGTGCGGCGCCTGTCGATCTGGTCGGCGGGCTGCTCGACCGGGCAGGAGGCCTACTCGCTCGCCATGCTCTTCGCCGAGCAGGCCGAGCGCTGGCAGGGCTGGACCATCGACATTATCGGCACCGATGTCTCGCACCGCGCGATCAACCTGGCGCGCGGCGGGGTCTACAGCCAGTTCGAGGTCCAGCGCGGGCTCGGCGTCGCCCAGATGCTGCGCCATTTCGACGAGACCCCGGCCGGCTGGCAGGTGCGCGAGGAGGTGCGGCGCATGGTGCGCTTTGCCCAGAGCAACCTGCTCGCCGCGCCCCACCCGGGCCGTATCCCCTTCGACCTCGTGCTGTGCCGCAATGTGCTGCTCTATTTCGACCGCCAGGTCCGCGCCGAGGCATTCCACCGGCTTGCCGGAGCGGTGATGCCCGACGGCTTCCTGATGCTCGGCGCGGGCGAGACCGTGGTCGGCCAGACCGACCGCTTCGTGCCCACTTCGCGCCGGGCGAGCTTCTTCGAGCCGGTAAACGCGCCCATGCCGGCCAACCTCAGGAAAATTGCGTAATTTGAAGCCCTAGCGGCGTTGCGCGGCAGGCGCGATGGCGCGGCTTTACTCTTCCTTAGCCGCTATCCTTTAGCACAATATCCCGAGAACGCGCCCTCCTAGCGCGCCAACGGGAAGCCAGATCTTGTTCACGCCGAAGCAACCGCTGCAACTCACGTCGGTGGGACTGGTGGTCATCCCGGTCGCGGTGGCCAGCGTCATGACCGGCGCGCTCGGGTTCTTCGCGGGCCTTTCGGGCGGCGCGGGCGCGGTCCGGCACGATTCGCTCCTGATTGTCGGCGTGCTGATCTACGCGGCCACGCTGCTCTTCCTCGGGCGCAGCGGCATTGCCACGGTGCGCGGGCTGGAACAGCTCGCCCATATCGATCCGCTCACCCTGCTGCCCAACCGCCACGCGCTGCACGAGGACATCCAGCACCGCGCCCGCGGCGACGAGGAGGTGGCGCTGGCGATCATCGATCTCGACAGCTTCAAGCAGGTCAACGACCACTACGGCCACGCGGTCGGCGACCAGCTCATCGAACTCTGCGCCGATCTCCTGCGCGAGGTCTGCGGCCGCGAGGCGCGCTGCTACCGCCTCGGCGGCGACGAATTCGCGGCGGTCATGTCGGGCAAAGTCGCCGGCACGATCCTCGAGGGCATCTGCCGCACGCTGGTCGAGCGGCTCGGTACGCCGCTCACGCTCGGAGACCGCCTCATCCCGGTCGGCGCGAGCATCGGCCTGACCCGTTCGACCGCCGAACTGCGCATCGCCTCCTCGGAGATGCTGCGCCGCGCCGATGTGGCGATGGACATGTCCAAGCGCGGCGGCAAGATGCGCTGCACCTGGTTCAACGAAAGCTTCGACCGCCGCCGCGAGCGTGTGCGCGAGATCGAGGACGAGATCCGCGCCGGGATCGCGGGCGGGGAATTCGGCCTTGCCTACCAGCCCCTCGTCAATGCCGACGACAAGCGCATCGTCGCGGTCGAAGCGCTCCTGCGCTGGGACCGCGGAACGCGCGACCCGCTCGGCCCCAATATCTTCGTGCCGGTGGCCGAGGATTCGGGCCTTATCAATCCGCTCGGGATGTGGGTGCTGCGCCAGGCCGTGTGCGATGCCGCGCGCTGGGGCGACATCACCCTGTCGGTCAACATTTCGGCGGCCCAGCTTCGCAATGCCGAATTCCCGATCAAGCTCGGCGAGGTGCTCGACGAGACCGGCTTCCCGCCGCACCGCCTCGAACTCGAGGTGACCGAGACCTGCCTCGTGCTCGATCCGGTGGTCGCCGAACGCACCCTCGATGTGATCCGCAGCTTCGGGGTCAGGATCGTGCTAGACGATTTCGGCACCGGCTATGCCTCGATCGGCTTCCTCAGGCGCTTCCGCTTCGAGAAGCTGAAGCTCGACCGCAGTCTTGTCGAACTCGCCGGCGCCGATGACGGCAGCCGGGCGATGATGCTTTCCTCGATCGCGCTGGCCCGCGCGCTCGACATGGGCGTCACGGCCGAGGGCGTCGAGACCGAGGAGCAGGCCGAACTGGTGCGCCTTGCCGGCTGCGACCAGATCCAGGGCTGGCTCTATCACCGCGCGCTGCCCGCGCCGGAAATCGACCGGCTCATTGCCGAACAGAACGCCCGCACAACCCCCAGCAAGGACGGCAAGGTCGCATGAGCGCGCTTCAGGATATCGCCCTCGACATGGAGGCTGCAAGGGCGGCGCAGCACCCTGCCGCTGTGCCGCCCCCCGCCCCGGCCACCCGCCCGGGCCGCCTGCGGCAGTGGTTCGCCGCGCTGCCGGTCGACAGCAAGATCACGCTGTTCTTCAGCCTCAACCTCGGCTTTGCCCTGATCGCGGGCCTGTCGGTGGTCGGCGGCTATGTCGAACTGGGCGAGCGCGCCGCGCATATCCGCGCCACCCACGAGGCCGCCCTGCAAGCCGAACGCCTGCTGGTCCAGCTTGGCGAGGGCCAGCGCCATGCCGAGATGCTGGTCGCCGACGGCGATGCCGGACGCGGCCGCGCCGCGCAGGAGGCGCTCGACCGGGCTGCCGCCAGCGCCGCCTCGCTGTCCGGGCGCGCCGCTGCCACCGGCATCGCGGCGCAGGACCGGATCGCGCTGATCCGCGCCGGGATCGACGATCTCGGCCGCCAGGTCACCGCCTTCGATCCGGCCGCGACCGATGCCGTCGCCCGCCGCCGCCAGGCCACCGAGATCGACGCCACCGGCACGGCCGTGCTCGAGGCCGCGCGGGCGGTGACCGCCGCGCTCGGCAAGGAAGCCGACACGATCTCCGCTGACGGTGCGGCGCTGATCTCGCGCCTGCTGGTGCTGTGGCTCGGGCTGGCAACAGTCCTCACGCTCGTCACCCTGTTCGCCCAGCGCTATTTCAACCGCACGGTCGGCGCGACGCTGGCGGCGATGGCGCGGCAGATGACCGCCATCGCCTCGGGCCAGCGCGATGTCGCGATCAGCGGCAAGGAACGCGCCGACGAGATCGGCGAGATGGCCCGCGCCACCGAGGTGTTCCACCGCGCCGGTCTGCGGCTCGAGCAACTCGGCCGCGAACAGGCCGAACGCGCCCGCGCGGAGCTTGACGAGCAGACCCGCCAGCAGGTGCTGCGCGAGGAAGCGCGGCTCGAGCGCGAGCGTATGATCCAGGGCTTTGCCGACCAGTTCGAACGCACAGTCGGCGAGGTCGTCACCTCGGTCGTCGCCGCCTCGAGCCAGCTCCAGTCGACCGCCGAGCTGATGGCCTCCACCGCCGAGGATGCAAGCCAGCGCACCGGCGAGGCGGCCACAGCGATGCAGGAAGCCAATCTCGGTGCCACCGCGGCGGCTGCCGCCAGTGACGAATTCGCCATGTCGATCGGCGAGATCAGCCGTCAGGCTGCCTCCTCGGCCCAGCTCGCGCGCGAGGCGAGCCTCTCGGCCCGCGAGGCCGACAATACCATCGGCGCGCTGGCGGCATCGGCGCAGCAGGTCGGCCACATCGTCGAACTGATCCAGACCATCGCCAAGCGCACCAATCTGCTCGCGCTCAACGCCTCGATCGAGGCGGCCCGCGGCGGCGAGGCCGGACGCGGCTTTGCGGTGGTGGCGAGCGAGGTCAAGGAACTCGCCAACCAGACCGCCCGCGCCACCGAACAGGTCGCCGAGCAGATCCGGGCCATGCAATCGACCACCGGCGCCAGCGTCACCGCCCTGCGCTCCATTGCCGCGCAGATCGAGAGCCTCGAGACCACCGCCGTCTCGATCGCCACCGCGGTCGACCAGCAATCGGTCGCCGGACACGATCTGGCCCGCAGCATCGATCTGGCCGCGCGCGGGACCGAGAAAGTCGCGGGCCATGTCGATACGGTGCGCGAGCTGTCGCTTTCGACCGGCACGGCGGCCTCGCAGGTGCTCTCGAGCGCCACCAGCCTCGAATCCCAGGCCGCCACCCTGCGCACCCAGGTGCAGGGCTTCCTGTCGCGGGTGCGGACCGGCTGAACCTAGGTTCTTCCCCTTGTTCAAGCATTTGGAAAGTATTTTCCTTCATCAATGCTTGGGAACGAATTCAGGGGATGCGGCATGAACATGATGAGTTTGCAGGACCCTCGCGAGGAACCGGCTGTGCCCGATTTCCTGCGCGATCTGCAGAGCCAGGTTGCGGCCGATGGGGCCGCTTCCGCCGCCGCCGCAACCGACGCCCCGCGTGCCACGCTGCTCGAACGCATGGCGTGGTTCCGCGACCTCCCCCTCGCGCGCAAGATCAACACTGTCTTCGGCACCTTCATGGCAGCCGGCGTGCTGATGGTGCTGGTGCTGGGGCTCGGCCTTGGCGAATTGTGGAACCGCTACAATGCTTCGGCCCGCTTGCAGGAAACCCTGGTTGCGGCCGGACAGCTCCATGCCGGCGCGGCCGAACTGCGTTACCATTCGGTGCGCGCCGTCTATGACCGCAGCAGCGCGCAGCGCGCTGCGCGGCGCAGCAGCCAGAGCGCGCTCTCCGCGCAGGTCACCGCGATCGGCGCTGCCGTGGAACGCGATGCACCCGAACTCGCCCCGCGGGTCGAGGCCGTGCGCCGCGAGGTATCGCGTCTCGAGACGGCCTTCGACAAGGCCGCGGGCAGCGCCGGTGATCCCGGTCGCCTCGTTGCCGAAGTCGCCGGGCAAGGCGATGCGGTGATGGCCGCAAGCAGCGGCCTTGCCGCTGCCATCGCGGCGCAGGGCGACGCGCGGGAAGCGAGCGGGATCAGCTATTTCTTCTCCATGATCGCGATCATGGCCGTGCTGGCGGCGGGCGGGGCTGCGGTGTTGATGCTGGGGCTGTCCTATCTGTCGCGCGATTTCTCGCGCAAGATCCACGAGATTACCGGTGCCATGACCCGGCTCGCCAATGGCGACCGCAATTTCGAGATCCATGGCGCGGAGCGGCAGGACGAGATCGGCGCGATGGTGCGCGCGCTCGACCTGTTCAAGCTGGCGGGCAAGCGGCTCGAGACCTGGGCGGGGGAACGTTCGGCCAAGGCCGAACAGGAATTGCAGGCCCAGCAGGAGCGGGAGCGCGAGCGGCTCGAAGCCGAGGCGAGGAAGGCCGCGCTTCTCGACGAGGTCGCGCGCCAGTTCGAGCGCACTGTCGGCGATGTCGTGAACGGCGTGGCTGCGGCCTCGAGCCAGCTCCACACCACCGCGACCCGTATGGCCGAGAGCGCCGAGGAAGCAAGCCGCCGGACCGGGGATGTCGCAGCCTCGATGGAAGAAGCCAATGCCGGCGCCACCGCGGCGGCGGCGGCGAGCGACGAATTCGCGCTCTCGATCAGCGAGATCAGCCGTCAGGCGGCCTCCTCGAGCGAACTTGCCCGCCTCGCGACCGCGGCGACCGGCGAGGCGGACGAGACCATCTCGGCCCTCGCCGCTTCGGCAGACGAGGTCGGACAGATCGTCGAACTGATCCAGACCATCGCCCAGCGAACCAACCTGCTTGCCTTGAACGCCTCGATCGAGGCAGCACGGGGCGGCGAGGCCGGGCGCGGCTTTGCGGTGGTCGCCAGCGAGGTCAAGGAACTCGCGATGCAGACAAGCCGCGCCACCGAAAAGGTCGCCGAGCAGATCCGTGCGATGCAGTCCACCACCGGCGCCAGCGTCAAGGCGCTGCGAGCAATTGCCGGGCAGGTGCAGGAGCTTGAGTCCACCGCTGTCTCGATCGCTACCGCGGTCGACCAGCAATCGGTCGCGGGCCGCGATCTCGCCCAGAGCATCGACCTCGCCGCGCGCGGGACCGAGAAGGTGACCGGGCACCTCGAAGATGTCCGCCAGCTCTCGCTCTCGACCGGCGCTGCGGCCAGCCAGGTGCTCTCGAGCGCCAACGAGCTCGAGGCCCAGGCGGCGCATCTCGGCGACCAGGTGCGCGGGTTCCTGCGGACCGTGCGCGCGGGTTAGGCGCGCGGGTCAGGCGTCCGAGCTGGCGCCCCAGGCTCTCGCCGCCAGCTCCTCCATTTCATCGACCTCCCGGGCGAAGCGCTCGGCAGCGATGCCCGGGGCGTGGGCGCGGAAGGCCGTCGCCAGTGCGCGGTAATACCACAAGGTGCCACTCTTACCGCCGGTGAAGCGGCTCCAGACGGCCTCGCCGTGTGCCCGCAGATCGGCGTTGATCGCGGTGGCATTGTGGGTCTTGTCGGCGAGGCTCACCGCGAGGGATCGCGCCGGCTTGTGCGCGAGGCTCGCGATGTAGGCTTCCTTGCGCGGATGCCAGTCGGGCTTGGGCTCCTCGTGGGTATCGGTGCAATCGGCAACAATCGCTGCCACCCCTTCGCCGAACCGCGTACGGATGGCTTCGAGCTGTTCGAGCCCGCCTTGATCCTCGACCGCATCGTGCAGCAGGGCGGCAATCGCCTGGTCCTCGTCCGCTCCATTCTCGAGCGCGATCGCGGCGACCGCGAGGAGGTGCGAGACATAGGGGCCGCGCGTGCCCTTGCGGGGCTGCGCGCGGTGGAGGCGGCTGGCATAGGCCAGTGCCTCGTCGAACCGGTCGGTGAGGAAGGGCGTGAAGGGTGTGTCGGTCATTGCAGATCCTTGTGCCATGTGGTGCGGACCCGATCCAAACGCCGATTGCGCCCGGCAGCGAGGCTGCGGGCGTTGTATGTTCGGTCTGTGGTGGGTTTCTGACGGTGGTTGCGGGAGTTGGATTTGAACCAACGACCTTCAGGTTATGAGCCTGACGAGCTACCGGGCTGCTCCATCCCGCGATACCGTTTTGTCGGCGTTCCTAGCGCAAGCGCTGCGGGCGGCCGGTTGGCCTTGCGGCCGCTGTGCGACCGTTTGGCCTGCCCCTCGAAGGCTCGCGCCAGCGAGGGAGGCGCTTCAGGCACCCGAAAGCACCAGAGACGCCAAAAGGGCTGCCCTTGCGGGTCAGCCCTGTTGACTTGTGAATGGGTCATACCCGCTCCCACTGGTCGCAATGCCTGGCGACGACCTACTCTTCCAACGCTTGAGCGTTAGTA
>VFQM010003078.1_pt1 | contig 11225 bp, 6 predicted proteins | sample 3512391 | NCBI WGS metagenome assembly VFQM01 (sample SAMN10412369, study PRJNA504923) | tailings metagenome | isolation source: Replicate 1 from Balatoc abandoned mine | place: Philippines
ACCTTTCCCTGAGAGAGACCGATCTCGTTTAGCCCGGCGTTGAGTTTCGACGCACTCGAAGAATAACGGGGTAATGGTATCGGAGAACGCCTCGTCGGGTATTTCTTGGTACTCGTACTGCGGAAGAGTTGATCCGTTGCGGTGGATGTGAGTCTGAATGGAAAGCTCGGGCTGCACGGCGGATGGAGGCCGGTGGTCGTAAGTCACCACTCGGGGAGTGGGTCGAACAGCCGAGTTGAGCAGGGAAATAGAAGCCGCAGAAGATAACGATGACGACGATGTTCCAGTTTTTTCTCCATCAAGAGGGCCGTATGATGCCACCACTTCGCCCCAGCTGCGGTTAGGCACGCCCGTTTGTACGGGAAACTGAAGGCGTAGGCTCTCCGGTGCGCTGGCGTCGCGAGTTGCTTGTTCTACAATCTCGGAGAAGGTATTGTCTGGGCCTGCGTGTGCAATTGACGTACCCACGGCGGGATTGGAAGCGTGGACAAACTTGACCAAGTAGGCGTCAACCACGGTCTCAGAGTCCTCTGAAATGACGCCTCGAGTGATGGCCTCGGCTCGATTGACCAAGTGGGTCTTGACTCCAAAGTTAGTTGGAACAATAGACCAGACTATAGGGTGCGGTGAGCCCGGTGGGAGGGTCTCTAGAATTCTTTGGATGGCAAATTCCGTGGCGAGGAAAATCGAGAGCCAACGTTTGCTACTCTCGGCCCTGGCCACCACTGAGATTAATCCGTAAGAAGCCACAGTTATCTTTACGTAGAACGGGCGGTGCAGGTAAAAAACCAGTGACCGCTTTCTTCCGCGCTGCTGCACGGTCAGACTGGGGTGCATGGGACTCAGAAGAATCCTCAACATATCCAAGTTGGGTTGAAGTGGTGTGATACGATCCTCGCTCGTCTTGGCCACAAGCTGACACTCGAGACCCATTCCTGTGACCACCACAGGCGACGAAAGACCGCGAACTACGTGCGCCCCGGCCATTAAATCCGGATAACACGTGACGTATTCGGCCAGACTCATAAGTTTGAACTTCTCGGGTTCGAGAAAGATGCTCGTCGCCGCTTTGGCGGCCATAAACTCGCGGAATTGAGACGAGGAGGTAGGCCACTCGCAACTCATCTCAGCTGGGTCGTCGGTTTTTTTAGTGGAAAAAGTAAGAGGGGACCAAAACGGAGGGAAAAGAAACACCACTCAGACAAAGTCGCCTACAAACGGCCGCTCCAACCTGAACGAAAAAAGCCCCGCGCACACAGGGGGGTCTGACCTGCTCGGAATTACGCTCCCGGCTCTGAACCGCTCCCCAGAGAAATGTTTGCCTTTACCGTATCAAGTAAGATACCCCGCCCCAAATTCAAGCGGCTATGCGACAACGTCTATTTCGTGGTCCGCCCCAGTCGACCCAGCGTTTCTCCTGCTCGCATGGCCCAAGACGGATGCGTGATCATGAGCCCCAGACCTCTTCCCGGAATGAAGAATATGACTTCCTCGTCGGAAGAAGATCGGACAACGTTTGTGGTGGACCTGGAACTTCTTCTGACGGGCGTGCTCGGCGACTCGGCCGGCGCCATTCAGGATCTCCGACCGTGTTATTCGCTTCACCAGTTTAATCAAGCCAAGGAAACCATATTAAAGACAAGAAAGCAAGTCCTGTCTTCTATCAAGCCGTCTGGAACGACCAATCTCCGGCACGTGGAAATTCAGATCGGGCTCTTCATTCAAAGTAGTCTCCAGCTTTTGGAGTCGGAAATGGAGTACTTGCAATCCGACTTGGCCAAGAAGACCAAATTCACAAGCACTCTGTTTGAGTGGCAGATAGGCCAGGCTTATTTCAGGCTCGACCACATGCTCGAGATTGCGACGGGTGCAATAGCGAACGATGCCATGGATATTCCTCTTTACGGAAATAACTCCAAGCTGTTAAACTCTATGCCGGACTCTGGGAAAAACTTGAGAGTCGCACGTGCTAGTGTCAACAGAAGCGCAGGAGAGGGATGGGGATGGCTCGTGTTGCCAATAAACGGCGCACTCATGTCCACTTCCAACGTGACCAAAGTCGTGACGGCCATCAAGAGTTTCTACTTAAACGACGCGCTCACCAACGTCAGACGGCTGAGTGACCTAACCAACAAACTGCACTTTCAATACTACGACCGGTTCAACCCTTCTCTGGGAGGGATAAGCCCGATTATGGCCGCCATGAAAACGTACCACGTCCAGAGTTGGGACACTTACGCGCTCCCAGAACAGTTAGAAGGATCCAGCGCCCTCCGCCTTCCCATCTGGGTGTTTAATTGGCCAAGACAGGCCAGCTTTAAGATTCCTGCCGACGAGTATAACCAAGTGAAGAATCTCATGATTTCAGATCAATCCAAAATGGCCTCGCACCCGCCTTCTTTGGCGTTGCGAAAGGCAAAGTTCTTGATGTCCTTGTTCAGCGACGCCGTCCATATCTTCTTTAGCCAAATGAATCCCGCCGAACCTCTGTCGGAAGCCTGTGCCTCGTTGCGCAAATGGATGGGCGCCAAGGTATATCCCGACCAACAGCTTGAACCGTTCACCCCAGAAGACCGACTGAATCTTGTCGCTCTCACTGACTTTGTGGGGTTCGTACTCACCTACGCCGCTTTGAACGGGAAATACCGCTCTGACATTGGGGTCGACGAGAAGACTGACAAACTGACGGGCTCCGAAAGCTGCGATCTGAACCGCTATAGCGGCCACTCTTGCTCGGGAGACTGTGAAGAATGCGAAGGAGTGACGCGAGAAGTGTATCTCATGTTATGCGACTTCGAGGAGGTGGTCGACAGTCTTCCGGACGTACACTCGTACGGGATGGCCACCGGGGACGTGCAAAGGTCCGACGTCAAGTTGATCAGCAAGTGGATCCGAGAGAACTACGAGTACTTGAGCATCAGTGGAGCTAGCACCGCTGCGTTTCCGGGGATGGACGTGGATGATGAGCTAGCCGCTCTAGACTACGACGCGCTCCTCGAACCGCCGCGCTCCAACTCCTCCCGCAACGGACCGCAGCAAATGTCAAGCAACCGAAGCGTCAATTTCATTCGCAAACTCAAGCACGGAAGTGCCACCGATTTGAAGACGGTGCCTTCTTTCCACCAATACAGTCTTCTGCTCCCTGTGGTTACGGCCGCCCGGCTAGTCCTTGGAACCAACGGGGCCCGACCCGAGAGTCGGGTGGGAAAGAAGTGGGACTTCCCCGAGGACGTCAAAGACTACTACAAACAGAGACTCGCTTCTTGTTGCCAAAAAGACGGATTTGTCACTCCTCCGATGCTTCTGGAGAGCACCAGCCCAGTCTCGACCCTGCTGATGGGCGCGTCAGTCAACGTCGGGCTTCCCGCAGACCACAAAGTGACAGTCGAAGCCGCTAAGTTTGACGAATACATTGTTAGAAAGACTACAGACTTCAAGAAACAACTCTTGGTGCTCTCGCAGCCTTACTCGGAAGATCCTCGCGCCCGTGACACGCACGCTCTTCGTCGCATCCTGAGCTCCGCGAGATCGGCGGTCGATTCCGACTCTCGATACACTACGACATTCTACAGGCACGTGTGTCACGCGGTAAATGTGACCTTTATTGACCAGACCATGAAGAGGGCACGCAAGTCCGATTCGGGGTTGACTGAGTTGAGCATTCTTAACCGAGTAGGCGCTATGAGCTATCTGACATTTATTGACGGACCCTCCGACAACTTTGGAGTGGTTCTGGAAGACTTGCTTCTTGGGCACTTGCCCGTCGGAAAGCATCCGATGAGTGTAGCCACGCCCCACTTGGCTGTTTCTCCGCTTTCTGACTTCCCAGAGTCCATGTGGACAGAAATGGACTCCTACTTTACCAAAATGCAACTCAGTGAGCGGCTACCGCCCGTGCTCTTCAACGTTCAAGGTGACCCTATCAGCGGGGAGTTCCGCACGGGGAATTACACACCGAACAGAGATAACCAGTTCTACCCTCAGGTTTTCTGCACTCAAATAGCTCTCCTCCGTGGAGTGCCCGAGAAGACGCCTGTTCTCAAGGTGGAAGAATTTGACAACACAGCCGCCACGGACCTGGCTGCCAAGATTGCTCAAGCAGCAGGCGCTACGTACTATAAACGCGTCTTGGTGAATCAGCTCTACCCCACTTTCGGGCCACATAATGTCTGGATTTCGGTCGACGCCGTTACCAAGATGGTAGACCCCAGAAAACATCCGCCTCCTGAAGTTTAGGCCGACTCGTACTAGTTCAAACAGCGGCGTGTGTGTGTAAAATATACTCATTTACAGAAAGTAAAGAAAAAAGAGCCATTACTCCGAGTTTTCGTTGGGTGCCTTTGTAGGCTTCTTCTGCTTCTTCTTTTTCTGTTTCAGAGCCTCAGGGGCGGGCGCGGGGATGGCATTCCTCTTAGTGGAGACCACTTTCCTTTGAATAGGAATTTTCGGTTTCCTCTTTTCCTGCCCAGGCTTTGGTGTGGAGAAGAAATTCATGACCGCCGTCACGGCGGACTCCTCGATCCCCATGGCTTGTTGAACGGGATCCCATTCTAACATCCGAACGCCGTCTGCTTCAATGAAACCATTTTGGTATGACAGATGTGCTGATTTAAACCAAGTGATGAGCGGTATAACAAGTTTGTCGTTGATTCTGACGTTCTTGTAAAAGCCAGGACCAAAGCACAGTTGAGACGAAGGCCTGATGTCTCTTTGTGTTCGTGTCGTGACCTCGTAAACCGGGTTGGACATGGTTCAGTCTATATGAGTGGGTTAAAACGGCTCGCTACCAAAACATAACAGGGAGCCGGGAAAGGGGGTTTATTTTAGAAAAAACCCACTCACACCTTGTGAAAATACACGAATTTACCCGTTTCGTAAGACTGAGTTAACCCTGGTGGCTTATAGCCGCCATTGACAAACGTCTTGATCTGCAACGGTGCCTCGGGTTTCACTTCTGTCAGCGCAGGAGCAGGCCGGACTCGGCCTTTGGGCGCAGGACATCCATATAACACAGCCTTGGTCCTTCTACCCCGTTTAGTCGGAACCTCCGGGGCCTGCACCTGTCTGACAACAAGAACAGGCTTGTCTGGGTCGGTCGATTGGCTAGCGGTCTCAAGAGCCTCTTCCACTTTGGTCTTTTTTGAAACGGGAGCCAAGGTTAAATCCAAAGAGTCCATCTTCGGAGGTCTTCTTCGCTTCCTCTTGTTCTTCACCGCTGCGATGGTAGCGGCTTCGTGCATCAAAATCGCATCCAACTCGCTCGTTTCATCCGTGGCCTGGTTCTCCAACACGGAATACCTATTAGGTATAGCATTGGTATGATAGAGAATCACTCCGTCGTAATCAAATGTAGCTTTGGGCAGTACTTGCCCGCACACGCGGGTGGAAGCGCGCACGTCATCGAAGTCGCTCATCGCGGCGGCGCTGACTGTCTGGTACCCCATTTCCACGTAATGCTCGTAATGACTCATATTTTCTCGGAGATAAGCCTCAAAATCCACCGGTTGATTCCGAGAGCTACACAGCCACCTCAGTGCCAGTGGAATAGAAGCGTACATGTCCACCTTTTGCGAAATGGCTCCTAGTGCGTACATGACAAGAGGTTCTACAGCAAGAGATCCCACTCGGAAAGGCTTGGAGAGGCACAGTTCCTGGAATTCAGGGCAATACTGCAAGGTTTCCAAAACACCCGCCATGCGAGAATAGATGGATCCCGCCGCTTTGAACAGAGATGCTCCCTTCTCAAAGACCTGATCTTTCAAATGTTTACCCATGACATGGGCTCTCCATTCAATGTACGTAGCCGCCACCTTGACGCCGATCGCATTAGCATTCTGGAATCCGCGGACAATAGCCTGGGCGACTAGCCTAGGCACGCCGAAGGTGACTCTTCCGTGAATCATGTCGAACAAGAGTTCCACGTGGAACAGAAAACCTGCCTTGGTCCGGTTAAGCGTAGAACAAACCGTGGCCGGGTCTCGCTCGTAGATCATCACGCTGGGTAGGCACTTTATCAGTTCCAAGCAAACACCCGGAAAGGCGTCAGTTAGTTCGGCAATGTCTTTTGCCTTAGAATACTTCTGTGGAAGGCAGATGTCTCCACATGGTCCTCGAAAAACGGTCTCCACCCGAGGGCGTCGAGTACGAGCAATAAAAGTCAACATTTCGCGCGACGTGTCGCCTTCTAGAGATATGCTACTGAATTTGAACGCGTGGGTTAACTGCATCTCGACTCCTTGATTGTACTGAAGGAGAAGCACACGGGTGGACTGGAGACTGGGGACGGGTACGGCGGCACTTCTGTTAGAGGCAGAAGAAAGAGAAGCCGCCAACATAGGATGTCGAGGTATCTCCGCTTCTTCTGAATCGGAAAAAGAAGAAGAGGAAGACTCGTCTTCGGCCCTGTTGGCCTCTAAATGGCTCTTCCGCTTCAGTGCGCCCGACAGCGGCGAATTTGATGTATTCCTGTCTTCCACGCCAATTCTAGCACTTCCATCTTCCGTAGTATTGCCATTCAGATCATCGGGCGTGCGAGGCTCGTCATCTCCGAGCGCGTCGGGTGCAGCACCAAACGTCACCGGGTCGCGCTCCTCGGGTTCGAACACCGGAGCATAAGCATCAAATGGTGTAAAATCAAGAAATCCCAAATAATCACGCTGTTGGCCGGTGGTGTAATCCAAGGCGGACGGATGGGAGCCAAACTCACCCGCCAAGCTGTAGCCGTGCTCGCTCACCGGGAATGTATCTGCATCGGAGAACATAATTTCAATGTAAATTGATAATATTTTCTTCTTTTAAGAAGAAAAAGGTGATATCTTCTTTTTTGCAGACGAATCCGAAGACTGGAAAAAAAATTTCAGGGCGTCGAGCCGGGCGTTGGAACGGCCGAGGGGGAAACGGGGTCCCCCCTTGTTAGACTCGCCTGCGACACACCAGCCCCGTCTTTCTTGGTCAAAATAGAAGAATTGTCAGACAATTTAGCTATTGACTGCTTCCGGAGAGCCGCTTTCACGTTGGCAGGGAGCCACTCCTGCAAGCGCGTGTCGTTGGCTGTTAGGTAATACATTCGGTTGTATGATATTCCTAGATCTGCGGCGTTCTCGGTTAGACTCTTTCCCATCTTGTAGTTGTTATAGGCAACAAGGATCTGGAGTTCTCTTCGCCAGTTAGCGTAGCGAGTGCAATGACGCGCTCCCTTCCAGGCTTGCTGGAGCTCCGCATTCGCAGCAGCAATGCAGTCGGCTAACGTCTCCCGGTATTTCTTACCAGATATGATCATGAACACAAACTTTATCGTGGAGCAGTGGGCTGGCTGGGTTGGGAACTCGGCCCGGAAGAGTTGGGTGACTGTCGTTGGATGGGTCTTGTACGTGATAATGTTAGGAATATGCGTTTTCCAGAATAGAATAACCTCTGAATTCTGTTGTTTCTTGATTTTGTCCATCTGATACACTGTGGTGTGAATCTGAGGAGCCGGTGCGGAGGATGACTGGGCCGTGACGACCGTTGCAGCGGCCGCTGCCGGCGGAATTAACGACAGGGCCTGTTTCTTAGGTTGAAGAGTAATGTAGATCGTTTTTGCGGGGCTCTTACCCTTGCCTGGCGCTTTACTCGGATCGTCCGATCCGAGTTTAACGGGCGGTACGGCGGTGGCGGTAGTAGCGGCCGAAGCTGCCAGAGTAGCCGCAAGAGAGGCAACTGTTTCGGATTCAGTGGATTGAGAGGAAGCTGCCGAAGCCGGGACGTGAATGACAAAAGTGACTGTCCCTTCTTCACTGTCGTCGTGGTTGTTTCCCTCCTCAAGCGCGGAGTTCACCCCCATTTTGTGTCGATCTTCATTGTCATTATTGTCGTCGCTTTTATCCTCCTCTTTTGTGGGTTCTTCTGCCTGCGGAAGCGGCGGTGGAGAATCCCACGCGCATGACTCCTGTTTGGGTTCTCGCCACCTGACGGGCGTTGGTTCTCGGTTGTAGTACGGGGACAGCTCTTCCTTCTTTATCGGCTGGAATTTTACAACCTCCTCATCTTTGGCGAAAGAAGATGAAGCAGTCGGAGCCTTGTCGTAGTCGACATCGTCTCTTATCTCCATGGTGCGGATAGGATCTTCCAGGTCCCAGTTGGTGTTTTCGTAGCCCACCCCGGACTGATTATAGTCGTCAATATCCATAGAGTCTTCATTTGCATGTTGAGTGTATAACCAGAAACTGGGCATCATCTTCGGCGAAGGGTTTCTGAACTCAAACGCGCGCTTCACTCGGGCGTGCAGGCGTCCGTGGAGTCCGAGGGGGTGGCCGTTTTCCTAAACGCGGACTTTGTCCAACCTGGCAGAAGGTGTGGAAAATCAGTTCTTTTTTGGATTTAATTCTATCAACAAGGGACCCTTCTTTTTTCAGATGAGCGACGCGATGGAAGTAGACACCGACGCAACCGTCCCGCCCGAGGAGGAGCCGGTCAGTCAAACCCAGGAGACTAACGGGGTACCGCCGCCGCCGCCCCAGTTGGATCCGCTTCTGCAACGCAGACCTACGAATCATTTACCCACCGGAGTCAGTCCGAGTCGAGAAGCTGCGGATTTGATCCTGAACTACGGTTCCATGTTCATTTCTTCGGACGAAACTCTGAAAAAAGTCGCCGCCGCCGTCGGAGCGTTGTTTGATACAAACAAGGATAAAGAAAGAATATATCTCCAGCAGTATATTGCTTATTGCTTGCCGCTGAGCTACCAATATTCCAAGGGGGCACTCTGCGGACCCCATGCCAACTACTTACCGACGAGCATCCCGCTGAAAACCCGCAAGGACATCACTCTGGCCATCTGCGCCGTGTGGTCCTACCCGGGCCATTTGATGCCCTTGGATATTCAGAGGGTTAGATACCACGAAGAAGTCTACGCCAAGACGTTTCCTGAGGTATGGGCTGATCTGCGCCGACGGGTCAGGGACTTTGCTTCTCCCGGCAACGCCGATGAAATCAACCGAGATCTGGGAAACATGCCTGCTGATCTGAACAGATATTCAGCCAACGATTCTTACGCTCACTGGAGAGCCAGTCTGCCCGAGATTGAGTGCCCGGTGACCCGGGAGGACCTGGTGGGTCCCATGGCTCGAATCAAACAACGCAGCCCGCTGTGGGATCTCATGAGACGGTTCTTTGTTGGAGGTTCTAGCATTCACGACGTGGTCGGCAATATCTTCCGAGGCGAACCGAAATACTGGCCCGCCTACGCCGAGCGAGAGCCTCACTATCAAGCGCGTAAGGTCGTCGGTTTGGCTCCCGGCAAGAAGTTTACCGAGTTCCAAATGTCCAATCTGCGCCACGGAACCATATTTGAGGAGATGAATCAAGCGGGGTCCACTGCGTCAATCCAGCATGAATATCAGGTCCCCGAAGCAAAGAACCGGGAATTCAAGGAGATTGGCATGGTGCCTCTCTACTACAACTGGCAGTTCTATGGGCTCTCTCCAGACGGGCTTATTATCGACAAACTCACCCAGAAGCGCGTCGGTGCGTTCGAGTTCAAGTGCCCGTACAGCAAGGCCACGAAGAGCTGTCACGACACCACCCCGGATCTCTACTTGGAACAGGTTGTTCAGACCGCGTTAGCTCTCGAAGTACCTTGGTGCGTGTTCTCGTCCATGTTCTACCGCCAGGACACTGGGCACAGATTCAGTGCGGGCGACAAACGCGACGCTAGAAATGTGGTGGTGACGATGGAGAGAATCAAAGTCGATCGCGACTCTGGGATAGGAAAGCTTATCCGCGAATGTCTTGTTGTCTTTGCCTACTACACCCAGTTGGTGGCGGCTGAGCACTACTCGGTCAACCCTGACAAGTCGCTCGTCGCAGCGAGGGAACTGCTTCAATCTCACATGGAAATTGTCCGAAAGAGAGTTCGAACTTTTGTCGAGCTGCACGAGACAAAATACAAGTCTTACATCCGCTGGCAGTACCCTCGTTCGAGTCTGCCCATCACTCTGAAGGAGGCCGAGATCAAGGTCGTTGACTACTTTGGTGGAAATGAAAAGGCGGCGAAGAAATGGATAGGAAACAACATTTGGAAAAACGGAGGCGCTCTCGAGATGGAAAGAACCGAGCTACACGCTGCGGCGACACAGGCGCTGGATGCAGGAACCTCGCACCCGAGCACGGTTCACGAGAATCACGCCCGTCAGTTCGCCGCCGATGCAACCGCGAGAGCTGCGGAGGTCACCGATGTGCTGGTCAATAACGCCAAGGCGCGGGCTAGTTTGGAGCGCAGTGGGCTGTGATTTCACAGAGTCATGGCTCGGTTTATTGAATAAATATTTGCCATTACTTAGGGTTGACTCCGGGGATTTCGCGGATAACCCGCCTTCTCCACCGTGGTTGCGGTGGCGTGTACTTGTCCATGGGGTTTAGATGCAACCAAAGCACCTTGTCTTGCAACGCGACTTGGAGTGCGTTTATATGTTTTGGGTCTGAGACAATTTTGAAATTCCACATGAATTGCAACGAAGAATGTCGATTCTGTAGCACGCCGACAATATTCTCGACAATCGGCGCTAGTTTCTTATCATCAACAGGCTTCTTCTTGTCATTCTTATATAAAACAACGGTACGCGCCAAAGGTAAGACACGTAGAAGAGCGTCGTGGCACCAACTTGGTTCGATGTGTGGATGGTACCAGCGAGGTCGAAGACCGGAAGGCGGCGGAAACAATCGAGGGATGTCAACCACGACGCGCGATACGGCGTGGACTATGTCCCTGCACCACATTCGACACACAAGACGCATCACAAGAAGCGGATCGTCCCAATAATCACTCTTTGCGTACATAAGGATATCGCCAAAGCTCTCAAGAAGCGTCATGTTGGCCTTGTAACGCCGAAGCCGAGAAGGGTCTACAACAGGATCCGCTAGAAGAAGCGGAACCAATACTTCACGAAACGGATCCACGAGTTGAATGGAAGTCCAGTCGGCTTGAGCGGCTTTGATTCGCTGCTTCCGTTCCTCCGCTTCGCGCGCCCGACGCTCTCGCTGTTCCTGCTTCTCCTTCCGCCGTTTTCTTGCTGTTACCATTAAAAACGCATTGACATCCATTTAAGATGTAATTTGGTAAGTAAAGAATGATTGGAAGACCGACGATGACAACACCCAGTAATTTTTGGCCCCTTGAACCCCCCTCGCAAAACTCACCCGGTCAACGCTGGGAACACCGCCGGGCCCCAGAGATAACACGCCCCGGA
>VFQM010003080.1_pt1 | contig 11215 bp, 9 predicted proteins | sample 3512391 | NCBI WGS metagenome assembly VFQM01 (sample SAMN10412369, study PRJNA504923) | tailings metagenome | isolation source: Replicate 1 from Balatoc abandoned mine | place: Philippines
CGAATTCGCCGGTCATCAGAGCGTTTGTGATCGGGCTGATCGAAAGCTCGCAAGCGGCCGTTCAAGATCGACAGGTGAAGGACCGCCAATCCGGGGATCGATCATCAAAGACGCCCGACGCGCAGCCATCGACGCGGGATTTGCCTCGAAATGACCGTATAAATGACCCAATAAATGACCCTATAAATGACCCTATAACCGAGGAGCTGAACGAAAGGCAGCACTGGTTCCTCGCCCGAGTCGGTGCTGGCGAACGTTGCCGTGCGGAAGACATTTGCGCCTATTGGAAGGTGAGCCCCAAGACTGCGCGGCGCGATATCGCTGCGCTTCGTTCTGCCGGGCTCGTGATGTACACCGGAGCGCGTCGCAATGGACGCTATCACATCGTTCGCGCGTGAACGCCGATGATCCTGTTAAGTTCATGCCTCGCGCACGGAAGACATCGATAGACTGCTGTCCTTTCGGTGGGCCTGTAGGTAAGATCAGAGCTATGAAACGTGACATGGACCTCGTCCGCGATTTGCTGCTGGAGATCGAGGGCGGTCGGCGGGCGTTCGAGCTGATGACCCCGGAGATGGCCGAGATACTCGGCGAAGATGGTGCAGGCATAAAGCCGCGCGAGCAGGCTGAGCTGATCGAATACCATCTGGCTTTGCTTGACGAGGCGGGCCTCATCACAATTCAAGCGAAGCTGTCCGGTGCGGTCTGGCAAATCGGTCAGATCACTTGGGCCGGCCACGACTTCCTCGACACAATCCGTGACCCTGCCATCTGGCGCGAGACAAAGGCCGGGGCCAAACAGGCCGGCGGTTTCAGCCTCGACCTCCTCAAGGCGCTCGCCAAAGGGCTGATCAAGAAGAAGATCGAGCAACACACCGGCGTTGAGCTCGACCTCTAGTCGCCGTCGCTATTGGCCGGCCATCAAGCACGCCTGCACCTCAGTGGTGTTGTTTACCTTTGTCCAAGAACTCGTCGAATGATGCGTAGCAGCGCTGTCCCTCTGCATTCTGCTTGCGGCCCAGCCGGGTGCGCGTGATTCTTTGCTGAAGGTAGGCGCAGACGTTATCGAACCGATCCTCCGGGATGAGTTCGAGCTTCGACCCAAACTCTTTCGTGATGTTTGCATATATCACCGCGGGCCGGAATTTCTCGGTACGATGCGGCGCCCACGAGGCGAATTCGTTATACTGCTTCGCGAGATACCTCGTGTACCGCACCTTATCGCGATCAGCCCCGATGGTCCCCGCAAGAGGTACCATCGTGACGCGGGATCGCGGCTGACGGATGCTGACATTCGACCCAGCGCCGGCAATGATCACGGTGCCCTTGTTGTCGGGAATTGTGATGCGGTCCATCGCATCAAGAAGGCGCTTTGCTGAAAACCTGTCCGCTGTGCTCTCTGTACGGCCAGCTAACTGCTCGTGCTCCTGCTTCATCGCGAGGAGCTTGGCCACGGAGAATTCAATTGTGTCGGAGTCGATCAGCTTGTGATGACGACGACATAGCAGGATGAGGTTCTCGTAGCCGTGCCGCTCCACATCGGTTTGGTCGGGATCATAGCGTTCACCACCTGCTTTGCTGGCGCGAATATGGCAGATTTCGCCCATGTTGATGCCGGCCATCCCTGGGCTGTCTTCGATGATGAGCGCAGTACAGCCGGAAAAGGCACAGCGATTGCCCGACATGGCGTAGAGGCGTTGAATGGCCCGGATCGAAGGCTTCGGCATTGGCCTTGCTCGCTATTCAGATCTCGATGGGGACCTCGACCAGCACGGGGACCAACGCGGAAATTGGCGTGTGAAGGTCGACTTCAACACCCGGGGTCTCAAGGCTGATCACAAGTGCGTAGCGCGCCTCTTGGTCATATCTTCCGAGCGATTTCCGCTCTCGCCACCACCCTGAGATTGGATGGACATATAGAGCATTGCGGGCAGCAAGTTCGACGGCTGGCCCCTCCCAGATATCGACGTGCAGCGAACCCGACGAGATTTGCTTTTCGCCAAACAGCCAGCCGTCGTTCGTTTCATTGACCGCGCGCGGAGCGTCTTTGTCGTATCCTTCAGCATTGTTGCGGCGATTGAAGTTCCCAATCGTCTCACGTGAGCGCTTGAGATCGAAACGCAGGCCAAAGGACTGGTATCGTGCCGGGTCCAGGTTGGTGGCAAAGCTGGGGTTGGGCTCCACGAAATACGAAAGGGCGACCTTCAATCTTACGCGAGTGTTGTCGAGCGCCTCGAGCACGTCCTGGGGCCATGGGAGTTGATAGATATGCGACTCGTTGAATCGCACGCTGCCGCCTTCCATGCGGAACGGACGTATCGTGTTTTGTGCAACCAGGGCGAGATCATCGATGGCGGACGCCATCGCACGCCCCAGATCGGGGATGCCGTAACCGAACCGCCTCAGGCAGTCGGCCTTTTCTCGCTTTGTTGCGCACTGCGCGACGAGTTGATCCATGTGCCCGGTCCAACGGGCACTATGCACCATCAGCGCACGGATCGTTTCCGGCCAGTACTGCGGGTAGGCCGCAGTCAGCTGAGCTGCCATCCGGGCCGCCTGAGCGGTTGCGGCACTTGTCGCCCAGAATGCGTCGAGCGGCTTCTGGGCGACCAGGCGAGAGGCCGTGAGGAGGGAAAGGGAATCGAGTCCCGCTACAGCTTCTGCACCGCACGGGCTGAGCGCCCTGTTCCCGGCCTCGAAGACAAGTTCGGGTTTGAACGGAGATTGGCTGGTGTCCCAGAGGAAGGACGTCCGGCTGTAAGGACTGGCGGCACCAACCGGTGCCATCGTGGTCCAACCGTCGTAGCCTGCCTCTCCAATTCCGGTCTTTTCGGTATATCCGCCGATCGTGAGAGCGTTCCACGCCTGGGAGGGGTCTTCTGCTGGGAAAGCATCAGCATCCGCGATTTCGGCGGCGACGGAATTGTCGGGAATGTTGCCTGCAGAGAGCAGTATCAACCGCCGGGGCGATGGATTTTCAGCATCGTCCGATTCCGCGCCGGGAATGTTGCCAGCAGAGAGCAGTATCAGCCGCCGAGGCGACCGATTTTCAGCGTCGTCCGATTCCGCTCCGGCCGCCGCCTGATCGATGGCCGCGCTCCAGGCCGTCGCGTCTGATCCGCTGCGCCCCTCGTTGGTGACCGCCATGCAGAAAACACGGTCTCGATCCGGATTGTTGATCTCCGCGAGCAGAATGGCGCTCTGCGTGATCGGTCCGTAGGAATGGGGATCGTTGTCCGGCACGCCGGGAGGGGGCAGAATCTTGACTGATTCCAGACGGTAGTTGAGCTCGATTGGCTGATCGCTCGCGAGCGGACCGACAAGATCCCCATGCAAGGCAAGACCAGCCATGCCGGTCCCATGGCCAGCGCCGTGTTCGTGATCGTCCCCGCCCCAGGCCGTGTCGATCGCCATCAGATCTTCTGGCGACAGAGCGGGTTCTATCAGGGGATGAGCTCGATTGACCCCTGTGTCGAGCAGGCAGACCGCCGGCGCGCCATTGCCGGGCCAGGTTACACGCTCTGCGAGATCATCAATGAATGCCGGAACGTCTTCCTTCAGGTCCCGGGTAAATACCAGCGGGCTGTCGCTCGCGCGACGCAGCTCCGAAATGCCTGCGGTTGCGAACAGTAACATCTCGATTGATGCGCGCCGTCCATATGCCGGGATCACCGTCGTCTCCGGAAAGCGCAGAAATGTGTCGGGGTTGCCGACATGCAGCCCCAACACGGCGGCGCTGCCCAGCACCCTGTCGATACGATCATTGAAGCACCAGAGCGCCCACCACATCTGCGCATGGGGGTCTTCCGGCAATGCCTCGGGAGCATCGCGCCAGAAACTTTGCAGGCGTGCCGCGCGAATGTGCTCAATCGGTTCGACCCGGGTCTTCTTGGGCGGCGATCCCTTTTCGCTCAGTTCCCCGTTTGTGTAGTCCTCAAAGACTTGGGTAAAGGCATCGCGCATGTCATCCGGGACAAACAGGGCAATGCGGCGTACGCCGTTCTCGTCGACGATTTCGGCCGCTTGCCGTGTGCCTTCCCTTTGCCGCTCAAGATTGGTGGCGCCCGTGCCCCGATGGAGTTCAACTTCAATGAAAACGCCGCCAGCAGGCTCAAGGTCCGCTGGCTGTTCCGGCAGGCCGCGCTGTCCGGCCTCAGCCTCCGCAATGGCATTGCCAAGTTCCGCGATAAGGCGGAGACCGTGATCCGCACGAACTCTGTTTAGCGCGCGCTGCCGTGCGTTGCTGCCCGGCGACTTGAAGCTGCGTCGCTGGGCAAGCAGAGTAATGTCGATGTGCGGTCGGTCGTGCTCGCTCACAGGGCTCAGAGCTTCACCGCAAACGCCGTTCGCATGGCTTGACGTTCAGTGAGCTTGGCAACCACCTCTTGGGTGGTTGTCTGCTTCCTTTGCTCGAGGATTGCGGTCTTGACGACTTCATCTGCGGCCCGCGCAACTTCAGCCTGGCTCAGCCCGTGCGCCGCCTGCTCGATGGCGGCCCATCCTGCACGCTGGAACTTGAGGGGCTTGAGGTTGGCCTTGATCACGGCGCGAATCTGCGCTGCGGTCGGCATCTCAAATTCGAGCACGTCGTCGAACCTGCGCAGGAGCGCCCGGTCCAGAAGCTCCGGATGGTTGGTCGCTGCGATGATCGGGCTGTCGGTCGATGTCTTTTCCTCCATGAACTGGAGGAAGCTGTTTAGGACGCGGCGCATTTCAGCGACGTCGTTGGTCGCGGTACGATGACCGCCGACAGCGTCAAATTCATCGAACAAATAGATCCCGCGCCGACGCCTAGTGTCATCGAAAACCAGACGCAGTTTTGCTGCGGTCTCACCCATATAACGGGTGATCAGTGTTTCGAGCCGAATGATGAAAAGCGGAAGCTTCAGCTCACCGGCGATCGCCTCGGCCGTCATGGTCTTGCCGGATCCAGGGGGGCCGACGAACAGCAGGCTTCTTGATGGAACCTTGCCATGTTCGCGCAGCCAATCGCGTTTGCGCTGCTGCAAGAGCATCCCATTGAGCCGCTCGGACACCGACGCGCTCAGAATAACGTCCTGAAGATCAACCACAGGATCGCGATAATCAAGCAGTCCTTCGAGATCGCCGCGTGGGGCAGCAAAAGACACAGGAATAGATGCCTTGACCCCGCCCGCGCCGCGCGCGGCATCGACTGCGGAACGAAGTTCATTCGCGGTGTCGCGGTGCCCTTGACGGGCTTCCGATGCGGCAACTTGCAAGGCAATAGAATAGAATTGCGCGTCGTCACCTTCGGCACGACTGCGCAACATCGCCAGTATCTGCTTGGCGTTTGACATCTATTCTACTTTCCAGCCCCTTGCGTCGCAAACCTGTGACGAAAACAGCGATACGTTATGCTTCCAGAAATTTGAAGCGCGATTGTTGTCCCCGGGGCTATCCGACCGCGTGTGTTCGGCTCATGCCACAGCATTACGAACGCCCTTGGTTGCCGCCCTCTTCTTGCCGGTCGTCGCGAGACAGCCACCAGCAGCCTCACGAGAGGCGAGCCTACGTAGATTACGGAGGGTCTCCAGCTCCTCTGGATGACGATCAAGGATTTCGATCAATCCGACAGCAGCCTCGCTCGGCGGCGTCGTACCGCTCTCATACTTCTGAAAAGCGCGCCGTCCGCCGCCGATAATTCGGCCTGCCTCTTCCTGAGTGAGGCCAAGCTTCTTTCGCACTGCCTTAACGCGCGCGGCATAGGCCGCGCGCAGCTCAAGATAGGCCCGATCCAGAGCTTGCAGCTCGGCGCCCGAATGAATGGAATCACCATCGCCTTCAGGATACCAGCCCGGCACCTCGACCTCGCGCGACATCGACCCAACGCTGATCGTTTGCGCACGGGCGTCGCGGCGGAGGACCTCGCCGGTCTCAGGATGAATCCGTGTCTGCGTCACCTTCAAACCTCCTTGAACGACGTCAGCACGACATCAATCAGCGTCTCGCCGGCAAACTTCAGATAGAGATACAGACCGTCACACGGAATCCGGTAGCTGTCGTGCCAGACCTTCGAGTTCACCGGATTGTGAGCCGTCTCCGACTTCACAAAGTCCCGAGGTTCAAGGGCCTGTACGACCGCCACCACATCTCCGAGCGAGTAGCCCAAGGCCTGAGCGCTACGCGTTGCCGTCCGCGTGATCTCCAAGCTTGCCGCATCACAAAACTTCGCCTGCACGGCGGAGAGATTGTGGTGCGGGACCCTCTTTCTCGCCATTCAATATACACCTAGAAGGTTAATTTTCAATAGTGGGATTGCGGACACAATTCCACTCGACATGACCCAGGCCAGTAGATCAAAGGTCACGCAGCTTGCTGCATCGTTTGCAGTCGCGCCGCTCCGACCTCCAACAGCCGAGCGATTTCATCCGAAGTCCGTTGGACCGCCAGCTTGAGCGCCTCATCGATATGGATGTAATCCTGCGTCACGTTCTGGGAGGCGTGCCCGAGCATGGCGCGGATCGTCAGTTCCGAAAAACCAAGCTCGCCCGCAATGCTTCCGAACGTATGCCGCAGCGTATGGGGCGTGACGCCTGAAATCCCCGCAAGCTTGCATATGCGGTCCAGGCAGGAGCTTACAGCGGTGTATGGTCCGGTTCCGGTCTCAGATGGGAAAACATAGGGGTTGCCCCAAATTTCCGACTGGCCTTGGATCACCTTTATCGCGGCAGGGCCAATGGCACGCACTTGTGCACCGCCCTTGGTGTCCGGGAAGCTGACGAAACCACCCGGAACGTTGACCCAGGCCCTTTGCATCGCCTGCGCTTCTTCACGGCGATAGCCGGTTAATAGCAGCGTTTTCAACACGCCCAGCGCGACAGGGTTTTCGCGATTTTGTTCAGCATAGGCAATGGCTTTACCGAGCATCTCGATCTCAGCAACGCTCAGTCGCCGGGTCCGTTTTTTGCTGGCAAGTTTCTTGGCGCCTTGCGTTGGGTGGGCAGCCAACAACCCTTTATGCTTGGCGTGGCCGATGATCGCCTGAAGCGTGCCAAGGCATCTGGATGCAACACCGGCCCCACCGGTAGCCTTACCGCCCCGGCCACCGCTGCGTGCCTTAGCGGTCTTCCCGTTCTTCACATCTGACTGCATTTGCTCGACATCGGCGACGCTTAGCTGGGCCACCACGCGCTTTCCGAGGAGTGGGATTATGTGCGTCTTGATGCGGCTCTCGTCCATATCGAGGGAAGATGCCTTTATTGGCCGGTTCATTCGCCCCAAGATGTTGCCGGCCCGTGCTTCGGCCAAGTACCATTCGCACATCTCTGCGACTGTCATGCCCTTTCGTGCACGACGCGTTTCATCAGCCGGATCTTCGCCTTTGATCACCGAGGCTAGGAACAGCTTGGCCTGATCGCGCGCCTGATCCACAGTTAGAATACCGTATCGGCCGATGTTGATCCGGCGCTGAATTCCTTCTGGGTTGCGATATTGTAGGATGAACGTCTTCGTGCCCGACGGAAGGACACGTACGCCAAAGCCGCGCACCTCGGTGTCCCAGAGAACTGCTTGACCCTTGGAAGGCGGAAGCAGTCCGTCGACGCTGCGCTTGTTTAGCTTAACCGGGGTCATCGCCCTTCCTCATTTGGTGACAAAACTCGCTGACGCATCTTTTGTCACCAAATTGTCAGCAGATGCAAGTCAATTTCAGGCATCTTCATCGCACTGGGGAAAACTTGAATATTCACTAAATCCCTGTTTTATAGTAGACTAGCTAAGTAAGGCGCACTTGAGAAAAGCCAGTCGGTCTTCTTGCCAAGGTTGGGGTCGAGGGTTCGAATCCCTTCGCCCGCTCCATTTTCCGACAATCCGGTTGGGTATCAGACCGCGTTCTTGCCAGAACGCGGCGGGCGGCTCAGCGCGCGTCCTTCCAGCCCCAGGCGAGGCGGCAGGGCAGGATGTTGAGCCATTCCCAATCGCTGTCCACCCGGTCGAAGACCTCTGCGGTCAGATTCATCGCCGTCTTGCTGAACTGGTAGGTGAGGAACGCCCCGCCGGGACGGATCACCCGCGCCGTCGCCGCAGCGATGCGCGGGCCGAGGCCTTCGGGCAGGGTCGAGAACGGCAGGCCCGACAGCACGTAATCGGCCTGCTCGTGACCATGCGCGCGGATGATCGCCTCGACATCCTCGGCCGAGCCATGCACCGCGATGAAGCGCGGGTCGGTGATGTGTTCCTTGAGATAGCCGATGAACAGCGGGTTGGTGTCGATCACGATCAGCGTCGCATCGGGGCGCATGCGGTGCAGCACCGGGCGGCAGAAGGTGCCGACGCCGGGGCCATATTCGACAAACAGCCGGCAGCGGTCCCAATCGACGGGGCCGAGCATCTTGCGGATGGTGAAGCGCGAGGAGGGGATGATCGAGCCGACCATAACCGGATGTTCGACAAACCCCTGGAAGAACACCCGCCACGCCCCGAAGAATTCGCGCCATTTCTGCTTTGCGCCGGTGCGGTTGCGTCGGTGCGCAAGATCGTGGCTGGCCATATTCGATCGGTTCTCTTTGCCGGGCGCCGACCGTGCGGGGCCATGAGGGGGTGCCCAACGAAATTGCAGATTGAGCGCCCCGCCGCAAGCGCGCGCAGGCCCAAGCGTGCATATGATCCTACCGGGGGCACGGTGGCGATCCTGCCGCAGCTTGCCTGCCCCACGCACGTCCCGGCGCTTTTGGTCTTGCAATTGCAGCGCAGGACGTTAGGCGCGTGATACGTTATCACATTCTCCTTTGCAGGATCCCCCATGAACACCACCATTCGCCTTGCTTCTTCCCGCCTTGCGCTCGCCGCCGTGATCGGTCTTGCCTGCAGCGGTGCGCCCGCGCTCGCCAACACCGATGATGCCGCCGCCGCCCAGCCGGCGCAGGACGAAGCGCTCGAAGACGATCTCCACAACCGCCAGGCTGACGAGGAAGGCAACATCATCGTCAGCGCCTCGGGCCTCAAGGAGCTCGACGTGCTTGCCGGCACCAGCGTGCTCGAAGTCGCCCAGATCCAGCGAGACGCGGTGACCGGCCAGATCGGCGACCTGCTGACCAAGCTGCCGCGACCTGCTGACCAAGCTGCCGGGCGTGTCGGCCACCAGCTTCGCCCCCGGCTCATCGCGCCCCGTGCTGCGCGGCCAGCAGGGCGAGCGCGTGCGCGTGCTGGTGGACGGCGTGGGCACGGCCGATGTCTCGAACACCTCGGTCGATCACGCCACCACGATCGAGCCGATCACGGTCGAACGCATCGAAGTGCTGCGCGGCCCCGCAGTGCTGCTCTACGGCAGCCAGGCGATCGGCGGCGCAGTCAACGTGATCGACAAGCGCATTCCGACCCGGATGCCCGACGAGGATTTCCACCTCGATGCCTTCGCCGGTGTCGATAGCGCCACCAACCTGCGCACCGGCGCAGCGAGCCTTGATGCAGGCATTGGCGAGAGCCTCGTGGTCCACATCGACGGCTCGTGGCGCCAGACCGATGATATGGAGATCGGCGGCTTCCAGCTGTCGGAATCGCTGCGCGACGAATTGCTCGAGGAAGCCGCTGAAAAGGACGCCGACGGCGAGCCCGAAGAAGCCGCCGAATATCGCGAGGCCGCCGCACAGCGCGGCTTCGTTCCCAACAGCGACATGGAAAGCTGGACGATCAACGCCGGCCTCGGCCTGATCCTCGGGCAGAGCACCTTCGGCGCCTCGCTCGGCTGGTATGATACCAATTACGGCGTCATCAAGCGCCCCGGCCTGAAGCACGAGCACGGCGGTGAGGAAGGCGCGCCCGAGGCCGAGGAAGAAGGCGAGGAAATCGTCCGCATCGGCCTCGAGCAGTTCCGCGCCGACTTCAAGGGCGACATCTACCTTGGCGAGGGCGCGTTCGAGCGGCTGAAGCTGCGCGTCGGCTATTCGGATTACACCCACACCGAATTCGAAGGCGCCGAAGTGGGCACCACGTTCGATTCGACCAGCGTCGAAGCGCGCGCCGAGCTGGTGCAGAGCGCCGCAGGTGCCCTGCGCGGCTCGACCGGCATCCAGTTCTCCCACCGCGATTTCTTCGCGGTCGGCGAGGAAGCCTATGTCGCCCCCAACCTGACCGACCAGCTGGCGCTGTTCACCTTGCAGGAGTGGGGCACCGGCCCGATCCAGATCGAGGCCGCCGCACGCGCCGAGTTCACCAATGTCGAAGCCCAGACGCTCGGCATCACCCGCGATTACGACACCTTCTCGGGCGCGCTCGGCGTGGTCTATGAAGGCATCGAGGGCATGCGCTTCGGCCTCAACGGCTCGCGCGCCGAGCGTGCGCCGAGCGCCGAGGAGCTCTTCTCCGACGGCCCGCACATTGCCACCCAAGCCTACGAGATCGGCGATCCCGACCTCGTCACCGAACGCGCCTGGGGGCTGGAAGCCTATGCGCGCGGCAGCATCGGTGCGGGCACCTTGAACCTCACCGTGTTCAAGCAGTGGTTCGACAACTACATCTTCCTCGAGGAAACCGGCCTTGAAGAAGATGATCTGCCGGTGTTCGAATACCTCCAGCAGGATGCCGATTTCTTCGGGGTCGAAGCGGAATTCTCCTACCCGGTGATCGACACCGAAGGGTTCAAGCTGCTGACCGACGTGCGCGCCTCCTATGTCGAGGCCGAACTGGCCGACGGCACCGCCGTGCCGCGCATCCCGCCGCTGAGCCTGCTCGGCGCGCTCGAAGCGCAGACCGATGCCTTCGACCTGCGCGGCGAAGTGCAGTGGTTTGACGATCAGAACCGGGTAACGAGCTTCGAAACGCCGACCGACGGCTTCACGCTGGTCAATGCGCTGGTCGCGTGGCGCCCGTTCGCCAGCAACCGCAACGTCACCGTGCAGCTGGCCGCCGACAACATCTTCGATGTGAACGGCCGCCGCCACGCCAGCTTTACCAAGGACTTCGTGCCGCTGGTGGGCCGCAACTTCCGCGCGAGCGTGCGCCTCAGCTTCTAAGCTCCCCTGCGCTCCGCTTCAGGCGAGGGTCGCAATAAGGGGCAGTCGGGATGACCGGCTGCCCCTTTTTTGCGCGGCGGATCAGTCTTCGACCGCGAAGGTCAGCTCGGCGTGCTCTTCCAGCCGCTTGACCAAATCCTCGCCCAGGAACGCGCCCGGCGTGCCAACTCCGCCCGGCTTGGTGCAGGACAGCAGCGCGATGCCGGTTTCGCTCAGCATCCGGCTGGTCGAGCCGTAACCCGGAT
>VFQM010003081.1_pt1 | contig 11215 bp, 13 predicted proteins | sample 3512391 | NCBI WGS metagenome assembly VFQM01 (sample SAMN10412369, study PRJNA504923) | tailings metagenome | isolation source: Replicate 1 from Balatoc abandoned mine | place: Philippines
ATGTTCCATTTAAACAATATTTAGGAGGAAAAGTTATCATAAAACAAAGCGCAAAAGTTGAGGCAAAATTTATTTCACTTCAAGGAGGAACGGTTTTTAAAAGTAACACAATTTCCGCAACCTTTTTCAAAAAACCCAATAATTACAGTATCAATATCAAATCGGTTTACAATCCGCAATATCATGCCGGTGGTCCAGAAGGGTTGTTAGATGGTATTTTAGGAACCGAGAACTGGAGAAAAGGCGATTGGCAAGGGTATCAAAGTCAGGATTTTGAAGCGGTTGTGGATTTAAAAGAAGTAAAAGAGTTATATTCGTTTAAGGCAAATTTTCTACAAGATAGTCGTTCTTGGATTTTGATGCCTACTTATTTGGAGTTTTTTATTTCAACAGATAATGTCAATTTTACTTCTGTTGGAAGTCTTGATATTGCAAAATATAGTGAAATTGATCCAAAAGATGAAAATTCATTTACTAGAGAATTTGGAGTTCTTTTAGACAAGAAGAAAACAGCACGTTACGTAAAAGTAATCGCAAAAAACTTCGGCAAATTACCAGAATGGCATCAAGGTTTTGGTGGCGATGCGTTTATTTTTATAGACGAAATTACTATCAAGTAAGAGCCAAAAATTAACCGCAGATTCGCAGATTAACTAGGTTAAATCTGCGAATCTGCGGTTTAATATTGTGTTCAAATATTTAATCCTTATCAGGAAATAATAAAGAAGCGATTACAGACAAGATTAAAGCTCCACCCACAACAGATAAAGATAAACTTGTAGGAACGTGATAAAACGGCGCTATAATCATTTTAGTTCCGATAAAAGCCAAGATAAATCCTAATCCGTATTTCAATTTACTGAACATGTACATGAAGTTCGCTAAAAGAAAATATAACGAACGCAATCCTAAAATCGCAAAAATATTCGACGTATAAAGAATAAACGGATCATCTGGAGCAATAGCAAAAATCGCTGGAATACTATCAATTGCAAATAATAAATCGGTAAATTCTACAATTGCGACTACAACAAACAAAGGCGTTGCTACCTTAAGTCCGTTTTCAATAGTAAAGAATTTATCACCATCGTATTGATGTGTTACATTGAAAAATTTGTAAACAAATCGAGCACCTGGACTTTTTGTAAAATCTTTACTTCCTTCATCTTCTTCCTGACTCAGTGCTGATTTAATTCCGGCAACAATTAAAATAATTCCGAAAAGCGTTAACAAATAATTGATTTTAACCATGTGTCCAAAAAGCTCCATTTCAGGTAAATAGGTGTAATTCAACAACCAAACGCCAGCAAAAATGAAAATGGCTCTAAAGACTAAAGCACCAATTACACCCCAAAACAAGACTTTGTGTTGGGCTTCTTTTGCTACATTGAAGTAACCAAAAACTAAAATAAAAACAAATAAATTATCAACCGAAAGTGCTTTTTCTATCCAATACGCGCCTTGAAATTGCATGAATTTTTCGGCACCCATGTAGTGATAAATAATTCCACTGAATCCCATAGCAAGTGAAATCCAAATTACCGACCAAATAGCCGCCTCACGATTGGAAATAACGTGACCTTTTTTGTTTAAAACCCCTAAATCTAATACCAACATAGCAATGATGGTTATTGTAAAAGCCGTAATAATTCCTGGATGATCGATTAAATGATCAATTGCACCTGTTTTTAGTGAAAATAGCATGGATTAATTTAATTTTTCTGTTAATGCCTTGAAAACAGTTTTAGCATCCTTGTTTTCGTATAAAATTTTGTAAACAGCATCGATAATTGGAGTGTCAGCTCCGTATTCTTGATTTAATTTGTAAGCACTTTTTACGGCATAATAGCCTTCGGCCACCATGCTCATTTCCATTTGAGCTGATTTTACGGTGTAGCCTTTTCCAATCATGTTTCCAAACATTCTATTTCGAGAAAATACCGAATATCCTGTTACCAATAAATCGCCCAAATAAGCCGAATTATTAATATTTCGTTTCATTTTGTGGACTTTACGAATGAATTTCTTCATTTCGCGAATTCCGTTACTCATCAAAACCGCCTGGAAGTTATCACCATACCCTAAACCATGTGCAATTCCAGCAGCAATAGCGTAAATGTTTTTTAATACTGCTGCATATTCGGTTCCAATAATATCATCTGAAGTTTTTGCTTTGATGTAGTGTGAACTCAAATTTTTAGCCACATATTTTGCTTTTTTTCTATCACTACAAGCAATAGTTAAGTATGATAATCGTTCCATTGCCACCTCTTCCGCGTGACACGGACCTGTGATAACGCCAATGTTTTCAAACGGAATATCGTATTTGGTATGAAAATGTTCGCCTACAATCAAACTCGATTCTGGAACAATTCCTTTAATCGCAGAGAAAATGATTTTTCCTTCCAAACTTTCGGTCAAATTTTCCAATTCTTTACTCAAAAAAGCAGATGGAACTACAAAAATAACATAATCGGCATAAGCAACTGCTTCGTTGATATCGTTTGTAAGTTTTAATTTATTGGTGTCAAACGCAACCGAACTCAAGTAATTTGGATTGTGTTTTTGATGTTTTAAATGCTCTATAGCATAAGTACTTCGCATATACCAAGCGATTTCGTCTTGATTTTCACAAAGCATTTTCGCAATTGCAGTAGCCCAACTTCCTCCTCCAATGACGGCAAATTTTGGCTTTTTTTCCATTTTACGATTTAATTTAGAACATCAAAAATAGGCATTTAAAAAGGATTTACAAAAAAAGTTTGCGAAACTCTTTTTAATGCAAAGGCACGAAGAAAAACTCCGCGCCTTTATTATGATGAATGCGTGTTTTTTAATAACTCATTTCTACAATAGCTCTCACTTTTTCTAAAGTGATGTTTTGTTTTTCACCCATGGCTTTCCAACCTCTTTCTTCGAAACGATTTACGATAAAATCGGCAGTTTTTTCGATGTTTTCTGCGTTTTCTGAAATTTTGGTTTTCATGCCCATTTTGTGGAAGAACTCAACTGTTTTTTCAATCGCTTTTTCTGCAATTTCTTCTGTTGAATTGCCTTGAATATTCCAAACGCGTTGCCCGTATTGTGCTAATTTGTCTTTTTTCGTGTCGAACATGACGCGGTATAAATTTGGACCAATGATTGCCAATGTTCTCGCATGGTCAATTTCGTATAAAGCGGTTAATTCGTGACCAATCATGTGTGTTGCCCAATCGGAAGGAACTCCTTTTTGGATTAAACCATTTAGTGCCATAGTAGCACTCCAAACAAAGTTGGAAGCCAATTTATAATCACTCGGATTTTCTACAACATCAGGACCAATTTCAATTAGCGTTTGTAAAATACTTTCCGAAATTCGGTCTTGTAGTAAAGCATCGTGTGTATAGGTTAAATATTGTTCCATTACGTGTGTGAACGCATCCACAACTCCGTTTTGTAACTGTCTTTTTGGTAACGACGTAATTACCGTTGGATCTACAATTGAGAATACTGGAAATAAAGCGCTTCCGCCTAACGTTAATTTCTCTTGCGTAGCTTCAATCGTAACTACTGCTCCCGAATTCATTTCCGAACCGGTTGCTGGTAAGGTTAAAACGGTTCCAAAAGGAATTACTTTAGCAACATCTTTGAATAAAATGCGTTTTTTCAAAATATCCGCTTCATCGCCTTCAAAATTAACGGCTGCCGAAATAAATTTTACGCCATCAATCACGCTTCCACCACCAACAGCTAGGATAAACCCGATTTTTTCAGCACGAATTATTGCAACGGCTTTCATTAAAGTTTCAAAACGAGGATTCGGTTCAATACCACCAAATTCCACGATATCGTGATTCGGTAAAGCGGCTTTTACTTGTTCGTAAACTCCATTTTTGAAGATACTTCCGCCACCATAAGCAAGCAGAATCTTTGTGTTTGTTGGGACTAAATCAGTTAGTTTAGCAATTTGTCCTTTTCCAAAGACATAATTTACCGGATTGTATAATTCGAAGTTTAGCATAACATTTTATTTTTTAAGAATACAAAGTTACGCAATGGGATTGGGAACGAATGGTAAAGGAATGTTAAGAGATAACTAATTATTTTGTTTGAATGTTTTCAAACATTGAATCATCATTGACATATTTTTATTTAACTCCTTAGTTCTTGAAGCACTGGCATTTAAATAAAAATAATTGTTATCACTACTGCTTTTTATAATTATGGTTATCATTTCTAATTCGCCATAATTTCCAGAATTAGATTTCGAATGGATAATGTATGCTTCCTTTTCCAAAAAATCTGTTTTTCCTGAATCAATAATTTCAAAAGAATCTTTTTGTTTTATTTTTTCAATTAAGTAATTATACTCAGATTTCAAATCTTTCTTTGATGAAAACGGATTCATTTTTTGAATGCTAATTGCATTGATAAAGTTTTCTTTGTCAGGTTTTGAAATCGCATCAATTCCTAAAATTATTTCATCAACATCTTCATAATTTTCTACTTTACTTTCCCAGTTCAATGGCAAGAAAAGCTCAAATTCATTATTTGGATAAACAAAATTTTTCTTTGCAAACTTTACTGGATAATTTGAGTAATTCTCAAACGAAAATTGTTTTTCAGAACAAGAAATCAGAATTGAAAATATGGTGAAGATGAAAATTCTTTTTGTCATAAAATTATCTTTTACTTCTTATAAAACAAATTATGTTCCACATATTCCCAAACTTTATTCGGCAACATCGGAACCACATTTTTACCGTTTTTAATGCTTTCGCGAATGAAAGTAGAGGACAATTCAACTACGGGTGCGCCTACTCGATGGATTTTTGGATGATTTACAAATTGCTCGTCAATTTCACCTGAATTAAGTCGCGGATAGACATAAATATCGTGGTTTTGCAAAATGACTTCGTAGTTTTTCCATTTGTGGAGCGAGTTCAAATTGTCTTCGCCCATGATTAACGAAAATTCGTGTTTGGGGAATTTCTCTTGTAAATGTGCTAAGGTATTTACGGTATAATTCGGTTGCGGTAATTTGAATTCGATATCCGAAGGTTGGATTTTCGGATAATCTTCCGTTGCCAAATGCACCATGTGCAATCGATGGTAATCATCTAATAATGAACTCTTCTGTTTGTGCGGATTGTGAGGTGTAACCACCATCCAAATTTGATCCAAATCAGAATGCTCTGCCATGTGATTGGCAATGATTAAATGCCCAATGTGAATGGGATTAAACGTTCCGAAATAAAGACCTATTTTCATTGTTTGAGTGAAAAGTAATAAGTGATTAGTGAAAAGTTATTTATTGATGAAATCTTTTACCAATTTGTATGCTTCTTCTTTTGCCACATCTAAATCATAATTTTTGATGATGGTGTCAAATTGTGGCGCAGTTGCTAATTCTACAGACGCTTTTGCGATACGCATGTTGATTTTGTCTTCGCTTTCTGTAGAACGTTGTTTTAGGCGACGCTTTAATTCGTCAACGCTTGGTGGTTTTACGAAAACCGCTAACGTTTCGTTTGGAAATTTGCTTTTAATACGCAATCCGCCCGCTACGTCAATATCAAAAATCACGTGTTTGCCTAATGCCCAAATACGCTCTACTTCGGTTTTTAATGTGCCGTAGAAATTATCGGTGTAGACTTCTTCCCATTCCACGAAATCTTCCGCTTTAATGTGCTTTTTGAATTCGTCCCAAGAAATGAAATAATAATCTTTTCCATCTACTTCTTCGCCTCGAGGCGCACGCGTTGTACACGAAATCGAAAATTCTAAATTCAAATCGGGTTGGGCTAATAAATGTCTTACTATAGTGGTTTTTCCTGATCCTGATGGAGCAGAGAATACTAATAATTTTCCTTTGGTCATTGTGTTGTTATTTTAATCTAAAGTATTGAAATAATCTAAAAGATTTAGAGTTTAGTTTTGAATTATTTTTTTAATGGAAGCTCTCCAAAAGTCATTGAAAATCCTTCATTTTCTTTTCTAAATTTTATAGGTAATTCTCCGTTTTTTTCTAATCCCCAATCTTCAAGCATATCCCCATTAACAAATATAATTGCTACATTTAAATCTGAATTTTTCTTTAAATCTAAAAGCCAATTTACATCTTCTTGAAGTTTTTTCTTGGAACCAGAATATTTGTTCCAATTTTGAAAAATATAATAATCTGCTTTTGGTAATTCTTCCTTGTCTATTCTCTTACCACTAACATCAATGATTTTTTCTAAATATGAATTTAAATTTAAGTCGGAACTATCTTTACAAGTAAAATAGTTTTGATCAAAGTTTTTGAATGCGTTTTGCATTTGAATTCCACCGCATTCTTCTGTCCCTTGATAACAATATTTTTCACCTGTAGAACTATTAAAAAGTAATATTTCAGAATTTAAGCCTAAAACTATATTATTTAAAATATCCATTTTATTGCCAACTTCATTTACAGTCATAAAATACGTTTTTTGACTTGGCAAAACTTCAGCAAAAAAAGATACAAGTTCTTCCTTCTCCTCAACTTTCGGATTCTTAAATCCTGCTAGTGTTTTTATAGCTGTTCCACATGAAGAAAGAGAAAGAATAAATATAAAAAGTAATAATTTTCCTTTTGTCATTGTGTTGTTATTTTTGCCACGGATTAAACTATTAAAACGATTTTAATCCGTGAAAATTTGTGTAATCTGTGGCTTAAACTATAAAACGTTTAAAACTTGTTCCTTAATCTTTTCCAATTCATCTTTCATCATTACCACTAATTTTTGCATTTCGGTATGATTGGATTTCGAACCCATAGTATTGATTTCTCTTCCCATTTCTTGGGTTATGAAACCTAATTTTCTTCCGTTAGCTTCAGTTCCATTTAAAGTTTCTAAGAAATAGTTCAAATGGTTGCCCAAACGTACTTTTTCTTCAGTAATGTCGTATTTTTCTAGATAAAAAATCAATTCTTGTTCGAAACGATTTTCATCTACATTGATTTTTAATTCATCTAAAGCAGTGCGCAAACGTGTTTTTACGGTTTCAATGCGTTCGGCATCGTAAGAAACCGCTTCGTTCATTAATTTTTCGATGTTGGCAATTCTTAATTGGAATTCTTTTTCCAAAGAAGCACCTTCATCTTTTCTAAAGTTAGCGATATTTTCTAACGCTTCATCAATCACGGTTTGAATTTGCTTCCATTCGTTTTCATCGATTTCGTCACGCTCTGTTTTTAATGCATCTGGCATACGAACTGCCATTTTCATTAATTCCGTTTCATCTGCATTTGGAATCACGGCTTTCATTTGGTTGATATACCCTTTCACAATTGGCACATTGATTTTAGAAGTCGTTTCTTCGCCAGTTACTTCCACATAAAGCGAAAAATCAACCTTTCCGCGTTCTAAACGTTGCGAAATTTGATTGCGTAAACCCAATTCCATTTCACGAAAAACCGATGGCATTCGCGTATTTAAGTCTAAACCTTTACTGTTTAGCGATTTGATTTCTACGGTAATTTTTTTGGTTGGTAATTGCAAAGATGCTTTCCCAAAACCCGTCATGGAGTGTATCATACGTTATAAAAATGTCTTCAAAGATAAGAAAAAGTGTTCAGTGTTCAGTTTTTAGTGTTTAGTATTGGAAATCTGATTAAGAAGTAGATTTCTTTTGCGTTACTAAATAAACTCCGACAAATATCAAAACAGCTGAGATCAATTTCACTAAACTTAAATCGTCTTTTCCTAAACTTACGGCGAAAATAGTGGCGAAAAGTGGTTGTAAATAAATGAAAACCGCTACAGTTGTGGGTTTTAATTCGCGCATGGAAACTAAATTTAGCAAATATGTTAAGAACGTTGAAAACACCACTACGAAACCAATTTTCCAGATAATATCCGTTGGTAAATTAGCGAAATCTATAGCTTGAAATTCGCCCCAACCAAAAGGTAACACCATCAAGAATCCAAAGGTATAAATCCATTTCACAAAGGTGAAGGCATTGTATTTATCCATTAATTTCTTAACGATGATAAGGTAAAATCCGTAAGAAACGGCGTTTACAAAAACCAATAAATTTCCTAAAGAAGCATTTGTTGCATTGACTAATGATTTTCCGTATAGAATCAACGTTATCGTTCCAGCTAAGCCTAAAATGATTCCCAACACTTTTCTGTTTTCCATGCGTTCTTTCATGATGAATGCGGATAAAACGAGGACAATCATTGGTGTGGTAACCATTAAAACGGCTCCCATAATGGGCGAAGTGTAGCTCAATCCTTTGAAAAAAGTCAGCATATTGAAAGCTACGCCGAAGAACGCAGCGGCAATAATTCGAGGAAAATCTTCTTTAGCGATTTTTTCTTTGGGTCCAAAAAAGGAAATTAACCAAAATAACAAAACCGAACCACCAACACGCATCACAATAAACCCGAAGGCTTCTACGTATTCAGGCATTACGTCTTTAGCAATCGTAAAAGTTACGCCATAAATAATGGAAACTAAGGTAGCGGCTACTAATGCCCAACTTCTTTTAGACATTAGCTTAAAACGGAAATTACTTCGTGAATGTTTTTTGGACTATTTCCAATGTAAATCTTCCCATCGATAATAAAAACAGGGCGACTTAAAAACGTGTAATGTTCTAAAAGATATTTTTTGAAATCGGCTTCAGTAAGATTTTTATCTTTTAAACCTAGTGATTTATACAATTGTGCTTTTTTGCTGAAAAGCGCTTCGTAGCTTCCTGAAAGTTGGTACATTTCTTCCAAATTGCTTTCCGAAATTGGATTTTGACGAATATCGATAAACGTTAATTTGTCAGAATTGGGTAACGATTTGATAATTTTTCGGCAAGTATCACACGAAGCCAAATAGTATACTTTGTTCATTTTGATGTTTTTCAATTTCTGATGCAAAAATACAGCCTTTTGAATTCTAAAAATCAGTAATTTTATAAAAAAATTAGACATGGACACAACTTTTAGAATTTGGGAAACCAGCCGCGGATTATACAAGAATTTTTTAGATAGTTATTCGTTGGAACAATTGAATACAATTCCAGAAGGAATGAGTAATAATTTAATTTGGAACATTGGTCACGTTATTGTTTCGCCACCAAAATTAGTTTACGCTTTATCGGGTTTGCCAATGCATATTCCAGATTCACTTTTTGAAAAATATCAAAACGGTTCGCGTCCAGATGGAAAAACTACGCAAGCTGAAGTTGATGAAATCAAGAAATTATTATCCGAAATGGTTGAAAAAACGAAAGCTGATTTTGAAGCCGGAGTTTTTAAAGAATATCATCCGTATCAAACCAAAACAGGATTTCATTTAGGAACATGGAAAGAAGCGATGGAATTTAACAATTATCACGAGGGCATTCATTTAGGAATAATGATGTCGATTAAGAAATTTTTATAAAAAAATCCCGAACTTCAAACTTAATTGAAATTCGGGAATACTTAACATGAACTAAATCTTAGGAGGCGATTGATTCTTCTTTTTCACTGTTTAATTTTATATAACTTCCAAGATTTTCGATATTTAATCTTCTTGCATTTCTTTGAATGAAGAAGCGTTTTACTCTTAATTTGTACAAATCGTAAAAGATGACTACAATTAAGACTAAACTCACGGCATAAAACATTTTAAAACCAAGATACATATAGGTAAATCCAGATAAAATGGCGCCAAACAAATAAGAAGTTGCAATTGATAATAACAATTTCGCTTTTCCTTTTAAGGCCTCATTATTCCGGTATTCTGCTTTGGTAAACATGGAAAATAAAATACCTAAATCGGTTGTAGTGCCCGTTAAATGAGTGGTTTTTACGGTAAAATTAGAGATGCTTGCTGTTAATCCGTTTTGTAATCCCATGGCAAATAACATTAATGCTAAAAGAATTTCAGTTTCCATTAATGTTTCTCTGTAATAGAATTGGCCATAGTATCCAACGGAAATTAAACAAATAATTTCTAAAATTAAGGGTAAAGCATGTGCCAAATAGGTGTTTTTTTGATTCAAATGAATGACAATTAAATTGGAAACAAAACTTCCAAAAAAGAACAAGAAAATCCACGAAAAGACCACGGCAATTTGGTAGAAATTTCCTTTTACAATTTCAGACGCTAAAATGGCATAATGTCCTGTAATATTTGACGAAAACGAGAAAAATAATAACAACGAACCAATATTTACCATTCCAGCAGTAAATGAAGTAAGTGTTCCTAGTTTTATGTTGTCTGAAAGTGAGCGACTGTTGCTATATTTTCTTAACATGATGGTTTGTTTTAACAAAGGTTAATCGTGCAATTCCTCTGGTGTGCGTATCGGTGTTAAAGTTTAAAACCAATTTATCGTTTGAAAGTTCTGTCAAATTGTAATGTTCCGCATTTTGATTGTCATATTTTATTTCCAAAATATTTCCTCTGCCTTTCATACTCCACGACACTTCTTTTTCATATCCATTTCCTTCTAAAATTAGTTTTCCATTTGGGAAGAATTTCCATTTTTCTGCCTTATGAATTACTAAGTTTTCACCAATCAAGTCTTTTACATAATTTGAAATTGATGTAAAATCTTGTATAGTAGTTTCGTTTTTATCAGCTTTTTCATATTCCCAAGTAAGTTCGCTCCATTCGCCTTCAATTTCAATTTCAGGATTTTTGGATATACTTATTAAGGATATGAAAAGCACAATTCCTAATCCGAAAACTAAGAGATATTGTGTCCAAATTTTTTTCATATGATTTGATTTTATCCCACCGAAACCTGATTGAAAAATACTTCAGCTAAATTTCCTTTTTCGGGAATATTTACATGATTTGTAATTTCAATTGTTGTGATTTCGACTTTAGCTTTGTTGAAATATCGCGTAAAATCAAAACTTTTTCGAGTTGAAAATGTTAGTTGATAATTTGAATTGATAATTTGATTGATTTGATATCCTTCGATAAAATTGTTGAATGCTGCTTGATTACTTCCGGTAAAAAAATCGATTTTTAATGAATTTATTTGAGAATCAAATTTGTTTTTGATTACTTCAAACGCTTCGATGAATGCTTCATTTGCTAATTCTTGAATTTGTTTGTTTTTTGAAAAGAAAAGTAGATCTCTAATAGAATCTCCAATGTTTAACCCGTGAACCAAAACAATGTTATAGTGGTTGTTAGGATTTTGGTTTAAAAATGTCTTTAAAATATTCAGAGATTGAATAGTAAAATCGGTTGGAATTAAAATTGTCTT
>VFQM010001309.1_pt1 | contig 11208 bp, 9 predicted proteins | sample 3512391 | NCBI WGS metagenome assembly VFQM01 (sample SAMN10412369, study PRJNA504923) | tailings metagenome | isolation source: Replicate 1 from Balatoc abandoned mine | place: Philippines
TCGTCACCACGCTGCTTTACCTGCTGGAGGAAGCGGCAAAGCACGGCAAGGAGGTCTGGGTGCTTGACCGGCCCAATCCCGCCGGTCGCCCGGTCGAAGGCACGCTGCTGGTGCCGGGGCAGGAAAGCTTTGTCGGCGCGGCGCCGATGCCGATGCGCCACGGTTTGACGATGGGCGAGATGGGGCACTGGTTCATCGCCCATTTCGGGCTCGATGTGGCCTACTCCGTGGTGGCAATGGCGGGTTGGAACCCGGACGAGGAGGGCAGCTTTGGCTGGCCGGCGTCACGCCTGTGGATCAACCCGTCGCCCAACGCCGCGAACGTCAACATGGCGCGCTGCTATGCCGGAACAGTGATGCTGGAAGGCACGACGCTGTCGGAGGGGCGCGGCACCACGCGGCCGCTGGAGGTGCTGTTCGGCGCGCCCGATGTTGATGCGAGGGCGGTGCTGACGGAGATGCAGCGCCTCGCCCCGGACTGGCTGGCGGGCGCAGCCGTGCGGGAATGCTGGTTCGAGCCGACGTTCCACAAGCATCAGGGCAAGCTGTGCAACGCCTTGATGATGCACGCGGAAGGCCGCTTTTACGAGCATCACGCCTTCCGCCCCTGGCGGCTGCAGGCGCTGGCGTTCAAGGCGATCCGGCGGCTCTATCCCGACTATCCGCTGTGGCGCGATTTCCCTTACGAATACGAGCTTACCCGGCTTGCGATCGACGTCATCAACGGCGGGCCTTCGCTGCGCCAGTGGGTCGATGACCCGGCCGCATCACCCCATGACCTTGACGTCATGGCGTCACATGACGAGGCCGCATGGGTAGCCGAGGTGCGGCCGCATCTGCTTTACTGAATGGCGTCAAAGCGGTGGCAAAGACCCCGCAACGAGCCTGCAACGACATGACAATGGATGGCGGACGAACCGTCACCGCGAGAGGATGGGTAGCCGATGGCGAGCACGAATGCAGGGACAGCCGGTCAGCGGTCGGTCCGGGTCACCTTGTGGATCCTGCTGGTGGTCTACATCTTCAATTTCATCGACCGCCAGATCGTCAACATCCTCGCCGAGCCAATCGCGCGGGACCTGAAGTTGTCGGACACCCAGATCGGGCTGATGACCGGACTGGCCTTCGCGCTGTTCTACACCGTGCTCGGCATTCCCATAGCCCGGTTCGCCGATCGGGCGACGACCAGCCGGCCCAAACTGATCGCGATCGCGCTGGCGGTGTGGTCGGCGATGACGGCGCTGTGCGGGCTGGCGCAGAACTTCGTGCAATTGCTGCTGGCCCGCATCGGGGTGGGGGTGGGCGAGGCGGGCTGCACCCCGCCGGCGCATTCGCTGATCAGCGAGATCGTGCCGCCCGAAAAGCGCGCCTCGGCGCTGGCGTTCTATTCGCTCGGCATCCCGATCGGCTCGCTGCTCGGCATGGTGATCGGCGGCACGCTGGCGGATCTGATGACCTGGCGCGATGCCTTCGTAATTGTCGGCCTGCCCGGCCTCGCGCTGGCACTGCTGGTATGGTTCGTGCTCAAGGACCCGCGTCAGGCCGATGCCGCTGCCGTGCTGCGGGCGCAGAGCCAGCCGGCCGCGCTGCCGCTGGGAGAGGCCTTGAAGGAAGTGATGGGCTCGCGTGCTTTTGTGCTGCTGTTGTGCGCGGGATCGGCCGCGGCGTTCCTGTCCTATGGCAAGACCACCTGGACCACGATCTTCTTCCAGCGCACCCATGATCTGACCCCGGGGCAGGTGGGGCTGTGGTTCGGCCTGCTGGGCGGGGTGGGCGGGATGCTCGGCACCTGGCTCGGCGGCTATCTGGCCGACCGCTTCGGCGCGATCAACCGCCGCCACGTGCTGAGCGCGCCCGCGATCGGCATGGCAGTGGCGGTGCCGCTGGCGATTGCCGCCTATCACGCGCCGGGCTGGCCGCTGGCGCTGGCGCTTCTGTTTGTGCCGACCGTCTTCAATTCGCTCTACTACGGCCCGTGCTATTCGGCTGCGCAGGGCCTTGTTCCGCTGCGGGCAAGGGCGATTGCGGCGGCGAGCCTGCTGTTCTTCCAGAACCTGATCGGGCTCGGGCTGGGGCCGCTGTTCTTCGGCATGCTGTCCGACTGGCTGCAACCGAGCTTTGGCGCGGATTCGGTGCGCTATGTGCTCTACGGGGCGGCGGTGCTGGGGCTGGTGCCGGCGTTCTTCTTCTGGCGCTGCGGGCTGCTGCTGAACGAGGAGCTCGATAAGAAGGGCTAGTCCGGCTCCCGCACGGGTTGCACCAGCGTTACCAGCACGAAGCTGATCAACATCAGCAGATACCAGCTGCCATATTTGGCGAGGCTGACCATGCGCCACTCGGCCTCCTGCCCGGGATAGTTCCAGGCGTTGCCGAAGGTGGCGATGTTCTCGGCAAACCAGATGAACAGCGCGACGAGCCCGAAGCCGACCAGCAGCGGCATCCAGCGATGCGCACGCCAGTTGCGGAAGTGGACGCGGGTGCGCCAGAAGATCGCTGCCGTGGCGGCAAACAGGCCCCAGCGGATGTCGAGCGTGTAGTGGTGAGTGAAGAAGTTGACGTAAATCGCCGCCGCCAGCAGCCATGTCGCCCAGGCGGGCGGGTAGTGGGTGAAGCGGAAGTCGAAGATCCGCCACACCCGCGCGATGTAGCTGCCGACCGCGGCATACATGAAGCCCGAGAACAGCGGCACCGCGCCGACGTGGAGCACGCTCGCCTCGGGATAGGTCCATGATCCGGCCTGCGTCTTGAACAACTCCATCACCGTGCCGACGATGTGGAAGATCAGGATCACCCGTGCCTCGCGCCAGGTCTCGAGCCGGAAGGCCAGCATCCCGGCCTGAATGGCGATGGCGGCAATCGTCAGGAAGTCATAGCGGTGGAGCGCTGCGTCTTCGGGGTAGAACAGATGCGTGCCGAGGAGCAGCGCGAGCAGCAGTCCGCCGAACAGGCAGGCCCAACCCTGCTTGAAACTGAACAGCAGGAATTCGTAGAGCCACAGCCGCCAGCCCGTGCCGGGATCGTAGGCTTCGAGCCGGAGGCGGACGGCCTCGAAACGGGTGTGGCGGGGTGACGTCATCCGCCGCTGAGATGCTGAACTTGCTAGCGACCGTCAACGACGACCAAGAATCTTCGCTATCTCTTCCGGGGAGAGCTTCATCTCGCCACGGGGCTCGATGCCGTAGTTCATCGCGAGACTCACGGAGCAGCCATCAACCCGCCGGTCGACCGCATAGATATACTGCCCCATATCCGCCGTGGCAGGCCCGCGTTCAAAACGCGGTTGCTGACCGGAATTGCCTGCTGCTGGCAGGTTTTTGTCGCGGCATTTGTCTCCAGCCAGAAAGTCAGGCCGCAGTTCGGGCATGGCCGAGATCGGTTCATCCGCCGAGGGAAGCGCAAAGTTAGGAGGCACGTCTGCCGCGCCAAGGATGAAGAATGCAAGCGGTGTGGTGAACGGAAGCATAGCAGTCTACTTTGATAGGAAACTACCACGTAACATCAAAATTTAGAAGACCTTCCTCAAGCCCCGTGCTTCCGCGACAGTTCCCGCATCGCATCGTCCAGCCCCTCGAGCGTCAGCGGATACATCCGGTCGCCCATCAGCTGCTTGATCATCTTGGTCGACTGCGAATAGCCCCACTGCTTTTCGGGCACCGGGTTGAGCCACACGGTCGCAGGATAGGTGTTGACCACGCGCTGGAGCCACACTGCGCCTGCTTCCTCGTTCATGTGCTCGACGCTGCCGCCCGGATGGGTGATCTCGTAGGGGCTCATAGCCGCATCGCCCACGAACACGATCTTGTAGTCGTGGCCGTATTTGTGGAGCACGTCCCAGGTCTTGGTGCGTTCCTGCCAGCGGCGCTTGTTGTCCTTCCACACGCCTTCGTAGAGGCAGTTGTGGAAGTAGAAGAATTCGAGGTTCTTGAACTCCGCCGTGGCGGCGCTGAACAGCTCCTCGACGAGCTTGATGAAGGGGTCCATCGATCCGCCGACATCGAGGAACAGCAGCAGCTTGACGGCATTGCGCCGCTCGGGCCGCATGCGGATGTCGAGCCAGCCCTGCTTGGCGGTGCCTTCGATGGTGCCGGGAATGTCGAGCTCGTCCGCCGCGCCCTCGCGGGCGAAGCGGCGCAGGCGGCGCAGCGCCATCTTGATGTTGCGGGTGCCGAGTTCCTTGGTGTTGTCGAGGTTCTTGAACTCGCGCTTTTCCCAGACCTTGATCGCGCGGCCGTGCTTGGCCTCGCCGCCGATGCGCACGCCTTCGGGGTTGTAGCCCGAATTGCCGAAGGGCGAGGTGCCCCCGGTGCCGATCCACTTGTTGCCGCCCTGGTGGCGCTTTTCCTGTTCCTCGAGCCGCTTCTTGAGCGTCTCCATGATCTCGTCCCAGTCACCCAGCGACTTGATCTTCTCCATCTCCTCGGGGGTGAGGAACTTCTCGGCGACAGCCTTTAGCCAATCTTCCGGGATATCGACGGGGTTCTGGCCGTAATCGGTCATGATCCCCTTGAAGACCTTGTGGAACACCTGGTCGAAGCGGTCGAGCAGGCCTTCATCCTTCACGAAGGTGGCGCGCGAGAGGTAATAGAACGCCTCGGGCGTCTGCTCGATCACATCCTTGTCGAGCGCCTCCAGCAGCGTGAGGTGCTCCTTGAAAGAGGCGCCGATCCCGGCGGCCCTCAGCTCGTCGACGAAATTGAAAAACATGGGCGGTGCTTAACCCGCAGGCGCTGGCCTGACCAGCCCCCATTCTTGAGGGGACAAAGAGGCAGGGCTTAACGCTTCGCTTACCATCTTGCGGCTAGGGAAGTCGGCACAACAAGGGGCCGCATATCACCATGCAACAGATCGCTATCGACACCGCCAATGCCCACGCGCTGGGGATGATCCCGGAGAGCTGCGGTGCGGTGACGGTGGGCTGCACCGATGTCGCCGGCGTGGTCGAGGCGGTGATCGCCTCGTCCAAGACGCTGCGTTCGGAGCACGAGGCTCTGGCCGAAACCGTCCGTGCGCTGGAAGCCGACCAGACCAAGGTGGCCGAGGCGAGCGACGAAGCACGGCTGCTGTCCGAACGCGCGATCGACCGTCTTGCCGAAGGCACGGCGCTGATCCAGTCCTCGCTGGCGCAGATCGGCGGGCTGATCGAACTGGTGGAAACCCTCGGCCAGCACGTCACCAGCTTTTCCGCCGCGATGGAGCAGGTGCGCCGCTCCGCGCAGGACATCGACAACATCGCCGAGACGACCAACATCCTCGCCCTCAACGCCACGATCGAGGCGATGCGCGCAGGGGACGCCGGCCGCACCTTCGCGGTGGTGGCGAGCGAGGTGAAGAGCCTTGCCAACGACACCCGCAAGGCGACCGAGGAAATCGCCCAGACCATCGACGCGCTGGGCGGCGAAGCGGAAATGGTGATCGGCCGGATCGAAGCCGGCGCGCGGGCGAGCGGCGAGGCCAAGGCTTCGGTCGCACGGATCGAGGCCACCATGGCCAGCGTCGGCGGGCTGGTGGAAGAGGTCGACAAGCAGAACGACGTCATTGCCCGGTCCACCGGCACCATCTCCGGCCACGTCGACAAGGTGCAGCGCGTGCTCACCAGCTTCGATGCCGCCGCGCGCAGCAATGAAGACCGTCTCCACGGCGCGCACCGCAAGATGGAGGAGCTGGAATTCACCGCCTCCGAAATGTTCGACCGCATCGTGCAGGCCGGCCTCAGCCCCGAAGACAGCGCGATGGTGGCGCAGGCGCAGGCGATGATGGCCGAGCTTGCCGCGCACACCGAAGCCGCGCTGGCCTCTGGCGCGGTGACGATGGCGGCGCTGTTCGATACCGATTACGTGGCGATCCCGGGCACCAACCCGCAGCTGTTCCGCACCCGCCTGACGGACTGGGCCCATGCCGAATGGCGCCCGTTCCTCGATCGTGCGAAAGCGGGCGACCCGCGCGTGCTGGCCGCGGCCTGCACCGACATGAACGGCTTCCTCCCGACCCACCTCACCGAAAAGTCCCGCACACCGACCGGCGACGTCAACCACGACACCCAGTTCTGCCGCAACGGGCGTATCATGCTCGAACCGATCGACCGCAAGGCCAAGGCGAGCAGCGCGCCCTACATGATGGCGGTCTACCGCCAGGAAGGCGACGGGCAGAGCTACTTCGTGGTGCGCAACGTCTATGTTCCGCTGGTGATCGGCGGACGGCGCTGGGGCGATTTCGAGCTGGCCTACAGCTTCGATTGAGCCGCACAGGTAGCCTGCCGGTGTTCCACGTGAAACACCGGAAAGACCTTGCAATGATCGCACAATGACCCGGCAATGACCGTGCAACGCCCCCGCGGGGGCGTGCGCGCTGCCAGCCTCAGCTCGGGTTGCGCCGCGCCATGAACGCCAGCCGTTCGAACAGCATGATGTCCTGTTCGTTCTTGAGCAGCGCGCCGTGCAGCGGCGGGATCGCGCTCGCCGGGTTCTTGTCCTGCAATACCTCCAGCGGCATATCCTCGTTCAGCAGCAGCTTGAGCCAGTCGAGCAGTTCGCTGGTCGAGGGCTTCTTCTTTAGCCCCGGCACTTCGCGCAGGTCGTAGAAGATATCCATCGCTTTCTTCACCAGCACCTTCTGGATGCCGGGGAAGTGGACGTCGATGATCTCCTGCATCGTCTCGCGATCGGGGAACTTGATGTAGTGGAAGAAGCAGCGGCGCAGGAAGGCGTCGGGCAGCTCCTTTTCGTTGTTCGAGGTGATGACGACGATCGGGCGCACCTTGGCCTCGATCCGCTCCATCGTCTCGTAGACGTCGAAGCTCATGCGATCGAGTTCCTGCAACAGGTCGTTCGGGAATTCGATATCGGCCTTGTCGATCTCGTCGATCAGCAGCACGGGCAGCTTCTCGGAGGTGAAGGCCTCCCACAGCTTGCCCTTCTTGATGTAGTTGCTGATGTCGTGGACGCGCTCGTCGCCGAGCTGACCATCGCGCAGACGGGCGACCGCGTCATACTCGTAGAGGCCCTGCTGCGCCTTGGTGGTGGACTTGATGTTCCATTCGATCAGCGGGGCATCAAGCGCCTTGGAGATTTCGTGCGCCAGCACGGTCTTGCCGGTGCCGGGTTCGCCCTTCACCAGCAGCGGCCGACGCAGCAGCACGGCGGCGTTGACGGCGACCTTGAGATCCTCGGTCGCGATATAGGACTTGGTGCCTTCGAAACGCTGCGGCTGATCGGTCATGAGTTTTCCTGTGAGACTGAATTTCGCTGCCAGCGATAAGGGCGCGTTTGGCGCGGCGCAAGGGGGCGAGTCCTGCCAAATCAGCGAGGCAGCAACAGGATGCGCTGGGCCAGCCCCTCCAGTTGGCCTTCGTCGAGCGCGGCGGCGGGGTTGTTCCACCCGAGCGTCAGCACCCAGTCACGCCCGGCCTTGTCGGTGAGAAGCCAGGTGAGGTTCATCACCCCCGGCTCGCTCCCGCCCTTGAACCCGGCATAGGGCCAGTTGGCCTTGATCGCGGGCGTGGCCGAAGGGTTGATCGCCATGATGTCGAACACCGCGGGATCGGCGGTCTTGCGCATGTGGGCGAGCAGCTTCGCCAGGTCGGCAGGGCTGGCGAACCATTCGACGTCGATCGCCTTGGGGCCTTGCGCGAAGGCGGCATTGACCTCGTCGAGCGAGGGATTGGCGACTTGCATCAGCACCTCGGCAGCGGTGATCGCGTCGGGCGATTTGGTGCGCCAGCGATCGAGAAACACCGGGTCCATCGTCTTGAGCACGAACAGCTCGCGCGTTGTGAGGAACGGATCGTTCGCGCCCGGATAGGCGTGGCCGCTGTCCTTCATCAGCTTGAGGATGCGCTGGCGGCCCAGCACTGTGATCAGTTGGTCGGTGGCGGTGTTGTCGCTGATCGATATCATCAGGCTGGCCAGTGTGTGCAGCGTCAGCGGCGCGCCCTGCGGCCAGTCCTGCAAGCGCCCACTGGGATAGCTTTTCTCGCTGAGCGGCACCACGTCGCTCCACTTGCGCCGTCCGGCCTTCACGTCCTCCGCCAGCGCGGCAAGGACATAGAGCTTGAAGGTGGAACCCAGCGCGAGCGGCTTGTCGGCGCCGATGGCGATCAGCGGCGCACCGCCGTCAAGCGGGGCGAACCATGCGTTGACGGTGCCGGGCAGGGCAGCAAGGTCTGCAGCGATCTTCTCGGGCGTGTCGCCCGCAACCGCGAGCGAATCGACCGAGGTGAACAGCAGTTCGCTGACGCGATTGTCCTGTCCGGGCTCGATCGCGATGCTGCCCTTCGCCAGCCCGCGTTCGAAGCGGATGTGGAGCACTGCGCGGGTTCCGTCACGCGGGCTGAGCAGATCGACCGCCACCGCCGCGCCGAACTGGGCAACGAAGCTGGCTGAGAGCGCCCTGATCTGGGCGGCAGGGATTGCGGCCTGGAATTCGCGGCTGAACACGTCCTCGGGCACGGCCTCGCCATTGAGCAGCATCACGACCTGCGCGCTGCGCTCCTCCAGCGGGGTCGGCGCCTCGGCGAGTGCAGGGACAGGATCCTGCGCGGCGAGCGGGGCGGCAGCAGCGATGCCCGCCACCAGCGCGATGCCGAGAAAGAGATTGCGGATCATGGGCTTTGCTCCCTGTGTTTGAGGCAAGGTCTAGGTTGTTTGGCCGTCATGAGCCAGCGCCTTGAGCCGCGCGATGTCGGCCGCGATGCGGCGTGCGGCGAAGCGGTTGAGCAGGATCACCGCGAGGAACACCCCGAATGTGATCCCGAACGGAGACAGCGCCCCGTCGATCGCCGCGCTCCACCCCTTGTTCTGCGCTGTCCGGAAGGTGACGGCGGCGAAGAAGGCGAGCGTGCCCGGCACCAGCGGGCCGACATACCACAAGGGCACGCTTTCGAGCGCTTTGCGCTGGTGGCTGTATTGCCGTTCGAGATGGGCAAGACAGGGCTCCTCGGGCAGGGCCGGAAGATTGCCCGCCCGCCGGGCAAGGTTGCGAAGCACCACCAGCACGCCCGCGCCGCACAGCAGCAGCGAGATTCCGGTGAGCCATTCGCCCTGACACAGGAAGAACCCAGCGAGCCCGGCCCACACCGGCAGCTGGATCCACCCGGCAATGCGCTCGCGGCGGTTACGGCGCTTGATGGTGCGCTCGAAGGCACTTGCCCGTGCGGCGCAGGCGGCGGGATCGGTGAAGGCCGCATCGGCGTCGGCGGCGGTCCAAAGGGGGAAGGGGGCGTTGCTCATGCGTCGCTCTCCGTTTGTTTGTCGGGGTTGAAATGGCTGGCCAGCAGGGCCTTGATCCGGTGCACGCGGACATTGACCGCGCCCGCCGACAGCCCGGTGATCTCGGCAATCGCCGCTGCGCTCTCGCCTTCCAGCCACAGCACGATGACCTGCATGTCGACGGGCGGCAGACGGCGGATCAGCTCGCCCACCTGTGCCAGCACCAGCGCCTCTCCGGCCTCGGCCTCGATGTTGCCGGGCGATGGCAGAGCCTCGACCTCCTCGAGCGGCACCCGCCTGGGTCCGCGCGCCGCGCGGGCAACATGATCGGCGGCGACATTGTGCGCGACACGGTAGACCCACGTCTTGAGGCTGCACTGCCCCGCAAACCGCGCAAGGCTGGTCCACAGCGCGCAGTGCATCTCCTGTTCGAGATCGCGCGCCTTGTCCGCGTCGCGCTCGACCGAGCGGGCGAGGCGCGCAAGGGCGGGCGCAAATTGCGCGCCAGCCTGCCGGTAGAGTTGTTCGATCGCTTCGGTCATGCCCCTTTAGTCTCCGCCGCGGCGGATCGCTTACAAGGGCGTGCGACTTTTTCGCTGGCGACCGGAAATCCCGCCTCAGGCGTCGATCAGATCGCGGTCGACATCGCCCGCGCGGTTCTGGATGAAGTTGAAGCGGTGTTCGGGGTTGCGGCCCATCAGCTCGTCGACCAGCCGCGCAATCCCTGCGCGCTGTTCGAATTCCTGCGGCAGGGTGATGCGGATCAGGCTGCGGGTTTCGGGTGCCATGGTGGTTTCGCGCAATTGCTGCGGGTTCATCTCGCCAAGACCCTTGAACCGGGCGACCTCCACCTTCTTGCCCTTGAACACCGTGGCTTCCAGCTCGGCGCGGTGGGCATCGTCGCGGGCGTAGCGGCTCTCCTTGCCCGCGGTGAGACGGTAGAGCGGAGGCTGGGCGAGGAACAGGTGGCCCTTCCTCACGATGTCGGGCATCTCCTGGAAGAAGAAGGTCATCAGCAGGGTTGCGATGTGGGCCCCGTCGACGTCGGCGTCGGTCATGATGATGATGCGGTCATAGCGCAGATTGTCGGCGTTGCAGTCCTTTCGGGTGCCGCAGCCCAGCGCCAGTGCGAGGTCGGCGATTTCGGAATTGGCGCGGATCTTGTCGTTGGTGGCCGAGGCGACGTTGAGGATCTTGCCGCGGATGGGCAGGATCGCCTGGCTCTTGCGGTCGCGCGCCTGCTTGGCGCTGCCGCCTGCCGAGTCCCCCTCGACGATGAACAGCTCAGTCTCGCGTCCCCCTTCGCCCGAGCAATCGGTGAGCTTGCCGGGCAGGCGCAGCTTCTTGGCGTTGGTCGCGCTCTTGCGCTTGATCTCGCGCTCGGCCTTGCGCTTGAGGCGCTCGTCCATGCGCTCCATCACTTCGCCCAGCAGCGCCTTTCCGCGCTCCATGTTGTCGGCGAGGAAGTGGTCGAAATGGTCGCGCACCGCGTTCTCGACCAGCCGCGCGGCCTCGGGCGAGGTGAGGCGATCCTTGGTCTGCGACTGGAACTGCGGATCGCGGATGAAGACCGACAGCATGACTTCCGCGCCGGTCATCACGTCGTCGGCGGTGATGTCCTTGGCCTTTTTCGCGCCGACCAGCTCGCCGAAAGCGCGCAAAGCGCGGGTGAGCGCCGTGCGCAGGCCCTGTTCGTGGGTGCCGCCATCGGGGGTGGGCACGGTGTTGCAATACCAGCTGGTCGACCCGTCGGAATAGAGCGGCCAGGCAATCGCCCATTCGACCCGGCCTTGCCCGATGCCATCGACCTGCGGGAATTCCTGCGCGCCGGTGAAGGGCTGCGCGGTGACGCATTCGCGGCTGCCGACCTGTTCGGCCAGGTGATCCGCTAGCCCTCCGGGGAACTTGAATGTGGCTTCGGCCGGCACCTCCTCGCTCGCGAGACCGGGCGCGCATTTCCAGCGGATTTCGACCCCTGCGAAGAGATAGGCCTTGGAGCGGGCGA
>VFQM010003085.1_pt1 | contig 11204 bp, 10 predicted proteins | sample 3512391 | NCBI WGS metagenome assembly VFQM01 (sample SAMN10412369, study PRJNA504923) | tailings metagenome | isolation source: Replicate 1 from Balatoc abandoned mine | place: Philippines
AGTTGGTGGTCTTGTAGCGGGCCTTGGACCCCTTCGGTTCACTCATGTCTCGAGGTTACCAGCTCAGCGGACTGGCTTTGTGCAACAAAGCCCTGCCAAACTGAAATCGTGAAACAATAATCGGCAAAAAGCCTACTTGAACGTCCATAAAGGCCGTTTTTAAAAGCGAGTAGGGCTCTTATCCCAGCAACATTCGCGTGCTGCTATTTTTACCACCCTGATGGGCACTTCTTGCCCTTTGGGGCCGGTGTCCGTCTCTTTCAAATAAGGTACGGAATGACAAAAAACATTGAACAGCCAGAAGGCTCGCAAATGAACTTGAACGAGGCATTTCTCGATCAAGGTATAGAAACCAGATACGGCACTCGGGAGAACCCCGTGACCATTGAGCAGGCACGCAAAACAATCAGAACTGACTACCTGAAATTCTGTAAGCTTGTCACTGATCAATTGCAAATGCCGGAAGGTCATAAATACAGAACCAATTGGGGCTCATGTCCTGAACATGAGCTGACATGGTTCGGACGTTGCGAAATTGATTCCACCAGATCTGGTGCAAGTATCTATGCCGGTCTAGCTATACCAGATGACCTGGACACAACCCAACTTTGCATTGAGGTGAGGTATTTTCATCCCGCGACTCACTACAGAGAGGGGCGTGCAAAACAGAAGGTTTCCAGGGAATACGACGCTGGCTACTCGGCACACCTGTGGGTTAAACAGGGACGATTGTATGCGGGCATGTTCAAATCTCTGATTAAAGGGAACGAGTTCTGCCGCAACGTTGATTCTGTTGAAGAATTGGCTTTAACGGTTGTACAGCGGCTCAAAGACGCATTGGCAACGCGTGAACCGACGCATTTCGATGCGATTAAAAACAATGAATCCACCTGCGTTTGACGGGCGGCATTTATAAACACAAAACCCCTCCCAACAACAGTTGTGTGAGGGGTTTTTTTTTTGCCCGTACTTTACTCAAGCAACAAGAATGAGCGCCTATTTCAGGTTGTCGGCAAAAGCAACCTGCAATTCACCATCTCATCAGCTCTTATCCCAGCAAGGCATCCAGCTCCAGCAAGACGAAATCGAGCGGCAAACTCCGTTTCGACACATCCATGTGTCTGTTTCAATAATAAAAGTATAATGACACCCACTTGCCTAAACCCTTGAGAAAAGCGCGGTAAAACGTTACGTTTGGGCGTCCGTATCAGGCGAGGCCCCTCGGAAACCAGTTGCGCAAGTCGTCGTAGTCCTGATGAGCCCCCAAGACGGTCACTGACGCGATGTGATGCTCGGTGGTGTTCAGGTATGGCACGTTGGAATCACCGTTTTCGATAAGCTGGCACAGGAGATCGTCATCATCCATGTTCAGCAGTAACCTGCATTGAAGCGGTCGGCTGGAATAGATGCTGCAAGAGCCCTCCCGCAAGAACGTGCACGCAGCGCCGTAGGCCTGCAGGGTGGCGGCCCTTATCGTTTCACTCTGCTCTTCAAAGCCCTGCATCGTGAACTGGCCGGCACCCGTGTTGAGGTGGGCTCCAGTCTCTCTGGCAATCACCTGCGCCTCGGCGCGCGAAACCATGACGGAGATGTGGCAGCAATGAGAGCAGCCCTTGCGGCACGCCGCAAGGTGCGCGGCACCCTCTTGGAGGTAGTCAGCCGCTTTTCTGAGCCACATCACCCGCTTGGCCACCGTCCCTGCCTGCGCCGCTTGGTCCACCAGGCGTGCTTCAGGCCTGCGATCACGCCCGCTGAGGGTCTTCATCTTGGCTTCGACACGCGGCAGGAGCCCCGCGCAGCGCTCCTCGATCCGCCGCAGCACCTCAGGGGTGCGGCGCTGCACCTCAACTGCAGGCGCCTGGAAGGCGTTTTCGTTCATTGATGAATCCTTGACTGAATGCGGCCTTGTAGCGCCACCAGAGGCACTGGCCACCGGCCGTAGCCAAAAGACAAAGCGCATCGTCTAAACCAACACTGAACTACCGTCCAAAACAACAATAGACCAGCGTCCAAAATGACATTCAACATGTTTCTGAGCACACCAGGGATCGTCTTCATTTCACACATGTGACCACTCAAACTTGCCTGAGCTTCATTGCTGAATTGGCAAGGTAACGCTGCAGCTTGGGGTACTGGTGGATGTACCCCCGAAACCCTCGGTAGATCACCACTTCCACTTTGGGCGGCTCGCCATCATGTATCTCCAACGAAAGCACGGGCTCGTACTTGTTGCCGCTGTATTTTCTGTGCTCACAGATTTTGAGGTACTTGGCTACTGCAGCCTCTCGAAATTGCGTCTGAAGTGCCGACGAACCAAAAGCGGCTGGTGGGCGTTCATTGAATAGCTTGGCCAATTCAACATAGAGCATGTCGATTGCAAGGTGGTACTTATCTTCCCATTGGAGCGGGGCAAATTGAGATTGAGCAGCACCGAAAAGCGAAGGAGTAAATGAATCTGGCGGTACCTGTCCTGATTGCCCGATTGGGGCCGTCAACCACGCATGAATTTGCCCCTTTCGCCGGATCTCACGCTCAACAAACATGAGGCATTTGCTATGTTCAGCCAGAACCTGGGCATCAGTCTTGAGAAAGAACCCCCGCTGATCCTGTTGAATCTGCATCAGCTGTTGGGGCGGCGTGCTATCGATACCAAGGAGGTACTCGATGACGAGGTTGTTGAGCTTTGATTGCCTCAACTTCTGGAGCAGTTCATCGGTGGTTCTGAAACGAGCAAATTTGGGAAGGAAGTTTGAGATGTAGACAAAGAGAGTGCAGTAGGCGCTGTCCCGTTCTGAAGGTTTACTTCCCAGTTCCGCCTGAACCTTGATCTTCGCTTTCGCGATCTGAGCTGCTCGCCTTTGCTCAAGACTCTCCAACCAGTGGTGTACTGCACTGGACTGCCAAACCACCTCCTTGAGGTAGGAATGGGTCTCGGGGTAGTGGACAAGTCTCGCGTGTTCCAGTCGCAGGGCTGGGTCACCATTCTGGTAGGTGAACAACTTTGGCAGCCTGTTCGATGGGTCAAGGAGCAAACGTTGCAGGGCACCACCAGACAATCCACTGGCTTTGAGCATCGAGAGAAGTTGCGCTTGTGTCTGAGGCTTCTTCGTGGGGTTCGCAGTGAAGATCCAGCGGGCTAAGGCCATGTAGCCACTGTCCGCTTCTTTTCTGATCTCCAACAGCGATTGAGCTGCGCTCTTCTTCGGCGTAGGTGCAGTGGAAATCTCTGGTGGCCGCGCCGGGGATTGAAGGCCTCGAAGAACTGGTGAGTTTGCGATCTCTCTGCGCGTCAACGGAAGGCTCGAAAGATGCGGGTTACCTACAAGATCTGCAACGATATCCACGCCAACATTGCTGGTGACCATTGCCAGAAACGGGCTGCGAAACATTCGATAGGTCCCGTTGAGCAGACGCGTCACATCCGTCTCGCTCAGACCGGATTGGCGAACCAGGTCTTGTTTCAGGACTGACATCGAAACAATGGTCTTCTCACCCATGACGTGGCGCAACCACGCAAGATGTGAGAAAGCCTTATCCAACTGTTCATCGCGCTTGCCGAGCAAGACATCTGGAGACTCAATACCGTCTTCGATTGACGCGTCGGCTTGCTCTACGGCGTGCCCTTGCGCGCTGGGCCCTGACAGCGGCAAAAGGTCAGGTGACGCTGCAACCTCCATTCGTGCTGGGGCTCTATGGAGACTGCGCTGTGCGAGGCGGGTGGCCCACCGGATGTGCGAGCGTTCCAGCAGCTTCAGCCGAGGACTCCATTGAGCGGAATGAGCGAGTAAGAACCCCTCATCCACCTCCAGCACAAAGCCTGCTTGCAGCATTCCTTCCACCACCGTCGCCTGTTTGCCGAGGGGCATGCCCTGTGAGGCAGTGACGTTGATACCCGGTGACGGCTCATCAAAGGACAGGCTATTGATGATCTCCACCACCATGGCGTCCAGTGGCTTCAGCGCCTCGCTCAGCAGCTCCTTGCTGCTCTGCACGAACCGACCGTCCTGGTAGACCAGCCGGTTTACCGCATCGGCTGAGAACAGCGTTCTAGGGTGCGATGCACAGGACTCCAGAATTGCGAAGTAGGTCTCACGGCGGGTCAATGCTGGCGATTTGCTGCGCATGGTCTCGTGCAGTTGCTCGAAGCTGAAGCCCTGCACTGCGTTTCGGCCCACATACGCCTCAATCTCCGCATCCAGGTCAAATGATCTGGGCTGCAGTGGCGTGGGAGTGGCTACTGAGGAGGAAGGGGGCGCGCTGATCAGCTGAGTTTTCTTGGATGGCTCCGTCAAGGGTGTTTGCACGACCGTGACGGCTGTTTTATCTGCAGCCGAAGTCGCTGGCGCCGAGGCAAGGGAGCCACTGCTGAGTGATTGAGCCCCCCGTGCACTGATAGCCACGGGCTCATGCCCCAGGATCTTCACCAGCTTGGCCCGCACTCGCCGCGCACCTGACTCCAGCTGGGTAGCCTTCAGATCCGCAAAATCAGCAGCTACGTGCGAGATTTGGTTCAGCTCAGCAATCAGCTCCTGAACGCTCTGAAGCGGTGGAGGTGATGTCTGGCCCCAGATGTCGTCAAACCATTGCTGGACTTCGCTTACCTGACAGGGATCCGTGAGAAGCACGCCAAACTCTGTGCGCCGCAACACACCCGCATCCGTCAGATTCGCAGAGCCGGTATAAGCCCCCACGCGGCTGACAACGGCCTTTGCGTGGATCGCAGGGTAGTGGTGCACCAGGCCATCGTGAGTTTTCAGGAACTCATATACCGCGCCACGTTCTCTGACAGGTGTTGCTGATAGCCACTCCAGCACATCCGAAATCAGCCGCCATGAAGCCGACAGCCCGATCAATCGGTGGAGGTACTCCAGGCCAATGTAGGGGCTGACAATGCTCACGTTCTGGCCCTGCACAACCTGCACGATGGCACGGTCAAAGGGCGATTCCTGATTCGGGTTGTCTGGTGCGTGATAAAGCAGTCGCTGCATTCTTCCCCTCGATTGGTCTTGTGGCGCTTCTCGCCCGTCACTTCAGCCACGTAGTCGTCGCAGTGTGCTCGTGGTGCAATTTATGCTTCCCTTACATCCACACTGATGCAATGCAGGCTGTGGTCAGCCAAGGGGTTGCTCTGGTCCATCCCTCCCGCGCCCAGCTCGTACTGCACCCATTCCTCAATCGCCTCCATGGGCGTGTTGTCCGGTACCTCGACAACTGCTCTGACTTCGATGCGCATAGCTACTCCTCTCGGTTGATGACTTGTTCGGGGCTCTCGGAGCTCATGACTTCTTGGACTGCCGTTTTCGCAAGGACTGGATCAGCGGCGCGGCCTCAAAATGGCTCAGCAGGCGCTCTTTCTGCGCTGGCAGCAAGGAGGACTCGGCAATCATGTCGGGCCATGCCTTGGCTGCCTTGTTCACCGTGTCCCGAATCACGGCGTTTACCTTGGGCTCCAGCAGCCCCGGCACGGCATTGCACAGCTTGCGAACCTCCATGGGCGTCACGCGGGCGTGTTTTTCGCTCTGGGGGCTCAGGCGCAACGCATGCCCTGCCCCGCCCTGGTAGGCCGCATACGCAACTACGTCATAGGCTGGGGATAGCTCGGGCGTGCGGCCATCGCGGTACAGGAGACCGTAGTTTTTGACATGCCCATCAAAGTTGCCCAGCAGATCGTTCACCGTAATGCGTCGCACCATCTCAAGGGCTGGCTCCACACCGAGCCCTGGCGTGAGCATCAAAAGGTTGAGGATGGATCCGTAGCTGGCAAGGGGATGGTTGTATTTCTCCTCCGGTGGAATCCCCAGAATCTGGGCAAAGTCCTCGCAGTGGATGTGCTGGGTTGCCGTGCGGTCAAAGCGGCGAACCGCCAAGAACTGCTTGCCCTCGCCCAGCACAAAAGGCTGATCGGCCTCGATGTTCTCCAGCGGGGCCAGCTCCACATGGCACACATCCACCCCGCACGCTGCTGCCATGCGCATCGACAGCTCCTCGGTTTGGGGCAGGAGCGGGTATTCCACCGTGGGCAGCTTGGCGATGATGTGCACGCCTTTGGCATCCTTCGTCCTGGCCACGTAGCGCCCGCGCTCCTGCACCAGGGAGAGTTTGGGCTGCACCCCGGACAAGGAAGTAGCCTCGGGCAGCGGTACCGGCGTCACCGTCATCTCCAGCGCATCATTGCCTTGGGTCACCACCTCGGCCACGCTCTTGCGGTCAAGCGGCGCCTGCTGCACATACACAGCCCCCGGCAAGTCCGTACCGCACACGCTCAGCAGCCCGAAGTCATCGCCCTTGTCCAGCTTGCCAATCAGCTCCAGGTGACGGCGCAGGGGCCCCTCGGGCAGCAGGTTCTTGAAAAAGGGCGGCAATCCCTCCCCCACCCCGTTGAAAAAAGGCTGGCGGTCGTACTCAGCCACAAACGTCGCGCGCTCAATGGGGTCGTCCACCAATGCGTTTTGCGACAGCACAGGCGCGTTGTCATCGGCCCAGAACCCTTTCTCGGGATTGAGGCGAGTGATCGCCCCACTGCCCGTGCCGTACTGGAACAACCGACCAACCAGGCGCTTCTTGGGGCCCAGAAACACATCAAGAGCGCGGTACCGCATGGAGAGAGTCTTTCGTGGGTGGAGGGTGGTAGCGATTTACTTGTCGCCCTGGTCGTCTTCGCCGAACTTTCTGGCCAAACTCAAGCGCCGCTCTACATTGCTCAGCACTGAGCGAGGCTTCTTGGGGGCTCCTGAGATGGACTGCACAACCTCCTTGGGTACCAGTACCAGCTCAAACCCCAGCTCAGAGGCCAGAGCCATTGCGTTCGTGAGGCGGGGTGCTGTTTGGCCCGACAGTATCTTGCGCACAGACAAATCAGACAGCCCCACCGAATCAGCCAACTCCCTGGCGGTCAGTTTGCGTGCCTTTTGCGCCTCGGTGAGGGCGTCGGCGAACTCCTGGAGTGTCTTCATGGATAACTCAACTATTGTCTTGTGAGAGAAACAATAGTTTTATATCGCAGATGTACGCCCGACACAAACAGTATTTAACTATCGCTGAGCACATCAAACAAAATTTAAGTTACAAAAAAACCGCCCTCGGGCGGTTTCATGAGCTGGGCTTACTACCTTCATGCCCTTGAGGTGCTGGCCCGATCCCTTCAAGCAAAAGACGATTTGCCTTCGTCCATCCAGCTCCACCCTCTTGCAGACCTTTGGTGTCTCACTTGGTATCGGCTTTGTTGCACAAACCCGAAATGGCGCGAGTTGACCCCAACCCCAGACGCAGCTACGCCATGGCCGCCACAGGCACCGTAGTTGGGCGCCCAAGCTGCGTGAAGCGGTTGAGCAATGCCACGCGCACATGCAACTCCACCACCTGACGCTCAAAGGTGCGCGCCATCACCCGCTCACCAAGGCGTTTGAAGCAGTGCATCTTCGTCTCCACCAGGCTGCGCCGGTGATACCCGCTCCACTTCTTCCAGATGGCACGACCCAACCTGTGACAGGCGCTGAGTGCTGCGTTGCGCGAGGTGGCCCCTACCAGGGTTGTCCTCCAAGGCCTGGCGTTCTTGCGCGGCGGAATCACCGCTTGTGCCCCTCTCTGTGCAATCGCCGCATGGCAGGCCTTGGTGTCGTAGGCGCCGTCCCCGCTGACACTGGCCACCGCTTCATCGGCTGGTATCTGCCCCAGCAATTCGGGCAGCATTGGCGCGTCGCCCACGCTGTTGTCGGTCACCTCAATGGCCCGAATCTCCAGCGTGTGGGCGTCGATGCCCAGGTGCACCTTGCGCCACTGGCGACGGTATTCAGCCCCGTGTTTCTTGCGCTTCCATTCGCCCTCGCCGAGGAACTTGATGCCGGTGCTATCGACCAGCAGGTCCAGCGCCGTGGCGCTGGACTGATAGGGCAGTTGCACCCGCAGTGTCTTCTGGCGTCGGCACAAGGTGCTGAAGTCCGGCACCCGCCAGGCCAGCCCCGCCAGACCAACAGGCTTTCGACCAAGCCAAGGCTTTGGCGCAGGGCCAGGCCAAACAGGCATTTGATGCTCAGGCAGAACTGGATGGCAGCGTCGGAGAAGACCCGCTGTCGACCCCTGCGACCATTGGCAGGGGCGTACCACTGCATGTCTTTGTCCAACCAAATCGTCAGCGACCCTCGTGCCTTCAGCGCGGCGTTGTACGCGGCCCAGTTGGTGGTCTTGTAGCGACCTCTGACTCCCTTGGCTTCACTCATGCGCGCAGCCTATCACCTCGCAAGTGCGGGTTTGTGCAACAAAGCCGGTACGACACTATGAGTGCGCGACGCAATCTTACTGTCCTGGGGATCACGGCTGAATGGTGACGTCGAGTGGATTACCGATATCTAAATTACTTAGTTTTTTATTACATTGCTGGTTGTATCAATTAGCTTTTGAGCGTATTGAAGTAAATCCTCTGGCTTAGGATCCCCCCACGTGTGTTTTGCAAGCCATTTGAAGAACTCGGTACGGACAGCTTTTCCTGGTTTACTTCGTTTAACCTTTAATGTGGGTGAGACGTCTGTCGCGTTGTACTCGGATATAAGTTCAGTCTGATCTGCGGAGTTCAGTTCACTGAAATATTCTTCAGCTTCTCGAATCATTTTAACCTGGTACATTTCAAGAAGATCAGGCTTCTTGTCAGGATTAGCAGTGGGATTACCCGGTTTAGGTGCACTGCTCTCTACGATTGCCCAACCATTTGAAAGAGCCTTTCTGAGGTAAGCAGCAGGATTTTCAATCTTCGAAGATTTCTTATCTGTCAGCCGTTTTTTTGTGTATGCAACGGCAGACACTATTTGTTGATGAGAATACTTCTTTACTAGTTGTCTAGCTTCAGATTGCAAAATTCCTATTTTGACCATTTCTCCGATATCTAATACATTTTCATCATGGTCAATTTGTTCTGGTGCCTGCTCACGTTCTTTTCTGACATTGAACGCTAAAGTTTGTACCCTTCTACCTAGTTTTTTTTCGATTAATTCAATTTCTATATCAGATAGTGCATTTATTTCTGCTATCGCTACTTTTAGTACCTTGTCTTTGAAAACCTTATATTCCTGATAAGACTTGGCATCAGCTGATTCCCCCATCAGCATATCTCTGAGAAGTTGCCATTCGACTTCTGTGGTGCGATGGATTTTCTCAAACCGGAGGCAATGTTCATATAGTGCCAAGCTTGACGCTCGTCTAAATCGCTTGAGCACATTGAGATCAATCATTGCGTACATCTCAGGTGTCAATACCTGCTCCCTTAAGGGACGGCTGATTTGGTACCTGATGGTGTCTGGCCGAATCTCAACTTCAGGGAAGAGAACTGATGCTTTCCACAGTTTTCTTTTGCCTTCTGGCGCTATGACATCCCATTCAAAGATGATCCCCATGAGCGCACGAGCAGAGTCGATTAAGTAAGCACGGTTGTTCGAGTCAAAACCGATGTCCGCGGCCATTGTTGCCGTATGGATCGTCCACCACCCATCGTCCGATGGTGTGTCTGATGCATTCTTCAGCCACGCGTTGGCAAGCTTTCTATGCAGAAGTGACAGCGAGCTCTTGGGTTTGCTATGGATGACCTGAACAGGCTTACGGAAGGCGTTAGGCACTTCTGGTGCCTGGAAAAGGGCTATCTGTGAATGTTCGTCGCTCGACTTTTTGCGTGGCATGGCCTCATTCTATGGTCTAAATTGCCCCTTTCCCAATAGACCTATGGTCGCGTGCGCGGTGTATTTTTTATTGTTTTTGTTTTTAGTAAGACACTTTTAGTCTTTTATACATTTAGGAGCGTCGAACCTAAGCTGCGTAAGGCTTAGCAGCCACTATGGACTACACCTATGGGTCATCAGGGCACTGTTTGTGGGATCAAAGGTCTGTGGTTTTGGGAGGATGGTCACTGCGTTTGGGATAGTAGGTCACTGGATTTGGGGGGTACGGTCTCAAGTTATGGGACGGCGCTCTACGTCCCCATCTATGGGATTTTTCTTACGCTGTTTTTTGTATGGCCTGAGTGTTGGGTCACCTAATATGGGATCTTGTGTCGACTACATCCCAGCTTCATGTGGCTAAATTTGTGGGAGCGGCTGAGAACGCTAGGTAGTTATCAAGTTAGGTCACTTAACATGGGATGAAGGGAGGTCGCTTGAGGTGGTAACGGCACCAGTTATGGGATCGACCATAAGATGACTCTCACTCTTGAACGCTGATCTCATCAGTCAAGGTCACCTTCTATGGGGTGCGATCTGGTTCGTCGCAGGTAAAGGGCCCTACTTATGGGATAGCTACAAAACCACTTCGCTGGCCCATCTTTGTATGGTTAAAAGACCCCATACATGGGATATCTGAGCTTTATCCACATGCCCCAATAGGTCACTGTTTATGGGAAGGGTTTACGTATCATTTCCGCGAATTTAGACGGATCGTGCGTTAAGGCCCCTTGCTATGGGATGTGGTCTTGGTCATAAGTCTATGTTTATGGGACAGAAGACAGGTTGAAATCGTCAACCCCTGTGGATATCTGCTGTTTGGGAGGCTCTTTCAGGTGTGCATCCCATTTTTGGTGACCTATTGAAGCTCCTACACAGCTTCTTTCCCAAAAAGCCTCTCGTAAATTTCTGATCCCATAAATGTAGCCCTAATGTTTGTGTGAGCACTTACTTTTCATCCGGTGTCCTATTCACTGCATTTGCTTTACAGATTTCCATCAAGGTCTATGTTTATGGGAGCTGCCTAAGAAGGCCTCTTGATATCCATATCCTGCCCCGAAGGAGCAGGATCCCGGAGGACAAAATTGCGCTGGTGCAGCGCACCTGCCAGCTGGGCATGGCCAAGGCTGTTCATAGATCAATTCCAAAAGCGCCTACCGCGTTATGGCACAGCCGAATTACTACTATTCACGGTGCCGCGGCTTGGCCGTCCAGCTGAAGATACGATGGAACCTTGGCGGTTGTAGCAGCGATCTGCACTGGTGGTGTGACGGACTGGATATTAAGAGCGGCTAACACGACCCCAAATCGAACCTGACCTTGCCCCTGTTTCGTGTAGTTCTTATCCCACGATTCACGCGGCCTTTTTGCGCTGTGCCTCGTACCAGCGTTGTTCGTACTGCATCGGGCTGAGGTAGCCCAGCGACGAATGCAACCTGCGGTGATTGTAGAAGGCCATCCAGTCCATCACCGCCTGCCTGGCCTGCTCACGGGTAGCGAATTTGC
>VFQM010003087.1_pt1 | contig 11199 bp, 6 predicted proteins | sample 3512391 | NCBI WGS metagenome assembly VFQM01 (sample SAMN10412369, study PRJNA504923) | tailings metagenome | isolation source: Replicate 1 from Balatoc abandoned mine | place: Philippines
CAACCTGTTTACCGTGCTGTACATGCTGCGCAAACACCAGAACGCAACGGTGCGGCTGGCCGTCACGACGACGCCCGACGCAAGCCCGCAAGAGGTATATCAGGGATACCTGATTTACCAAGGCATCTATATCGATGTCTCGTTTGAGGCGCCCGTTGGTGCTACCCCTATGGAAAAAGATGCGGCCTACACGGCGGCTCTCGCCCAGAAGGCGGAAATCGAATACCTGGCAATTGGCACGAACTGATCCAGGCAGGCCCATCCTGAAGGAGAAGTAACGGGCCTTTACCCACCAATTAACCCATGCGGGCACGCCGTACCCGCATGGGTACAGCTCCCCGCATATTCGATGACTTGGAGCTAAAAATGAAATAATTCGACGTTCATTTGTGCACGCAATTTCGTGTCAAGGTCACCGGCATTCTGGCCGAAACGATGGAAGATGCCATCACGAAGGCCGAAGCAAACCTCAGTGAACAAGGCCTTGGCCGTGCGCCGACAGCTTGGTCGCCTTCGCCGCCTCCCGGCGGTACTTGGGCTCGACCGGCTGCGCCTCGTCCAGCCACTTGGCCACCGTGTTGCGCGACAGGCCCGTGGCCCTCGATATCTCCCGCTTCGTCTTCTTGTCCCGGCGGTGCATCCGCCGTATCTTGCCAATCATGTCCATGGTGATCACCCTCTTCATTCCCTTGCTGCACAAAACAGCAGGGTAGGTAAAACACCTGGCTCAGTTTTAGGTCGGCATCACACCAAAAAGTGGCTCAGTTTTCGGTCGGCGTCAACAACGTTTGCCCCGAAATTCTTCTCGTAGAGTCAGTCCAAGCATTACTTTCGCTCCCCATTGTTCGGTTGGCCAGTGGCATCGCCATCTTGTTCGCGGCTGGTTTCGAGCCCCTCCATCGACTGCTGCTTGATCCAGCTATCGATGTCAGCCCGTGAGAACCGCCAGCTCCCTCCCACCTTGAAGGCGGGAATCTGCTTGGCAGCAGCCAACCTGTAGATCGTCCGCTCCGTGACCTTCAGGTAGATCGCCACCTCCTTGATCGTCAGGATTCCGTTCTGGCCTGTGCTCGTGGACATGGACGTCGCCGTAGGGTGGAAAGCAAGACAGGATAGTGCAAAATTGTCACTAAAGACACCAGCATTGGGAAAATGTGTCAGTTGACGTGTCAAATCCGCGCGATCGGCTCCTGACGATCGCCCTACCAGTCGGTCAGGGTGTTTCGGCTGCTGACGCGTGTCTGTTGCCGCCGTACAGCGAGGCCAGTTCCTCCCACTCCCTCTGCAGTTGGGCCCGCAGCGACTCAGGCGCCTCCACAACCGCGTCGGGGCCCAACGAGCGCAGCCAGGTGCGCAGCTGAATGGTGTCCTGAACCCTGACCTCGACCCTCGTCCACGCGCCGTCGATCGGGGTCATGGTTTGGTCGGCGGCCACCGGCGTCTCGGCAAGGTACTTGGCCAACACGCCACGGATGCGCACAACCAGGTCGAGCGGCTCCTTGCCCAGTCGTATGCCGAACTCCCTCAGGATGAACTCGTCGATATCAAATGCCGCCGGCCGGGCGGCCGGTGTCTCCAGCAGCTCGGCGGAGTCGATACGGTGCAGCGCCAAGAACCGGGCGTCTTGGTAATCCTTGACCGTGCAGACCAGGTAGACGACTTGCTCCATCACGACCAGGCCCAAGGGATGCACCGGGTAGGTCTTGGCCTCCTTGCCCGTGGTGATGGCGCGGTAGGTGACCTGCAGTTGCCTCTCGTTGAGAAGCCCTGTGTAGATGGTGGCCTGAATGTCAGGGTTGATCGGTGCCGGAACCTTGTTGAGGGTGTGCGGGATGACGCGCAGCTTGTCGCGCCACTTGGTGACCGTCGACACCTGCGCGCTGGCCACGCCTTGGGCAGCCTCGAACCACGGTGCCATGTGGCTCAAGGTCGATCGGGGCAGCATGTTCTGCATGTACTGCTCGACCAGGTTGAAGGTGAGCGCCGCGTGGGCATCCATGCTCGGCACCTCCAGCTGACTGGCCCCCTCGCGCCAACACCACCCTTGGGGCTTCGACTCATCGAAATCCAGCGGGAAGGTTTCGGCCATGGCGTTCAGGTCTCGCTGGACTGTACGCAGTGAGACGACCATTCCAAGGTCCCCGAGCCGGGCGTGAATGGTGGGCGCGTCGATGCGCCTGGGGTACCTCGGAATGGCGCGGAGCATCGCCCACTGCCGCATCAACGTGTCGTTCATCACCGCTCCTAATGTGCATGACGCAAGCGACAGTCTATGTCGCTTGGCGGTGAAGACGCGAAAGCGTTGAAGTCCGGAAGGCAACTGCGCGTTCAAACGACATGATTTGTCGTTTGTCAGTGATACGATCTTTCCAATGGCAATTGCACTGTCCTCCTACAAGCGCTATCACGCACCATTCGGGTGCGGATCGGTAGGGGTGAGCGCAACAAAGCCTGAACGCCAGATCGCGGACGCGCCTCGCCGAAGTCTGATCTGCCAGGGGTCCTGGGAGCACAGCTGATCATGACTTCACCTGTGCAGCCCTCCAGCGAAACGATCTGTGTGCTCCCGCCGCAGCTCATCGCGCTTGGGGAAGCACTGGCTCCGGTAGCAAAGGCCGCGCGGCAAGCGCTGGTGCGCAGGGTTCGGCCGTCAGGCCAGGACTTCGTGACTCTGGAGTCCCTGTCGCGGCACATGGGCGGGATCGAGCATGCCCTGTCTCGGCTGAATCCCAGGCTGGAGGGGCTCATGTCCGACGTGATCCGCAAGGAGGGTGTCGGGCCGCTTGAGGTCGGCCGATCGGCGGGCAGGTTGGAGCAGGTCCTCTCCGAGCTGATCGACGGCTATCTTGACGCAAAGGCGTCCCACGCTGGCGCTGAGAGCGTCGAGGCGCGGGCCCTGATCCTCGGGGTCTACCGACGCCACATCCGGAACATCTGCGATTGGTTGGATGACCTCGTCGCCACGATTTCAAACCCGGCAGTCGCGCTTCGCCGTCGTGGCTTAGAACTGTCGGGTGATGTCGTCCTGACCGTGCCACTCAACATGACCAGTCCCCCGGAGATGGCCAAGCTCGGCGCACTCGTAAGGACGCTGCAGCCTCCGCCCGAGGATCGCGTGGAAGCACCGATCAGGCCACAGCATGTGAGAGATGACGGGCCTGGGGTACTCGGCACCATCGGCGCGCACGCCTTTGGACTCGGCCTGTCTGAGGCTGTGTTCGGGAGAAAACATGGGTAACCAACGAAAAAGTGCGCTCGACCCTTCGTTGGTCCTCGAAAGAGAATCAAAAGTTTGAGCGCAAGAGGGGATTTATGAGGTTTCCAGGCTATTGGGTTTCCGTTGATTCCGGCAGGGCTGTTTTGGAGCGCACTGTATTCGACGAAACCGAACTTGACCCTGCCACAAACTGGAAGCAGGCGTGGCAAAACCAGGACGGCGAAGCACGGTGCAAGGGCTATGTCGACTTGGAAGCGGCGCTTTGGGTCGCGGCTCAGATGCTTTCAGCGGCAGAGGGTAGAACCCTTGGCCAGGCAGAAAAAGAACTCGCTACGCGATTCGATCCGATGTGGGTCGGCGATCGCTGTGAAATCCAATCACTTTCCTGCTTGCTAGATTCGACCGTCGGCAGTGCGCCGACATAATCGATCTAGCCGGTAAATAACCATGGTCGCGGCTGGAATTCATCCTCCGCAAAGAAAAACCAAGAAGGAGTAACTCATGATTTTCGGCCTTTTCGGGGGGGAGAAGAAGCGGATCGCAGAGATGGTCGCCGCAGCGCGAGCGGGCGACACTGAGAAAGTGAAGCAGCTTCTGGCGAAAGGCGTGGACATCAACGCCTCGGAGCCAGAGTCGGGCGATACGGCACTCCTTGCTGCCATCGACAAAGGCCAGTGGGCGACGGCTGAGTACCTGCTGACGCAAAGGCCAGATCTCACCCGTGAAGACAACAACGGCAACTCGCCTCTGTACCTGGCCGTCTCCCGGGGCGACTCAGCCGTGGCGATGGTCAAGCGGCTTCTGGACGCGGGCGCTCCAGTCGAACTCGGACCAAAGACGGGTGATAACGCGGGCGCTACACCGCTCCACATCTGCTGCGCAACGGACGCCAACGCATGCCTGGAGGCCTTGCTTGCGCGAGGTGCATCCGCCACCAAGCAGCTTCCAGATGGTTCGACGCCTTTGCACACGGCGGCAATCGGCGGTGACCAGCGAACGGTCGAGCTGTTGTGCAAGGCCGGTGCCAGCGTTGCCGCGCTGAACAACGAAAAGAGAACACCACTCCACAACTGCGGCATCACGGGCAACGCCAAGGTTGCAGCGGCGCTGATTCAGCAAGGAGCAGCGGTGGACGGTGCGGACGCCGAGGGATGCACTCCACTTATGCGCGCGGTCATGAAGAACCACGCCGAGGTCGCGAGAGTCGTTCTGGACCATGGCGCGAACCCCGACGTGGTAGTTCAGACTGGCGACACCCCGCTGTACCCCCTCTTCATCGCTGCCATGAACGGGTACGACGATGTCGTCCGCGTGTTGTTGGACAAGGGCGTCAATGTCACTGCGAAGGTGCCCGGTTCAGCTTCACCGGTGGACGCAGCCAAGCACAAAGGGCATGAGGCTGCAGCCAAGATGATCGCTGCTGCGATCAAGAAGAAGAAGGCTGCTGAGAAGGATGCGTCAACGGCTGCGAAGGAGGCCGAAGGCCTTTGGCAGCGCATAGTCCAGGCGGTCGCGCAAAGAGACTCAGATGGTTTGCAAACCCTGGTCAACGGGAAGCACTTTGCTTCTCTGTCAGTTGACGCCAGGTTGCTCGCTGCATGTGCTCTTGGAGATGCAAAGATTGCTCGCGAAATGCTCCAGGCCGGGGCAGATCCGAACAAGCCTTGCAAAGAAGGCTTCGATGGCGTGACCCCGCTCGTCATGACGGTCGGAGTGTCTCGAAGCGTGGAAGTCGCTTCGTCGCTGCTTGACGCGGGCGCAGATGTCAACGACGAGTGGAGTGAAGACACCACGCCGATTTTCGAGACGACTGCCGATCAGTTCTACGACCTGGCCAAACTGCTGGTCACCCGAGGCGCGAACGTCAATGTGCGCATGGGCAACGGACTGACGCCTCTCATGTTTGCGGCACGCAATGGCGCTTCGAGGTGTGTCGAGCTCTTCTTAAACGCTGGTGCAGATATCAATGCCGTAGAGGAAGAGCACGGAGTGGGTGCGTTCGGGCTTGCGCTCAATCGGCTTGATCTGAAACTGGCTGAGCAGCTTCTTGCCCGAGGTGCGGAGCCCAACTTCGGCTCAATTGAAACGCTGCCCCTTGCCGTTGCTGAACATGGCAGTCTGGCCTTCATCCAGGCGCTGGAGGCACGGGGCTGCAACCTGGTCCGCGATGACCAACGCGGTCGCATGGCGTTCGTGTCCGCGCGGAACCCGGATCCCGAAGTTTTTGACTACTTGCTGAACCACGGGGCGGACCCAAGCGAGGGGAACGACTTCGGCTACACGCCGCTGATCCTCGCAGCCCTCAACAATCACCACCATCTGATCCGCCGCTATCTGGCCAAGGGCGATGACGCGGCTGTTCGTGATGTTGATGGTGAGACTGCCTTGTCTCTGGCCATTGAGAAGCGTCATGAAGAATCAGTCGCAGCGTTGCGCGAGTTTCATGTCGAAGAAGGTGACTACTCGGCACTGGACCCAGAAGCGGCCATGCTGAAGGCTGCGGAGGACGGATCGCTCGGATCAATTCTCAATCTGCGAGATTCTGGAGTTCCCATCAACTGTTCCGATGAGGGCGGCAACTCCCCACTCATGATTGCTGTGCGGGCGGGTCACCACGGCGTCGTTCGCAGCCTGTATCACCTGGGTGCCGACATCAATCATCGGAATCACGCGGGGGAAAGTGCTCTGGGTCTTGCGAAGGCTTCGGATTCCACCGACCTCGTCAACACCTTGCAGGAATTCGGTGCGCTGGATGCGGTAACGGGCGAACTTGGCAAGCTCTCTGCCATGTTTGGCGGCATGCCAATCTATAACGCGGCGGACACGATGTTCGGTCGGATGTCCCATCCCTACAAGGACAAGCCACCCTATGACAACGAAGCAGCGGATGGCGATGACGAGTCAGATGAGAACGAGGACGACGAGGAGGATCAGGACGTCGATGAATCTGACGGAGATCGCTCGGATGAGTCTGGCGTCGGCGCGTCCATTGACTCGAAGCTTGACCTGCTGAGACAGGTCCTTGACAGCGACCAAGTCAAAGAGCAGCTGCCAGAGGCGGTGCTGGAGCAACTGGCACAGAAGCTAGATCACTGGAGAAGCCAGCATGAAGAGTCAGAGCTGGAAGATGACGATCTTGCGGAGCTGAATCGTTTGTTGGGTATGTTCGGCCTCGGCGAGGAGGAAGAGGCGGAAGAGGTCGAACGAACGCCCCTGTTTGAGGCTGTACACGCTCAAGATCTTGCAGCTGTCAGAAAGATCATCAAGGGCGGTGGCGACGTTAACGAGGTCGACGGCGAGGGGAATACGCCTTTGCTCATCGCCGTTCTGACTCGCAACGCAAAGCTTGTCGACGAGCTTCTGAAACTGGGTGCCGATCCCAACAAGGCAAGACCAGACGGAAAGGGTCCTCTGTTCGGCGCGGTTCGAGTCGGGGAGGAGAAGATCGCACAGAGTTTGCTGAAGGGCGGGGCGGAAGTCGACGCGCCTCTGAGCATGGACCACAACGGGGTCGTGGTGGGCGGGTGTACCGCGTTGTACATAGCAGCGTTTCTGGGACACCTCCCATCCTGCAAAGTTTTGGCGAGCAGTGGCGCATCGCTTGAAGCGGCCAATGACCTCGGATACACGCCATTGATGGCCGCCATTGAAGGTGATCACGAAGAAGTGATCGACTTCTTCTTGAAGAGTGGCGCGAACGTCAACCCTGATGTCATCGCCACGATGGAAGTGGAGGGACTTGGGGGTGCGTTTCCTCTCTACACAGCAACCCGAAAAGAGAATCTTGCGGTCATCAAGAAGCTGCTTAAGCGGGAGGCAGATGTCAACCGAACCGCGCCAAACGGATGGACCCCGCTGAAGAGCGCGGCTCAGCAGGGTAGCTTCGAGATCGTCAAGGTCCTTCTTGATGCGGGAGCAGACCCCAACATTGCCGACGATACCAACTACACCCCGTTGATGAACGCTGTCAGCGGGGAGCATGAGGACATCGTCAAGATCTTGCTGAAGTTCAATGCGGACCCCAACGTCCAAAGTGGCGAGAACCCGGAGGACGATGACTGGGAACCTGGGCGAAGCGCACTCATGGACGCAGCCGTTAGCGGCAATATCGCAATTGCCCGCGAGCTGCTCAAGAGTGGAGCCAACCCAAATCTATTGAACTCGAAAGGGCGGACGGCGCTGCACTCTGCAGTCATTTCAGGGAACGCTGACATGGTTGCCTTGCTGTTGAAGTCGGGGGCCGCCCCCAATGTTTTCGGGACCGACGACGAGAAGATGTCCGCGCTTGATCTGGCTTTGCGCCGCTGGGCGAGTGAGGATGAAGATGATCGAGCAGGCGGCGTTTCCGATGTGCTTGAGCTGATGTTGAAGAAGGGGCTGCCGAGTGATCGCGGCTCTCTGCAAGAGACTGCATTGGATTTGGTGACGGAAGGTCATCTTGAAGTAGTGGAGCTGTGCAGAAAGCATGGCATCTCTGTTGATGCCAACTACTCTAAGAACGGTGCCAGCCAGTTGTTCATCATCGCCGCCATTGGTGACGACCGACTTCAGGCAGCGGAACTGCTTCTCAAGATCGGTGCGGATCCCAATTACAAGAGCCCGGCGGGGCTGTCAGTGCTATCGCTGGCCACCCGCAACGGAGCTGTGCGACTGGCCGAGCTGCTGTTGAAGGCTGGTGCCAACGTCATGGATCGAAATAGCGCCAACGTGCTGGCATACGACTTGGCGGTGATTTACGGGCACGATGAACTCATTGATCTTCTGATTGCCCACATGAACCAAGTCGTGCCAGCTGTGGACAGGCAGGCCGATGACGGCACCACTGCCCTGATGCGGGCAACCATGGCGGCAGATGTGAAGACGATCAAAGATCTGCTTGCGGCAGGCGCAGATGCGAGCAGACGCGATCGACAAGGTGAATCACCGCTGTCATATGCGGTGGCACACGATCTGGATGAGGTCGTCCAAGCTCTTCGATCAGCTGGGGTTGAGAAACTTCCTGGCGATAAGGTGGTCGGCCCACAGTCCATCGTTCATGCGGGCAGTCAGGGGGCTCTCGGAACGATCCTTTACCTGCTCGACTCTGGGGCGCCGATTGACGTTACCGATGCCGACGGAGACACGGCTCTTACAGCAGCCGCCGTTCATCCAGGGGTCGTCAAGGCGCTTGCCAAGCGCGGAGCTGATTTGTCGCATCGCAATGGCAAAGGCCAGACGGCGTACATGATCGCGGCCGCTTCCAATCGGGTTCGGATGGTCGAGACACTGAAGGAAGTGGGCTCTCCCATCGACGAGCCGGAGGAGCTGGAAGGCTTGACTCAAATGCAGGCCACGCTCAATGCGCTCAGGGCAAAGGCGTCGAGTGGCGACGCTGGCGAGAGTGATGGCAACTCGAATGTTGAAGTGGATGGTGACGAGCTCTTGATGGCTTGCCTGACGGGGGATGCCCTGACAGTCACGACGCAAATCGCTGCAGGCGTCGATGTCAATTACGAGAACGACGAGGGGCGTACTGCTCTAGCAATGGCGATACAGGGCCTGATGCAGGACGAAGTGAGCAGACGAAGGGAGCGGGACTTCGAGCAGATTCTTGACGCACTGCTTGTGGCGGGGGCGGACCCGAGGGTTGGTGAGTTCCCATATCTGGTCTTCGCTGCAATGGGTAAGCGACTTCATCTCGTGAACGCTTTGATTCGCGCTGGCGCGTCCGTTGATCGGACCATCGGCGAAGGGCAGACGGCTCTCTTCATGTCCCTCTTGGCTCCCGATGCTGGCCGGACGGCCGACGACCGCTGCGCGTTAGCGCTGCTGAACGCCGGAGCTGATTCATCATTAAGACATGAATCAGGCGCTATGCCTGTCCACCTTGCTGCGGCCAGCAACTACCTCGGCGCTCTTCAGACTCTTCTTGACCGTCGACCGCAGGACGTTGATGCCAAGACCAACATCGGTATCACCCCACTGATGATGGCTGCCACGGAAGGGCATGCTGAAGCAGTGCGCTTGCTGCTGAGGTATGGAGCTGACCGTACCCGAGAAGATTCGATCGCCTGTACGCTGTGAAGAACGTCTCTTGGGATACGTTGGTTGCTGGAAATCTGAGGTTCAGCAGCGCACTGGACCTCTGGCACGACTACAGCAAGGTGATCCGAAACCACTTGGCACACGGAGTCCGACGCTACTCACCTGAATGGGTGGATTGCGCCATAAGCATCGATCAGATTCTGCTGATAGAGCTTGATCGGTCCATGGTGGCGGTCGTAGGTGGAAGCGTCGCACACAGTCTGAAGGATCTCGTGCCTCGCCTTCCTGTCGGCAAATCAGGGCGAAATTTGGCAGATCTCATGGGGGTCAAGTCAAGAACTGCACGCCCAGTGATTGCACTGGCCGCAGCTCAGACTGCGGTGTCGGCGTTGATGCAAGGGCAAATGATATGAAGTTCATCCACACCGCCGACCTCCATCTCGACAGTCCCCTGAGAGGTTTGTCTTCGTATGCCGATGCGCCTGCTGAGCGCTTGCGGACCGCGACCCGGGACGCTTTCCAGAACCTGGTCACCCAGGCCGTCGATGAACAAGTCGAGTTCATGGTGATTGCTGGCGACGTCTACGACGGAGATTGGAAGGACTTCAACACTGGGTTGTTCTTCGTTCGTCAGATGGGCCGGCTTCGGCACGCGGGAATACCGGTCTACCTGCTTTACGGCAACCACGATGCCGACAGCGAGATGACGCGTGGGCTGGAGTTGCCGGACAACGTCCATGTCTTCTCATCGCGCAAGGCAGAAACGTTCCGGATCGAATCCCGCAAGGTGGCTCTGCACGGACGCAGCTTCAAGGTGGCGGCCACCACCGAGAACCTGCTGCCCGGCTACCCGCAGCCGGTGGCCGGCTGGCTGAACATTGGCGTGCTGCACACCGCGCTGGAAGGCAATGCCGAACATGCCAGGTACGCCCCGTGCTCAGTGGCCGAATTGCAGGCCAAGGGCTACCAATACTGGGCGCTCGGCCATGTGCATGAACACTGGGTGCAGCGTGGCGATGTCACGATAGCCTATCCCGGCAACCTGCAAGGCCGCCACATCCGGGAACCGGGTGCGCGTGGTGCGCTGCTGGTCACTGCTGAAGAAGGGGCGGTGACCGCGGTGGAGCGCCTGGAGGTGGACGTGCTGCAGTGGCACACGCTGGAGATTGACGTCAGCGCTGCGCCAGACCTGCGTAGCGCCGTCTGCAGGGTGGGCCAGGCCATGGAGCAGCTGCTGGAGTCCACCCCTACAGATCTGCCTTTGGCCGTGCGGGTCGTGTTCAAGGGGTGTTCTGCGGTGCACGCGCAATTGATGGCGGATGAGGGCCAATTGCGCCAGGAGGTCATTGCACAAGCCGTGGCGCTCGATGCAGACAGGATCTGGGTGGAGAAAGTGCGGGTCGCCACGCAGGCCTTGGGCGCAGCACCACCATCACCGGACGACGAAACCCAGGACGCCATGGCAGAGCTGGAAACCCTGGCGCTGTCGGCACAGGAAGACCCGGACTTCATCCGCTCGCTGCAGGCCGACTGGCAGGCCCTGCTGGAGAAGCTGCCACACGAGGTGCTTCAGGCGGCCCCGGATCTCTCGGCGCTGCGCCAGGACCCGCTGGCCCAGGTGCCCGAACGCATCCGCCAAGCGATCCCCGTGCTGATGGCCCGCGTGGGCCAGGATGCCAGCCCTTCCTCCTGAACGCGAGAAGACTCCCACCATGCGCATCCGTGAACTCAAGCTGATCCGGTACGGCAAATTCACCGACCGTACCCTGGCGCTACCCCCTTGCGCCAGAGATATTCACCTTATCGTGGGGCCCAACGAGGCCGGTAAATCCACCGTTCGCACAGCCATCGGGGACTGGCTTTATGGCATCCCCGCGCGCACGCCCCTGGCCTTTCTTCATCCGATGCCGGACTTGAGAGTGGGCGGCACACTGGAAAGGTCGGCCTCCGGGGACGCG
>VFQM010003089.1_pt1 | contig 11197 bp, 7 predicted proteins | sample 3512391 | NCBI WGS metagenome assembly VFQM01 (sample SAMN10412369, study PRJNA504923) | tailings metagenome | isolation source: Replicate 1 from Balatoc abandoned mine | place: Philippines
AGTTCAGCCGTACCAGCGGGCGGATATCGGCGGCATAAGTGCCGTCGCTGGCCGCGACCAGCTTTTCTTCATACGCACCGGACAGGCTCACCATCACCTGCTCGGCGCAGCTGTCGAGCGTACGGATAAAAGCTTCAATCTGATGCAGCAGCGCAACTTTGTCGGTATTGCTCAGACTTTGCAGTGGCTCGCACGGTAGATAAATCGCACTGTTGGCCGACTTGCTGAACGCTTTAACCTGACCTTGCTGGCCATGCGCCGCAATACCACGCGCGGCAGTAGCTGCCGTTTGCAGCGCTTGTTTGGAAATGGTATCGGCGTAGGCAAAACTGGCTTTTTCGCCGGTCACGGCACGCACACCAACACCGCGTTCGATATTAAAAGAGCCGTCTTTAACCAGACCGTCTTCCAGCACCCAGGATTCATGCACGCTGGACTGAAAATACAAATCGGCGTAGTCCAGCTGGTGCGCGAACAGGAAACCCAGGCTCTGTGCCACGTCCTGATCGGTCAGATCGCTGGCTGCGATCAGATTTTGTTCCACGGCATTGAGCATCGCGATATTGGTCATAGCTTCTCACTAGTCATTTGGGTACACATAAATTGATTATGCATCGCCAGCGGCATCTTGTGGCGGACTTTGGCCACTTCCTGCAGATCGATACGCACTGAAATCATCCCGGGTTCAGTGCCGGCATCCGCCAGCACCTGGCCCCAGGGGTCGATGATCAGGCTATGGCCATAAGTCTGGCGACCATTGGCATGCGTGCCGGTTTGTGCCGGCGCCAGCACATAACTCTGGGTTTCAATCGCGCGCGCCCGCAGCAGTGTATGCCAGTGTGCGGCGCCCGTCACTGTGGTAAAGGCTGACGGCAGACATAACAGATTCATGCCTTGCTGGCGCAAAAGAGCAAACAGGCCCGGAAAACGTACATCGTAACAAATGGCAAGGCCGGCTTTGACTGCACCTAAATCCGCTACTGTGGCTTTTTCGCCCGGTTTAGTCGTCGCCGATTCGCGATAACTGGCGGTATTGTCGCTGACATCGGCGTCAAATAAATGAATTTTCTGGTAATCGCTCAGCAAAGTACCGTCCGGACCAAACAACAGACTGCTGGCGCTAAAACGGACTGGATCTGCGCTTTGCGTCGGTAAGGTGCCGACCAGCAGATAAATCTGGTGTTGGCGTGCCAGAGCGCTAAGTTGCAGTTGCAGCGGTTGTTGGCAATTCAGCGGCACACCAGGCCTGCTTAACGGCTCGGCGATGGCAAGGTTAGCGCCATCCGGGCCGGCAAAACATAAAGCGCCTTCCGGCAATGCGACCAGTTGCGGCCGGGCCGGCGGCAGTTGTTGCAGTAAATCAGCGATTTGACGCAGATTGTCGGCTGGATTTGGGCTGCTGCACAGTTGCAGCGCGGTCAGTTGCCAAATGTTGATGTCAGACATCCCGTTTCTGCTCTCAGCCATTTTTAGCTCCTGCCGCATCAATCACCGGCTCATCTTCGGTCGGTTTCGCTTCAGGCATAGGCCGGTCCGGCGCCAATGAGCCTTCAGCTGGCGTATCTGGCGGCAACAACGGACTTAACTGGACCGCCTCTGCATCCACCACCGGCTCGCCGGCAGCAGTCGGCGCCGTGGCCAATGGCGGCTTCACCGGTTTGGGTAAAGCGTCCGCCGGAATGGTGACTTGTTTGCTGTTCCGTTCCAGTTCAGTCACAGTCGGGTTATCCAAATCACCACTGACACTGAAGTTAATTTTGGAAATCACCTCAGCCGACTGGAACATCTCATCCAGTGCATAAGCGGCCACGCCGGACACCGGGTTCACCATCCAGGCCAGGATCACCGGCAGACTGGACGTCACTTTTGGACTAAACGCCATCAGATAATCAATCTGCCGCGCTTTTAAATCCGCACTGCCGGACATTTCGATATCCCCCGCCACACCATCCACTTTGGTATCAGTGGTGCTGGCGACACCGGCGTCAATCTGCATAGACCCACGCATCTTGTTATAGAAAAAACCTTTGGCAAAGACATCACGAAAATCCAGCCGTAACTTACGCACCAGCGAATCGAGGCTGAACAACGAGAAAATCCGCGTGCCGCCGTCACTGACTTCCACCAACGAACCTTCGCCTAAATCCCAGGCGATACCGCCGGATAACGTCTGGCGGTTAAACTGAAAAGGTGCGCCCTGCCAGCTCAGCTGGTCGAGCGTCACTTTAGCTTTGCTGCCGCTCATGCTGCGGCTTAAGTCATATTCCTGCATCAGCTGGCCAAGCGCCGGGCTTTGCAAAGTGCCGGACAAGCGGGTTTCGCCGAGGCCATCGTCTTTTTGCCAGCTGCCGGTTAAATTCCAGCGGTGGCCGTCGCGTTTAGAGCTGAACTCAGTGAGGTTCCAGCTGACGCCATCGCCCTGTGTTTTGGCATTTACTTCGCCCAGATCATAGTCACCGACTTTACAGGAGCCACAGTGCAGCGCCATCGGCGGTAAGTCGGCGAGCCAGGGCATAGGCTTGAGCCTGGCAAAAGCCTCAGCTTCCAGCGCAGCGTAATCCGGTTTTTGTGCCGCTTCAGCTTCCAGCAACTGCTGGGCCTTTAATTCAGCGGCCGCCAGTTTGGCAGCCTGCTGATTGGCAAAAATCAGCTCTAAACGCGCCAAATCAGCCTTAATGCCGGTTTCTTTTAATGCTTTGGCAAACCAGATGTCGCCTTCAGCCTCAATGGCATTTAAGTGCAGCTGATATTGGTCAGTGTCAGGCTTTAGCTGAAAGCTCAGTTGATTCAGTGACACATCGTCAAACAAGGTCAGCTGCTTAATCCGGCCATTGACGGCGGACAAGGGCGGAAACATTGGGTCTTCACCCGGTTCCAGCGCCGCCAGCTGATGCTGCAATAAACTGATCCACGGGGCGAGTTCTGCCTGCTCTAAATTCACATCGATAAAAAAGCCATCCCGCAGCTCGCTGCTCGGCAATCCGAGACTCAGCAAAGCCCCGGTAATTTTGCCGCTTTGCTGGTCAAGCCGCGCCTGCAGCTGCGCCTGATCGCCATAACGCATCTCAATACTGGACGCATTTTCGTTACCAGAACTTTGCAGCAGCACTGTAGCGCCATCGGCCGCAGTTTTGCCATAAGGTGCCGGCAGTTGCAGCTCGGCAGCTGCCAGATCCATCAGCGCAGTCGACTGATAACTGAAGCCAGTTTTGGGCAACTGAATATTTAAATCCCAGCTGAAATTGGCCAGGCCCTTGCCAAGTTCCCGCCATTCTTCCGACACCAGCGCCAGCAGCTGGTCGATTTGTTGTTCACCGTGGGCTTTGAGTTGCACCTGATATTGCCCGTCCTGCTGTGCGCCGTGCAAAGTGGCATTGAGCGGTACGCCGTGGCTGACAAACATCAGCTGTTCACTGTCGATTTTGTCGTTATCAAACTGCAGATGGCCCTGCAGCTGTTCTACCGCGACGGCTGGCGCACGGATATTCAGCTGATTGGCAAAAAACTCAACATCACCTAAAGCCCGCACGCCGGTCTTTTTCAGGCCAATCTGCAACTGCACTTTGGCATTGACCAGCCCGCTGACGCCGAGGTAATCCAGTGTGGCGCCGACGGAATCACTGAGTGGCGATGCCAGCATTAAGCCGCTGACCCCTTCAGCCTGGGTCTGACGTTCAATATCAATCAACAGTGTTTCGGCATGAAATAAATCCGGGATCCGCGCAGTAACACCGTTTTCCAGCGGCACATCAAACAGTTGGCCGGCCTGGCTCTGAATCAGCATGCCGGCATTTTCAAACAGCAGTTCAGCCTGCATGCCTTTAATCACCGGCCAGTGCGGGTCAAACGAAAACTCGGTGTCGGCGATAAAAGCCTGCGCCTGAAAAATACCGTTGTGTTTGTCATACGGGAAATCTTTAAAAGCACCATGCCACAGCACCCGCGCCACCGGCACCTGGCCGCTTAACAGCGCCGGCGTCAGGTAATTGATCACCGATTCCGGCATATGCCGGGTCGGGAAATAATGCCGCGCATCGGCGACTGGTACTTTGCGTAGTTCGCCCAGCAAGGTCATACCGGGCTTTTCACCCAGTTCCAGCACCAGCTGGGCGTCTGCTTCAATCTCCGGATGGCGCAGTGCCAGCCGCGGGATTTGCACGCGCCATTGCCCTTGTTGCTGCAGCACTTCAATGCGAGTCTGCAGACTCTGGTAGGGTGTGGCGCGGCTGAAAGCCTCGCCCCAGCTTAAAGCACCGTCAACACCTTGTAAGTCGAGCAGAATATAGTTGGGGCTCGCGCTGAAATGGCCGGTGAGGCCGGTCAGGCCCGGGACATCGTCGACCGGGACAGAGTTAAAATCGATAAAGTCGCCACTGACAAACCATTGTTTGTCGCTGAGCTGCATGCCGAGCTGCGTAATGCGGGCATCGGTCTGAAACGACAGGATTTTCCGCAGTGCAGCCGAGTCTTCGGCAAACAGCTGCGCCAACGGCACCGCCGCCTGCAGTTGCAGTTGTTGCAGCGAACCGGAATAAACCCCTTGCTGACTGACCAGCTGCAGCTGGAAGTCGTGCCAGCTTTGCGTGCCAGACGTCAGCGTCAGCTGACTGGATAACAGCTGCCAGCCGTCTTGCGTCGGTTGCCACAATAACTGGCCTTTGCCGAGGCTCAACTGCTGCGTCTGGTCGTCCTGCCGCCACATCAGCCGGTTTTCTGCCAGCGCAATTTGAATTTGCTGTAAGGTGCCGCCGGCGATATCACCCCAGGCCTGAAAGTTAATATCGGCGCGCGCCAGTTTACGGCTTTCCGGCAACAGTTTCTCAAACCAGGGTAAAACGTTCAGGTCATTGCTGGACAAATACAGCTGGCCACGGCTTTTGGCCAGGCTGTCGCCATTCAGGTCCAGCACAAAGGCCAGCGCATTGCCGGTGACGCCGGCGATTTCTACTTCGCCGGAACCCTGATGACGCTCACCGGCATTGAGCCAGGCCAGCCGGCGGATTTGCATTTCAATCGGTGGGGTATATTGCGAACGCAGCGTCAGTTTGCTGTCGACCAGTGTGAAGTTTTTCAGCTGCTGAAACAGCAGTTGTTCGACAGCGCTGAACAGCGGTTCCGGATCAGTTGCCGGTGTTTCGGCGTTTTGTTGCAGCAGACGCTGGCTGTCGATGGTCAGATGCAGGCCGGATAACTCAAAATCATCGGCTTTGAGTTGCAGGCTGGTCAGGCTGGCCCAGAAGTCGAGACGCACCCGCAATTCACCAACTTGCAGTAAGGTGTCACCAGCCGGCGATTGCACTGCCACTTGCTGCAGTAACAAGGCCGGGCCGGTACTTTGCCAGGCCGCGCTGAGCTGACCGATACGTACCGGCGCGCCATACTGCGTTGCGATAAACTGTTCGATATCAGTTTTATAGCCGGTGGCATAAGGCAACCCAACCCGCAGCAACGTGACCAGTGTGGCAAGCAGCACTACACCGACTGCAAACAGCAGCCAGAGTTTATGCAGACAAAACCAACCGGCACGCTGAAGCCGCGCCACTACATCATCACCACGTCAAATTGTTCCTGGGTATATTGCGGCTCTATCACGACACTGATCTGTTTACTGATAAAAACTTCCAGCTCAGCCAGGTTATGGTATTCGTCGTTGATTAAAGCTTCCTTAACCGCCGGCGAGGCATAGACGACAAACTTGTCAGCGGCATAAGCGCGGTTGACCCGAACAATTTCCCGCATAATTTCAAAACAGACCGTCTCGACAGTTTTCAGCGAACCACGGCCGGCACAGACCGGGCACTCAGTACAGAGCACATGCTCCAGACTTTCGCGGGTACGTTTTCGCGTCATTTCGACCAGGCCAAGCGCGGAAAAACCGTGAATATTGGTTTTGGTTTTGTCGCGGGATAAAGCGATTTCAAGACTATGCAACACACGACGCTGATGCTCTTCGCTTTGCATGTCGATGAAATCAATAATGATAATGCCACCGAGGTTACGCAATCGCAGCTGACGGGCAATCGCCTGCGTCGCTTCGATATTGGTATTAAAAATGGTTTCTTCGAGGTTGCGGTGGCCGACAAAAGCGCCGGTATTGACGTCAATCGTCGTCATCGCTTCGGTTTGATCGATGATGAGATAACCGCCGCTTTTCAGCGGCACTTTGCGATCCAGCGCGCGCTGAATTTCGTTTTCGACGTCAAACAGGTCAAACACCGGCCGCTCACCGGGGTAATATTCCAGCTTCTCAGTCATCTGCGGAATAAATTCTTCAGTGAATGCATGCAGCGCCTGCCAGGTCATTTTTGAATCGACCCGCACCCGTTCTAAATCGCTGCCGACAAAATCGCGCAGAATGCGAAATGCCAGCGTTAAATCTTCATACAACATCGCTTCTTTGCGGTGTTTTTGTTTGCGCTTCTGGATCTTAGCCCAGAGTTTTTTCAAAAACCGCGCATCCTGCAGCAGCTCCACTTCGCAGGCGCCGTCCGCTGCAGTGCGGACGATAAAACCGCCGTTATCATCATCAAGGCAAGTGGAGACAATATCTTTTAAGCGCTGGCGTTCTTCATCGGATTCAATGCGTTGCGACACGCCGACATGCGGTGAACCCGGCATAAATACCAGATAACGCGAAGGTAAAGTGATGTCGGTGGTCAGGCGCGCACCTTTAGTGCCCAGCGGATCTTTCACCACCTGCACCAGCAGATACTGGCCTTCATGCACCAGCAGGCGGATGTCTTTAACTGCAGCTACTTTGACTTCCAGATCGTTGGCGTCACGCTGGATAATGTCGGAAGCATGCAAAAATGCTGCTTTATCCAAACCAATATCAACAAAAGCGGCCTGCATGCCCGGCAACACCCGGCTGACTTTGCCGATGTAAATATTGCCAACCAGACCATGCCGGGCCTGCCGCTCGATATGGACTTCCTGCAATACTCCATTTTCTATCAGGGCCACCCGGGTTTCACTGGGGGTGACGTTGATTAGCAGTTCGGCGCTCATATAGCCTCCGGCAACTCCGCCAGCAATGCAGCGGTTTCAAATAATGGCAAACCGACAACGGCAAAATAACTGCCATGAATTTTTTCAATAAAACGGCCACCGAGGCCCTGAATGCCATAACCACCGGCTTTGTCTGCAGGCTCGCCGCTGTGCCAGTACGCCAGCATCTGCGCTTCGCTCATAGGCCCAAACCAGACGTCAGTGGCGACTGTCACCGCCTTAGGTTCAGCATCGGCATCACGGCACAGCGCGACTGCGGTATAAACCTGATGGCAACGGCCACGCAGTAACCGCATCATCCGCAGGAAATCCGCTTCATCTTGCGGCTTCCCGAGGATCGCGCCGTCAACGACGACTATGGTATCTGCACCGAGCGTCGGCAATGGCTCAGGCTGCGCCCGAAAACCCGCCAGCGCTTTGGCTTTGGCCAGCCTTAATACATAATCGGCCGCCACCTCGCCTGGCAATACCGCTTCGTCAATCGGCGCCTGCACCACGACAAAATCCACCTCAAGCTGAGATAACAATTCACGGCGACGCGGTGAAGCGGAAGCAAGCGCAATGCGGGTCATATTATTGGATCTTCAGTTGGCGGCGCATCCGGCGCAAAAACAGGAAAATATACGGCCAGACTAACATACCGGTCAGCACAGGCCATAAATAAGCTGCGCGGAAATAGACACCGGTCAGGAAATGACTGAGCCAGAACAGCAATAAGTGGTACAAAGCCAGCAACATGCCAATTAATAAGGCCTGCTGCAGAATGGAAAAGTTCCGGATCTTCAGATAATTGGCTGCGACGATAAAAGTCACTACGGAATAACCCAGCGCATTAACGCCAAGCACAGTGCCGACCATCACATCAACCAGAAATCCCATCACAAAAGCAGTGCCGATACTGGCGCGGTGTGGCAGCGCCAGCACCCAATAACACAACACCAATAACGGCCAGTCCGGCCGGAACAGTTTTACTTCGGCCGGCAACGGCATTACCGCCAGCAATAACGCCAACAGCAGCGTCAGATGGATCCATAAAAAACGCCAGTTTTGCTGCATTATTTCTGCTCCGGCTCTGTGGCTTCCGGTGGATTGACGATTTCCGGATCTGCGACAGTGGTACCCTGATGTGGCCACACTAATAACACATAGCGGATGCGATCCAGCTTGGCGTACGGCTCAGCGGTGACCTGTAAAAACGGCAAGCGCGCGTCGCGATACACTTTGCTGATGCGACCAATCGGATAACCTTCCGGGAACACACCGTCCAGGCCCGATGTCAGTAAGCGGTCACCTTCAACTACGTCTGTGCTGTGTGGTAAATGAATGAGCCGAAGCGCGTTGGCCTGACCTATGCCTTCGGCCACCACGCTTAAACCGGTGCGTTCAATCCGGCCGGAAATCGCATGGGTGTTGTCGGCGATTAAAATCGCCCGGCTGGACGTCGGCCCGACGCTCACCACCTGCCCCAGTACCCCTAAATCGTCAATCAGCGGCTGACCGATAGTGACGCCGTCTTTACTGCCTTTGTTCAGCACTATCTGATGGCTAAACGGATGGCTGTACACCGCCAGCACTTCGGCAATTAGCCGTTTGCCTTCAGTCACCGGACTGGCACCGAGCAAAGCCCGCAGTTTGTCATTTTCCTGCTGTAAAAACTGCAGCCGTTGCAGCTGACCGTTTTGCAGCAGCAAAGTGTCTTTCAGCGTCTGGTTTTCTTCGAGGATTTTTTGTTGCGACTTAAACTGCTCGGAGGCGCCGAACATCAGGTCTTGCGGTAAATTTGCGAGGTAAAACAAAGGGCTGACTGCAGCAGTAAGATAACTTCGCAGCTGGGCTGAACTGCTGGTGTAGTGATCTAATGTGATAAGACCCACACTGGCCAGCAGCGCAAAAAACAGCCGCAGCGGCAGTGAGGGTCCGCGATCAAAAATAGGTTTCATGAACTCGGCCGCCGGACAGGTTCAGTTAGTCGTAACTGAACACGTCACCGCCATGTACATCGATCATTTCCAGCGCTTTACCACCGCCACGGGCGACGCAGGTCAGCGGGTCTTCAGCTACGACTACCGGAATACCGGTTTCTTCCATCAGCAGGCGGTCTAAATCACGCAGTAAAGCGCCACCACCGGTCAGCACCATGCCGCGCTCAGAAATATCAGACGCCAGTTCCGGCGGCGATTGTTCCAGCGCCACCATCACGGCCGAGACGATACCGGCTAATGGTTCCTGCAGTGCTTCGAGGATTTCGTTGCTGGTCATGGTGAAGCTGCGAGGCACACCTTCGGCTAGATTGCGGCCGCGCACTTCGATTTCAAGGATTTCATCGCTTGGGTAAGCAGAACCGATTTCCATCTTGATGCGCTCTGCGGTGGCTTCACCAATCAGGATGCCGTAGTTGCGGCGGATATAGTTGATGATGGCGTCGTCGAATTTGTCGCCACCGATCCGTACGGACGAGGAATACACCACACCGTTTAATGAAATCAGTGCAACTTCAGTGGTACCACCACCGATATCCACCACCATAGAACCGGTCGCTTCTGATACCGGTAAACCAGCACCGATAGCGGCGGCCATTGGTTCGTCAATCAAATAAACTTCGCGGGCACCGGCGCCTTGGGCAGATTCACGGATGGCGCGGCGTTCCACCTGGGTAGAACCACAAGGCACACAAACTAATACGCGTGGGCTTGGCCGCAGGAAGCTGTTGCTGTGGGCTTGTTTGATAAAATGCTGCAGCATTTTTTCGGTGACGTAGAAGTCGGCGATCACACCGTCTTTCATCGGGCGGATGGCTTTGATATTGCCCGGGGTGCGGCCTAACATGCGTTTAGCGGCGTGGCCTACAGCGGCGACGCTTTTAGGACCGCCGGCGCGTTCCTGCCGGATCGCAACCACCGAAGGTTCATTCAACACTATGCCTTGGTCTTTGACATAAATCAGGGTGTTGGCCGTGCCCAGGTCAATCGACAGATCGTTGGAAAATAAACCACGTAATTTTTTTAACATGAACAGTGTTAATCCTTCTGAATGGGGCGCCAACAACAGCAAAAACCGGCGACGCCTACTCTGATGAGGCTCCGGTCTTTACTAGACAAAATTTTGCGCACATTTTAAGTAACAATGCGCCGGCTGGATAGCTTTATCTTACACTTTTCGCCACTGAAACCAAGCTGCAATTGCTGTGACCGGGCGCACCTGGTCACCGTTCAATTTTCCCGCCAGAAAATCTGCCTGTTATTGCCACGAAATCCACCAAATACAGCTTCCCCTTGCGGGTTTTCCAGTACGACCGCATCACCCGGTTCCCAGTCGTATTGCAACCAGGGAGCATCATCAAGCTGATATTGCAGCGGATATCGGCTCTCAACCCCCGGCGGTGAGAGCAACAAATCAAAAGCCGCGCTGCTCCCCTGATTCAGGGTGGCCGAATTACCACTGGCCGTAATCACCGGGTTGGAGCCTGTGGTGATTATTAACTTCGATGGTGTGATGGCCGTGCAACTATCCAGGCTGTTGGGCGCAAACTGACTGCCGTTCCAGTATTCCGCTTTTAATTGCACCGGTAAATTGCTTTGCTCTGAACCCAGGGTGTTGACAATTTGTAAGCGACCATAGCGCCAGGCCATATTACTGGTGGTCCGCATTTTACTGGCGCAGTCCACAACAACACTGCAGTTTGTATTGTCGTCCACTCGCTGATCTAAGTCCTGCAACTGCGCTTCCAGATCATCATTATCACTGAGCTTTAAACCAATCCGAAGTTGCGAAAAGGGGCCATCCGGCGACGTTTCACGTTTGACGTAAACCGGGCTACCAGTCAGCTGTGCTTCGCCATCAGTCCAGTTCAGCAGATTCGACTGATTGTTAAGCCTGCTGCTACGGTCAACACCATCGTTGTTATTCTCCGCAACCAGAGTTGCCGTGGCTTTGGCAAAAGTGCCGCGATAATTCACCACTCGGGTTCCTGCAGCATTTTGCGCCTGCACAGTGAAATTCAACAAAGCTGGCTGTTCAAAGTAACTAAAGGCCCCGCAACTGGCACCCAGACTAGAACTGATCAACGAAAAACGATGCGGCACTATTCGCCCCAGCGGCGACGCCATGGTGCTGGTCAAAGTCAGCGGCATGCCAAGATAGTTGCCGGTATAACCCGCGGCTAAATTAAAAATCCCAACTTCAGATCGGA
>VFQM010003090.1_pt1 | contig 11194 bp, 14 predicted proteins | sample 3512391 | NCBI WGS metagenome assembly VFQM01 (sample SAMN10412369, study PRJNA504923) | tailings metagenome | isolation source: Replicate 1 from Balatoc abandoned mine | place: Philippines
CCTTGTCTTCATCAAGGCATCGCGGCCCTCCAAGGAGCCGCTTCCCAATGTGCTACGGCCCGGAATTTATCGCGAATGCCGTGCAGCAATGGCTGGCGAAGGTTGGTGTGAACACCCTCTACATCACGCCCGGCAGCCCATGGGAGAATGGCTACTGCGAGTCCTTCAACGGCAGCATGCGTGACGAGCTCTTGAACGGGGAGATCTTCTACACCCTGGCCGAGGCGAAAATCCTGATCGAGGCCTGGCGTCGCCACTACAACACCATCAGGCCGCACAGCGCGCTGGGCTACCGCCCGCCGGCCCCAGAAGCGGCAATGCCGCCATGGCCGCCCTCCGGTTCCGCTTCGCTCCACCTCCGGCCAGCCATGGCGCAGGAGGCAACAATGCACTAACAATCAACCCGGACCACTCAGTGGGGGCCGGTCAAGTGCCGCGAAGGCCGCTTTCACATTCCGCCATGGGTCGTGGTCTATCTTCTGGACCCGGTGGGTGGCTGGCAGCCCAAGCCACGCGAGGGCGTACAGGAAGGCCGCGGCGCCTTCCTCGATCTGGCCTTTGCCAGCGCCTGGGGCGGCCTGGTTACCGCCGATCACATCGAGGTCGACTATCGGCCCTGCGCCTGCGGCCGGCAATCCGCATCGATCTCTCCCAACATCCGCCGGGTTGCCGATTCTGATGAGGATTTCTCGTGGATTCCGGCCAGCAGTAACGCGATCGGTGCAGCGCTGGAAACCTTGCGACAGGCCAGCTAAGCGCCGATCAGATCCGTCCAGGCTGAAGAGAAGTTGGTAGCGGAGGAGGCGCTATAACTTTTGTCTCAGGAAATTTCAGAGCGTCTCCAACTACTCTGTAAAATCAGCGATTTATCTTGTAACGTGTTCGCGGTCGGTCGCCCTGAATCGCCTGAAATCTCGCTGAAATGTGGGAACGATTGTGGGACCAAATACCCCCGTTTTTGGCGGTATGAATCCCTGACAGGGACTCGAACCTGATGGCGCTGACAGTATTGAAAGTGAAGAACGCGAAGCCCGGTCGCCATGTCGATGGCAGGGGATTGTGCCTCGTCGTAAAGCCCAGCGGCGCACGCACCTGGGTGTTACGCATGCAGTTGAAAGGCCACCGCCGCGACTACGGGCTGGGATCGGCGCATGATGTGTCGCTGGCCGACGCCAGAACAGCGGCAGCAGAATTGCGCCGCCTGGTTCGTGACGGCTTCGATCCTGTCGCCGAGCGGCGAAAGGCGCGCAAGGTCATACCGACCTTCGAGGCGGCAACCCGCACATGCCATGAAACCCTAGGCGACGGTTGGAAGGATGGCCATCATGCCCGATGGTTGTCCGGTTTCGAGCGACACCTCTTTCCGCGCATCGGCAAAAAGCCGGTCGACAAGGTGGACAGCGCCTGTGTCGTCGAGGCGCTTTCCCCGATATGGCTGGAGATACCGGAAACAGCGCGGCGCTTGCTCCAGCGCATCGGCGTAGTGCTCGATTTCGCGCATGTGAAAGGCTGGGTGCCGGAAGAGGTTTCGTTGCGTTCGGTGCGCAAGGGCTTGCCGCGTCAGAACGACAAACGCGGGCACATGGAGGCCATGCCCTATGCCGACGTTCCGGCGCTGATGCAGAAGCTTGCCAGCGCCTCCCCGACGACCGGACGCGACGCCTTGCGCTTCACGATCTACAACGCCGTGCGGTCCAACGAGACGCGCCTTGCGGTATGGACCGAGTTCGATCTTGAAAACGCGGTATGGACCATTCCTGCCGAGCGGATGAAGGCAGGCGAAACCCACGTCGTGCCGCTTTCGGCACCGGTTGTGGCAGTGCTGCGCAAACGCTGGAACAAGCGGACCAGCGATACGGGCTTGGTCTTTTCCAACGATGGCAAGAAGCCGATCAGCGATATGACCATGACCAAGCTGCTGCGCGACGATGGTTTCGCCAGCATCACAGTGCACGGCTTCCGCTCCACCTTCACGGACTGGGCCGCCGAATGCACCGACTTCCCCAAGGAGGTCGCCGACAAAGCCCTCGCCCACAAGCTGCCTAACAAGGTCGAAGCCGCCTACCGCCGAACCGATTTCTTCGAGAAGCGCCGCAGCCTGATGAAGCAATGGGCGGATTATCTGAGCAATCGCACACCAGCGGCGAATACGTCGGCAGCCGAGCCTAATTCGGCTCGCGCTGCCGCATGACCAGCTCGTGCAGACTGGCAGTCGTGATACGGGTCGATTTGCCGAGCTTGATGACCTGAATCTCGCCCGATGCAATCAGTTCGTAAAGCTTGGTGCGACCGACGCCGATCATGCGCGCAGCGTCATTGACCTTTACACAGATCGGCTCGACCGAAGGCGGCGCTGTCACAGCACCGCGCTCTCATTCCGATACGACACCGGATCATCGATCCAGCGGTTCACGGCGGATTCCCGCCAGCCCGCGCCATGAACGCTGATCTTAACCTGAGACGGGAAAGTCCCCTCTGCGATTTTGCGATACATGGTGGAGCGGGACAGGCCGGTGCGGGCGAGAACGGTCTTGAGGCGGATGATCTTGTCAGGGTTGGACATGGGACTTGCTTCCATTCATTGGCAGTTACTGGTGCCCCCTGATCCAAAATTCTCGCTATGAGGCATCCAGCGCAACAAAATTCGCAGTTCCTGATCCGGTCTTCGTAGATGCGGATAGGATAACTTGCGGAAGGATAGGCACGAATACGGAAGAGTAGAGACGACGGCGGACGCAAACATGGGGCACCTTAAGGCGGAATTTTTTGTGACGTGATCCGAGCAAACGCGGCGTCATGCCGCTAAATCTGCGCACAAGTGGCGGATATTTGCGCCACAACTAGCGATGCTTGCGCACGAATCATCCTTTGCCTTGCGGTTCACGCTGGTGCACGATCCAATGCTGGCCTTTCAGATAGCCTCTAGGCATGTTGAGCCTATGAATGACGAATTTCCTACCCGGCTTCCTTGGCCTGCCAACTTTCCCGATGTGGTCATCCACACAGACGTCCGCACGCGTGACAGCCACCCAGGATACGCAGTGGCAAAGAGCGGTGATGCAGACGCAGGCCTGATGCTGGCTGCGGACCTCCTCTCGCCTGACGGGTTGGCTCACATCCAGGCACTTGTTGGGGGCCGCCCCACCCTGCTTCTGCCGGTAGTCGCGGACGAATTGACCGGTTTCAACGCAATCCCGGATGCTATGGCTCAGGTCATGGGGAGCAGGCTTGGTTTTCCGGTGATCGCCGGTGAAATTGTTCAGACGAACAAAGTCGGCCACACCCGTGCTCCGGCATTCCAGCGGTTGGTCACCCCTGCGACGTTTGAAGGGCAGGTCCAACCTGGCGCAAACTATGTGCTCGTGGACGACCACGTCGGCCTAGGCGGCACTCTCGCCAACCTGCGCGGCTACGTCGAGGCACGGGGCGGAGAGGTCATCGCGATCACGACCCTGACCGAGAGCCGGGATGCACGCATAATTTCATTGCAGCACGCAACCCGAATTGTGCTATGGCAACGGCATGGCCAAGCACTTGACGACCTCTGGCAAAGCCAATTCGGCTACGGGATCGACTGCCTCACGGAAGTCGAAGCCCTCAACCTATGTCGTCAGCACTCCGTTGCCGCCATCGAGGATTTCCTGGCTAAGGCAGCAGTCGAAGCACGTGGCCGAGGTCTCCAGACAGCGGTTGAGCCAAGCGACTGACTGAAGTTCGGTATTCCGCATTAATTAGCCTTGCTGGCACCACGTGCCTTCAATTCCCATATTCCATGGTTGCGACACTGCGAGAGATGCCAAGTTAGTCTTGGTCGGCACACATGGCTTCCAAAACGGGGCACTCCGGCACGTCGTCGCCAGAACACTTATCGAGCGTCGCCGCCAATGTAGCCTCAATCTTTTGCAGGTCGGCAATTTTTGCACGAACGTCAGCAATATGTTCGCCAGTTCTCGCCATCACTTCGGCGCAGGTCTGTGTGCCGGTATCGGTCAGGGCAAGCAACGAGCGAATTTCGTCCAATGTGAAACCGAGATCGCGCGCGCGCAAAATGAACCGCAAACGTCGCACCAGTTCGGGCGAATAGACCCTGTAACCATTTGCGCTACGCGGTGGTGGCGGGAGCAATCCGACCTTCTCGTAATAGCGGATGGTTTCGAGATTGCAGCCGGTTTTCCGGGCAAGCTCTGCCCGCAAAATGCCGCCTTGAGCGTTCATAAAAAAGTCCTTGAGCCTGTAGTTGCTACAGAGCTTACACTGCGAATCATGAAACCGGAAGAAAGGACTTTTGCCGTGGCTTCGACGCCGGAACAAAGACACTCCCACGTCCAGCAACCTCCAAAGTCGGAACGGACTGGCCTGCTCGCGACAGCGGCTCTGATCGGTGCCGGGCTTGCTTCGGCGTGCTGCGTGGTGCCGCTCCTGCTGGTGAGTTTGGGCATTTCCGGCGCGTGGATCGCCAATCTGACCGCGCTCGAACCCTATAAGCCCTATGTCGGAGCGGCGACGCTTGCCTTGCTCGGCTACGGCTTCTGGCATGTCTATTTCAAACCGAAACCACCCTGCGAAGACGGCACCTATTGTGCCCGTCCAGCATCGGCGCGGAACACCAAGATCGTTCTGTGGCTCGGCCTTGCAATCGTCATCCTCGCGCTCACCATCGATTGGTGGGCACCCTGGTTTTACTGAAAAAGGAAACGACCCATGAAGAAAATGATGTTGATCGGCCTGGCCGTGCTGGCAATTGGCGGCGGCGGTGTCGCCCTTGCACTTGGAACTTCCTCCCCTGATGGCCGATCAGCGCAGGTGGCAGCGGCAGAGCGGCAAGCGACCTTCGCCATCGAAAATATGACCTGCGCCACCTGTCCGATTACGGTCCGGAAGGCGATGAAAGGTGTTGCAGGCGTGAGCGAAGTGAGCGTCGATTTTGCCGCCAAGACCGCGCGGGCGACTTTTGACCCTTCGCGCACCACGGTAACGGCGATTGCCGCTGCGTCCACCAATGCGGGTTATCCGGCGCGCGCGATCCAGCGCTGAAAGAGGCTTCTCATGGCAGATTGTTGCAACCGCTCGGAGCGGGACGGGTTCGATGTGGCCGTTGTCGGCGCCGGTTCGGCGGGCTTTTCGGCCGCGATCACTGCCGCCGAACTTGGCGCAAAGGTTGCCTTGATCGGCCACGGCACGATTGGCGGCACTTGTGTCAACGTAGGCTGCGTTCCCTCCAAAACGCTGATCCGCGCCGCCGAGGCGGTGCATGGCGCGCGCGCCTCGGGGCGCTTTCCCGGCCTCGATGGCTCGGTGCAACTGAATGATTGGGCCGCGCTGGCAGCGTCGAAGGATTCGCTGGTCAGCGAATTGCGCCAGAAGAAATATATCGACCTCCTGCCCGCTTATGACGGCGTCCACTATGTCGAGGGCAAGGCGCGCTTTGCCGATGGTGCGCTCATGGTCGAGGACGTTCCGATGCAGGCGGGCAAGGTGATCCTGGCAACCGGCGCGCGTGCTGCTGTCCCGTCGATACCGGGAATGGAGAATGTGCCTTTCCTTGACAGCACCGCCGCGCTCGCGCTCGAAGTCCTGCCCCAATCACTGCTGGTGATTGGTGGCGGGGTGATCGGGCTCGAATTGGGGCAGATGTTCGCCCGCCTTGGCGTGAAGGTCACGATCTGCTGCCGCAGCCGCCTGCTTCCCGAACTGGACCCCGAAGTCAGCACGGCACTGCAATCCTATCTTGAGGCCGAAGGCATCCGGATTTGCGCAGGTATCGGCTATCAGCGCATCGCTTACGTCGAAGGCAGGATCGAACTGACCTGCGAAAGCTTGTCTTGTGATGGTGATGGCCATTGCGACACCGTCGCGGCGGTCCAGACTCTCGTTGCCGAGCAGGTGCTCGTCGCCACCGGGCGGCGGCCCAATTCGGACGGGATGGGGCTGGAAGCGCACGGTGTCACGCTTGATGCACGCGGCGGCATCGTGGTTGACGACCATCTCGAAACCTCGGTCCGGGGCATTTACGCTGCAGGCGATGTCACCGGCCGCGATCAGTTCGTTTATATGGCCGCTTATGGCGCAAAGCTTGCCGCGCGCAATGCGGTGGGTGGCAACGCCGAACGCTATGACAATGCCGCCATGCCTGCGGTAGTGTTCACCGATCCGCAGGTCGCCAGCGTCGGCCTCACCGAAGCGGCGGCACATGCACGTGGCATCAAGGTCAAGACCTCGCTCCTGCCGCTCGACGCCGTCCCTCGCGCGTTGGCGGCACGCGACACGCGCGGCCTCATCAAGCTGGTGGCCGACAAGGCGAGCGATCGGCTGCTCGGCGGCCAGATCATGGCCCCAGAGGGCGCCGACTCGATCCAGACGCTGGTGCTGGCGATCAAATACGGCATGACCACACGTGAGCTAGGCGGAACCATTTTTCCTTATTTGACCACGGTTGAGGGTCTCAAATTGGCTTCGCAGACGTTCGACAAGGATTTGACCAGACTGTCCTGCTGCGCTGGGTGATCTCCGACCATCCATGGCTAGGAACCATTCAGCTCCCGTTGCCCAATTGGTTGTTCTGTGGCGAAGCAATCGCCAGTCGCCTATCTTACAATCTCGCCTTCGAAAGCCCGCTTTCCTTTCCTTTTCCAGAGCACCAACGCCTGTTCCCGCTGCTCGCCCCGCAGCTTGGCCGCGATGGTGAGGAACGCGCCATAGAGCGTGGCGCGATCATCGTCGGTAAGTTCGACCAGTCCGGCCTTCACGACCAGGCCGCCCAGTTCGATCAGTTGCCGCGTGCGTTCGCGCCGCTTGACCTGCCATTCGCGCATGTCGGTTCGCGCCTCTGCTGCCTCAAGCCGATGCCGCGCCGCCTTCAGGCGGGAGAGTGCCATCCGGCTGGCCTTGAGTTCCTTCGCCACGCTTGCGCGCCTTGTTCTGAAAGAAGGCAGCGCCGCGCTTGCGCCACGCCTCCTTCCTCTGGGCTTCGCTGGTTTCCGCGATAACGAGCAACGCACCGGCCAGCGTTTCCGCATCAGTCGCATCGGCCCCGGTGGCGATCACCAGTTCGCCGAGCTGCTGCACGCGGCGTTCCTTCAGTTGCTTCGCCTTGTCGGCGAGTGCCTTCAGTTCCGAATCAAAGTCACGGGGTTTGCGCATCGAAGTTCTCCATTGAGAGGTGATGCGCTGATGATAATATCGATGCTCTCCCAATGCTGTAGAGTCGTCGAGACGGCCTGATACCGGATAGTCCCGAGCAGGATTTTATCATGGGAGGGCGCGCTTATACGTCGTGCCGACGTGGCGCTCATGGCGTAGATGGATTGCCGTCATGGCGATCTTCCACCTCTCCGTCAAAGTCATCAGCCGGTCGAGCGGGCGCAGCGCGGTGGCGGCAGCGGCCTATCGCGGAGCCGAGCGGCTGCATGACGAACGGCTCGACCGCGACCATGACTTCACCAACAAGGACGGCGTCGTCCATTCCGAAGTGCTGTTGCCGGAAGGCGCACCGGAGGAATTTGCCGACCGCGAAAAGCTCTGGAATGCTGTCGAAGCCGCCGAGAAGCGCAAGGACGCGCAGCTTGCCCGCGAGGTCGAATTCGCGATTCCGCGCGAGCTGACCAAGGAACAGGGCATTGAACTGGCGCGGGAGTTTGCCGAGGCCGAGTTCGTCGAAAAGGGCATGATCGCCGACCTCAATGTGCATTGGGACATTGGTGCGGATGGCCAGCCCAAGCCGCACGCGCATGTCATGGTCACCATGCGCGAAGTCGGCAAAGATGGCTTCGGCTCGAAGGTGCGAGAGTGGAACAAGGCCGAACTGGTTGAGCAATGGCGCGAGCGCTGGGCCGAGCATGTCAACCAGCGCCTTGTCGAACTGGATATCGATGCGCGGATCGATCACCGCAGCCTGGAGGCGCAGGGCATTGCGCTGGAGCCGCAGGACAAGATCGGCCCCGCCGCTTCGCGCATGGGCGAACGCGGGCTGGAGGCAGAGCGGATCGAGGAACACCGCGCTGTCGCCCAGCGCAACGGGATGCGGATCATCGCCAACCCCGCCGTCGCGCTCGACGCGATCACGCACAGCCAGGCCACCTTCACGAACCGCGACCTTGCCATGTTCGTGCATCGGCATAGCGACGGGAAAGAGCAATTCGACGCTGCCATGAGCGCGGTTCGCGGATCATCCGACCTTGTCGCACTGGGCAAGGACGGACGCGGCGAGGAGCGGTTCACATCCCGGCAGATGATCGAGACTGAGCAGCGGCTTGGCCGCGCGTCGGAATTGATGGCGGAGCGCGAGCGGAATGGCGTCGATCAGAAAGGCCGGGAAGGAGCGCTGGCGCGGGCAGCGCAACGCGGCTTGATGCTGTCCGGCGAGCAACGCACCGCGTTCGAGCATGTGACCGATGAGCGCGGCCTCAATGTTGTCGTCGGCTATGCCGGAACCGGCAAGAGCGCGATGCTGGGCGTGGCGCGCGAGGCATGGGAGAGCGCGGGCTACACCGTTCGCGGTGCGGCGCTGTCCGGCATTGCCGCCGAGGGATTGGAGCACGGTTCAGGCATTGCCTCTCGGACCATTGCCAGCCTTGAACATCAATGGGCCCAGGGCCGCGAATTGCTCACCGCGCGCGATGTGCTGGTCATCGACGAGGCAGGCATGGTCGGCACGCGCCAGATGGAGCGCGTCCTCTCCCATGCCGCCGATGCCGGCGCGAAAGTGGTCCTGGTTGGCGACCCGCAGCAGCTCCAGGCCATCGAAGCTGGAGCAGCGTTCCGGTCGATCCATGAACGGCACGGCGGCGTAGAAATCAGCGAGGTGCGCCGCCAGCATGATGGCTGGCAGCAGGACGCCACCCGGCACCTTGCCACCGGGCGCACCGGTCTTGCCATTCAGGACTATGGCGAACGGGGCATGGTCCATGTTGCTGAGACGAGGGAAGCGGCACGCGGCGAGCTGATCGAGCGCTGGGATCGCGACCGGCAGGCCAGCCCCGACGATACGCGGATCATCCTCACTCACACCAATGACGAGGTGCGCGAACTCAATGACGCGGCGCGCGGAAAGCTGCGCGAAAGTGGCGATCTGGGTATCGATGTGACCATCCGAGCCGAGCGCGGCGAGCGCCAGTTCGCCAGCGGCGACCGTATCATGTTCCTGCGCAACGAGCGGGGCCTAAGCGTCAAAAACGGCACTCTCGGCACTGTCGAACAGGTGACGCCGCAACGCATGGCCGTGCGCACCGACGATGGCCGCAGCGTTGCTTTCCACACCAAGGACTATGTGCATATCGATCACGGCTACGCCGCGACGATCCACAAGGCGCAGGGCATGACTGTGGACCGCGCCCATGTGCTGGCGACGCCGGGCATGGACAGCCATGGTGCCTATGTGGCGATGTCACGCCACCGTGACGGCCTTGCGCTGCATTATGGCCGCGACGACTTCGCCGATCAGTCGAAACTTGTCCGCACGCTGAGCCGTGAGCGCGGCAAGGACATGGCGAGCGACTACAAGCCTGAGCAACAGTTTGCCGAACGGCGCGGCATCACTTTCGGCGAGCGTATCGTGGAAATCGCCCGGCAATTGCCGGAGAGAGCGAAGTCCATCTTCGCCGGATTCCGTCCGCAGGCGAACCGGCTCCAAGCGCTGCCCACCGAACAGGTTGGTCTTTCCGATCAGCGCCGGGCCGTCGAACGCTACGCTCGCGCCGCCGCCGATATCGGACAAATGCGCGAACAGGGATTGCCGGTGCTGCCACATCAGCGCGGCGCGCTGGAGAAGGCTGGAAAGGCGCTCAACGCGATCCGGCCCCATGGCACAGCCGACCTCGCCAGCGCCTTGCAGCGCCAGCCGGGTCTGGCGCGCGAGGCTGCCGATGGCCGCAGCCAGGGCGCAATGCGCGCCATGCAGCTTGAAGCCGAAATCCGCATCGATCCCGCGCAGCGCGCAGACCGCTTTGTCAGCGACTGGCAGCGGCTTGGGCAGGCGCGCCAGGCCATGCAGCGCGATGGCGACAGCAAGGGCGCGCAGAGGCTCACCAATCGCATGACGGACATGGCGAAGGGGCTGGAGCGCGACGCGCAGGTCGAATCCCTGCTGCGCGGTCGCACCCGCGAGCTTGGCATCAAGACAGAACTCGGTCGCGATCTGGCCCGCGACCTTGCCGCCTCCATCACGATGGAGCGGAGCCGCTCAATCGGCATGGGCCTGTAGGAGAAGCGTAATGGATACCGACACGGATGACGTAGAACTGACGCTGGACCTTGAGCCGGAGCCGGAACCCGATCCCGACCCCGACCCACTCACCTCTGATACCGTAACCGATCCCGCCGCCGAGGCGTTTGCTCGCCTTGAGGGCGAACTGGCCCTGATGCGCCGGGCGGTGCAGCACCTTGCCGCCGAGCGTGCAGACATTGTCATTCCCGACTACGGCGCGACCCTGACCGACATGGCCAAGCGGATGGGCGCGATTGACGGGAGCCTGAAGAGCATGGCTGGTCATCCGACGATGCAGATAACCCCTGACAGCATCGGCAATCGGATTGCCGCCGCAGCCGAGGCAGCGCGGCGCAGCGATCAGGACAGGATCACTCAGGCCCGGAGCGACTTGAGCCACGCCGCTCAGGAAATGCGCAGCGTCACGGCCCATGCGCGCATCGCCGTCGAGCAGCGTCAGCAGCTCTACCAGGTAGCAGGCGGAGCTTTGCTGGCGGGTATCCTGCTATGGTCCTTCCTTCCCGGCACCATTGCCCGTGCCATGCCGGAAAGCTGGTACTGGCCCGAGCGCATGGCAGCGCGGATGGTGGGCGCAGTCTCACGCTGGGATGCAGGCGCACGGCTGATGCAAAGCGACAGCCCTGAGGCATGGCAAGCATTGGTACAGGCCGCTGACATTCAGCGCGACAACCGCGATGCCATTGACGCTTGCCGGAAGACCGCTGCAACGTCGCAACAGCCAGTGCGATGCACCGTCAAGATTCGTCAAAGCAGTCAAGAAGGGGAAACAGCAGCAACGTCAGCGGGGGCCGCGAGACGATCCCAGAGAGGGGCATAACAGCCCATTCCGACCAACACAAAATGTGGGAACGAACGTGGTTTCGATTCTTCGGAAAAGTCATTTTATCCTTTGAAAACAAAGCGATAAATGACTTGAATGGTAGCGGAGGAGGGACTCGAACCCCCGACACGCGGATTATGATTCCGCTGCTC
>VFQM010003091.1_pt1 | contig 11192 bp, 7 predicted proteins | sample 3512391 | NCBI WGS metagenome assembly VFQM01 (sample SAMN10412369, study PRJNA504923) | tailings metagenome | isolation source: Replicate 1 from Balatoc abandoned mine | place: Philippines
CGCCCGCCAGCTCAAGCAGTGCAAGGGCGCCTGCTGCGGCAAGGAAGCCATCGGCGCCCACAGCGCGCGCCTGATGACCGCGCTGTCCAAACTGCGCATCAAGCCCTGGCCCTACCAAGGCCCCGTCGGCATCGTCGAAAAGAACGAATTCCAGGGCCGCGAAGACATCCACCTCGTCGACGCCTGGCGCTACCTCGGCACCGCCCAAAACGAAGCCGACCTGCACCCCCTGCTGCAATCTACAGAGCTGGCCCCATTCGACCTCGACACCTACAAGCTGCTGAAGGCGCAGATGGGGAAGAAGGGGAGGGAAGTCCGCAAACTAGGCAGCGCCTAACCTAAACACTAAGTCCTCAGTCCTCATTACTCGGACCTAACTCCCCTGGGTACCCCATCCCACCCGATCATGCGAAAATCGGGCTCATAACTAATAGGGGGGCGTCTTGGTACATACAAGACTCATGGATTGATGGATGCGGGACTAATGGAAAGGCACGTTAAATCAAAACAACGTGTCGCCGACCATGGGGAGGTGTTCACCCCCTCGTGGATGGTCGATGCGATGCTCGACCTCGTCAAGGGCGAGACCGAGCGCATTGACTCCCGCTTCCTGGAGCCGGCGTGCGGGAGCGGAAACTTCCTCGTGCGCATCCTGCAGCGCAAGCTCGCCGCCGTCGAACTCAAGTTCGGGAAGTCAGACTTTGAAAAGCGGCACTACGCCCTTCTCGCGCTGATGTGTACCTACGGGATTGAGCTCTTGCCGGACAACATCTCCGAGTGCCGTGCGAACATGCTGGAGATATTCGCCGACTACCTGAAGATAAAGGAGTCGGATGACCTGTATCGGGCTGCATACTATGTACTGTCGCAGAACCTCGTCCACGGCGACGCCATGAAAATGCTCACCAGCGATGGCCAGCCGATTACCTTCGCGGAATGGGGTTACCTGGGTAAGGGAAAGTTTCAGCGCCGCGACTTCCGCTTAGACATCCTCACCGGCATGTCGGCCCACAGCGAACAGGGCTCGCTCTTTGCCAAACACGAAATCTTCACGCCGACCAAGACCTGGCCGCCGATGACTGTGCGCGAGCTGGCTGCCGGGTTTGCGCAAGTAGCACTTGCACAAACGCCCAAGGAGGGGACATGACTACCGTCGCAGCTTCCGTTCCCGTACTGCTCTGGGCGGCGCAACGTGCGCACTTGCACGATGACGATCTCACCACACGTTTCCGCAAATGGCCCTTGTGGCTCAGCGGCGACGCCCAACCCACGCTCAAGCAGCTGGAAGACTTTGCGCGTCTCACGCACACGGCCATCGGCTACTTTTTCCTGCCCCAACCACCCGCGCTGGAACTGCCTGTGCCCGACTTCCGCACCCTGCGCGATGAGGCACTTGCCGAACCCAGCAGTGACCTCCTTGATACCCTCTACCTGTGCCAGCAACGGCAAGACTGGTACCGTGACCATGCACGCATGCACGGCTTACCGGTCGTGGCATTCGTCGGCAGCGCCAGTGTTCAGGAAGCGCCAGAGGGCGTGGCGCAACGCCTGCGCGAGGCGCTTGGCCTGTCCGCCGAAGCGCGCCGCCAATTGCCAACCTGGACGGATGCACTGCGCCAGTTGATCGCCAAGGCCGAAGACGTCGGAGTGATGGTGATGGCGAGTTCCGTGGTGGGCAGCAACAGTCACCGCAAGCTGGACGTGGGCGAGTTTCGCGGTTTCGCGCTGGCGGACGCTCTGGCACCGCTGGTCTTCCTGAACGGAGCCGACAGCAAGGCCGCACAGATGTTCACCTTGGCGCACGAGTTGGCCCATGTGTGGCTGGGCGCAACGGGCGTGTCGGACACGCAGGCGGGCGAGGTACCCGAACAACAAACCGAGCGCTGGTGCAACCAAGTGGCGGCGGAACTGCTGATGCCGATGGTGGAGCTGCGAGCGGCGCACCAGCCCCATGCGCCAATTCCGAACGAAATCCAGCGGCTGGCGCGCGAATTCAAGGTCAGCACACTGGTGGCCTTGCGTCGTCTGTACGATGCGGGTTTCATCACACAGGCAGCATTGTGGCAACACTACCGGGAAGAACAGGAACGACTGCGTGCGCTGAAGGAACGCAGCGGTAGTGGCGGCGACTTCTACCGGTCCTTGGGCGCCCGCACCAGCAAACGCTTTGCCCGCGCCATTGTTTCTAGCACGCTGGAAGGCCTGACCTCGTTCCCAGACGCCTTTCACATGCTGGGTGTGCGCAAGACGGCCACCTTCTACGAAGCGGCACGCGAGCTAGGGGTGACGGCATGAGCTATCTGCTGGATGCCAACGTGTTCATGTCGGCAAAGAACTTGCATTACGGGCTGGACTTCTGTCCGGCCTTCTGGGACTGGCTGGTGCACAAGGGCAATACGGGTGCGGTGTTCAGTATTGACAAGGTGGCCGATGAAATCGAAGCCGGTCAGGACGAATTGTCGGACTGGGCCAGGGACCAAGGCTCCGCCCTCTTTCGGCGCACGCCACCGACGCTGGTGCCGCAGTTCACCCAGGTCAGCACATGGGCCACCGGGCAGCAGTACACACCCGCCGCCATCAACACCTTTTTGCAGAAGGCTGATTACTATCTAATTGCCCATGCGTTGGCAGGGGGTCATGTCGTGGTAAGCCATGAGGTTCCCGCCAACTCACCGAACCACATCAAGATACCTGATGCCTGCATTGGTCTGGGCGTGCGGTTCATGACCCCCTACCAGATGCTGCGTATCGAAGGCGCGCGCTTTGTGCTGGGAGCACACGCATGAACGGCCAGGCGCCCTTCACGCTACGCGGTCGCAACCCGGATGTGTTGACCTGCATCGCGAACCTCTCGAACGATGAAGTGTTCACGCCGCCCGAGTTCGCCAACCTAATGCTGGATACCCTCGCCGAGGCGTGGGCGGCCAACAATGACGGCGCAAACTTGTGGGCGAACAGTTCGGTGAAGTTTCTGGACCCATGCACGAAGTCCGGTGTGTTCCTGCGTGAGATCACCAGTCGACTCACCAAAGGTCTGGCGGAGGAGATTCCTAACTTAGACGACCGCGTTGACCATATCCTGACCAAGCAAGTATTCGGCATTGGTATTACTAACCTCACCAGCTTGCTGGCGCGACGGAGTGTGTATTGCTCGAAGCACGCCAAGGGCCAGCACTCCATCGCCAAGAGCTTTACGAGCGACGCAGGCAACATCTGGTTCGAGCGAATCGAACACACGTGGGTAAATGAAAAGTGCACGTACTGCGGGGCAAGCCAAAGGGCGCTCGATCGCGGAGAAGGCCTTGAAACCCATGCCTACGCGTTTATCCACACCGGCGACATCAAGGCTCGGGTTGCCGAGCTGTTTGGAGGCGATATGCAATTCGATGTCATCATTGGAAACCCGCCGTATCAAATAGAGGCGGATGATTCTGGGCAGAACATCGTTCCCATCTACAACAAGTTTGTGGAACAGTCGAAGGCACTGAGCCCAAGGTACATCGCGATGGTCATTCCATCACGATGGATGGCTGGTGGTAAGTGGCTTGATGGGTTCCGGTCAGAAATGCTTCAGGACACAAGCATCAGAGCCATTGTGGACTATCCAGACGCAGCTGAAGCGTTTCCTGGCGTGGACATCAAAGGTGGGGTCTGCTACTTCCTGTGGAATCGTGATGACAAGGGAAGCTGTGCTGTCACGACCAAGCGTGGTGATTGCGCCATAGGCCCGATAGATCGCCACCTCAATGAGTTTGATGTCTTTGTGCGCGATAGTCGTTCACTGGATATTTTGCGTCGCGTGCTAGGACGATCCGAAGAGTCTTTCGCCGACCTTGTGTCGCCGCGTGATCCTTTTGGACCGACGCTCTCCTCAAACTTTAAAGGCTACCACCCGAAAAAGCGAACAGGTGACCTGCGGCTCTACCTCAGGCAGTCCGAAAGACAAGGTGAGGCTTGGGTAAGCCCAAGCGCAGTCACCAAAAACCATCATCTGATTGATACTTGGAAGGTTCTTGTTCCTAAGGCTGGTCCAGGGAACAGCGGTGGCCATGTCATCCCGGATATGGTCTTGTCCAAACCGCTGATCGCTGAGCCTGGGTCGGTTTGCACACTCTCCTACCTTGTAGTCGGACCGCTTAGCTCCGAGAATGCGTGTCTCAGCGTGGCATCGTACTTACGTACTCGTTTTGTTCGCTTCCTCGTTTCACTTCGCAAGCCAAGTCAGGATGCGCCGCGCGGCGTGTATACGTGGGTACCACAGCAGAAGTGGGATCGTGTATGGACCGACGAGGCGCTGTACGCCATGTACAAAATTTCAGCCGATGAGCAGGCGTACATAACCGAAATGATTCGTCCGATGGGCGAGGTCGATGAGTAAGACCATCGAGGAAATCCTCGCGCCCAAGCCTGAAGCCCGGCCGCGCATCTACGCCTATTCCATAGCCGACAAGGCGCACGCGGGTCTTCTCAAGGTGGGGCAAACGACGCGCGATGTGAAGCAGCGTGTCGCTGAGCAGGTCAAGACCGCCGCCATCAAGAACTATAGGATCGAACTGGACGAATCTGCCGAGTGTGACGATGGCACGATCTTCTCCGATCACCACGTGCGCGCCGCGCTTGTCAAAAAGGGCTTCGCGAATACTGAGTTGGAATGGATGCAGTGCTCAGTCGGCGATGTGCGGACCGTCATTACCGAACTCCGCACAGGCCAGCAGTTCACTGGAAACCATTACGCGACGTTCCCGTTGCGCCGCGAGCAGGCCGATGCGGTGAACAAGACGCATGCCTACTACCACTCGATCTGGAAGGAGGATATGCACGCGGTGCCGCGCTTCCTCTGGAACGCAAAGATGCGCTTCGGCAAGACCTTCACGACGTACCAGTTGGCTAAGAAGCTCGGCGCCAAACGGGTGCTCGTGGTCACCTTCAAGCCGGCGGTCGAGGATGCGTGGCAGACAGACCTCGAATCCCATGTGGACTTCGATGGGTGGCAATACATGTCGCGCAACTCCAACAGCGACCCGACGAAGGTCTCCGCCGGGAAGCCCCTCGTCTATTTCGGCTCTTTCCAGGACCTGCTGGGTCGTGACGACGCGGGGAACATCAAGGCAAAGAACGAGTGGCTGCACAAGGTGAAGTGGGATCTCGTGGTGTTCGACGAATACCACTTCGGCGCCTGGCGCGAGACTGCGAAGGAACTTTTCGAGGGTGAGGAAGAAGCGGTCGCCAGGAAGGAGGCCAAGCTCGAATACGCCGCCGGTCTGGAGGAAGTGAACGAGGACTTGAACGTGCTCTCGACCCAGGAAACCGAGTTCCTCCCCATCACGACCAAGGCCTACCTCTACCTCTCCGGCACGCCGTTCAAGGCGCTGGCCACGGGCGAGTTCATCGAGGAACAGATATTCAACTGGACGTACACCGACGAGCAGCGCGCCAAGGAGGAATACGCCACGAAGAACCCCGGCAAATGGAACCCGTATGGTGCGCTGCCACAGATGCGCCTGCTGACCTATCAGATGCCGGATGAGTTGCTGGCGATTGCGAGCGCTGGTGAGTTCGATGAGTTCGATCTCAACGAGTTTTTTGCCGCGACCGGGGCGGGCAAGGGCGCGCAGTTCAAGCACAAGAGCGACGTGCAGAAGTGGCTCGATATCATCCGCGGCTCGTACACACCGCAGGTTGTGGAGCACCTCAAGACCGGTACACGACCGCCGTTTCCATATTCAGACGTCCGCCTTCTGCCATATCTTCAGCACTCGTTCTGGTTCTTGCCTAACGTCGCGGCCTGTCACGCGATGGCAAACCTGCTGGCCGAAAAACACAACACGTTCTGGCGCGGCTATCAGGTCATCAACGCCGCAGGTGCTGCGGCAGGCATCGGGCTGGATGCCTTGCCCCCGGTGCGCAGGGCCATCGGCAGCGGATTCGAGACCAAGACGATCACGCTCTCGTGTGGCAAGCTCACGACCGGCGTGACCGTGCCGCAGTGGTCATCCATCTTGATGTTGCGCAACCTCAAATCGCCCGAGACCTACTTTCAGGCCGCGTTCCGCGTACAGTCGCCATGGTCCATTAAGAACCCCAATGGCGACAACCCGAACGAGGAGGAGATTCTCAAGCCTGCCTGTTTCGTGTTTGACTTCGCGCCCACGCGTGCGCTACGGCAACTTTCGGAGTATGGAATTGGACTCTCGCCAAACGAGCCGAACCCAGAGCACGCGGTCAAAGAGCTCGTGTCGTTTTTGCCCGTGCTGGCCTATGACGGCGCCAACATGACGCAGATTGATGCGGGCGGGATTCTCGATATCGCGATGGCGGGCACCTCGGCCACGCTCCTGGCGCGCAAGTGGGAGAGCGCGCTGCTCGTGAACGTGGACAACGACACGTTGCGTCGGGTTCTGGACAATCCCGAGGCGATGGCCGCCGTGGAGCGCATCGAGGGATGGCGCTCGCTAGGCGACAACATCATCGAGACGATCATCAACAAGAGCGAGAAGGTCAAGGACCTCAAGAACAAGGCGAAGAACAAGGACTTGTCGGCGAAAGAGAAGAAGGAACTCACGGCAGAGGAGAAGGAATACAAGTCCAAGCGCAAGCTGGTTCAAGAGAAGCTGATCAAGTTCGCCACCCGCATACCGGCATTCATGTACCTCACCGACTTCCGCGAGAATACGCTCCAGGATGTCATAACCAAACTCGAACCGGACTTGTTCCTTGCCGTCACCGGTCTGACGGTGAAGGACTTCCACCTGCTCGTGCGACTGAAGGTGTTCAATACCGAACAGATGAACCAGGCCGTCTTTGCCTTCCGCCGCTATGAAGACGCCTCGCTGCGCTATACGGGCATCGAAAGCCACGTGGGCCTGACTCACTACGGGCTTTATGACACCGTGGTGGCGAGAGAGTAAAGGGCCTGAGAATAAGTGGAGTCGGTCCCTAGGGGAATTCTTGAGCTGAATTAAGCCGAGGGAAATATCGCTTCATAATGGTTAAAGATAAAGAATGGGATCAAATAAGCGCATTGCTTTAAAAATTACTAATTAATTCCACTTCTGGGTGGGGAGGCGAAATGAAAGCTAATGCAGTACCTTTGCTGGCTATATTCGAAAAGAAACTTAGGTTAGAAGTACCGCTATTCCAGCGACAGTATGTATGGAACAAGGAACAACAATGGGAGCCGCTATGGGAAGATATTTCCCGCAAGTTCAGTGAATATCTTGAAGGAAGGAAAGATGCACCAGTCCATTTTCTGGGCGCAATGGTTCTAGACCAAAAGCAAACTCCTACAACTCATGTTGAAAAACGCCAAGTAATTGACGGACAACAAAGGCTTACTACATTACAAATATTTCTAGCTGCTTTGCGGGACTTTTGTCGCGAGCAAGAATGTGAAGACATTGCAAAGGAGTTCGAATCCTACACCCTCAATAAGGGAATGATGGCTGACCCTGAGGTGGATAAATTTAAAGTGTGGCCTACGCAACTCGATCGTGAGCAGTTCACTAATGTCGTTGGAACAGGTTCTAGGGCTGAATTACTTCAGAAGTACCCCCTGCACTACAGGAAATATGCAAGAAAACCTGACCCTAGACCCAGGATGGTGGAGGCGTATCTATTTTTCTATCAGCAACTCAGCGAATTCTTTCTTGGAACTTTCGCCCTAAATAAAAAGATAGAAGAACCTTTGTGTAGTGAAGTTTCGCTGCTCCAGAGATTAGATGAATGCTACCAAGCGCTAAAGAATGCACTGCAGGTTGTTGCTATAGACCTTGATCAAGATGACGATGCGCAGGTTATTTTTGAAACCCTGAATGCAAGGGGCGAGCCTTTATTGCCCGCCGATCTTCTCCGAAATTTCATTTTCTTGCGTGCCGCAAGGCAAAGCGAACCGCAAGAGGAGTTGTATAAAAAGTACTGGAGCAACTTTGACGATGATTTCTGGCGACATGAAGTAAAGCAAGGGCGTTTATTGCGACCTAGAAGCGATTTATTTATGCAACATTTTCTGGCCAGTAGACAATCGGTTGATATACCTATCAAGCATCTATTTGTCGAATATAAATTCTGGATACAACAGAAGCGGCCATTTGCTTCAGTTGCAGAAGAACTTGCAACGCTGGCAAGACAAGGCGCCGATTTTCGCAGAATTATCGAGCCGAAGCGTGGCGACATTCTTTACGGGTTAGCAACTTTTCTAGATGCGTTTGATGTCCGTACTTCCTACCCGCTTCTGCTTGCAATGCTTGATGCAGGCATTGATGAGGTGCAATGGCAAATCATCTCTACAGCACTTGAATCATATCTGCTTCGCCGCGCCGTATGTGGGTTGACTACCAAAAACTATAACCGAGTGTTTCTTGCACTAACGCGTAATCTACGACGTGATGGTGTCAATGCAGAAACCCTCATAAAGCAGCTCTCTGAATTTACTGGTGAGTCCTCTGAGTGGCCAACTGATGATGCCTTCAGCGAGGCTTGGCGTACTAAGCATGTTTATCAAACTCTTAATAATCCTAAGGTGGTGCATATCCTCAGACGACTTAATGACACTTACCTGGGTAACAAAATGGAAGATGTAACTGTGGAAAGCTCCCTTACGGTTGAGCACATACTTCCACAACAATGGATTGAATATTGGCCCTTGCCTGATGGCAGTAAAGGAATGAATTACATTGAACTTTCGACTGCCGATCCAGCTGATCCTCGAGCACTTGCAACACGTAGACGCAATTCTGTGCTTCAAACAATCGGCAATCTCACCATACTTACTCAGGCTCTCAACTCGTCAGTTTCTAATAGTGCATGGAAAGACAAAAAACCTGAGCTTTTAAGGCACTCCTTACTCCCAATTAATCAACAGCTTCACGATAGGACAACATGGAGTGAAACGGAAATCACTGATCGCAGTGATGTATTGCTTGAACGCGCTTTGAAACTCTGGCCTCGCAGTTAGGTTTATTTTGTTTCTGCTCCTGACCCTATGATAAGTATGAATCTTGTCTGTTGGTTGATTGGCCATTAATCCAAGCGAAATGGCCACCTTAATCCCAAACTACTCTAGTTGCGCACCTCGCATGACGGCGGGTGAGCGTCGTTTTGCTCAGCGTTTGGAATCCAAGCTCGAAGAGGATTACCTGTGCTGGTACGACGTACCCATTGGGCAATCCATGCGGCACCCGGATTTTGTGGTTTTGCACCCAAAGCGTGGGCTTCTGATTCTGGAGGTAAAGGATTGGAAGCTGGATACCATCCAGGCCATTACCAAGGCTGATGTTTCGCTGTTGACTGACAAGGGCTTGAAACATGTGCCCAACCCACTTGAGCAGGCCCGCCAGTACGCACATGCAGTCGTTAATACCCTGGAGAAGGACCCTCAGCTGATTTTTAGCAGTGGCCGCATGCAGGGCAAGCTGGTTTTCCCCTGGGCTTATGGGGTGGTGCTTACCAATATCAGCCGTAAGCAATTTGAAAGCACAGACTTAAGCGAGGTGCTGGAGCCCAACCGGGTGATTTGCCAGGATGAGATGGTTGAGTCGGTAGAAATGGAAGATTTCCAGCAACGGCTGTGGGGGATGTTCACCGTTGGGGGGTTTGGAAACTTAAGCCTTCCGCAGATTGACCGGGTGCGTTGGCACATGTTTCCGGAAATTCGCCTGCCGGCTAAGCAAGGTGGCTTGTTTGAAGCGGAAAAGGACGAGCCTGCTGCGCTACCCGATATTTTGCGGGTCATGGATTTGCAACAGGAGCAGCTTGCCCGCAGTTTGGGAGAGGGGCATCGCGTTATTCATGGCGTGGCCGGTTCTGGAAAAACCCTGATTCTTGGCTACCGGGCTGAATACCTGGCCAAGGCCTGTACCAAGCCCATTTTGATTCTCTGCTACAACAAGGCGCTGGCCAAGAAGCTGGAGCATTGGATGCAAGAAAAGGGTGTGGCTGACAAGAAGGTGATTGTGCAGAACTTCCATACCTGGTGCCGCCGGCAACTGGTTGCTTACAACGCGGGCTTGCCTGAAGGCGATGCCAAGCGCGAAGGCTACTGGGCTGACATGGTGGATAGGGTTATCCGCAACGTCGATAAGAAGCTGATTCCTGCTGGCCAATACGAGGCTGTGCTCATAGATGAGGGTCACGACTTCAAGCCGGAATGGTTCAAGCTTGTTGTGCAGATGGTGGACCCAAGCACCAATTCGCTTTTGGTGCTGTATGACGATGCCCAGTCTATTTATGCCAGTGGCGAAAAGCGCAACTTCAGCTTCAAGAGCGTTGGCATACAAGCCCAGGGCCGCACGACTGTTCTCAAAATCAACTACCGCAATACTCAGGAAATCCTGGAATTTGCCGCGCAGTTTGCCAAGGAACTGCTAACCCCTTCCGAGGCAGACGAGGACGGCGTACCGCGCTTGATGCCTGTGTCTGCGGGTGTGCATGGCCCCCAACCCATGCTGATTAAGCTGCCTACCCTGAAGGAAGAAGCCCAATACATTGCCGAGCAATTCAAGGCCGCACATAAAGATGGCACGCCTTGGAAAGATATGGCGATTCTCTACAGGCACTGGGTTCCAGTTGGCAAAGCAGTCAATGAGGTGCTTCAAAAAGCGGGCATCCCATACTCGTGGAAAGACAAGATCGAGTTTGGGGGTAAACAAGACACCGTCAAACTCTTGCCTTTCCACAGCAGCAAGGGCTTAGAGTTCCCCGTGGTGGCAATACCTGGTGCCGATATGGGGACTGACGAGAAAAAGATGGATGAAGAAGAAGCGCGTTTGCTTTATGTGGCTATGACGCGTGCGACGCGGGAGTTGATTGTTTGCGGGACGGAATAAAGGGGGTCTTCCCTTCAATCTAAATACCTTGCCGCCTACGACGAACAACTGCAGTGTGACGTACCGCCCAGGTTGAAGAATTTTTCTTCCTTCTTTTTGTAATACAGGGCTGCCACCGCTTCGGTTTGTTCACTGTAGGGGTCGGCAAATACATCGTGCAGCTTGTGCACGAGACTGAAATCACCGCTGTCTGTGGCGCGGCGATAGGCTTCTACCAGCATCCATTCTCTGGGTATGTATTTGGGGTTGGTTCGCTTCATGGCTGCCGAGATGTCTGTCGGGTTGCGGCCTTCTTGTTGCAAGGCGAGGTGCCATTTTTTCAGCAATGCATGCCAGCGTGCATCCATTGACGCGCTGTTTTGCGCATAG
>VFQM010003095.1_pt1 | contig 11189 bp, 9 predicted proteins | sample 3512391 | NCBI WGS metagenome assembly VFQM01 (sample SAMN10412369, study PRJNA504923) | tailings metagenome | isolation source: Replicate 1 from Balatoc abandoned mine | place: Philippines
ACTTGGTGAGAGGTTGACGGAAACGCGGCTTGCCGCGCAGGAAATGATCAAGCCGACTGTGTACGGGCAGGCGATCATACTCCTCGTCTTCGCACCGCTTCTGACCTTTACCGGGGTCGAAGGCAAAACCTTCTCGCCCATGGCGATCACGGTCATGCTCGCGCTCGCCTCGGCGTTCGTGTTGTCGCTGACCTTCGTCCCGGCAATGATCGCCATCCTGCTCAACAAGAAGCTGACGGAAAAGGAGGTCAGGCCGATCCAGATCGCCAAGGAGCGATACGGACCGCTGGTCCGCAAGGCGATCACCCGCCCCTGGCCGGTCATCGGCACGGGCGTCGGCATCTTCGCCTTTGCGGCCTTCGTGTTCAGCTTCCTCGGGAGCGAGTTCACACCGCAATTGGACGAGCGCGACATCGCCGTGCAATCGCTGCGTATTCCTTCGACATCGCTCGAACGTTCGCTCGCGATGCAAAGGCGGGTAGAGGACCGGCTCGAGCAATTTCCGCAAGTCGAGCTTGTCTTTTCGCGGACGGGCACGGCGGAAGTGGCCAGTGACCCGATGCCGCCGAACGCTTCCGATGCGTACGTGATCCTCAAATCCCGTGAGGAATGGCCCGATCCCGACCTCACCAAGGACGAGTTGGTCGCGCAAATGGAGAGCGCCCTCAGCAGTCTCGTCGGCAACCTTTACGAGTTCAGCCAACCGATCGAATTGCGGTTCAACGAATTGATCGCAGGCGTTCGCGGAGATGTTGCCGTCAAGATCTACGGAGACGATCTCAGCGCCATGACCTCAGCGGCGAACGAGGTTGCGGGCGTGCTGCGCAATGTCGACGGCGCCGCGGACGTCAAGGTCCAGCAAGTGACCGGGTTCCCCACCCTCGATATTGCCTTCGATCGGCCAGCGATTGCCCGTTACGGGCTGAAGGTCGAAGACGTTGCGCAATCGGTGGCGATCGCACTGGGCGGTCGGCCTGCGGGTCTCGTCTTCGAAGGCGATCGCCGCTTCGATGTGGTTGTGCGGTTGTCGGACGCGACCCGCGACGATTTCGACCAGTTGGGTGCTTTGCCGGTGCTGCTCCCGAACGGGGCAACCATACCGCTACGCTCGGTTGCCGAGTTCCGTGTGGTGGATGGTCTCGCGGAGGTTCGCCGGGAACAGGGACGCAGACTGGTGATCGTCTCGTCCAACGTGCGAGAACGCGACCTCGGGTCTTTTGTAGAAGAGGCCCAGGAAAGGGTTGCGGCGCAAGTCGAACTGCCCGCTGCCGCGTTTATCGAGTGGGGCGGTCAATACCAGAACCTCCAGGCTGCCCAGGAAAGACTTCAGATCGTCATTCCCATCGCGTTCGCGGTCATTCTCCTGTTGCTCTACATGGCGGTCGGGGGCTGGGTGCCGGCGCTCGCCGTATTCAGCGCGATCCCGCTGGCCCTGGCAGGCGGAATATTCTCCTTGGCCCTGCGCGGGATGCCATTCTCGGTTTCTGCGGCGGTAGGCTTTATCGCCCTGTCGGGCGTAGCGACCTTGAACGGGCTCGTGATGGTGACTGCGATCCGTCAGCGGCTCGACAAGGGCATGGCGCTCGATGACGCCATCGTGGCCGGTGGCCTGGCGCGCCTGAGGCCGGTTCTCATGACCGCGCTCGTTGCATCGCTCGGCTTCGTGCCGATGGCGATTGCGACGGGGACCGGCGCGGAAGTGCAGCGTCCTTTGGCGACAGTGGTCATCGGAGGGTTGATCACCGCTACCGCTCTGACCCTCTTCGTCTTGCCCGCAATTTTGAAGCTGGTTTTCAGTACCAGAGAAGATGACCGGACCTGGCGACAGCGCTGGTGGGATCGGCTGCGGCGCAACGTGACAAGCGATGAGCAGCGCGAGCTGAAGGACATCGCATGACCGATCGGGAAAGGAAAAAACGGTGCTGGCACTGAAGGAAGAGAACGGACTGCTCTGGATACGCGCCGGAGGCAGGCTGGGGGATGAAGCCTATGACCGCTTTGTTCCCCAATTCGAACATATCGCAGAGCGCGAGGCCGGTACCGTCCCGATGGTGATCGAGCTCGCGCCTGACTTTTCGGGTTGGAACTTCGGAGGTCTCTGGCGCGATCTCAAGTTCGACATCCGGCATAAGGATTGTTTCGGCCGGATCGCCATAATCGGCGACAGCGAATGGGAAGAGTGGGGCACGAAATTGTCATCCTCACTCTTCCGCACCGAAATGAAGTTCTTCCGGCCAACACAGCGTAGTCATGCGGAAAGCTGGGTACAAACCGAGGAGGACGCAGCATGAGTGGCGGACATGAGGTCGATGTCGGGTCGCCTGAAAAGCGCAAGACCCTGTGGGTTGTCCTGTGGCTTAACGTGGCCATCGCAATCGGCTTTTTCGCGGTCGGGTATTTTGCCGATTCTAATGCGCTGTTGGCGAACGGCCTCGATAATTCATCCGATGCCATCGTTTATGCGCTCAGCCTGCTCGCGCTGACCCGCTCACGGACCTGGAAACGCGGGGCCGCACGTTTCTCCGGCATCATGCTGCTGATCTTCTCTGCTGGGGTTATCTTCGATGCTTACCGACGGTTTGTGGAAGGGTCCGATCCGGGCGGGATATTGATGATGGCGATGGCGTTCATCGCGGGGATGGTCAATCTCTATTGCCTGCGCCTGCTGCAGAAGATGGAGAACAAGGACGTCAATATGCGGGCGGCGACCACCTTCAGCTTCAACGACTTTATCTCTAATGGCGGGATCATTATCGCCGGCATCATTGTGATGCTGACCGGAACCAACTGGCCCGACCTCGTTGTGGGCATCGCGGTAGCTTGCATCGCTCTCTATGGCGGCATCGAGATTCTGCGCGACGCTCACATGGATAGCCACGACGATGCGGGAACCAAACACGGCGAGAAGAGGAATTGACCCTATTCGATCTTCCTGCACAATGTGTCCGATGCGCTGGCTTCGGCCGGTGTGATCGTGGCTGGCGTGCTCATTCTGCGATACGAACTTTATATCGCCGATCTGACCATCACGGTGGTCATTGGTGACTTTGTGATCTGGCAGGGCGTTACTTTGTTGCCTCGCACGGTGCGTCTCTTGATGGGCGCGGTGCCGGACGAAAGCGAGTTCGATCGCATTGTGAGCGACCTGCGTGACGCAGAAGGCGTGGCCGACGTCCATCACGTCCAAGTCTGGAGCATCAGCGAGCATTATCGCGCGCTTGAGGCGCATGTCGTTCCTGCCGAATCTTCGTTGCAGGCTTTCGAGGATGTGAAGGCGCGGGCTCGCGGTATGCTCGAGACGCGGCACGCCATCACCCATGCAACGTTCGAAGCCTGCCTCGCTGCCAACTGTGATCCGGTTATGGTCCCGGACCATCAGGTTGAAAAGAACCAATGCCAAGACCATGATCACGACCATTGACAAGCGCGGCGATCAGGTCGGCCGCTGCAAGCAAGCAGTTTGGTAGCGCACGGCATGAACCGCCCTGCAACTCGTAAATGAGGACCGACGAATGAAAGCTTCCGATCTTATGGTCGCCGCGCTCGAGGCAGAGGGTGTCGAGTATGTTTTCGCCGTTCCAGGCGAAGAGAACCTGGATCTTCTGGAATCGCTGCGAACTTCCACCATCACGCTGGTTCTGGCCCGTCACGAACAGGGCGCTGGCTTCATGGCGGCAACTTATGGCCGCCTGACCGGCAAGGCAGGTGTGTGCCTGGCAACACTCGGGCCAGGTGCCACGAACCTGACCACACCGGCGGCCTATGCCGCGCTCGGAGCCTTCCCGCTCGTGATCATTACCGGGCAGAAACCGATCAAGACCTCGAAACAGGCCCAGTTCCAGATTGTCGACGTCGTTTCCCTGTTCACCCCGCTGTGCAAGGCATCGACCCAGATTGTGAACGGCAACCGCATCCCGTCGCTCGTTCGCGAGGGATTTCGCCTGGCGCAGGAAGAAAGGCCGGGCGCTGTGCTGCTCGAGCTGCCCGAAGACATTGCTGAAGAGCAAACGGTCGAACCTGTCATACCGCCGCATGACAGGCGCTATGCCGTAGCGGGTGACGCCGCTCTAGATGAGGCAGCGAGACGTATCCTCGCTGCACAGAGACCTCTGCTACTGATCGGAGCCGGAGCGAACCGCCGCCGCGCTTCGAAGGCGTTGCGCAAATTCGTATCCGATACGGGCTTTCCCTTCTTTGACACCCAGATGGGCAAAGGCGTGGTCGATGAAGATAGCGAGCTCTATCTGGGCACCGCAGCACTATCGTCGGGAGATTATGTTCACTGCGCGATCGAAAAGGCCGATCTGATCGTCAATATCGGTCACGATGTGGTTGAAAAGCCGCCCTTCTTCATGGAGCCGGGCGGGCAGACCGTCATCCACATCAATTACAAGGCGGCCGAAGTCGATCAGGTCTACTTCCCGCAGCTCGAGGTCATCGGCGACATCGCCGGATCGGTCGAGCGCCTCGGAAGCCGTTTGGATGGCAAGCTCCAATGCGACCGCGGCTATTATACCGCGCTGCATCGCGAGATTGCTTCGCACATCTCCGAAACCAGCGACGACGCACGTTTTCCGATGGTCCCCCAGCGCGTGGTTGCCGACGTACGCAGCGTAATGGCGCGCGATGATATCGTTGCGCTCGACAACGGCATCTACAAGATCTGGTTCGCCAGAAACTACATTGCGAATGAACCGGGCACCATCCTTCTCGACAATGCATTGGCGACGATGGGCGCGGGCCTTCCGTCGGCCATGGTGGCGGCGATGCTGTCTCCCGGGCAAAGAGTTCTCGCGGTATGCGGTGATGGCGGGTTCATGATGAACTCGCAGGAGCTGGAAACGGCCGTCAGGCTGGGCCTGAACCTCGTCGTACTCGTCTTGAACGATGCGGCATACGGCATGATCCGCTGGAAGCAGGACCAGCTCGGTTTTCCGGACTACGGCCTGACCTTTTCCAATCCCGACTTTGTCACCTATGCACAAAGCTATGGAGCGACCGGCCACCGTATCGAGCGAAGCGCGGATCTGGTTTCGCTCCTGAACGCCGCATTCGAGGCTGGCGGCGTGCACCTTGTCGATCTGCCTGTCGACTATTCCGAAAACAAGAAGGTGCTGATCGACGAACTCGGCGCGAAGGTGTGCGAGCTATGAAAACGATCGTTCGCAATCCCTTCGACCGCTCGCAGGTTGCAGAAGTGCCGCTTGTCGACTGGGCCCAAATCGATGAATGGCTGAATGAGGCGCAGTTGCTCCACCGCGACCGCAATTGCTGGCTTGCCGTGCACGAGCGTATCGCCATCCTCCGGCGGGCGGCGGATATCATGCGTGAACGAGCCGAGGAATTGGCTCTCCAGATCGTCAGGGAGGGCGGCAAGCCCCTGGTCGATGCGCGGGTGGAAGCCAGACGCGCGATCAACAGCGTCGACTTGTGCGTTCAGGCGCTGAGTGAGGGCGGCGGCCATGAAATTCCGATGGACCTGACAGAAGCGGGTGCGGGAAGGACGGCCTATACCTTCCGCGAACCGATCGGTCCTGTCGTGGCAATCTCTGCATTCAATCACCCCCTCAATTTGATCGTCCATCAGGTCGGCCCGGCAGTGGCAACCGGGTGCCCCGTACTCATCAAGCCTGCACTGGAAACGCCTCTGTCATGCCTCAGCTTCGTGAGCATTCTTAGCGAAGCCGGCCTGCCTGAGGCCTGGTGCCGGTTCACACCTTGCAGCAACGATATCGCCGAAAGAATGGTAACCGATCCGCGGACGGCATTCTTCTCATTCATCGGTTCTGCGAAAATTGGCTGGATGCTCCGCTCGAAGCTGGCGCCGGGAACCCGCATTGCTCTCGAGCACGGCGGGGCGGCGCCGGTAATCGTGGACAGCGGCGTGGAACGCGAAGCGGTGATCGCCTCGTTGCTTAAAGGCGGATTCTATCATTCGGGTCAGGTCTGCGTTTCCGTACAGCGCGTATTCGTCCCTGCTGCAGAATTGAAAGACTTCGCCAATGACTTAGGGCGAGCTGTCGAAAAGCTGGTCGTGGGCGATCCCGCCGATGCTGAGACCCAATGCGGCCCCTTGATCCGGACGGAGGAAGTTGACCGCGTCGAACGTTGGGTCGATGAGGCCATCGCAGCAGGCGGCACCTTGGTGTGCGGGGGAAGCCGTCTGAGTGACACTTTTTTCTCCCCGACCGTCATTCTCGAACCTCCGGAAAGTGCCAAGGTGTCCCAGGAAGAAATCTTCGGCCCCGTGATCTGCGTGTATGGCTATGACGATATCGATCTGGCTATCGAGCAGGCCAATGCTCTGCCTTACGCCTTTCAGGCCGCTGTATTTACCGATCGGCTGTCAATCGCAAATCATTGCGTCGCGTCTCTGACTGGATCGGCGGTGATGGTGAACGACCATACTGCGTTCCGCGTCGACTGGATGCCTTTTGCAGGGCTGCGCCGTTCCGGGCTGGGCGTCGGCGGGATCGCCTACACGATGGCGGATATGAGCTTTGAAAAAATGGCCGTTTGGAACTGGCCGGCGGCGCTATCTTAACCCGTTCGTCGGACCTCCCGGGACGGCGACACGGGCAGCCTCGCACGCGTTGGCCTCACCCGGAGTTGAGACCGGCATGGACGGCGGACAAAGCCCTGCGTTGGCGAGCCTGAGCAAACTGGCGCACAAGGCGCGAACATCAAGGCTCGGCGGTACCAGCGAGCGCATCGATTATGCGGCATTCGCCTACAGTGTCTTGCTCGCAGGCAGCGATCATACGCCCAAGTTCCGTCCGCAACGTCTTCAGGCTTGCGATCTTGCGCTCGACTTCGTGGAGATGGCTTCTGGCCAGAGCGTCGATGCCCGCGCAGGACCGGTCGACATCATCGGAAAGATCGAGCAACTCCCTGATCCGTGCCATCGAGAAGCCGAGATCACGCGCGCGCCGTATGAAATTGAGGCGCGCTTCCTCTGCTGGTCCATAGTCGCGATAATTGGCCTGCGTGCGCGGAGGGGCCGCAAGAATACCCTCGCGCTCGTAGTAGCGGATTGTTTCCGATTTGACGCCTGTTATCGGGGCGACTTGACCAATTCTCATATCGTCAGTTCCAGTCGCTTGACCTTGTAGTAGCTACAAGGTGCATAGGCTGTCTCGAAACCGGGAGTCGAGTAGATGGCGAAGAATTGTTGCGGTGCTGCCGATGTCGGCGATGCCCATAACGATCCGAGATGGCGGCGGGTCCTGTGGGTGGCTCTTGCTCTGAACGCCATTATGTTCGCTATCGAAATCGTGGCCGGGATAGCCGCAGATTCGCGCGCGCTGCAGGCCGATGCACTCGATTTTCTGGGCGATTCAGCCAATTACGCCATCAGCCTCGGAGTTGCCGGAATGGCAATTGTATGGCGCGCACGCGCGGCGCTCGCGAAAGCGGCGACCATGCTGGGATTTGGTCTTTGGGTCCTTGGCTCGGCACTTTGGGGTTTTTTTGTGGGTGCCTCACCAGATGCCGGCACGATGGGCATCGTCGGTTTCCTGGCGCTCGCAGTAAATCTCGCGGTCGCGGCGATGCTCTTTCGGTATCGAACCGGGGACGCGAATATGCGCTCGGTGTGGATCTGTTCGCGCAACGACGCGATCGGAAACGTCGCGGTGCTCGCGGCCGCGGTCGGTGTCTTCGGGACGGGGGCGGCATGGCCCGATCTTGCTGTTGCGGGAATCCTGGCAAGCCTGGCGATCTGGGGGAGTGCCGACGTGTTCGCCCAGGCGAGGCGCGAGCTCAGGACAGCATGAAAGGTCCGAAGTACAGCCGCCGGTTGCGTCCGACATGAGAAGTAGCCTATTCGCTATTGCGAGTTAGTTGCATATCCTTAAGGGGGCTCGGATGCCTGTTTCCATTCCATCGCCGCACAAGGTGCTCAAGGTCTTCATACTGGCCCTCCTTCTGAGCCTGTCGGGCATGGCGCGCGCGGAGGGCTCAGAGGTGCGCACGACGTGGCGCCTTCTCGACTACATCGCTGTCGATTACTCCGCAGCGGTGTCGAACGGGCAGGTCATTGACAATTTCGAATATGACGAAATGGTCGAATTTTCTTCGACCGTCGGCGAACAAGTAGCCGCGCTTCCCGATGCTTCGGCCAAACCCGGTCTAATCGCGATGTCTGTGGACCTGCGTCAGGCGATTGAGAAGAAAGCTTCGGTCGAGCGCGTTTCCCGGCTGGCCCGTGCCTTGGGTGGATCGCTGTTGGAGGCGTACCCGGTTCCGCTGGCTCCCCGAAGCCCGCCCGATTTGTCTCGCGCATCGACACTCTTTTCCCAGAACTGCGCCTCGTGTCACGGTGCATCGGGCCGTTCCCCTCCGGCAGCCAGCATGACGCTCGAGCCTCCTCCGATCGATTTCACCGATGCCGACCGAGCGCGCCAGCGCAGCATTTTCGGTCTCTATCAGGTCATAACACAGGGCCTTGAGGGCACGTCGATGCCCAGCTTTGCTGGACTTTCGGAAGCCGATCGCTGGGCCCTCGCATTCTATGCAGGCGGCATTGCATTCGAGGATCTCGAACGGGGGGAGAAAATCTGGCGCGAAGATGACCGGGTGCGGCGTCTGATACCCGATCTCGAGACACTTGCGGCCATCACGCCCGCAGAGCTCGCCGACGCGATCGGAGAGAACCGGGCATTGGCCGTCATGGCATACCTGCGATCAAATCCCGGAGTTGTCAGCCAGAGAAGCGAGAACGGCTCGCTCGATCTTGCGCGGCAGACCCTGCAGCAAAGTCTCGCCGCCTACGAGCGGGGCGAACGCGCAGAGGCGCGCCGACTAGCTCTGTCGGCCTATCTTGACGGCTTCGAACCGGTCGAGGGTATTCTCGCGACGCGCGATGGTGATCTCATGCGGCAGATCGAGCAAGCGCTCAGCCAATATCGTTCAGATATCGAGCGCAACGTGCCTGTCTCGCGATTGCGCGAACGACACGCTTTCGCCGCGAGCCTGCTTGAGCAAGCGGATGTCGCTCTCGCGCCCGAAGCAGCCAGCGACATCTCCACTTTTCTGGGTGCCTTCACGATCCTGCTGCGCGAGGGGATAGAGGCACTTCTCGTGGTGATTGCCATGATCGCCTTCGTTCGCAAATCGGATCGCGGCGAAGTAATCGCCTACGTTCATGGCGGCTGGATCGCCGCGCTGCTGGCAGGCGTCGCCACCTGGGTGGCCGCGACCTACTTCGTCGCTATTAGCGGAGCGAGCCGCGAGCTCACCGAAGGATTCGGTGCGCTGTTGGCGGCGGTCATCCTCATTTCCGTCGGGATCTGGATGCACGGCAAGAGCCAGGCAGATGAATGGCGACGCTATATTCAGCAAAGGATGGGGAAGGCTCTTTCCAGGCGATCAGCATGGTTTCTCTTCGGGCTCGCTTTTGTCGTAGTCTATCGCGAAGCCTTCGAGACGATCCTGTTCTATGCCGCCCTCTGGACCCCTGATAGCAGTTCGGTGATACTTGCAGGGGCGGTGTCGGCTCTCGCCGTCCTGTCGGCTCTTGCATGGTTCATGCTCCGCTACAGCCGCAAGCTGCCGATCACGCAATTCTTCAAGTACAGCGCGATACTGATCGCAGTCCTCGCGATCATCCTGGCCGGCAAGGGTGTGGGCGCGTTCCAGGAAGCGGGCACGATCTCCATGACCGCGGTGTCGGGACTTCCCCGCCTGCCCGATCTCGGGTTCTTTCCCACCGTGGAAACGCTCGCCGCTCAGCTGGTAGCCTTCCTCGCTTTGGTGCTTGGATTTCGCTACGGTAATCGTCACCACCGCTCACAGTAGCGGGGCATCTCGAACTTGCTCTAATTGTTCGGGAGACGCTCCTTCGGTCCGACGCCTATTCTGCGGACCAGCCACAGGGTCGCAGTAGGGACAATGACCCACATGAGCATAGGAACAAGTCCAATATGCGTTCCTGGCAGCAGGGGCATGAGATCGCTGTAGGTCCAGCCCCAGTCGGCCCCGACCGCGAGAACCTCGACGCTCGCAGTGATGACAAGACCTGTCGCGAGGTATGCACTAAACCGTCCCGCGGGCCAGCGCACCAGCCATGGGGAATACGAGTTGCCGATGGAGCCCACGAGATAGGCCGCGACCATGATACCGGCATCGCCGAGCGATGCGAGGCCGCAGCGGTATGCGGCCTGCGCGGGCGTCAGGCCGCCCGCCTCGTAGAACGGCAATTGTAGCATCTCCCAGACGAACGCGCTCAGAAACCCGATCACCGAAATCCAAACCAATGGATGTGCGCCGCGCCATGTCTCACCGCTCGGATTAGCGCTCGTTCCATGCGATCGCGTGGCGACATACGTGCGTTCGTCTTTTCGGTCAGTACACCTCACGCGTCGAACCTTGGGAGCGATAGGCCTCTAAGCCTCAGCGCATTGCCGATAACGGAGACCGACGACAAACTCATTGCCGCGGCTGCGATCATCGGGCTGAGGAGCATGCCAGTCCAAGGATAAAGGACGCCGGCGGCCACGGGAATCCCGAGCGTGTTGTAAGCGAAGGCGAAGAACAGGTTCTGGCGGATATTGCGCATCGTGGCCCGGGACAGGACCAGCGCTTGAACAACGCCAAGCAGATCACCGCGGACCAGTGTCACGCCCGCGCTTTCGATGGCGACATCGGTCCCGGATCCCATTGCAATTCCGACGTGCGAAGCGGCGAGCGCAGGGGCGTCGTTGATCCCAGCGCCGGCCATGGCGACACGGCTGCCGCCGCTCTTCAACTCCTCAATCTTGCGATGCTTGTCTTCTGGCGAGACGTTCGCCTCGACCTCATCGATGCCGACCTGTTCGGCAACCGCGAGGGCGGTAGCCTCGCTGTCGCCGGTCAGCATCACGACCTTGATGCCGCGCTCGTGCAACGCGGTAATGGCAGTGCGGCTCGTTTCCTTGATCGGGTCGGCGACCGCGATGAGGCCCGCCGGCGCTCCGTCCACTGCCACGAACATCACCGTTTGGCCCAGCTGTCGACCTTCTTCCGCAGACTGCCGCCAGGTTTCCTCTAGGGCGCCGATGCGCTTCATCATTTTTTCGTTGCCGATCGCGATATTGCGACCCTCGACGCTTGCTTGGATGCCTTCGCCGGTGACGGATTCGATATTCGCGGCATCCAGAATGGCTGCTCCGCGGTTTTCAGCACCCTCGACTATCGCATGCGCGAGCGGG
>VFQM010003096.1_pt1 | contig 11184 bp, 11 predicted proteins | sample 3512391 | NCBI WGS metagenome assembly VFQM01 (sample SAMN10412369, study PRJNA504923) | tailings metagenome | isolation source: Replicate 1 from Balatoc abandoned mine | place: Philippines
GGAATACGCCCAGCTCATCAACGACCAGAGCCGCCGCCACATGACGCTGCGCGGTTTGTTCGAATTCCGGTTCGACCCGGCCAAGGCCGTGCCGCTGGACGAAGTCGAGCCCGCCAAGGAGATCGTCAAGCGTTTCGCCACCGGCGCCATGTCGCTGGGCTCGATCTCTACCGAAGCGCATGCCACCCTGGCGGTGGCCATGAACCGCATCGGCGGCAAGAGCAACACGGGCGAAGGCGGCGAAGATGAGCGCCGCTACCGCAACGAGCTCAAGGGCATCAAGATCACCAAGGGCGAGACGCTGAAGTCGATCATCGGCGATGACGTGGTCGAGGTCGATCTGCCGCTGGAGGCTGGCGACAGCCTGCGCTCGAAGATCAAGCAGGTGGCTTCGGGTCGCTTCGGTGTCACGGCCGAATACCTGCAGAGCGCCGATCAGGTGCAGATCAAGATGGCGCAGGGCGCCAAGCCCGGCGAGGGCGGCCAGCTGCCCGGTGGCAAGGTGTCCGAGTACATCGGCAAGCTGCGCTACAGCGTGCCCGGCGTGGGCCTCATCAGCCCGCCGCCGCACCACGACATCTACTCCATCGAGGATCTGGCCCAGCTCATCCACGACCTCAAGAACGTGGCGCCGCATGCGAGCATCAGCGTCAAGCTGGTGTCGGAAGTGGGCGTGGGCACCATCGCCGCGGGCGTGGCCAAGTGCAAGGCCGATCACGTGGTGATCGCCGGGCACGACGGGGGCACCGGCGCCTCGCCGTGGTCTTCCATCAAGCACGCCGGCAGCCCGTGGGAGATCGGTCTTGCCGAGACGCAACAGACGCTGGTGCTCAACCGCCTGCGCAGCCGCATCCGCGTACAGGCCGACGGCCAGATGAAGACCGGCCGCGACGTGGTCATCGGCGCGCTGCTCGGTGCCGACGAGTTCGGCTTCGCCACCGCGCCGCTGGTGGTGGAGGGCTGCATCATGATGCGCAAGTGCCACCTCAACACCTGCCCGGTGGGCGTGGCCACGCAGGACCCGGCGCTGCGCAAGAAGTTCTCGGGCAAGCCCGAGCACGTCGTCAACTACTTCTTCTTCATCGCCGAAGAGGTGCGCCACCTGATGGCGCAGCTCGGCGTGCGCAAGTTCGACGACCTGATCGGCCGCGCCGATCTGCTCGACATGCGCGCCGGCATCGCGCACTGGAAGGCGCGTGGCCTCGATTTCAGCCGCCTGCTGGCCATGCCCGCGGTGCCGGCCGAGGTGCCGCGCCTGCACACCGAGGCGCAGGAGCATGGGCTGGAAAAAGCGCTCGACCAGGTGCTGATCCAGAAATGCCGCCCTGCCATCGAGAAAGGCGAGCGCGTGCAGTTCATCGAGGTCGCCCGCAACGTGAACCGCTCTGTGGGCGCCATGCTCTCGGGTGAGCTCACCAAGCACCACCCCGAGGGCCTGCCCGACGACACCATCCGCATCCAGCTCGAAGGCACGGGCGGCCAGTCGTTCGGCGCCTTCCTGGCCAAGGGCATCACGCTCTACCTGATCGGCGATGCCAACGACTACACCGGCAAAGGCCTCTCGGGCGGTCGCGTCGTGGTTCGCCCCAGTATCGACTTCCGCGGTGATGCCGCGCGCAACATCATCGTGGGCAACACCGTGCTCTATGGCGCCACCACGGGCGAGGCCTTCTTTGCCGGCGTGGCCGGCGAGCGCTTCGCGGTGCGTCTCTCGGGCGCCACCGCGGTGGTGGAAGGCACGGGCGACCACGGGTGCGAGTACATGACCGGTGGCACCGTCGCCGTGCTGGGCAAGACCGGGCGCAACTTCGCTGCCGGGATGAGCGGGGGCGTGGCCTACGTGTACGACGAGGACGGCCAGTTCGCCCAGCGCTGCAACACCGCCATGGTGGCGCTGGAGCCGGTGCTGTCGGCCAAAGAGCAGGAGGCCTCGACCGATGTGGCCACCTGGCACCGCGGCCAGACCGACGAGGCGCAACTCAAGAAACTGCTTGAGGATCACAACCGCTGGACCGGCAGCAAGCGCGCGCGCGAGCTGCTCGACCACTGGGCCCAGGCCCGCACGAAGTTCGTGAAGGTCTTCCCGACCGAGTACAAACGCGCGCTCGGCGAAATCCACGCCCGTCGCGCAGCGGCCGAGGCCACCACCAAGGCCAGGGGCTCGGCCAAGAAGGTCGGCACCGCGCCCGCCAAGTAAGCCCACGAACCCGCCCCACGAAAGCGAAGGAAGAACACCATGGGAAAAGTCACCGGCTTCATGGAATACGAGCGCCTGGAGGAGGGCTACGCGCCCGTTCCCGAGCGCGTGAAGCACTACAAGGAATTCGTGATCGGCCTCGATGACGCCCAGGCCAAGGTGCAGGGCGCGCGTTGCATGGATTGCGGCACGCCCTTCTGCAACAACGGTTGCCCGGTCAACAACATCATTCCGGACTTCAACGACCTCGTGTACCAGGGCGACTGGAAGAACGCCATCGCCGTGCTACACAGCACCAACAACTTCCCCGAGTTCACCGGCCGCATCTGCCCCGCACCCTGCGAGGCGGCGTGCACGCTCAATGTGAACGACGACCCGGTGGGCATCAAATCGATCGAGCACGCCATCATCGACAAGGCCTGGGCCGAGGGCTGGGTGACGCCGCAACCCGCAAAGCACAAGACCGGCCGCAAGGTGGCCGTGGTGGGCTCGGGCCCGGCCGGGCTGGCCGCGGCGCAGCAGCTCGCGCGCGCCGGCCATGACGTGACGGTGTTCGAGAAGAACGATCGCGTGGGCGGCCTGCTGCGCTACGGCATCCCCGACTTCAAGATGGAGAAGTCGCACATCGACCGCCGTGTGGCACAGATGCAAGCCGAGGGAGTGGTGTTTCGCACCGGCGTGCTGGTGGGCAGCATGCCGGCCGGCAGCAAGGTCACCAACTGGGCGAAGGAAACCATGAGCGCCGAACAGCTCGCGAGCGAATTCGACGCAGTGCTGCTGACGGGCGGCGCCGAACAAAGCCGCGACCTGCCCGTGCCCGGCCGCGACCTCGATGGCGTTCATTTCGCGATGGAGTTCCTGCCGCAGCAGAACAAGGTCAACGCGGGCGACAAGCTCAAGGCCCAGTTGCGCGCCGACGGCAAACACGTCATCGTCATCGGCGGCGGCGACACCGGCTCGGACTGCGTGGGCACCAGCAACCGCCACGGCGCTGCCAGCGTGACCCAGTTCGAGGTGATGCCCCAGCCGCCCGAAGAAGAGAACAAGCCCCTCGTTTGGCCCTACTGGCCGCTCAAGCTGCGCACCAGCTCCAGCCACGAAGAGGGTTGCGTGCGCGAGTTCGCCATCTCCACCAAGGAATTCGTCGGCAAGAACGGCAAGGTGACGGGCCTGAAAACCGTGCACGTGGAGTTCAAGGACGGCAAGTTCGCCGAAATTCCCGGCACCGAGAAGGAGTACAAGGCCGACCTGGTGCTGCTGGCCATGGGCTTCACCAACCCGGTGGGCACCGTGCTCGACGCCTTCGGTGTCGACAAGGACGCGCGCGGCAATGCCCGCGCCAGCACCGACTTCACCGGCGGCTATGCCACCAACGTGCCCAAGGTGTTCGCCGCTGGCGACATGCGCCGCGGCCAGTCGCTGGTCGTCTGGGCGATCCGCGAAGGCCGCCAGGCCGCGCGTGCCGTCGACGAGTTCCTGATGGGCTACTCGGACCTGCCGAGATAAGTCCACCCCGCGGCGTCCTGGGTCTTCCTCTTCGGGGGCAACTGCGGCGGCCCGGCAAAGCCGGTTCCGCGGTGTTGCTGGACGCCACCGGGGGCAATGGGGGAATCCCGTATCATGCGACGGCCGGGTTGTTCACCCGGCTTTTCATTGATGAGCACCGCCACTCCCCCTCCGCTGGTCGAACTGCGCGGCCTCACCTTCGGCTACGGTGAGCGCGTCATCCTCGACGACATCTCGCTGACCGTGCCGCGCGGCAAGGTCACGGCGCTCATGGGTGCCTCCGGCGGCGGCAAGACGACGGTGCTGCGGCTCATCGGCGGCCAGATCCGCGCGCAACGCGGCCAGGCCCTGTTCGACGGTGCCGACATCACCACCATGGACCAGCGCGCGCTCTATGCCGCGCGCCGCCGCATGGGCATGCTGTTCCAGTTCGGCGCGCTGTTCACCGACATGAGTGTGTTCGACAACGTGGCCTTTCCGCTGCGCGAACACACCAGGCTGCCTGAGGCGCTCGTGCGCGACATCGTGCTCATGAAGCTCAACGCCGTGGGCTTGCGCGGCGCACGCAACCTCATGCCCAGCGAGCTTTCGGGCGGCATGGCCCGGCGCGTGGCGCTGGCGCGCGCCATCGCGCTCGACCCCGAACTCGTGATGTACGACGAGCCCTTTGCCGGCCTGGACCCGATCTCGCTGGGCACCGCCTCGCGCCTGATCCGCGAGCTCAACGACGCCATGGGCCTCACCAGCATCGTGGTCTCGCACGACCTCGACGAAACCTTTGGCATTGCCGATCAGGTGATCGTGCTGGCCAACGGCCGCATCGCGGCGCAGGGCACGCCGGACGAGGTGCGCCACAGCACCGACCCGCTGGTGGAGCAGTTCGTCAATGCCCGCCCGGAAGGCCCGGTGCGCTTCCATCACCCCGCGCCCACACTCGCCGAGGACTTCGGCAGCGAGGGGGCCCGATGAACATGCTGCATCCCACCCGCGTGGGTCGCACCGTGCGCCGGCAACTCACCGCCATTGGCTATGCCACGCGGCTGTTCCTGCGCCTGCTGGCGCTGGCCGGTGTGGCGCTCGGCCGCTTCGGTCTGGTGCGCGACCAGATCCATTTCCTGGGCAACCACTCGCTGTCCATCATCGGCGTCTCGGGTCTCTTCGTGGGCTTCGTCCTCGGCCTGCAGGGCTACTACACGCTGCAGAGCTTTGGCGCCACCGACGCGCTGGGCGTGCTGGTGGCGCTCTCGCTGGTGCGCGAGCTGGGCCCCGTGGTGTGCGCGCTGCTGTTCGCGGGCCGCGCGGGCACCTCGCTCACCGCCGAGATCGGCCTCATGCGCGCGGGCGAGCAACTCAGCGCCATGGAAATGATGGCCGTCGACCCGGTTCGCCGTGTGCTTGCGCCGCGGTTCTGGGCCGGGGTGATTGCCATGCCCCTGCTCGCCGCGGTGTTCAGTGCTGTGGGCATCATCGGCGGCTGGCTGGTGGGCGTGGGCCTCATCGGCCTGGACGGCGGCTCCTTCTGGAGCCAGATGCAGGACGGCGTGGACGTCTGGTCGGACGTCGGCAATGGCGTGATCAAGAGCGTCGTGTTCGGCTTTGCCGTCACCTTCATCGCCTTGCTGCAGGGCTATCTGGCCCACCCCACGCCCGAGGGTGTCTCGCGCGCCACCACCCGCACCGTGGTGATGGCCTCGCTCACCGTGCTGGGCCTCGACTTCGTGCTGACCGCCATGATGTTCAGCATCTAAAGGATCACGGGAGAACTTCCATGACCGCTTCCAAGAACGACTTCTGGGTTGGCCTGTTCGTGCTCATCGGCGGCGCGGCCATCCTGTTTCTCGCGTTGCAGTCGGCCAACCTGCTCAGCCTGAGCTTCGAGCCCACCTACCGCGTCACCGCGCGCTTCGACAACGCCGGTGGCCTCAAGCCGGGTGCCGCGGTCCGCAGCGCGGGCGTGGTGGTCGGGCGGGTCGAGAACATCACGTTCGACGACCAGACCTTCCAGGCCAGCATCACGCTGTCGCTCGAAAAACGCTATGGCTTCCCGAGAGACAGCTCGATGAAGATCCTCACCAGTGGGCTGCTGGGCGATCAATACATCGGCATTGAGCCCGGCGGCGACCCGGACAACCTGGCCGACGGCGCCGTGGTCACACAGACGCAGTCGGCGCTGGTGCTGGAGAACCTCATCGGTCAGTTCCTCTTCAACCGGGCGGCCGAAAGCGCCGACAAGCCGGCGGATGCAGCGCCACCCGCCTCGCAATGATTGTTTTGCAGGGAGTCACCCCATGAAGAAGCCGATCGCCCGCATTCCGTTTGGCCGCGCCCTGGCCGCGGTGGCCCTGCTGGGCATGCTCGCGGGTTGCGCCACCGGCCCGGACGCCGACCCGCGCGACCCGCTGGAACCGTTCAACCGAGGCGTGCAGCGCTTCAACGACACGGTGGACGACGCCGTCCTCAAGCCCGTGGCGCGAGGCTATGTGGCGGTCACGCCGAGCCCGGTGCGCACAGGTGTGAGCAACTTCTTCAGCAACCTCGGTGATCTGTGGTCGGCGGTGAATGCCGGTCTGCAACTGCGCCCGCGCGAGACGGCCGAGAACCTGATGCGCTTCAGCGTCAACACGGTGCTGGGCTTCGGCGGTCTGCTCGACATCGCCAGCGAAGCGGGCATTCCGCGCACCAGGATCGACTTCGGCCAGACCATGGGCCGCTGGGGTGTGCCCGCCGGCCCGTACCTGGTGCTGCCGCTCATGGGGCCTTCGTCGGTGCGCGACGGCCTGGGCACTGTTGTCGATGCCGAGGGCGACCTTGTGCGCCAGGTGGACCATGTGCCCACGCGCAACAGCCTCTACGGGCTGCGCATCGTGGACACGCGGGCACAGTTGCTCAGCGCCACCAACCTGCTGGAGGAGGCCGCGCTCGACAAGTACAGTTTCACGCGCGACCTCTACCTCAACCGCCGCCAGCGCCAGATCGACGACATGATCGACAAAGGCATCGGCTTGGGTGATGGCAATTGAGTTTTGATCTTCGGGCAGAGTAAGCGCACACCAACGATACGAATCGCTACCTTTGGGGCGGAACCCGACACAGTTCCACCGCCTCCGACGCCTACCATTGCCCGCATGGCCCGAGGGTCAGCAAAGGAGTACCGAATGAAGCACCTGCAACGACGCGGCTGGATTGCCGGCCTCGCCCTGGCCCTGACCGCCTGGAGCCTGCCCGCGGCCGCCGCCGAAGCACCGGACGCGCTGGTCAAGCGCATCGCCACCGAAGTCATGGACGCCATCAAGGCCGACCCGGCCATCCAGGCCGGTGATGTGAACAAGATCGCGGCGCTGGTGGACAGCAAGATCATGCCCAACGTGAACTTCACGCGCATGACCGCCTCGGCCGTGGGGCGTCACTGGCGCCAGGCCACACCCGAACAGCAAAAACGCCTCGAGGCCGAATTCAAATCCCTGCTAGTGCGCACCTACTCCGGTGCCCTGGGCGAGGTGAAGGACCAGACCCTGACCTTCAAGCCCATGCGCATGCGTCCCGAGGACACCGAGGTCGTGGTGCGTTCCGAGGTCAAGGGCAGGGGCGATCCCGTCCAGCTCGACTACCGCCTCGAGAAGGTCGGCGATGGCTGGAAGATCTACGACCTCAACGTGCTGGGTTTGTGGCTGGTCGAGACGTACCGCACCCAGTTCTCGCAGGAAATCAACGCCAAAGGCATCGACGGCCTGATCACCGTGCTGGCCCAGCGCAACAAGGGCGGCGCCACCGCCAAGGCGAACTGATGGGTGAGGCCCGACTGCCCGAGCGACTGACGCTCGACGAGGCCGCCGCCACGCTGGCCACATTGCGTGCGGCGGTGTCGGGGCAGGGCGGCGCGGGCGACGTCACCGTGAACGCCGGCGCCTTGCGTCAGTTCGATTCCTCGGCCGTGGCGGTCTTGCTGGAATTGCGCCGTGACCTGCAGCCGCAGGGCAGGGCGCTGCATGTGCAGGACTGGCCGCCGCGCCTGCAGGACCTCGTGCGCGTCTACGGCGTGCAGGACCTCCTGAAAAGCTGACCCCGGCCCCGCGGCCAGCGAGGTCGTGACACCCCCAGTAAAATGGCGGGTTCGCCAACACCCCGGATGTCCCGCGGGCCTGTGGCGGCCCAGCGGTGTCGCTGCATGCCTGCCGTCTCCTTCCAGAACGTATCCAAGACCTATCCCACCCCGCGCGGTCCGCTGCACGCGCTGCGCTCCGTGTCGTTCGACATCGAGCCCGGCGAGTTCTTCGGCCTGCTCGGGCCCAATGGCGCGGGAAAGACCACGCTGATCAGCATCCTGGCCGGGCTGGCACGCGCGAGCGAAGGCCGGGTGGTGGTGCACGGCCATGATGTGCTGGGCGACTACCAGGCCGCGCGCCGCCAGCTTGGCGTGGTGCCGCAGGAACTGGTGTTCGACCCCTTCTTCAACGTGCGCGAGACACTGCGCATCCAGTCGGGCTATTTCGGCATCCGCCACAACGACGACTGGATCGACGAACTGCTCACCGGTCTGGGTCTGGCCGACAAGGCCGGCGCCAACATGCGCCAGCTCTCCGGCGGCATGAAGCGGCGTGTGCTGATCGCGCAGGCACTGGTGCACAAGCCGCCGGTCATCGTGCTCGACGAACCCACGGCCGGTGTCGACGTGGAGCTGCGCCAGACGCTGTGGCAGTTCGTCTCGGGCCTGAACAAGCGCCTGGGCAGCACTGTGCTGCTCACCACCCACTACCTCGAAGAAGCCGAAGCCCTGTGCAGCCGCATCGCGATGCTCAAGCAAGGCCAGGTGGTGGCGCTGGAGTCCACATCGGCGCTGCTGGCGCGTGCGGCCGCCAACGTGTTGCGCTTCAAGACCGACGCCGCGCTGCCCGCCGATCTGGCCGCGCAGGCGCGCATCACCGGACGCGTGGTGCAGTTGCCGGCGCTCGACGCCGCGGCCGTGGAGCACGTGCTGGCACGCCTGCGCGAAGCCGGCGTCACGCCTGAGGACATCGAGGTGCGCAAGGCCGATCTCGAGGAGGTGTTCCTCGACCTCACCGGCGCGGGTAAACGACCCACCGCCGGGCCGTCCCAAGGCGGCTCAGCCCCCTCGGGGGGCGGCGAGGACACGGCAGTGCCGAGCGTGGGGGCGCGATGAACATGAGCGGATGGGAGACGTTGTTCTACAAAGAGGTGCTGCGCTTCTGGAAAGTGGCCTTCCAGACCGTGGCTGCGCCGGTGCTCACCGCGCTGCTCTACCTGCTCATCTTTGGCCACGTGCTTGAAGACCGTGTGCAGGTCTACGACTCGGTGAACTACACCGCCTTCCTGCTGCCCGGCCTGGTGATGATGAGCGTGCTGCAGAACGCCTTTGCCAACAGCAGCTCGTCCATCATCCAGAGCAAGATCATGGGCAGCCTGGTCTTCGTGCTGCTCACGCCGCTGTCGCACCGTGCCTGGTTCGCGGCCTATGTGGGCTCGTCGGTGGTGCGCGGTCTGGCCGTCGGTGCGGGGGTGATGGCCGTGGCCTGGTGGTTCGCGCAGCCCACGCTGGTGGCGCCGTTGTGGATACTGGTGTTCGCCATCCTGGGTGCGGCGCTGCTCGGCGCACTGGGGCTGATCGCGGGCCTGTGGGCCGAGAAGTTCGACCAGATGGCCGCGTTCCAGAACTTCATCATCGTGCCCATGACCTTCCTCTCGGGCGTGTTCTACTCCATCCACTCCCTGCCGGCCTTCTGGCAGCAGGTGAGCCACCTCAATCCCTTCTTCTACATGATCGACGGCTTTCGCTACGGCTTCTTCGGCCGCAGCGACACCTCGCCGTGGCTCAGCCTGGCGCTTGTGAGCGTGGCGCTTGCCGTCGTGAGCGCCATCGCGCTGCACTTGCTGCGCACCGGCTACAAGGTTCGCCACTGAGAAGGTGAGAGCAAATCCGCCATGACCGCTGAACAACTGCAAACGCTCATTGCCGCAGGGCTGCCCTGCGAGCACATCGAAGTCACCGGCGACGGCCGTCACTGGTCGGCCGTCATCGTCTCGCCCGCCTTCGAGGGCAGGCGCGCCATCCAGCGCCACCAGGCGGTGTATGCGACGCTGGGTGCGCGCATCCACACGGACGAAGTGCACGCCCTGTCGATGAAAACGTTCACGCCGGCCGAATGGGCCGCGCAAGCCTGAAGCACGCATGGACAAACTCCTGATCCGCGGCGGCCGCAAGCTCAGCGGCGACGTCACCATCTCCGGCGCCAAGAACGCGGCGCTGCCCGAGTTGTGCGCTGCGCTGCTGACCGATGAGCCGGTCACGCTGACCAACGTGCCGCGCCTGCGCGACGTGGCCACCATGCGCCAGTTGCTCACCCACATGGGCGTGCAGACCGAAACGCACGGTGATCGTGGGGGCATGACGCTGCACGCGCGCGGCGTGCTCAAGGCCGAGGCGCCCTACGACCTGGTCAAGACCATGCGCGCGTCTGTGCTGGTGCTGGGGCCGCTGCTGGCACGCTTCGGCGCGGCTCGCGTGTCGCTGCCCGGTGGCTGTGCCATCGGCTCGCGCCCGGTGGACCAGCACATCAAGGGCATGCAGGCCATGGGCGCCGAGATCGTGGTCGAGCACGGTTACATGGTGGCGCGCCTGCCTGCCGGCCGCACGCGGCTGCACGGGGCGCGTATCGCCACCGACATGGTGACCGTCACCGGCACCGAGAACTTCCTGATGGCGGCCGCACTGGCCGAAGGCGAAACCCTGCTGGAGAACGCCGCGCAGGAGCCCGAGGTGACCGACCTCGCCGACATGCTCATCAAGATGGGCGCGAAGATCGAAGGCCATGGCACCAGCCGCATTCACGTGCAGGGCGTGGAGCGCCTGAGCGGATGCACGCACGACGTGGTGGCCGACCGCATCGAGGCCGGGACCTTCCTGTGTGCCGTCGCCGCCACCGGCGGCGACGTGGTGCTGCGGCACGCGCGCGCCGACCACCTCGACGCGGTGATCGACAAGCTCACCGACGCCGGCGCCGAGATCGAGGCGGGCCGCAACGCCGCAGGCCCGTTCATCCGCGTCCGCGCCGACGGGCGCATGAAGGCGCAGAGCTTCCGCACCACCGAGTACCCGGGCTTTCCGACCGACATGCAAGCCCAGTTCATGACGGTCAACGCCATTGCCGAGGGCGCAAGCAAGGTCACCGAGACCATCTTCGAAAACCGCTTCATGCACGTGAACGAACTCGTGCGCCTGGGCGCGCGCATCCAGACCGAGGGCAAGGTGGCCATGGTCGAGGGCGTGCCGAAGCTCTCGGGCGCGACCGTGATGGCCACCGACCTTCGCGCGTCGGCCAGCCTCGTCATCGCCGGCCTGGTGGCCCAGGGCGAGACCGTGGTGGACCGCATCTACCACCTCGACCGCGGCTACGACCAGATGGAAGTGAAGCTGCGCGCGCTCGGTGCCGACATCGAGAGAATCAAGTGATCACACTCGCCCTGTC
>VFQM010003097.1_pt1 | contig 11181 bp, 14 predicted proteins | sample 3512391 | NCBI WGS metagenome assembly VFQM01 (sample SAMN10412369, study PRJNA504923) | tailings metagenome | isolation source: Replicate 1 from Balatoc abandoned mine | place: Philippines
TGCTGCCGGGCCGGATCGTCAACGAGTTGGTGCATAATGACCGCGTGATCGGCGGCGTGACTCCGGCCTGCGCCAGCCGCGCAGCGGTGCTCTATGCCAGCTTCGTCAAGGGCGATTGCCTGACCACGTCGGCGCGCGTCGCCGAAACCGTCAAGCTGGTCGAAAACAGCTTCCGCGACGTGAACATCGCCTTCGCCAACGAGCTTTCGATAATCGCCGACGAGATCGGGGTGGATGTGTGGGACGTGATCCGGCTGGCCAACCGCCACCCGCGCGTCAACATCCTGCAACCCGGCCCGGGCGTGGGCGGGCACTGTATCGCGGTCGACCCGTGGTTTCTCGTCGCAGGCGCTCCGCACGCAGCGCGGCTGGTGCGGACCGCGCGCGAGGTGAATGACCACAAGGCGCTGCATACCGAAGCGAAGATCCGCGCGCTGATCGATGCCATGCCCGATGGCAAGGTCGCGCTCCTCGGCCTCGCCTTCAAACCCGATATCGACGACTTCCGCGAAAGCCCCGCGCTCGAAATCACCGAGGCGCTGGCGCACACCGACGGGCACCGCCTGCTGGTGGTCGAACCCTTCGCCGAAACGCTGCCCGACGCGCTGGCCGCAACCGGCGCGCAGCTGGTGACGCTTGACGCGGCGCTGGCGGCGGCGGAAATTGTCGTCGTGCTGGTTGATCACACCGCGTTCAGGCATCTCTCCCCGTCCGATCTGGCGGGCAAGCTGGTGTTCGATACGCGCGGCATGCTGCGGCGATGACCGCGCCCGCGCCCCGGACAGGCGCAAAGCCGCGCATCCTTGTCACCTTCGGCACCCGGCCCGAGGCGATCAAGATGTTTCCGGTGGTGGCCGCGCTGCGGGAATCCGGGGCGTTCGATGTGAAGGTGGTCGTCACGGCCCAACATCGCGAATTGCTGGACTCCGTGCTCGCTCTAGCCTCGCTTAGACCCGACCTAGACCTCGACTTGATGCAGCCCAGCCAGTCGCTGGATGCCCTCTCAAGCCGGATTCTGACCCGCTTCGGGGAGGCTTTGGATGCCCTAAGGCCCGATCGGGTGCTGGTGCACGGCGATACGCTGACCACCATGATGGCCTCGCTGGCGTGCTATTTCCGGCGGATTCCCGTGGGTCACGTCGAAGCGGGCTTGCGCAGCGGCGACATCTATTCCCCGTGGCCCGAAGAGGTGAACCGCAAGGTTACCGGCGTAATTGCCGACCTGCATTTCGCCCCCACCGAGACCGCTGCGGTGGCCTTAAGATCTGAAAACGTGAATGAAAATTCCATACACGTCACCGGCAACACGGTGATTGATGCCCTACTGTTTGCGCGGGCGAAACTGGCCGAAAATCCAGCGCTCGCACCGGCGATTGCGCCGCTCAAAGAGCGCTTCTCGGGGCGGAAAATCATCGCCGTAACGGCCCACCGGCGCGAGAATTTCGATGCCGGTATGCAGCAGATTGCCGAGGCACTTCAAAAGCTTGCATCGCGACCGGACGTGGCGATCATCTATCCGCTGCATCCTAATCCCAACGTCGCCGACGTGATGCGACCGGCGCTGGCCGGGCATGACCGGATCGCCTTAATCAACCCGCTGGATTATCTCGATTTTGTCGCCATGCTCGAAGCGAGCGACATGGTGCTCACCGATTCCGGCGGCATCCAGGAAGAGGCGCCCAGCCTCGGCAAGCCGGTGCTGGTGATGCGCGATACAACCGAACGGCCCGAAGGTGTGGCAGCCGGAACTGCACGGCTGGTGGGCGCGGATACCTCTGTAATCGTTGCCGAAACAGCGCGGCTACTCGATGATGCGGCGGCCTATGAGGCGATGGCGCGGGCGCATAATCCCTATGGCGACGGCAAGGCCAGCGCGCGGATCGTCCAACACCTGCGCGGCGCGCACTAGGCACGAACAAGTCAAAGATGACGTGGGTCGGATTTGGGGCCACTGCGCCCCAAGGGCGTATTGTACACATCTGATTCCAAATGGAAAGAAATTGACGTTCGACTGTCCGTTCCGCAATCAGAATATTCAGAGTGAGAGGCTGATACTCGGATGGACCTCTTGGTGGTTGCCTCGGTTACCGCCGCATTGAGAGCCCATCGGGACTTGGCGCTGATCTAGTCGCTCCTTAACCTGCGCGAAATCTAATCCCGCTTCGGCGGCAGCAAACCAATTGACCGGCGATACGGCTTTGCTGCCTACAGCGTGCGGATGATGCCCGAGAAATCGGTGACGGCATTGTCCTTGGCGAAGGCTTCGTAAATCGCACTGGCGTGTTCGCCCAGTTCGACCTTCGCCCCGGCGGTCCGCGCCGCTTCCATCGCCAGCCGCAGGTCCTTCAGCATCAGCCCGGCGGCGAATCCGCCCTGATAGCCATTGTCTGCCGGGGTCACCGGGCCGACACCGGGCACCGGGCAATAGCTCGTCATCGACCAGCACTGGCCGCTCGACACGCTCGAGATGTCGTAGAAGGTCTGCGGATCGAGCCCGAGCTTTTCGGCCATCGCGAAGGCTTCACAGGTGCCGATCATGTGGATCGCCAGCAGCATGTTGTTGCAGATCTTGGCCGCCTGACCGTTGCCCGCATCACCGGCATGGATCACTGCCTTGCCCATCGCGGCAAGGATCGGCTGGGCGCGATCGAAGGCTTCCTTGGTGCCGCCGACCATGAAGGTCAGTGTGCCGCCATTGGCCGCCGCAATCCCGCCCGAGACCGGCGCATCGACCATCTGGTAGCCGTGCTGTTCGGTCACAGAAATCACCTCGCGCGCGGTGGCGACGTCGATGGTGGAGCAATCGAGCAGGATCGCACCTTCGGGCGCATGGCCGATCACATCGTCCCAATAGACCTGTTTGACGATCTGGCCGTTGGGCAGCATCGAGACGACCGCATCGGCACCCTCGCAGGCTTCCTTGGCGGTTGCGAAGGTGGTGCAGCCAGCGGCCCGTGCAGCGGCGAGCGCGGGTTCGGAAAGGTCGAAGGCGCGCATGTCATGGCCGGCCTTCACCAGGTTCGCGGCCATCCCGCCGCCCATGTTGCCGAGGCCGATAAAGGCGATTTTCATTTCACTCTCCCAATAGAGACAGGATGGCGACACCACAAAGCAGCAAAAACGGGCCAAAGATCAGCATCAGCACTGGCTGGACATAGGCCCATAATCGATCCCATCGATTAAATGGATGCGGCTCGGCATCTGCCGCTTTTAATATCGCGGCTTCGATAAGGCTGATGTGATCCTCGCGCCGATTCCTCCAGCCGAAGATGCCCAGCCAGATGAACAATAAGCCGAAGCCAATCAGGCCCAGCCCTTTTAAGATCACCGCCCCGTCCACTGCCCTTCTCGCTTCTCGATAAACGCCGCCATGCCTTCGGCCTTGTCCTCCGACGCGGTGAGGATCTGGAAAATCCGCCGCTCGACGATCAGGCCCTGATCGAGGGTCATCTCGAAGGCCGAATTCACCATCTCCTTGTTGGCGATCACCGCCATCGGCGGCATCGCGGCAACGGTGGCGGCGGTCTTGAGCGTCTCGGCGATCAGTTCCTCATGCGGCACCACGCGCGCCACCAGATTGCTGCGCTCGGCCTCGACCGCGTCCATCATCCGGCCGGTCAGGCACATTTCCATCGACTTCGACTTGCCGATCGCGCGGGTCAGCCGCTGCGATCCGCCCATGCCGGGGGCGACGCCCAGCTTGATCTCGGGCTGGCCGAACTTGGCCTTGTCGGACGCGATGATGAAATCGGCCATCATGGCAAGCTCGCACCCGCCGCCCAGCGCAAAGCCGTTCACGGCCGCGATCCACGGCTTGCGGGTCTTCTTGACGATCTCGCTGGTCCACGGACCGAAGAAATCGTCGAGATAGAAATCAGCTGCCGGCTTGTCCGCCATTTCCTTGATGTCTGCGCCGGCGGCAAAGGCCTTGTCGCCGCTGCCGGTGAGGATTGCGCACAGCTGCGTGCTGTCCGCCTGATAAGCGGCGAAAGCGTCGATCAGCTCTTCGAGCACCTTGGAATTGAGCGCGTTCAAGGCATGGGGGCGGTTGATCGTCAGCAGCGTGACACCCTTTGTGCCGTGCGCGTCGGTTTCAACGGTGATGGTTTCGTAGCTGCTCACGTCAATTCTCCCTGTTACCGGCGACCGGTTGGGTGCTGGTGTCCATCGGCGCATCGCCCAGTAGGACCTCCCACCCGTAATCATATCGGCGATCACATTTCACTGCGTCCGCCTTCTCAAAACTCACGCCCTTGATCCGCAGACGATCGCTGTCATCGCCGCGCAGTCCATTGCCCTTGATAAAAGCGCGCGGCGCTGAGCCCCATCGACCCTCGACCTGCTCGCCCTCCAGCTGGTATTCGACAGCGCCGAGCCGGTCGACACGGAACAGCGCCATGCCGGTCTGGCGCCATTCGGTGCGCTGCCTGCGCTCCCGCCGGTCGATATAGCTCTCACCTTCGGTCAGTTCGATCGTCCTGCCGTTACGCAAGGTCAGGAGCAGGCTGCCGGAATGGATGCCCGAATAGGCGAGTTGCACCGTTTCTCCTTCGGCAGCGCGCACCACCAATTCGCGCAGGCATACCGTGGCCGGGCCTTGGGTGCTGAAGTCCTCTGCCGGACCCAGTTCGGCGCCATTGACCGTCCGCGCAGGTGGCGGAGCAGCCTGGAGCGCAAATGCGAGAAGGAGAAGGGTGTCGATCATGGGGCTGTTCCCCGTGCCATATCCGCCGCGTTAGAGCGGGTGCCACTCTTCATTTTCGGGCAGTGGTGCGAAGATCGCGTCGAGCAATTCGTCCGTGACCTCCTCGGGGGTGGCCGGGTCCCACTTGGGATCGTTGGTCTTGTCGACGATCACCGCGCGCACGCCTTCGGCAAAATCGGGGCGGACGAGCACGCGGCTGGCGATGCGGTATTCCATCCGCATGTTGTCGGCGAAATCGGTGAGCTGCGCGCTCTCCGCCAGCTGGCGCAGCGCGACCTTGCAGGTCTGCGGGCTCTTGGTGCCGAGGGTATCGCGCTCTTTCATCGCCCAGTCGTCCCCCGCATCGGCAGCAGCTTCGAGGCTGTCGAGGATGTCCTCGTAGACGTCCGAAGCGAAATGCTTGGCGATTCTATCGGCGTTGGCTTCGATCCGCGCCTTGGGCGGGGTGCCGACGGGTTCCGACAGGATGCCCGCGATCCGGTCAGGGTGATCGTGGATGCGCGCCTTCAAATCTTCCAGCATTTCATGCGGCACGTAATGCGTGGCCAGACCCGTCCACAGGCACTCCGAGCCATCGAGCCGCGCGCCGGTGAGCGCGAGGAACTGGCCCAGCCGCCGCCCAAGCCGCGAGAGATACCAGCCCCCGCCGACATCGGGGAACAGGCCAATCCCGGTTTCGGGCATGGCAAAGCGGGTGTTCTCGGTCGCCACGCGATACTTGGCGGGCTGGCTGATGCCCACGCCCCCGCCCATCGTGATGCCGTCCATGAAGGCGACGATCGGCTTGGGATAGGTGAACATCTGGTGGTTCAGCTGGTATTCGTCGTGGAAGAACTTGCGGCCCGATACGCCGCCATCGTTCAGCGCCGAATTGCGCAGGAATGCGATATCGCCCCCGGCGCAGAAGCCGCGGCCTTCGTCGTGATCGAGGATCACGGCCTTGATGCTGTCGTCAGTCGCCCATTCGGTCAGCGCCGCGCTCATCGCGTGGCACATCTCCAGCGTCAGGGCATGGAGCGCCTTGGGGCGGTTGAGGCTGATATGGCCGATCGGGCCATTGGTGCGGATCAGGACGTCATCGGTCATTGCGACATAACTTTCGGTTCGATCAGGTCCCAGCGGTTGCCGAACGGATCGCTGAACACCGCGACGGTGCCATAGGGCTCGTGGCGCGGTTGTTCGTGGAACGTCACCCCGGCATCGACAAGCCGTGCCCGGGTGGCTGTAAAATCATCGGTGTGCGCGAAAAAGCCGACGCGCCCGCCGGTCTGGTTGCCGATGGCAGCGGTCTGCGCCTCGTTGGCGGCGCGGGCGAGCAGCAACCTGCCACCATCCTTGCCACCGACGACCACCCAGCGCTTGCCATCGCCCATGTCGCTGTCCTCGATCAGATCGAAGCCCAGCGCACCAACGAAGAACGCAATCCCCGAATCGTAATCGGGGACCACCAGCGTCGTCAGGGCGAGGCGCGTGCCCATCACTGGCGCAGCAGGTCCCGGCCCACGATCATCCGCATCACCTGGTTGGTGCCTTCGAGGATCGAGTGCACGCGCAGGTCGCGCCAGAAGCGTTCGATGGGGTAGTCCCTCAAGTAGCCATAGCCGCCGAACAATTGCAGCGCATCGTTGACGATCTTCGAGCCGCTGTCAGTCGCCAGCCGCTTGGCCATCGCCGAGAAGCGCGACTTGTCGGGCGCATTGTCGGTAACCTTGGCCGCTGCGAGATAGAGCAGCGCGCGCGCGGCTTCCAGATCGGTCGCCATGTCGGCGAGCATGAACTGGGTGTTCTGGAAGTCTGCCACCGGCTGGTCGAACTGCTTGCGGTCCTTGGTGTAGGCAATCGCCTCATCGAGACAGCGCTGCGCCCCTCCGAGCGAACACGCACCGATGTTGAGCCGCCCGCCATCGAGCCCCATCATGGCAAAGCGGAAGCCCTCGCCCTCGTCGCCCACGCGGTTGGCGACGGGGACGCGCGCGTCCTCGAAGATGACCTGCGCGGTGGGCGAGGCATTCCAGCCCAGCTTCTTCTCCGGCGCGCCGAAGCTGACCCCGGGGGTGTCCTTGTCGATCACCAGGCAAGTGATGCCCTTCGTCTTGTGATCGCTGGTGCGCACCATCGTGACATAGACATCATTGACGCCGCCACCCGAGATGAACTGCTTGGTGCCGTTGAGCACATAATGGTCGCCATCCCGCCGCGCGGTGGTCTTCAGTGCCGCCGCGTCCGATCCGCTGCCGGGCTCGGTCAGTGCGTAGCTCGCAATCTTTTCCATCGTGACGAGGTCGGGCAGATATTTCGCCTTGACCTCGGCCCCGCCGAACTGGTCGATCATCCATGCGGCCATGTTGTGGATCGATATGAAGGCAGATGTGGAGGGGCAGCCATAGGCCATCGCCTCCATGATCAATGCCGCTTCAAGCCGGCCAAGGCCGATGCCGCCCGATTCTTCGGAGACATAGATCGCCCCGAAGCCGAGCTCGGCGCTTCGCTTGATCACGTCCTTGGGGAAGATGTGCTTCTCGTCCCATTCGGCGGCGTGGGGAGTGATGTTGTCGGCGGTGAATCGCTGCGCCATCTCGCGGATCGCAAGCTGGTCGTCGGTAAGTTGGAATTGTCCGTTCATGAGGCCGCCTCTAAACGGGTTTACCCGCCGGGAAAAGGCTGGCGCGCAGCACCGGGACAAGGATTTTTGTTAGGTGCCCGAGACGACCGCCTCAGCCTCGATCTCGATTCGCCATTCGGGACGGCACAGCCACGCCACGCCCGCCATGGTCGCCGCCGGGCGGGCCACGCCGAAGAATCGGGCGTGCACCGCGCCGACGGCGTCCTGATCGGACGGGTCAGTCAGCAGCATCCGGGTGCGCACAACGTCAGCCGCCAAGCCGCCCAGCTCCTCGATCGCGGCGAGGATGATCGCGCAGCACCGCTCGGCTTGCTCAGCCGCGCCGCCGGGGGTGGTCGAACCATCGGGTTCGACCGGGCCGGTGCCAGCCACGATGATCCGGTCACCCACGCGCACCGCGCGGGCGAAGCCGAAAGTCGCCTCGTAGGGGGATCCGGAGGTGACCCGGGTCCGCCCGCTCATCCGCAGGTGATCTCGGTGATCTTCATCTTGCTGTCGTAGCGCACGTTCACGCGGTCCTCGCGGTAATCCATCGTCCATGCGGAGTTAGGTGCGCCCCAGCGCAGGCTGCCCGCGCCGCTGTCCTTGAGGATCGCCTGACCCATCGACTGGGTCGCGTCATGGCCGATGTGATACTGCGCGGGGGCAGCGTTGCACACCATCGGCACCGGCGGCGGCGGCACCGCCTCGGCGCGATCCGGTTCATCATCGCCAATGCTGACGACGCAGCCCGAAAGGCTGGCCGCGGCCAAACCGATGAAAGCGCCACGCGCGGCAGTCTGTCTGATAGTGCCCATGTCATCCTCCCTAAGGTCGGGTCTCCAGACCGGCAGAGGTATCAGCCTTGGGCGCGCGGTTGAAGCGCCCGACACGTCACTGAGCGGATGATCCCGCGTGCTTGTCGAGTTCGTCGCCGGTGATGGTCACGACGTGCAGCAGGTTGGTCGCACCCGGGGTCCCGAAGGGCACGCCGGCAAGCACGATCAGCTTGCTGCCCGCCTCACCGAACCCGTGGCGCAGCGCCATGCGCTTGCCCTTGCCGATCATCTCTTCAAAGCTGCCGATGTCCTTGGTCGCCACGGCATGCGCGCCCCACAGCAACGCCATGCGCCGCGCGGTGCGGGTCGAGGGGGTGAGCACCAGCACCGGGGTCGCGGGCCGTTCGCGCGCCACCCGCCGTGCGGTCGAACCAGAGGAGGTGAACACCGTTATCGCGCTGATCGGCACGGTATCGGCGATGGTCATGCAGGCATGGGCCAGCGCGTCGGAGGTGGTGGCATCGGGCGGCGTATCGAGGAAGCGCACCCGTTCCTTGTAACCCTCGTCGCGTTCGACCTGCACCGCGATGCTATCCATCATGGCGACTGATTCTTCCGGCCATGCACCCGCCGCGCTTTCGGCAGAGAGCATCACCGCATCGGCCCCGTCATAGACCGCGTTAGCGACGTCGGACACCTCGGCGCGGGTCGGAGAGGGGCTTTCGATCATGCTTTCGAGCATCTGCGTCGCCACGATCACCGGCTTGCCTGCCCGGCGCGCCATGTTGACGATCTTCTTCTGGAGCGGCGGCACCTCATAGGGTTCGAGCTCGACCCCCAGATCGCCGCGCGCGACCATGATCCCGTCAGCCAGTTCGATAATGCCATCGAGGCGATCGACCGCCTTGGGCTTCTCGATCTTGGCGCAGATCGCCGTGCCGCGGTTGCCGATCAGCTTGCGCGCTTCGGCGATATCCTCGGGCCGCTGTACGAAGGAGAGCGCGATCCAGTCCGCCCCGTGCTCGGTCGCGAAGGCGAGATCGCGGCGGTCCTTCTCGGTCAGCGCCGGGATCGGCACTTCGGCATCGGGCACGTTGACGCCCTTGCGATCCGAGATCACGCCGCCAACCTCGGCGCTGCACAGGATGCGGTCTTCGTCCGCCTCCAGCACCTTCAGGCGGATCTTGCCGTCGTTGATCAACAGCCGCTGACCGCGCTCCATGATTCCGAACAGCTCGGGATGTGGCAGGCAGACGCGGTTTTCATCGCCCGGGGTGGGGTCGCGATCGAGCACGAAGTGGCCCGAATGGCGGATCACCGCCTGGCCATCCTTGAAAGAGCCGACGCGCAGCTTGGGCCCTTGCAGGTCGGCAAGAATGCCGATCGGGCGGGCCAGCTGCTTTTCCAGCGCGCGGATGGCGAGGATCGCGGCTTCGTGATCAGCGTGTTCGCCGTGGCTCATGTTCAGCCGGAAGGCATCCGCCCCAGCGCGCACCAGCTTGGCAAGCATCTCCGGCGAGCGGCTGGCGGGGCCGATGGTGGCGAGAATCTTGACCTTGCGGCCGCGCGGGTCGATCCGTGACTGATCGCGTCGTGACATTATAAGCTATCCCTCTTGAAGGTGGCCTATGGCACAGGCGCATTTCAACTCAAGGAAAAGCCGCGATGAATAGCAATGCCGATCCGCTCGAAATGCTCGACGATGCACAGGCCGCCGCCGCCTTCCGCCGGCTGGTGCGGCACCTGCGCCATCGCCATGATGCGCAGAACATTGATTTGATGGGTCTCGCCGGATTTTGCCGCAATTGCCTTGCCGACTGGATCCGCGATGCGGGCTACCCGGGCGACAAGGAAGCAGCGCGCGAAGTGATCCACGGGATGCCGAGCGCGGAGTGGAAGGCGACGCGTCAGACCCCCGCCACCCCCGAGCAGATCGCACGCATGGATGCGAGTGTCGCGAAGAACGCACAGGAATAATTCGCTCCGGCGGTTCAATCGGCGCGGCGGGCTGGCTATCGCGACCAGCAACCGATTCTCACTTTTCCGATGGAGACCCCAATGGCTGACGCCACCGACGACCGCCTGCGCCTGCTGATCGAGCGGATCGAGCGCCTCGAAGAAGAAAAGAAGGGCATCGCGGACGATATCCGCGATGTCTACATGGAGGCCAAGGCGGTCGGCTATGACCCCAAGATCATGCGTCAGATTGTGCGCCTTCGTAAGATGAAGCCCGACGACCGCAGCGAGCAGGACATGCTGCTGGAAACCTACAAAAACGCGCTCGGGATGGGCTAATCCAAGCCATTGAACTTGGGCCAAGCCGTGTTATCTGAATAACACAGTTTTGTGAGGAGACACGGCAATGGCATCCCCCTGGAAAGACTCGCGCGGCGTAATCGTCAGCACCACCCCGACGCTCGAAGGGCGCCCGATTCAGGAATATTGCGGCATCGTCACCGGCGAGGTGATCGTCGGCGCCAACCTGTTCCGCGACCTGTTCGCCAGCATCACCGACATCGTCGGCGGCCGCTCGGGCAAATATGAGGATGTCCTCGCCCGCGCCCGCAAGGAAGCGATCGCCGAGATGGAAGCCGAAGCCGCGCGCCTCGGTGGCAATGCGGTGGTCGGCGTCGACCTTGATTATGAAGTGCTGGGCCAGAACGGGTCGATGCTGATGGTCAGCGCCTCGGGGACCGCCGTCGTCATCTGACGCAGTTGTCTCTTGTCGGCCGCCGCTGTAGGGCGGCGCCAGCTTTCAAATTGACCGATGGAGGGTGGCTTGGCCGGCCATAGTAAATTCAAGAACATCATGCACCGCAAGGGTGCGCAGGACAAAAAGCGCAGCAGCCTGTTTTCGAAGCTCAGCCGCGAAATCACCGTGGCGGCGAAGATGGGCCTGCCCGATCCCGACGCGAACGCGCGCCTCCGCGCCGCGGTCAACGCCGCCAAGGCGCAGTCGATGCCGAAGGACAATATTCAGCGCGCGATCGACAAGGCCGCGGGTAATGACGGCGATAATTACGAGGAAATCCGCTACGAGGGCTATGGCCCCGGCGGCGTGTCGCTGATCGTCGAGGCGCTGACCGACAACCGCA
>VFQM010003099.1_pt1 | contig 11172 bp, 9 predicted proteins | sample 3512391 | NCBI WGS metagenome assembly VFQM01 (sample SAMN10412369, study PRJNA504923) | tailings metagenome | isolation source: Replicate 1 from Balatoc abandoned mine | place: Philippines
GCCTTTAACCTGGCCTGGAATTGGTCCATGCGTATAAAGGGACAAGCAGGTGAAGATTTATTGAAATCGTATAATGAAGAAAGAGCTCCAATTGCCAAACAAATTGTTGAGCGTGCGAATAAAAGCATTACCGAGTTTGGTCCTATTTTTCAATCACTCGGTTTAACGGATACCACTGATCCCGTGGTGATGCGAGCCAATATGGAGAAGATGAAAGATCATAACCCTGCGGCTGAATTGCAACGTGAAAAGTTACGTCAGGCTATTCTCTTAAAATCGTATGAGTTTAATTGTCATGGTGTAGAGATGAATCAGCGCTATGCATCTGCTGCCGTGAAATCAGATGGTACTGCAGAGCCGGCTTACCAACGTGATAAGGAATTATACTATGAAGCGACAACATGGCCAGGTGCTCGCTTACCTCATGTTTGGATTGGTAATGATAATGGGCATCGGATATCTACACTAGACCTTGCTGGCAAAGGCGTGTTCACTTTGTTTACCGGCATAGGAGGAGAGCCGTGGATGGAGGCAGCGCAAGACTTATCAAAGCAACTGAATATTCCTATTCGTCTTGTTCAAATCGGACCAGGCAAGAAGTATACAGATCTCTATGGTGAGTGGGCTGCCATTCGTGAAATAAAAGATGCGGGTTGCTTGTTGGTACGACCAGATTTTCATGTAGCCTTTCGCGCTAAAGAAATTGTTAGTGATCCACTGGCAAAACTTAGCGAAGCTTTGACTCACATTCTTGCATTGAAGCGTAACTAAATAGTTGAAGAAAAAATACTTATCAATTCGATATGAAGCAAGTTCCTATCATTACATTGGAAGAAGCAGCACAAAAAGTAAAAAGCGGAGACACACTTCTATGCGGTGGCTTCGGTATGACGGGTAATCCTGTTCATCTTCTCGATGCGCTTGCAAAAACAGATACAAAGCAACTTACTTTCATTGGTAACAATGTAGGTGAGCCAGGCTTGGGTGGTGGCAAGCTATTGCGCAATGGTCAGATTAAAAAAATGATCGGCTCCTATTTCACCAGTAATCCCGATGCGGTAAAGGCAGCACAAAGTGGTGAGGTAGCTTATGAAATACTTCCACAAGGTACATTGGGTGAAGCGATTCGATGCGGGGGTATGGGTATTGGCGGATTTTTTACACCGACTTCAGCTGGAACCATTTTAGCACAAGGGAGAGAGTCACGCATATTGAATGGAGTAGAACAAGTTTTTATTCCCGGTATTCGTGGCAATGTATCTTTTATACGTGCCTGGAAAGCTGATACGGCAGGTAACTTAACCTATCGCTTAACAGAGCAAAACTTTAATCCTGCTATGGCTACAGCTTCAGACCTAGTGATAGCTGAAGTAGAAGAAATAGTACCTGTAGGCCAACTCGATCCTAATCATATACACACACAAAGTTGCTTTGTTGATTTTTTGGTAGAAGCCAAATTACAGGAAAGTGATTTAGGTTCATCCGCTTCTGTAAAAGGTAGTTTGAAAAAAGTAGATGAAGCTCGGCTGCACATGGCTAAGCGTGCTTTGCAAGAATTAAAAAAAGGAGACATCGTGAATTTAGGCATAGGCATACCAACCCTGGTGGCTGACCTGATCAAACCTGAAGATGGCATTATTCTGCATACTGAAAATGGTATGCTGGGGGTTGGGCCTGAGCCCACTGATGGCAGTGGTGCTATGCACTATCCGGTGAATGCCGGAAAAATTCCGGTCACCGCTTTACCGGGAGCAAGCTATTTCGATAGCACTACTTCTTTCGGAATGATACGCGGTAAACATGTTGATGTAGCGATTATGGGCGGCTTGCAGGTAGATGAAAATGGTAACCTCGCTAATTGGGCTGTACCAGGTAAACCTTTGTTAGGTGTGGGTGGTGCTATGGACCTGGCCAGTGGCGCAAAGAAATTAATCATTACCATGAATCACAACGAGAAAGATGGCGGTGCGAAAATTGTTAAAAGTTGTGACCTGCCCATTACTGCCTTTGCTGCTGTAGACATGGTTATTACTGAGTTGGCTGTATTTCAGTTTATCAATAAAAAATTAGTGTTGACGGAATTGCTGCCTGGTGCGGACATTGAAACGGTAAGAAAGTTAACAACAGCACACTTTGAGGTGGCCCTACAGTAGCAAGAGCGCAGCACTACATTACCCTTACTTGAAGAAATAATAATTAACTAAAACCAAAATCTAAATTTTCTATGAGACCACAAGATTACATCACAGGCTTGCATCACCTTACGGTTTGCGTGGGCGGTGCTCAGGAAGACATCGACTTTGTTACCAAGGTCATGGGCATGCGCATGATCAAACAAACTGTTTTATTCGATGGTGGAGCCAGCATCTATCATTTGTATTATGCTAATGCCGATGCTGAAGTAGGTTCTGTGTACACTACTTTTCCCTTTAAAAAAGCTGGTGTAACCGGTAAACGTGGTTCAGGCCAGGTTGAAGTATCCGGTTTTTCAGTGCACAGTGATGCACTGCCTTTTTGGAAAAAACACCTGGATAAACACGGTGTGAAAAACTCAGGCATACAAGAACGTTTCGGTCAGAAGTACATAGATTTTGTAGATCCCTCAGGCATAGGTATTGGTGTTTATGGTTGCGATAATGATTCTCGCAGAGCGTGGAAGACCGATGAAGTTTCGGCAGACAATGGTATACGCGGTATTCATGGTGCAGTACTTTCTTGCCGTGAAGTGGAGATGATGGATATTTACTTAACGCAAGTATTGAGTTTTAAAAAAGTAGGGCAGGAGGGTGATTACCATCGCTATCATATCAAAGATGGTGGACCAAGAAGAGTTATTGAATTACATCACAATAAAGACCTGCCTCAGGGTTCATGGACTTTTGGTATAGGCATTCCACATCACATTGCCTTCGCCACCGGAAATGATCAGGAGAGCGCAGACTTAAAAGCCTATATTGAAGGAGCAGGTTACACCGATGTTTCTGATATCAAGGATAGAAATTATTTTCATTCTATTTACACACGCACACCCAGTGGTGTATTGTTTGAGTTTGCTACTTCTGATATTGGTTTTGCTGTAGATGAACCTGCGGATTCTTTAGGACATCAGTTGCTTTTACCTCCTTTCTTCGAAAACAGAAGGGCAGAAATTATTGCGCCACTGGAGCCGATTAAAGTGCCTTCATATCTGAATAAGTAATTGATATTAGCAGATAATATCGATTCAAGCAGGTATCACGTTGAGAATAGAGGATCATTTGATCCTCTATTCTTTTTTGAAGCTATCTTTTTAAAATTAATTGCTTTTATTTTTTTTGATTTCAGTTTTACAGACGATTCTGAATACTCATCGCTATTCCCCCACAGGCAAACCAATTGGCTTTATAAAATTCGGGCATATCAATTCTTTCACCAACAAAACTCGAACCATCAATGGTATCCATGACCATTTCTCCATAATTCCACTTGCCATGAACCAGCACGGGTTGCACTCCTGCATTGAAGAAAAGAATTAGTCGAAACGGAAATCTATTAGGGTTAGCTATCTTTTTTTCCAACTTATAGGAAGCGATTATTTCAATCCGGCCTATCATGGCAGATGCCCTGGCGAAGGGATCGCTGTATTTAGCATCAATATCTTGTAAAGAGGTGGGTATACCATTTTCAAAACGAACAAAAGCATACGCTAGACCGATGCCACCAAGTGCCTTCGTTTGAAATCTGTTTTGGTCTACTACTGTATAGCCAGACCTGAAACAAAAATTGAAAAAATAGGGTTCTGCTCCACCAAAGGTTCGTAACTCAAAATCTGAATTTAACCCATACACCATCCGGTTATGGTTGTACAGCATATCAAAGCCAATTAAAGTATTTCTACTGGTTGCAGAAACATTATTAATACCTTCAGCAACTGTCCACCGCTGAAAATCCGACACATTACTGTATGCAGAGCCCATTTTATACGCTATCCAAAATGACTTGGTGCGCAAGGAGTCTGGATTTGCCGCCAAGAGTTGAGTAGCGTGGCAGAAAATAAAGAGAAACAGCATTTTACCCTTCATGAGTCTGGCGATTAATCTTAATAAGTTAGTATTCCCTGTATCTATATCATTACATAGACAGATAAAATTTTTCGGTTGTTGATTAGTGGAAATGCTACTTTCTAACAATAAAGCTTTTGCTATTGTTATGAGCAATTAATAGGCATACAGCAATGATTAATAGTATAGCAGGTTTGATAACACTATCTTTGCCTGATGCAGCCCAACCTGAATACACTTTATAAGGATTTCTTAGTCAATTTGTCTATCACAGCCTTTAATCCAATGCAGGTGGAGCTCATCGAAAAGGCCCAATCCGGCAATAATCTGATGCTATTAGCGCCAACAGGCTCTGGAAAGACCCTGGCTTTTCTTATTGCAGTGATCAGCAAACTTTCTACGAAAGATAAATTAGTACAAGCCATTATTGTTGCGCCCTCACGGGAGCTGGCCCTACAGATCGAACAGGTTTTCAGGTTAATGAAAACTTCATATAAAGTCACCTGTTGTTATGGAGGTCATGATTTTCAGGTAGAACAAAATAGTCTGAGTGAAGCTCCGGCTCTTATTATTGCTACGCCAGGCAGACTTGCTGATCATATCAAACGTAAAACCTTTGATGCCTCGGGTGTCAGGATTGTTGTACTGGACGAGTTTGATAAATCCCTGCAGATGGGTTTTCATGATCAGTTAGAAATACTCTTCGAGGCTTTAAATACACGCCAACAACACATACTTACCTCTGCCACTAATCAGGAATTACTGCCGGCTTTTCTTCCCTTCAAGCGAATTGACACAATTGATTATCTGACTTCTGTTCCCGATCCTAAACTTGAATTAAAGATACTTCACACGAACAGTACAGACAAGGTCGATGCGCTAATGAAACTGGTAGCCAGCTTTAATCAGGAGGTTTGTCTTGTTTTCTGTAACCATCGCGAAGCAGTTGAAAGAATCAGCATGTTGTTTAAGAGCAAGCATTTTGAACATGGTACCTTTCATGGGGCGATGGAGCAAATCGATCGTGAAAAGAATCTTATTCGTTTCAGGGGAGGAGCGCATAATGTTTTAATTTCAACAGACCTGGCTTCCCGTGGTTTAGATATTCCGGAAATTAAACATGTGATACATTATCAATTACCTCCTAAAGAAGATGCCTTTGTTCACCGCAATGGAAGAACAGCCCGCATGCACGCGCATGGTGAGGCCTACCTGATTCTTGCTGATGACGAAACGCTGCCTGATTACATCACCCAAAAGATTGAAACCATACCAGTACCGAAAACCTTAAAGCTGCCACCACCACCTGCCTATGCGTGTTTATACATCAGTGCCGGCAAAAAGGATAAAGTTAGCAAAGGAGATATCGTAGGCTTTTTGACAAAGAAAGGCGGACTTACGGGAGAAGATATAGGGCTTATCATGCCACTGGATTATGCGTCTTATGTATCTATTAAGCGTCCTCTGGTAAAAAAAGTATTAGAGGCCATACAAAATGAGAAGCTGAAAAATATTAAGGTAAAGGTTGAGGTGGCGAATTGATTTCAATCAATGCTCTGGTGTGCGCTTAGCAGAGAAGATACTTGTTCAATTGCGGTGTAAATTTATACGCTACCACAGCTAGACAGATTTTCCTCAAGATTTAGATAACATCAACTTGGATAAACACTGCTTTGTTAAGGCCTACACCAGTCCATAAGTGTTGTAGCAATAATCTGGTCAGAAGAGTTAAATCACCTGCATTGAAACGCTGAGGTAATCTTTTTACAAATCCATTTACATCATTTTACACTTGAAATGGCTTTTTGACTTATCTGGGCTCTAGTTTTGGTGTATTCATTCACTAAAATCAAATGATTATGGATTTACTACAGATGACCTTGTTTTGCATGCTACAGGTGTTTTTCACTGAACCAACTTCAGAACACACAGCATCATCAAAGAAAAATACGTTAAGCTGTGCCACAACAAATAAGGCTGTGGCAAGCGTAAGCAGCAGCATCATTTACCAATCAAACGATGGCGGGCAGACCTGGCAGGACATCAGCCATACTTTGCCTGCCAATGTACAACCCGAAGGCTTTTTTGCAGGGGAATCTGATCTATACATGCGCATGGATAATGAATTGTATCATAGCAAGACTAATCTTAAAGCACCCGAATGGGAAAAAGAGCTTGTGCCTGCTCTGAAAGACCCCTCAATTGCTTTCAATCAATCGGGTGTAGTAGCCTACAATTATGACGGATTCATTTATCGAAAAACATCTTCAGCAGCTAGTTGGCTGCCCGTCTATACAAGCTCCAAAAAACATTCGCTGCAAAGTGTTTTCGAAACTACCGATGGAACTTTATTACTGGGTTCCGGCAATGGACTTTACAAGTCTGCTGATAAAGGTAAAAGCTGGAAGCAAGTACAAGAAGAAGGTTGGGTGATGGATATTGTAGAATCGGATGGTGTGCTGATCGGTGCTGGTCATAAGGGTATTATGCGTTCTACAGATAAGGGTGAACACTGGGAGTGGGTAATTAGTGAAGGAGGAGTAGGTATTGCGGCTGAGCGTATTACTGGTGGATTTGCTGCAATAGTCTACAACTCAACCAAGCAATCCAGAAGAATATATACTTCAATGGATGGTGGAAAGACCTGGAAAAGTATTGGTGACGGACTTCAGCCATCATTATCCATCTCATCCATCAAGCAAGTAGGTAACTATTTACTTTGCGGTCATCCGGATGGTATTTTCCGCTCAGCAGACATGGGTAAAACCTGGCACATGGTTCAGGCTGGATTGGCGAAGAAGAATGTTCTATTTGCTCAGTTATGGAATACACCAAATACAAATGATCCTGAAAAGGTATTTAAATTATTTGTGTCAGGTACTGTAGTATATGCTGTAGCGGTCAATTCAGGATGTTAATATAATATTCTATAAATGAGCTGCTTATATTTAATGAACTACTGTGTTTAGTTAATATTTATTAAAGTATTACATCAAGGCTTGGAGACTCGTAACCTCCAAGCCTTTTTTATCTATCCACAACTCAATGCAGCTTATTTTTACTTCTATGTATTGGGTACAAGTCTGTCAATAATTACTGGAGTAAATACTTTCATTTTAAATCCCTTACTTATTTTATTTAAGGACATGAGGGAAAAATAGTGCATTAAAATCCAAGTCTTGGTACGGGTATTCATGAATCAATTGTATAAATAGTTACTGATTACTACACTCCCAAGCCTTGGTTCGTGTCCGCACGAACCAATTGTATAAACATTTACTCATTACTACCCTTTGTAGAAGATGTTGAATGCTTGCAAGTGTGTGTACACTGACCTTTTTAGTCGTTTTTGATAAAGTAAAGATGTAGTTTTGATAAGATAAAGGCTGGTTCGTGAGGACACGAAGCAGGGGTGGGTAATCAGGAATGAATGAGCTTTAATGATTGGTGTCTTGCAGAATTGAAATTATGTTGTGAGTTGTAAAACAATCCTTTATCTTAATAGCCATTCGTTCAAAAACTATCAAAATGACTAAAACAGTCTTAACATATTGTAGTGAATGCGATGGTGACAAAAACCACAAAAAGCTGTTTTCCAAAACAGCTAAAGGGTATTCAAAGAGTACTGAAGAATTTAGCGTGGTCGAGTGCATGGGATGTAATTCAATATCGTTTTTACAAACTATAAAACGGTCGAAAAAATCGAAACCAATTTACTTTAATTATCCTGATGATGAGAGTGCAAACCCTGGGTATTATAATTTTCTGTCAGAAAGACATGTAGCAATTTTTCCCAAAAAAATACGCAAACTTTATGATGAACTTATACCAGCATTCGAAGCTGGTTCTACAATTCTATTGGGGATGGGTTTAAGAGCTTTAGTAGAGGCAATTTGTATTGATCAATCAATAACTGGAAGCAATCTTTTAATAAAAATAGAGAAGCTTCATCATGAAGGACATATTTCAAAATCAGAACTGCCTATATTAGATAAGCTCAGAATAATCGGGAATGATTCAGCACACAAGATGAAAAGGTTGTCGATGTATAAACTCGAACTGGCGACAGGTATTGTAAATCATGTTCTAACAAGCATTTACATCCTTCCTGTCATAAATAAGAAGTTGAATGTCACTAAGTAGTCCAGCACCCAAGTCTTGATTAGAGTCTCCACAAAGTAAATATTTGAAGAATTAAAACTTCAATGCCGCAGATGTGGCGTGCGGACAAGTGAGTAGTTTCACCCGCCTCTTTGGTTAGAAGGAGTTTTGAGTAGAATAACAAAACTAGTTCGTGAGGACACGAACCAGGGCAGGAGGAATATGATTCAAGCATAATTGTTAACAAATCCATGCCAACCGTTGGTTCGATAATGACTAATAAGATCATTGAAACTGAGTTTTATTTTGGGACTTACATTTTAAAGAATCGAATTGATATAAATGATCCTCTTCTTTACAAAGAGCTTATTGACACAAATTTTCAACATCTTATTCTCACAATTGCATCTTTATACGAAGTACTGGTCAAACTCTGTGAAACACTTTTGAAGAAGATCGTTATTTATGACGGAATTAAATCTCCATATCTAAGTATTCATTTGAAACTATTTATTCTCAACTGGGATAAATTGGTCGACCTCGGGTATAGAAAGAATGATGATTTTTATAACTGTTTCTCTTCTCACAGAACTTTTCTGAATAAATACCTGATACAAGTAAATTCACTCAGAAATAGGTTCATTCATGGCTATTCCGTCAATTTGGAGGTAAATGCCTCTCACAGTGAATACGTTGTTAGTAATCATGATACAACAAATTTTCCTAACGTCTCAGGAGGAGGGATAATTCCTGAACTTGTCTTGAGCAATTTTGTTTCACATATAGTCACTAATTCAAAAGCTTTGACTATTGATATTCTAAACTTATTTAAAATGAAACTTGATCATCATAAAACTAAAGTTCCTATGTAAATCTTAAAAATAATATTGGTTATACTCAGCAACAGTGCTTATCAAATTATCAATTTAAGGTGATGATATTCGAGAAATTCACCTGCATATCAAACGAGATTCAATACCATGCGTTTATCAGCAGTCTCATTTAGTCGGCACCAACAACTCCCTTATATCTACATCTAAAATCTTAGCAATCTTCTTTAAGTCCTTTAAATGTGGTTGAGATTTGTTATTGCATATTGAGGCGATAGTATTCGGATTCTTTCCTAGCTTCTCTGCTAGTTCTTTCTGGCTCATCTCCTTACTAACCAGTATCTCTTTAACCCGATTGATTTTCTCCATTTTCAAATTCTAAGTAGTAGGACAAAATAACGGAAACTAAGCTTAATTCGCTATAAATCAAGGTTATACGCATATAAGTATGCGTTCATAACATATTTATATAGTAATAAACTATATTTCATTTTGATGTTTATAACGTTATGAATTATATTTATATCGTTCATAACAATATTTGTCGTTTCAATTGGCAAAATCAGAATACTATGGAAAATGCCACTAAACCTCCCGGTGATAACCAAGATCAGTCTGAGGCAGCAGTCTCACTGAACACACTTTCTCCTGAGTGCATCTACCGCCTCAATTCCGTTTTTGAGCTTATGCCACCGATGGTCTTGCGCGATCATCTGATCGAACTCTACCACAACTACATCATGAATGAGCATGAGGCGCTTCCGTATAATTTCAACCAACTGGCCGAGAATCTGCCGCTCTTGTTGGATTTCTTAAAATTTGCAGAGCAAGAACGTAAAGGCCAGCACAGTGAAACAGTTGTAACAGCAGGAGAGGAGTAAAGCGCAAAATCAGCTGTTATCTTTTTGGTTTTTTATAAGCTTAAGGTATTATCAATCAAGACCTTAATGCTAGTTGATGTACATCTTCAATTAAGCCATTATAAAGTTTTATTTTAAACAGAAATTCGCCAAGGCTCTATCATTATCTACCTGATTTTGGCATAAGCAAAACAATCTTGAGATGAATTTTAGAGCAGTAGGGATGTAAATTCCATCTGCCATAACATAGGTCTTATAATTCTATTATTTTTGCAGGATGTTTTCTGTAAAATTACACTCGTTTAGAGCCACTTGGCTCCTTTTATGCCTTTTGTTTGTTACCTGTATTGAAGATGAACCGGAGGTATTCGGGAATGATGGCGCCTTATTGACAAATATCCAGCTTGACAATTCAGTTGCTTTAGTCTCAACAGTTAACACAACTAGTACAAGCCTGGGCGATCATAGTTATTACCATGAGCAATTGTTTACCGTAAACCAGGAGGGTCGTTTGGATGAAGCCCAGTTTACCATCACTGGCACTGGGGGCGGCTTCGATAAGTACATGTTGAATGATCTCAACAACACTTATTTTCTCATCAGCTTCTACCTGCGTAAAGAATCTTACATCGTAGATAAGCGAAACGGCAACGCTGTTAAATCGGCCTACGTCAATGCACAAAATCTTTCCTTGTATACTAACTATCACTCCAAATTTAATTATGCCTTCTATGGTGTGCATGCAAACACAGATTTCTATTTCAAAGATTTTGATCATAACTGGTTTCATGTGAGCCACTTTCTCTCCGGTAATGCTGTAGCAGAACCAATAACCTTCGCAGGATCATCGCCTGAGCAGGTGTACTTCGACAGCAAAGGTGGTCTCTATTACAACAGCCAGTATTCATTGTATTATTATTCGAATGGCATCAGCACACTGGTTGTTACCGACCATGTGGGAATATTCAATGGCCGTGATGGGAGCCTGAAAGTAGTGCAGGAAAATGGCAAAGTAAGCCATGTACTGGATGGCGTCATGAGCGATGCTTTCACTGTTCCTGGTCAGGTTTATCCGTGGAATCCGTTCAAGGTATTTCACTTTAAAGCACTTAATAAGTCGTTGGGCATTTATACATCAAAAATATCGGGAAAAACAATAGTCTATGATCTTGACGCAAAGGCTGTAAAAATGGAGTTGACAAGGGAGGGAGGTAATAGTGTGTATATACTCAATGCAGATGCGTATAACAATTTCATCATGATTGTTCATGAGGTTGATGGTGATCAGGTATTGAGGATACTTGATGTGGCTAATTATGAATTCAGTGAGGTTGAGATTAC
>VFQM010003104.1_pt1 | contig 11160 bp, 8 predicted proteins | sample 3512391 | NCBI WGS metagenome assembly VFQM01 (sample SAMN10412369, study PRJNA504923) | tailings metagenome | isolation source: Replicate 1 from Balatoc abandoned mine | place: Philippines
ACATCATTGGGGATTTATCAGGTTATTCCGCTGGAATGGGTTATAATTTTGGCGAAAGCAGATTAGATATTTCTTACGCATATTCACATAGAAATTTCAATCAAAACTTAATTTCTTCTGGAATGACAGATCCAGCCAGGATTAGAAATACTCAAAACAACGTTACAGTAACCTACTCAATTAATTTTTAAAAAGGTTTACAGAATACCGAACAAGCCACTTTAGAAATGAAGTGGTTTTTTTTATTCTCAAACCATTACTCCTAGTCTCAATGAGAGCGAAATCCCGCCTTAGCAGATATAGCGGAAAGCGGGACCAAAAGATTAAAAAAATCCCAAACGCTGGTGCTTCTACTAATAATTTTATGTAATTTTGCACCTCAAATTTAATAGCATGAGAACCAAATCGTTAAAGAAAAATAAAATCAATGTAATTACTCTTGGATGTTCCAAAAACACGTATGACAGTGAAGTTTTAATGGGACAATTAAAAGCAAATGGAAAAGAGGTAGCGCATGAGGAAGAAGGCAATATTGTAGTAATTAATACGTGTGGTTTTATTGACAACGCCAAAGAAGAATCGGTGAATACGATTTTGGAATATGTAGACAAAAAAGATCAAGGTTTAGTTGATAAAGTATTCGTTACAGGTTGTCTATCTGAACGATATCGCCCTGATTTAGAAAAAGAAATTCCAGATGTGGACCAGTATTTTGGAACTACTGAATTGCCTCTTTTATTAAAAGCTTTAGGTGCAGATTACAAACATGAATTATTAGGTGAACGTTTAACAACTACTCCAAAAAATTACGCCTATTTAAAAATTGCAGAAGGTTGTGACCGACCATGTAGTTTTTGTGCGATTCCTTTAATGCGAGGAAAACATGTTTCGCAACCCATTGAAAAATTAGTAAAAGAAGCGGAAGGATTAGCCAAAAAAGGAGTTAAAGAATTAATTTTAATCGCACAAGATTTAACTTATTATGGCTTAGATTTATACAAAAAACGCAATCTTGCCGAATTACTCGAAAACTTAGTAAAAGTTGAAGGAATTGAGTGGATTCGTTTACATTATGCTTTCCCTAGTGGTTTCCCGATGGATGTTTTAGACATTATGAAACGTGAACCAAAAATTTGCAATTACATCGATATTCCGTTGCAACACATTTCAGATACTATCCTAAAATCGATGAAACGTGGCACAACAAAAGAAAAAACGACTAAATTATTGCAAGAATTTAGAGAAAGAGTTCCAGGTATAGCAATTAGAACTACTTTAATTGTAGGATATCCTGGAGAAACACAAGAAGATTTTGAAATTCTTCGTGATTGGGTTCAAGAAATGAAGTTTGAACGTCTGGGTTGTTTTACGTATTCACATGAAGAAAATACAGGTGCATTTGCTTTAGAAGATGATGTACCTTTAGAAGTAAAACAAGCGCGTGCAGCTGAAATTATGGATTTACAATCCCAAATTTCTTGGGATTTGAATCAGGAAAAAATTGGTAAAGTATTCAAATGTGTTATCGACAGAAAAGAAGGGCAATACTTTATCGGAAGAACCGAATTTGATAGTCCAGATGTTGACAACGAAGTGTTAGTAGACGCTTCAAAATACTATTTAAAAACAGGTGATTTTGTAAATTTGAAAATAACCGATGCAACAGAGTTCGATTTGTATGCTGAACCAATTTAAAAATTATGAGAAAAATTTTATTTATCTTCCTTATCGGGATTTGTTTTTTTGATGCTCATGCACAAGTAGACCGAAGAATTGGCCCAAGTCAGTACAACAACGGAGGTCAAAACAAAAAAATTGATGTAGTAGAAACTACTTTGGAAACCTTAAAAAAAGAATTAACCTTAGACGGATTTCAAGAAGCCATTGTAAAAAATCTTTTAAAAGATAATCAATCCAAATCTAAAGAAATAATTGAATCTACAGAATATGAAGATTTAAAAAAGAAAGATATGCTTGAAACATTAGCTGAAAACTTTAATATAGAAATGAGAAAAATTCTTTCTAAAGATCAATCAGCTAAATATGAAAAATTGATTTCTAAGAAGAAAAAATAATAGTCAATAAATGACATTTGTCATATCATTAATGGTTTTAAGTAGCTAACTTTGAGTGTAGAAATTTTAAAACCAGCAGTTATGATAACGAAACATCCTATTTACCATGATTTCCCTGAGTTCGCAGACAAGATTAAAGACTTGTATCATCATAATGATGAATTTCAAGTATTAGTGCACTCTTACACAGAATTAGACGAAAAAATCTATAAAATTGAAACCGATGAAGAATTAGCTATGGATGATGAATTATCACAGCTTAGAAAAGACCGTGTGTTTCTTAAAGATGAAATTTATAATTTCTTAAAAAATAATTAGATTGATTTGGTCAGAAAAAGAGGCTGTATTCTTAGTGAAACAGCCTCTTTTTTTTACAATAAAGTCTTCGGACAAACATATTCTGTTTTAGGTAATGAAGATGTTTTTGCAATTTCATTAAATCCTCCTGTAACATCTACAAAATTATCATATCCTCTTTGTTTTAAAATAGAAGCTGCAATCATACTGCGATAACCACCAGCGCAGTAAATCACAAAGGATTTATCTTTAGGAAAACTATCTAACTTAGCATTCAATTGATTCAATGGAATATTGACGGAATGTAACAGGTGTTCCGAATCAAATTCACTTTTCTTACGAACATCAAAAAGTAGAACCTGCTCTTTTTTGAACCACTCTTCCAACTCTTTACCTGAAATTCTTTTTAAAGTATCAATTTCTTTAGCTGATTGTTTCCAAGATGAAAATCCACCTTCTAAATACCCTATAGTATTATCATATCCTACTCTTGATAATCGAATCATACATTCTTCTTCCCTACCAGGTTCTGTAACTAAAAGTATAGCTTGATTAATATCGGAAATCATTTCACCAACCCACATAGCAAAACTACCATCGATTCCAATATTAATGCTTTTTGGAATAAAGCCTTTTGCAAAATCATTGGCATTTCTGGTATCTAAAATTAAAGCACCAGACACATTCGCTAAAGCTTCAAATTCATTTGGATGTAGAGGTTTCTTTGCTTTTTCAATTACTTTATCCAAGGATTCATATCCTTTTAAATTTAGCAATACATTTTTTGGAAAATAACCTGGCGGCGTTGTCAATCCCGTAAGTAATTCATTTACAAACTCGTCTTCTGTCATATCTGGTCGAAGCGCATAATTGGTTCGCTTTTGATTGCCTAAAGTATCTGTAGTTTCCTTACTCATGTTTTTTCCACAAGCACTACCCGCACCATGATTGGGATACACAATTAAATCATCTGAAAGCGGCAAGATTTTTTCACGGAGTGAACGATACAATAAGCGAGCTAATTTATCCTGAGTTAAATCGGCAACTACGTGTTGGGCCAAATCAGGGCGACCAACATCACCAATAAACAAGGTATCACCTGATATGATTCCGTGTTCCTTATCGTTTTCATCAATCAACAAGTACGTTGTACTTTCCATGGTATGACCAGGTGTATGAATGGCTTTTATTTTATAATTTCCAATGGTAAAAATTTGACCATCAGCAGCAATTAAAGCTTCATAATTAGGCTTTGCAGTTGGTCCAAATACAATTTGAGCTCCCGTTTTGGCTTTTAAATCCAAATGACCGCTCACAAAATCGGCATGAAAATGGGTTTCAAAAACATATTTGATTTTGGCATTATCTTTTTTGGCACGATCGATATAAGGTTGGACTTCACGTAATGGATCAAAAATAGCAGCTTCACCATTATTTTCTATGTAATAAGCAGCATGCGCAATACAACCTGTATAGATTTGTTCTACTTTCATAACGTAACTTTTAGAGGTTACGAATTTACAGGCTAACAGTTAGAAGTAAAATGATAAATATCATGTAGAAAACCATCGATTAGTTTTCCAAAACACGATTAATTTGAATGAAACGTCTTTTATAATAAGGTTCTTCCGTAGATGAAATTACAACTCCCGCTTGAACCGAAGAATGAATAAATTTAATTTCATCTCCATTAATCTCAGTAATCATTCCTACATGATTGATACTTCCTCTTCCGTTTGTAGTAAAAAAGATTAAATCGCCTTTTCTAGCCTGACTCCTATCGATTTTATACCCAGCACCAACAGCCATTGAACTAGAAGAACGTGGCAGCGTCATATCGATGTGCTTAAAAGTGGTAAACATCAAACCCGAGCAATCAAACCCAGCGCTTGAAGTTCCACCTCCGCTATAGCGCGTACCCAAATGTTGACAGGCCTTAGCAATTAAGAAATCAATTTTTTACATATGTTCAAGAGAGATTTCTTCTGCAAATTTTGGCGCTTTTGCAGCTTCATTTTGGTGATTTACTACTTCTAAATTTCCTTTTTTAACGATAACTTCATAACCAATAGGTAAATTAGCTATTATTTCAGGATTCATTTCTTCCAAATCCCTAACACTAACTTTATATTTTCTAGATAGTTTATATAAGGTTTCACCTTTACTAACAGTATGTACGTGATTACCTATTTCATCTATACACAAATTAGCATCTATGTTGATTAGTGGTGACGTTTCAACAGTTTCTTGTTTTACCACCAATTTTTGGTCTTCCTTTTTCTTTTCTTTTTGTTCTTCTTTAAGTGCTACCTTTTGCTCTGATTGAGCAGGTTCTTGTAATTGTTCTGATGTTTTTACTTTAGGTTTAACAGATTCTTTTTTGGCAGAAATTACAATTTTATCACCTATTTGCATAGTTTCAGCCTTAACATCAGGATTCAATTCTTTTAACTTTTCCAAGCTGATATCATACATTTTGGCAATCTTATATAAGGACTCACCTGAAGCAACGATATGAGTCTCTGGATTTGCATTTTTTGTACCCCCTTTTTCCTTTGAAGTCTTAGAATTTGATTTCTTATTTGGAATCAACAAAACCGTTTTCAATTGAAGTAAAGCACCTTTAGCTTTTGGATTTAATTCATAAATGTCGGATTCACTAACATCATACTTTTTAGCAATGGAATAAATAGATTCACCCGAAACCACGGTATGTTTAATGGTTTTTTGAGCAAATAAAGAACAACTAAAAAAAATAAAAAGTAATATGTAAGTAAACCTCATTGGAACTATTTTATATGGATTGCAGATAAGAGTTTGCAAGATAAAAAAAACTCCCTTTAAAAAGGGAGTTTTAACAATATTTTAAATTCGAAATTTAACTATGCTTTTTCAGCCGCAATTAAATTTAAAGCCGAGCCCGCCACAAACCAAGCGATTTGGCTATCGTTATAAGAGTGATTCGCTAAAATTGTATCTTTAGAACCATCAGCATGAACAAATTCTAATGTCAGCGGTTTTCCTGGAGCAAATTCTGTTAAATCTAAGAAATTGATGGTATCATCTTCTTGAATTTTATCATAATCCGATTCGTTGGCAAAAGTTAAAGCTAACATTCCTTGTTTTTTCAAATTCGTTTCATGAATACGCGCGAATGATTTTACTAAAACTGCTTTAACACCTAAGAAACGAGGTTCCATAGCCGCATGCTCACGAGATGAACCTTCTCCATAATTATGGTCACCAACAACAATGGAAGGAATTCCGGCTGCTTTGTAAGCTCTTTGTACTTTTGGTACTTCATCATAAACTCCTGTCAATTGATTTTTAACTGAATTTGCTTTTCCATTGAATGCATTTTCTGCACCAATTAACATGTTATTCGAAATATTATCCAAATGTCCTCGGAAACGCAACCATGGACCAGCCATCGAAATATGATCTGTCGTACATTTCCCGAACGCTTTGATTAACAATTTGGCACCTGTAATATTTTTACCATCCCAAGCATCAAAAGGCGCTAACAATTGTAATCGGTCTGAAGTTGGAGAAACCACAACTTCTACATTAGAACCATCCGCTGCTGGTGCTTGAAATCCAGGATCTTTTACATCAAAACCTTTAGTTGGTAATTCATCTCCAAAAGGGGGATTCAATTTTACAGCTTCTCCTTTATCATTTATCAAAGTATCTGTAATGGGATTAAAATCCAAACGGCCTGAAATCGCTAAAGCTGCTACCATTTCTGGTGAAGTCACAAAAGCATGCGTATTTGGATTTCCATCGGCTCTTTTTGAAAAGTTACGGTTGAACGAATGTACAATGGTATTTTTTTCTTGTTTGTCCGCTCCTTCTCTATCCCATTGTCCAATACAAGGTCCGCAAGCATTCGTAAATACTTTGGTTCCCATCTTTTCGAAATCAGCAATGATTCCATCTCGTTCAATGGTGTATCGAATTTGTTCCGAACCTGGATTGATTCCGAATTCTGCTTTAGGCGTAATTCCGTGAGCCACCGCTTGTCTTACAATGGAAGCAGCACGTGACATATCTTCGTATGAGGAATTGGTACAAGAACCGATTAATCCCCACTCTACTTTTATTGGCCAACCGTTTGCTTCGGCTTCGGCTTTCATTTTCGAAACTGGTGTTCCTCTATCAGGAGTGAAAGGCCCGTTGATATGCGGTTCTAATTCTGAAAGGTTGATTTCTATTAATTGATCGAAATAGTTTTCTGGATTCGCATAAACTTCGGCATCAGCTGTCAAATATGAAGCTACTTTATCCGCTGCATTCACAACATCTTGACGACCTGTTGCTGCTAAATATCTTCTCATTGAATCATCGTATCCAAAAGTGGAAGTAGTAGCTCCAATTTCAGCTCCCATATTACAAATAGTTCCTTTTCCGGTACATGACATCGATTCGGCACCTTCTCCGAAATATTCTACAATAGCACCGGTTCCGCCTTTTACGGTCAAAATATCAGCTACTTTTAAAATAACGTCTTTTGGTGCGGTCCAACCGCTCAATTTACCCGTTAATTTTACTCCGATTAACTTTGGAAATTTTAATTCCCAAGACATACCCGACATAACATCAACCGCATCGGCACCACCAACTCCAATAGCCAACATTCCTAAACCACCAGCATTTACAGTATGAGAATCAGTTCCAATCATTAAACCTCCAGGAAAAGCATAATTCTCTAATACGATTTGGTGAATAATTCCCGAACCCGGTTTCCAAAATCCAATTCCGTATTTATTAGATACTGAGGACAAGAAATCAAAAACCTCTTTAGATTGTTTATTCGCGAAAGCTAAATCAGCTTCTGCACCCGATTTTGCTTGAATTAAATGATCACAGTGAACCGTTGTAGGAACCGCTACTTTACTCTTTCCTGCATGCATGAATTGCAATAATGCCATTTGTGCTGTTGCATCTTGACAAGCCACTCTATCGGGAGCAAAATCAACATAATCTTTACCTCTTGCGAAAGCTTGCGTTGGCATTCCTTCCCAAAGATGCGAATACAAAATTTTCTCAGACAAAGTCAATGGACGCCCAACTATATCACGAGCTTTATCTACTCGTTCTGCCATGGTGGCGTAAACTTTTTCAATCATTTCAATATCAAATGCCATAGTAATTTATTTTGTTTGTTATTTAATCCCACTAATTTACAAAAAATTGAACAGATAAAAACAAAAAAGCCCAAGTAAAAAAACTTGAGCTTTTCATTTTGATATTTAGATTTAATTATCCTACTAACAATTTGTGAGATGGAGCAAACTTAGTTAAGTTGATTCCATCCACCGCTTTTTTGTATTCTTCAATTGAAGGTGTTCTTCCTAAAATTGTTGACAATACTACAACTGGAGTAGATGATAATAAAGATTCTCCTTTTTTCTCTGCAGAGTCTTCTACTACACGACCTTGGAATAAACGTGTTGACGTTGCCATAACCGTATCTCCTTTAGACGCTTTTTCTTGGTTACCCATACAAAGATTACAACCTGGACGCTCTAAATACAACATGTTTTCGTATTCGGTACGTGCAACTGCTTTTGGAGCATTATCATCAAATTCAAATCCTGAATATTTTTGTAATACTTCCCAATCACCTTCTGCTTTTAATTCGTCAACGATGTTGTATGTTGGAGGAGCAACTACTAAAGGCGCTTTGAATTCCACTTTACCTTGTTGCTTCTCAATATTTTTCAACATTTGAGCTAAGATTTTCATATCTCCTTTGTGAACCATACAAGAACCAATGAATCCTAAATCTACTTTTTTGTCTCCTCCGTAGAAAGAAAGCGGACGAATTGTGTCGTGAGTATAACGTTTTGAAACGTCTTTATTATTTACATCTGGGTCGGCAATCATAGGCTCAGCAATTTGATCTAAATCAACCACTACTTCTGCATAATATTTTGCATTAGCATCTGGACGTAACGCTGGTTTTTCACCTGAACGGATCTCTGCAATACGTTTGTTAGCTTTATCGATTAATCCTTGAAGAACACGGTTTTTGTTATCCATACCTTTGTCAATCATGATTTGGATTCTTCCTTTTGCAATTTCTAAAGACTCGATTAACGTTTCATCTTCTGAAATACAAATAGACGCTTTTGCTTTCATTTCAGCAGTCCAATCGGTGAATGTAAACGCTTGGTCAGCAGTTAAAGTTCCAATATGAACTTCAATAATTCTTCCTTGGAACACATTTTCACCTCCAAATTGATGTAACATTTGCGCTTGAGTAGCGTGAACTACATCACGGAAATCCATATAATCTGGCATACTTCCTTTGAAAGTCACTTTTACCGATTGTGGAATTGGCATTGAAGCTTCACCGGTTGCCAAAGCAAGAGCTACAGTTCCTGAATCTGCACCAAAAGCTACTCCTTTTGACATTCTAGTGTGAGAGTCACCACCAATAATAATAGCCCATTCATCAACTGTAATATCATTTAATACTTTATGAATTACGTCAGTCATTGGATGATAAACACCTTTTGGATCACGAGCTGTAATTAATCCGAAATCATTCATGAACTGCATTAATTTAGGAATATTAGCTTGTGCTTTTTTGTCCCAAACCGAAGCTGTGTGACAACCTGATTGATAAGCTGCATCAACAATTGGAGAAATCACAGTAGCTGCCATTGATTCTAATTCTTGAGCCGTCATCAAACCTGTTGTATCTTGCGAACCAACAATATTTACCGTAACACGAACATCAGAACCAGCATGCAACACTTGTTTTGAAATGGTTCCAACTGCATTTTTGTTGAAGATTTTCTCAACCGCAGTTAATCCTTGACCTTCATTGTGAATCTCTTTTGACGGAGCATATACAAGTGGCGCATCAATTCCTAAAGTTTTAGCAGCAAAAGTTTGTAGTTTTTTACCAAAAACAATAGCGTAAGAACCACCTGCTTTGATAAATTCCATTTTTTGTGGTGTGAATGATCTTGAAATATCAATCAATTCTTTATCACCATTGTATAATTTTTTAGTTTTTGTATTGATAGTTAAAACTGTTCCAGTTGCAACTGAATATACTTGCTCTAAAATTGGTTCCCCATTTTCATCGCGAACTAATTCTCCGTTTGCATCTGTCTTTTTAACCCAGTTTTTTAAATCGATTCCGATACCACCAGTTACGTCAACTGTAGTAAGGAAAATTGGAGAAATTCCATTAGTTCCACCTACGATTGGAGCGAAATTCACGAATGGTACATAAGGACTTGCTTGTTTTCCTGTCCAAAGCGCTACGTTATTTACACCTGACATACGAGAAGAACCTACACCCATCGTGCCTTTTTCAGCAATTAACATTACCGATTTATCTGGATGTTGCGCTTGTAAGGCTTTGATTTCTTCTTGCGCTTGAGGTGTAATCATACATTTTCCGTGTAATTCACGGTCAGAACGCGAGTGCGCTTGATTCCCTGGAGATAATAAGTCGGTTGAAATATCACCTTCTCCAGCGATGAAAGTTACTACTTTAATTTCTTCAGCAACTTCTGGAAGTTTTGTAAAGAATTCCGCTTTTGCATAGCTTTCTAAAATGTCTTTTGCTACTGCATTTCCATTTTCATATGCTACTTTTAAACGATCCATATCGGCATCGTATAAGTAAACCTGTGTTTTTAAAACTTCAGCCGCTTGTTTCGCAATTGCCTCATCGTTTCCTAAAGCTAAATCCAACAATACTACAATTGATGGACCACCTTTCATGTGCGATAACAATTCAAAAGCGAAAGTTGGAGTGATTTCAGCTACTGCTTCTTGACCTAAAATTATTTCTTTTAAAAATTTTGCTTTTGCACCAGCCGCAGGAGTTGTTCCTGGTAAAGTATTATAGATAAAAAACTTCAAACAATCTTCTCTATTTGCATTGTTTGTATCTTTGATTTGAGCAATGATTTCGTTTAATAAATCAGCACTATCAATTGGTTTTGGATGTAATCCTTGACCTTTTCTTTCTTCGATTTCTTTAATGTACTCGTTATAAAGATTCATTTCAGTAGCTAATGCCATACTATAAAATAAGTTAATTAGTGTTTGTTGTATTTTTTGGTGGTACAAATTTAATAAATCTCAATCAGATTTAAAAATTTTTAATAAAAAGCCTAAATAGAAGAATTATTATTTACAAAGATTTTATTTTAGTATTTATTTTTCAATAAAATTCGATAAAACGAAAATATTTTGAATAATTCGTAATTTAAAATCAAAGTTTTATTAAATCAGCAAAAAACAATACTTGTTTTTAAAAGAGTAACAAAACAAAGGTGCATTTCCACAATCGGAAGTCCACAAAATGCTATGCTTAAAAGAAATTAGAACAACTTCTTAATGATTTGTTCTTCAGTTATACCCTCTGCATCCGCTTTATAATTTTTTACTATTCGGTGACGTAAAATACCTATAGCTACCGATTTTACATCTTCGATATCAGGAGAAAATTTACCATTAAATGCCGCATTGGTTTTAGCTGCTAAAATTAAATTCTGAGAAGCTCTTGGTCCTGCCCCCCAATCAATATAGGTTTTCACAAACTCATTAGACAAAGGATTATCGGGACGTGTTTTGCTGACCAAAGTAACGGCATATTCAATCACATTATCCGCCACAGGCATTTTTCGGATTACATTTTGAAAATCGATAATTTCTTGGGCTGTAAATAATGGTTTTACTTTAGGCTTTAAATCAGAAGTAGTAGATTTTACCACATTTACTTCTTCTTCAAAAGTAGGATAATCTAACTTAATCG
>VFQM010003105.1_pt1 | contig 11158 bp, 14 predicted proteins | sample 3512391 | NCBI WGS metagenome assembly VFQM01 (sample SAMN10412369, study PRJNA504923) | tailings metagenome | isolation source: Replicate 1 from Balatoc abandoned mine | place: Philippines
ACCTGGCCTATCATGCCGAAAAGGCGGCGCGCGCTGACGAGCTGATCGACATCTGGGGCGCCGACCATGCCGGGACGGTGAAGCGCATCACCGCCGCCGTTGCCGCGCTCACCGGCGGCAAAACGCGCTTCGACGTCAAGCTGGTGCAGATGGTGCGGCTGCTGAAGGACGGCGAGCCCTTCAAAATGTCGAAGCGCGCGGGCAATTTTGTCACGCTCGCCGACGTGGTCGATATGGTCGGCAAGGACGTCGTGCGCTTCACTATGCTGACGCGCAAGGCCGACGCGCAAATGGATTTCGACTTTGCCAAAGTGGTTGAGGCGTCGAAGGATAATCCGGTTTTTTATGTGCAATATGCGCATGCCCGCATCGCCTCGCTTGGGCGGAAAGTGGCCGAAGCGCGGATGGTGCTGCCTGCACCCGACACCGGCTTGCTAGATGAGGCCGAACTGGCGCTGGTCAAATTGCTGGCCCAATTCCCGCGCACGGTGGAAGCAGCGGCGGCAAGCCGCGAACCGCACCGCATTGCCTTTTACCTCGGCGAGGTGGCAGCGGCATTTCACAGCTGGTGGAATGCCGGCAACGACCGGCCCGAGGCGCGGGTTATCCAGACCGAAAATCCGGCGCTGACCGCAACGCGGCTTTATCTGGCACAGGGAATCGGGCAAGTCATCCGCAACGGGCTGGCGCTGATGGGGGTGACAGCGGTCGAGGAACTGGCATGATGGCAGTAAGCGAACAGGCAGGCGGGCTGAACCTCGACAATGAGGAACGCTTGCCCTGGCTGGAGCCGGCAGGCGATTTTGCTGACGATGAGCCGGTTTCGCCCGTGCGATTGCTGCTGCTGGTACTCAGCGGGTTGGTGCTGATTGCGGCGGCGCTCGCCACATTATGGTGGTGGCAGGGCGGCCGCGACCGCGGGCAGGGTGAACTCATTACCGCCGAAGTCGGGCCCTATAAGTCGCCACCAGCGAGTGACGGCGCAAAGCAGTTTGAAGGCGAAGGCGATGCCAGCTTTGCCGCGAGCGAGGGGCTGGAGCCCGCCGGTCGCGTCGATCCGGCGCGCATTCCCGAGGAACCGGCGGTGACCGAAGTACCCAAAGCCGCCGCTCCTGCGCCCAAAGCGCTTGCCGAGGTCACGCCAAAGGGCCCAGCCCCGGCGGCCAAGGCCCCGATTGTGGTCAGCAAAGCCCCGCCGCCCAAGGCTGCGACGGCGGAGGCCAAACCCGACGCTGGCACGCCAGCGCCGGGCACCGCCATCCAGCTGGGCGCGTTCAGCAGCGAGGGAAGCGCCAATCGCGCTTGGACGTCACTCACCAAACGTTTCCATTATCTGGACGGGCTCGGCCAATCGGTGGTGCCGGCAACGGTCGGCGGCAAAACCGTCTATCGCCTGCGCGCCGGGGCGGGCTCCACTGCGGCGGCGAGCGAAATTTGCGGCAAGCTGCGCGTGGCGGGCGAAAGCTGCGCCGTGGTGCGTTGAAACTGGTGGCCGGGCATGTCATTCTGACCGTCTTGGGGGAAGCGGGGTGCGCGGTGTGCGCACCCAGGCAGGGATGACGGCGATGCTACCGGCGATTTTCGGTCTGTCGGGACCGCAACTGACGAACGACGAGCGTGCTTTTTTTCGCGACAGCAATCCTGCGGGCTATATTTTGTTCGGCCGCAACATCGTTGACCACGACCAGCTCCGGGCTTTGACCGACAGTTTGCGCGCGCTTTCAGGGCGCGAAGACGTGCCCATCCTGATCGACCAGGAGGGCGGGCGCGTGGCGCGGATGCGCGCGCCGAACTGGCCCGAGTTTCCGGCCGGCGCCGCCTTTGACGCCCTGTACGAGCGGGCACCGGCGACCGCGATTGAGGCGGCGCGGGTCAATGCGCGCGCGCTGGCGCTGATGCTGGCGGCGAGCGGCATCAATGTCGATTGCCTGCCGCTGCTCGACGTGCGCCAGCCGGGCGCGAGCGACGTCATTGGCGACCGGGCGCTCGGCAGCGAGCCCATGCGCGTCGCCGCGCTGGGGCGGGCCATCCTGTCTGGCCTGCAGGCTGGCGGCGTCGTCGGCGTAGTGAAACATATGCCGGGGCATGGCCGCGCGCTGCTAGACACACACAAGGCGTTGCCGGTGGTGGATGCCAGCGATACGGACTTGGCTACCGACCTCGCCCCCTTTGCCGCGCTGCGCGACGCGCCGATGGGCATGACCTGTCATGTGGTTTTCAGCGCTTGGGACCCCGAGCAGCCCGCCACGCTTTCGCCGACGGTGATCCAGTCGATCATCCGCGAACGCATCGGCTTCAATGGCCTGCTGATGACCGACGATCTGGATATGGATGCGTTGGCCGGCGATGTGCCCTCGCGCGCGGCCCGCGCGATTGCGGCGGGGTGCGATATTGCGCTGAATTGCTGGGCGAAAATGGACGATATGGTGGGGATTGCGAAGGCTTTGCCGGCCATGTCGGTGGAGGCGCGCGCGCGGCTGGACGGTGCGATGGAGCGCGTGCGCGATGTCAGGAACGGCACGGATTTCGCCGCCCTCATCGAACGGCGCGACGCGTTGATGGCGGCGGCGTGATGGCGGGCGCGGCACTGTTCGATTTTGCTGACGAAGCCATCGCGCGCTCGCCAGAGGGCGATGCCTTGCGGTTGTCCTTTGATGTGTGGGAAGGCCCGCTTGACCTCTTGCTGACGCTTGCACGCGGCCAAAAGGTTGATCTGCGGCAAATTTCGATCTTGGCGTTGGTCGAGCAGTATCTGGCCTATATTGACAGCGCCCGTGCGCTAAAGCTGGAGGTGGCAGCCGATTATCTGGTGATGGCGGCGTGGCTTGCCTACCTTAAATCGGCGTTGCTGCTGCCCAAGGATCCGCTTGAGGAGCCTTCGCCCGATGAGCTGGCGCTGCGGTTGCAGCTGCGCTTGCAGCGGCTGGCGGCGATGCGCGAGGCGGCGGCGCGGTTGATGGCGCGTGACCGGCTGGGGCGCGATGTGTTTGTGCGCGGCGCGCCAGAGGGACTGCGCGAGATCCGGCTGCGCCAATGGGATGCGAGCCTTTATGATCTGCTCGCCGCCTATGGTCAGGTGAAGGCACGCGCCGCACCGGTGGTGCACATGATCGCGCGCCGACCCGTCGTGACACTGGATGCGGCGCTGGCGCATCTGGAGCGGCTGCTGGGCGTGCGGCTCGACTGGACCGAGCTGGCGGCGTTTCTGCCGGGCGACTATGACGGGCCGCTACGCCGCTCGGCGGTGGCGTCAAGTTTTGTCGCTGCGCTCGAACTGGCGCGGCAGGGGAAATTGGAATTGCGGCAGGAAGAGACATTCGGGCCCCTTTATCTGCGCGGGGTAGCGGCATGATTGAGGCCAGCGAACGCGCGGTCGAGGCGATGCTGTTTGCAGCGGACGCGCCGGTCGATGCGCGCGAACTGGCCGAACGCGTCGGCGTGACGGCATCGCATGTGCGCGATATCTTGGCCGCCGTTGCCGAACGCCACGCCGGGACGGGCATCGAACTGGTCGAACGCGGCGGACATTGGCATTTCCAGACGCCTGCCGACCTTGCCCATCTGTTGCGCCGCGAGCGCGACGAGGTGCGCAAATTGTCGCGCGCGGCAACCGAGGTGCTGGCGATCATTGCCTATCACGAGCCCGTCAGCCGCGCTGAGATTGAGGCCATTCGCGGCGTGCAGACTGCCAAGGGCACGCTGGATGTGCTGATGGAGGCACGCTGGATTGCCCCTGCCGGCCGGCGCGAAGTGCCGGGGCGACCGTTAACTTACAAGACGACGCAGGAATTTCTTACCCATTTCGGGCTAAGCAGCCGCAGGGATTTGCCTGGCGTCGATGATTTGCGCGCCGCCGGGCTACTCGACCCGGTCGATTTGGCTTATGAAGCAGCACTTGAAGCTTCGATAGACAATAGCGATCTGGTAAAGGATGGCGAAGACGCCTAATCGGGCGGGCTAGGAGATTTTGACATGGGTGGTTTTAGCATCTGGCACTGGCTCGTCCTGGGCGTGATCGTGCTGTTATTGTTCGGCAAGGGCCGGTTTTCGGACATGATGGGCGACGTTGCCAAGGGCATCAAAAGCTTCAAGAAGGGCATGGCCGAAGATGAAACCGCCGCCGCGCCGAAGCAAATCGATGGCCAGCGTGCGCCCGATCCGGCCCCCAGTTCGACGGTGACCAACGACCGCGATCCTGCCTGATCTGCCGCAGGGGCGGCGCTGATCCATGTTTGATATCGCTCCGACCGAATTGCTGTTGGTTGCCCTGATCGCGCTGGTCGTGATCGGCCCCAAAGACTTGCCGCGCGCCATGCGCTTTGTTGGCAAATGGATCGGGAAAGCGCGCGGTATGGCGCGGCATTTTCGCTCGGGCCTCGACACGATGATGCGTGAGGCCGAACTGGAAGAGCTGGAAAAACAGTGGCGCCAGCAAAATGAGGAAATCATGCGCCAATATCCGCGCGTCGATGAACCCGCGCCGCTGCCCGATCTAAGCGGCGGCGACGACGGCCTGCGGCCCACCGCTGCCACCCCCGATGCCCCTGCGGCGCCGCCAAAGGGCGAAGCGCTGCCATGACTGCCGAAACGCCCGTGACCGGTGGCGAAGAGATTGATGCGAGCAAAATGCCGCTGCTCGATCATCTGATCGAGCTCAGGTCGCGGCTGCTCAAATCGGTGCTGGCGCTGTTCGTCGCCTTTGGCGTGTGCTTTTACTTCGTAAAGCCCATCTATACATTTCTGGTCGCGCCGCTGGTCGCGGCGGGGCAATCGAAGCTGATTTATACCCAACTGTTCGAGGCCTTTTTTGTCGAGATAAAGGTGGCGTTGTTCGCGGCGGTCATGCTCGCCTTTCCCGTGATCGCCAACCAGCTGTGGAAATTTGTGGCGCCGGGGCTCTATGCCAAGGAAAAGCGGGCGTTGCTGCCCTTTCTGCTGGCGACACCGCTGCTGTTCACATTGGGCGCAGCGGCGGCCTATTATGGTGCCGTTCCTGTGGCCCTTACTTTTCTGCTCAGCTTCCAAGGGGACTTGGGCGGGGTGTCGCAAGAGGCGCTGCCTTCGGCGGGCAGCTACCTCTCTTTCATCATGCATTTCATGATGGCGTTCGGTATCTGCTTTTTGCTACCGATCCTGCTGATGCTGCTCGAACGCTCGGGGATCGTGACCCGCGATCAACTGGTTGGAGCGCGGCGCTATATGATCGTTGCGGCCTTCGCGATTGCAGCAGTGGCCACGCCGCCGGACGTGCTGAGCCAGTTCCTGCTCGCCGTCCCGATGATCCTGCTTTATGAAATTTCGCTGGTGGCGATCTGGTTTACCCAGCGCCGCCGCGACAAGGCCAAGGCCGAAGACGCAGTTTAGGTTGCTGCGTCTTCCACCGTTTCACCCACGGACTCTACGTCGCGGCCAATGCCGGCGATGGTGTTGCACGCCGCAAGCGTCGCGGCGCCGGCAATGGTCAGGATGATTTTGGTGATGCGGGACATGGCGCCCTCCTTCTCAAATTTGGACCAGAAATAGGCCCGGCGCGCATCGAGGGGGGGGGGGAGGGTGATGCGGCGCCGGGCCCATGGTGCTGGATGACGCGGGTTGGGGGGCTATACGCCATCCACTAAGCATAACGCAGCATCGCCGCATTTGGTTTCACGCGATGCAAAAAAATTTTGAATCGTCGGCAATCAGACAGAAACAAGGCCGCTCGCGACCGCCAGACCAAGGAAGGCCAGAAAGCCCATGCTGTCGGTGATCATCGTGACGAAAATCGAGCTGGCGACGGCAGGATCCTGATCGAACCGGTCAAACAGCAGCGGGATGGCGACCCCGGCGATGCCCGCAACCAAGATATTGACGATCATGGCGCAGGCGATGACCGCGCCCAGCTGCGGGCTGGCGAACCACAGCGCCGTGGCGGTTCCGGCAATCAGCGCAATGGTGCCGCCGTTCATCATCGCAATGCGCAGCTCGCGCCAAATGGCGCGGCCGCTGTTTGATGCTGTGACTTGATTGGTGGCAAGGGCGCGCACCGTCACGGCCAGCGTTTGCGTCCCGGCATTGCCGCCAACGCCCGCGACAATCGGCATGAGTGCCGCCAGCGCCACCATCTGTTCGATGGCGGCCCCGAAGAGGCCGATGATCGACGTCGCGATCAGCGCAGTACCCAGATTGGCGATCAGCCAGCGCACCCGCACTTTATAGGTTTCGACGACGGGTTCGTTAATGTCGCCATCGCCCGCACCCGACAGACGCAGCACATCCTCGCCCGCTTCTTCCTGGATGATGTGGACGACGTCGTCGACCGTGATCATGCCGACCAGCCGCCCGCCGCTGTCGACCACAGCGGCCGAGATGAGCGCATATTTCTGGAACATCAGTGCGACTTCTTCCTGATCCATATCGGCGGGGATCAGGCGCTGTTCACGCTTCATCACGTCGGTGATGGCAATGTCGCGCGGGGTCCGCAGGATCCAGCTCAACTGGCAGGTGCCGACGGGCTTATGATGCGGGTCGACGACAAAAATTTCCCAAAAATCGGTGGTAAAGTCGCCCCCTTCGCGTAGCTGGTCAATCACATCGCCGACGGTGACATGCTCGGGCACCGCGACCAGATCGCGCTGCATCAGGCGCCCGGCCGATTCCTCGGGGTAGGAAAGCGCGTCCTCGATCGCGGCGCGATCTTCGGGCTCCATCGCCTCGAGCACCGCTTGTTGTTCGTCGGTATCGAGTTCGGCAATGATCGCCACCGCGTCGTCGGTGTCGAGTTCGGAGGCGAGTTCGGCGAGCTGTTCGGGCGCGAGCAGTTCGACCAGATCGTCGCGCACATAATCATTCATTTCCGCGAGCACGTCGGCGGACACCAGCTCGCCAAGTGTCGCGGCGAGCAGTGCGCGGCCATCCGACGGCGCGAGTTCGAACAGGTCGGCGATGTCGGCAGGGTGCAGGCGGCCAACGCGGTCGCGTGCGCCCTCAACGTCGCCCGCTTCGGCAAGGTCGAGCACTTCGCGCACAAATTGCGGGCGCAGGCGATTTTCGTCGTCGAAGTCGGCGCGCGCGGAGGGAACGGGTTCGGCGGCGTGCTGCGGTATGTCGGTCATCGCGCGCCTCCCTGCACCCGGACAATGGCTCGTCCCTAGTCCGCGCCCCCATGAATGGCAACGCGCGGGCGCATTTTTCGGCTGGCATGCCGCGCCCGCCCCGCTATGGCGTGCGACAACTTATTTGCAGGAGAATTGCCATGACCGACCAGACGCTGACGCTGACGCTTTCCACCGGCGAGGTGGTGATCCGCCTGCGCCCCGATCTGGCTCCAAAGCACGTCGAGCAGATCACCCAGCTGGCGAGCGTCGGTTTTTACAACGGCGTCATCTTTCACCGCGTGATCGACGGCTTCATGGCCCAGGGCGGCGACCCGACCGGCACCGGTATGGGCGGGTCGCAGCTGCCCGACATTCCGGCCGAATTTTCGGCAGAGCCGCATGTGCGTGGCACATGCTCCATGGCGCGTTCGCAGAACCCCAACAGCGCCAACAGCCAGTTCTTCATTTGCTTTGAAGACGCGCGCTTTCTCGACCGCCAATATACGGTGTGGGGCGAGGTGATTTCGGGGATGGAAGCGGTCGACGCGCTGCCGAAGGGCGAGCCGCCGCGCGAGCCGGGCAAGATTTTGACCGCGCGGGTGGGGTGAAGCAGCGCGTCATTGCGAGCGCAGCGAAGCAATCCAGAGCGGTTTAGGCTACCCTGGATTGCTTCGTCGCTTCGCTCCTCGCAATGACAATTGCTATTCCCCCAAAAACCCGTTCAGCCGCTCGCAGGCGGCAATCCAGTCGGCCTTGAATTCCTGCACCACCTGACCGGCGGACATGGCTTCGTTCATCAGGCCGACGCCCTGACCAACCCAATAGGTCGCCAGCGCCCGCGCGCCTGCGTGGCCACCTTCTGCCAGCTTGTCGACCTTGCGTAGCGCTGGCTCGCTGACCAGCGATTGCAGCGGCATCGGCAGTGGTTTGGGGGCGGCATCGCTTTCCCACGCGTCGGTCCAAACCGAGCGCAGCTGGCGCGAAGGTTTGCCGGTGCGGCTTTTCGACCGGATTGTGTCGCGCGACGAGGCGGCGAGCATTTTTTCTTTCACCACCGGGTTGGTTTCGGCCTCCGCTGTGGTGAGCCAGACCGAGCCGGTCCAGGCCCCGTGCGCGCCCATCGCCATGGCGGCGGCCATTTGCCGCCCGGTGACGATGCCGCCCGCCGCCAAGATCGGCGTGTTGGCCCCGACCGCTTCGACCGCTGCAGCCACTTCGGGGACCAGCACCATGGTGGCGACTTCGCCGCAATGGCCGCCCGCTTCGCCGCCCGCGACGACCAATATGTCCACGCCTGCACGCACCTGCGCCAGGGCATGATCGCGCGTGCCGACCAGCGCGGCCACGGGGACATTATGACGTTTACCGAGCTCCAGCATCAGCGGCGGGGGTACGCCCAGCGCATTAGCGATCAGGCCGATTGGATGGCGGAAAGCGACCTCGAGCAACGCGGCCGCGCCGCTGTCGGTCATATTGGTGCCCAGCCCGCCAGCACTTTCCTTTGGCAAAGTCAGGTCAGACGCCTCGACCCCATGCTGGCCGAGCAACCCGGCAACAAATTCGCGGTGCTCGGCGGGAATGGCCGGGGCGGCGCGCGGGCCGTCCTCACCTTTGCCAGCAAAGCTATTGGGAACGATCAGGTCGACGCCATAAGGCCGCCCGCCGATATGCGCGTCGATCCAGGCAAGTTCCTCCTCCAGCCGGTGCGGCGGCAGCGATGCCGCGCCGAACACGCCCATGCCGCCCGCTTTGGACACCGCGACCACAACATCGCGGCAGTGCGAAAAGGCGAGCAGCGGGAATTCGATGCCGAGCATGGTGCAGATAGGGGATTGCATGGTATTTCTCTCCTCTTTGCGCCAACACACTCCCGCTTTACGTAAACGTCAAGTTGATTTGCGCCCATACCGCTTTATCGCCGCTCCATGACCTCGTTCCAGCTCCCCGGCTTTGATCTAGACGCCTTTGTTCGCAGCACCCTGGCGGAGGATTTGGGGGTGGCGGGCGACATTACCTCGCAGGCGACTATTCCCGCCGACGCGCGTTTCGCCGGGTTGATGGATAGCCGCGATGCGATTGTGGTGGCGGGGCTGCCGATTGCTGTGCGCTTTTTTCAGGCGCTCGACCCCGATATCGACATCACCCTGTTGGCCGATGAGGGGCAGGCAGTGCCCGCGGGCAGCGATCTGATGCGGATCAGCGGCAACGCCCGCGCCATGCTGACGGCCGAGCGATCGGCGCTGAACACGGTCCAGCATCTGTCGGGCATCGCCACGATGACGCGCGCCTATGTCGATGCCATCGCCGGCACCGGCTGCACCTTGCTCGATACGCGCAAGACCATCCCCGGGCTGCGCCTGGTGGAGAAATATGCGACGCGCACGGGCGGGGCAACCAACCACCGCATGGGGCTGTGGGATGCGGCGATGATCAAGGATAATCATGTCGCCGTGGCGGGATCGGTCGAGGCCGCCGTGCAGCGCGCCGTGACGGCGGGGATTGAGCGCATCATCGTTGAAGTCGACCGCATCGGGCAGATTGAGCCCGCGCTGGGGGCAGGGGCGACGCACCTGTTGCTCGACAATATGACGACCGATGAACTGCGCGCTTGCGTGGCGCTGGTGGCGGGGCGGGTGCCGACCGAAGCCTCCGGCGGGGTACGGCTCGATACCATCCGCGCGATTGCCGAAACGGGCGTGACCTTTGTCTCGGTCGGGCGGCTGACCCAATCGGCACCGGCGGCCGACATCGGGCTCGATTTTGCGCTGGTTTAGTCTGGCCATTGCGCTGCTGCCTGTCGCGGCACAGGCGCAGGCCATTAGCTGCCACATCCCGGACCGCATCGACGTGCCGCGGTTAGAGCGCGCCCCGCGCGGCGAGGCGCGGCAGGCGGTTCCCATTAGCGGCTATTTGCTGTCGCTCAGCTGGTCGCCGCAATATTGCGCCAGCCGCAGCAATCCCGGCGAGCGCCGTGATGCAGTGCAATGCGGCGGCGAAGCGGGCAGGTTCGGCTGGGTGCTCCACGGACTGTGGCCGCAAGGCAGCGGCGCCCAGTATCCGGGCTGGTGCCGCCCGGCGCGCATCGTGCCGCAACCGGTGCTGCGCGACCATCTGTGCATGTCGCCGTCGGTGCAACTGATGCAGCGGCAATGGGCCAAGCACGGTGTGTGCATGAGCCCGACCCCGGCGGCCTATTTTCGCGCGGCGGCGATTCTGTATCGCGCGGTGCGTTTCCCCGACATGGCAGCCCTGGCGCGCCAGCCGCAAACGGCGGGCAGCCTGCGCCGCGCATTTGCCCAGCAAAACAAAGGTGTGAGCGCCGCCATGCTGGCGGTCACGGCCGACCGCAATGGCTGGTTGCAAGAAGTGCGGTTGTGCCTCAACCAGCGGATGCGGCCCACCGTTTGTCCGCCGGGTCAGCGCGGGCTGCTCGACAATGCGCGGCTGCGGATCCGCAGCAATGTGCCGCGTTGACACGTTTCAAAAATTAACCCTCTTTTAACCTTATCAATTCGTTAAAGGCGCGATAGCTTTTGCGGCATGACCGAAAGCGACTCCGACACCGTCAACATCCGCGAACGGGTTCGCGCCCATCATTTGCGGCAATTGAAGGTGGCGGCACTGGCCGCTCCTGCGGACTGGCAGGCCGCATTGCGGGCGGCGCTGGCGGCGGAACGCAAGCCCGCTCCGCTGTTGGTCAGCACCAGCGATGTGAAATTGTTTCTACAGAGCTTCGCCGTGTTTTTCACGACGCTGATGGTGTTTCTTTACTGACAGCAATCGAAGCCGCCTAATCGCAGGCTTTGTGCAATTCCCACGCCAGCCAGGCGGATATCAGGCACATAAAGGCGCTGAGGAGCAGCTGGTTGATGACGCTCATCCCCAGCGCGCTTAGCCCGATAGCGATCACCGAGCCGACGACCATGGCGCCCGCATTGACGATATTGTTGGCGGCGACAGTCCGGGCCGTTTGCGACAGCGGCACCGTGGTTGTCAGAAAGGCATAGAGCGGCACGACGAACATCCCGCCCGAGATCGCCACGCCCAGCAGCGTCAGCGTGATCGCCCAGCTGTTCTGATGC
>VFQM010003107.1_pt1 | contig 11154 bp, 10 predicted proteins | sample 3512391 | NCBI WGS metagenome assembly VFQM01 (sample SAMN10412369, study PRJNA504923) | tailings metagenome | isolation source: Replicate 1 from Balatoc abandoned mine | place: Philippines
CAAGACCCAGTATCCCGTCAAAAAAATGCCGCTCAGACTTAACTGAGCGGCATTGATGGCACCGGGTCATTTTTTTGCTGCTGATGATAGGGCTGCCCCTGTTCGCCGCTGCCGCGGCCGATGTATCGTTTAATAAAGTAACGTCACAGCCAATGTCCCTTGCCCAACCGGCGCATACCGCGCATGGCGTTGATTGCGACATGCCGTGCGTGGCGGAGCACGGCGCCGCATGCGAGTTGGGGCAGGCATGTACAGCATGTGTGCCGTCCGCGAACGACTCCGGCCTTGCACGCCACCTTCCGCTGCCATCGGCTTATCAAGCGCTTCCCGTGCACTACCCGCCGTCACATATTTCCGGAGTGTCCGAGCGCCCTCCTTCAGCCGGCTGATTCACGTGATTCGATAAGCATGAACCCGCGCCGCCGGATGGCGGCGCTTCGGGACACCATGATTGCGCCCGGCCGCCACTTTCCTAGGGCCGAAGCGTATGGATGATGAATACACTTGAGGAGTGAGCCATGAATTGCAACAAACAAACGATGTGGAAGGCCGGATTCGGTCTATTGGTGGCGGGCGGCGTCGCGTACGCCGCGTTGCCTGAGTTCCGGGCCTGGATACTGGCTGTTTCGCCGGTACTGCTGCTTTTGCTTTGCCCGCTGTCGATGCTTTTCTGCATGAAGATGATGAACGACAAGGCGTGCCAGACATCGTCTTCCGATAAAGCGGGCAAAGCGGCGCCGTCGTCGCCCGACGCCGACGTGAGCAGAAACTAATGGAAAGGGAGCGGCGCCAAGCCGCTCCCGTATCAGGAGAAAAAGAATGGCTAATTCGATCTCTTCCGCACCTCCCGTGCTGCCAACCAGCGTGCAGCGCAGCGGCAACGAGCGCGTCGATCTTCCGATTACCGGCATGTCCTGTGCCAGTTGCGCACGACGCGTGGAAAAGCAGCTCGGCACCCTGCCCGGTGTCCGGCATGCCGGCGTCAATTTTGCCAGCGCCCGGGCTACGGTCGAGTACGACCCGCAGCAGATCGGCATCCGCGACCTGATTGCCGAGGTCAAGGAAGTCGGCTACGACGCCGCCGGAACGGCCCAGGCCGAGTTTGTCGTCGACGATTCGGCCCGCCCATCCGGATCCAGCCAACCGCTGGAGCAGCATTTGAACGCGTTGCCGGGTGTGGTCAAGGCCGACTTCAATCTGGCCAGCCGCAAGGTGCATGTCGATTACCTAGCCGACCGCATCGAGCTTGCCGCGATTCGCGACACGATTCGAACATTCGGCTACCAGGTCGCCGATACACCGGCCGATATCGCGCGCGAGACCGATGCCGAGTCAGAAGAATACCGGACCTTGCGCCGCAAATTCTGGGTCGCCGCCGTGCTGTCGCTGCCGGTGCTGGTGATGGCGATGGCGCACGGCCGGATCGAGGCACTGAATTTCCCGGGGCAGAACTGGCTGCAGCTCGCGCTGGCGACGCCGGTCGTGTTCTACTCCGGCTCGCAGTTCTATCGCGGCGCCTGGGCGGCATTCCGCCACCGCGCCGCCGACATGAACACGCTGATCGCGATCGGCACCGGCGCCGCCTATCTGTATTCGGTGGTGGCCACCGTTGCGCCACACTGGTTTGCCGGCATGGCGGGCGATGCAATGTCCGGCATGGATGCCATGCCGCCCGTTTATTTCGAGGCGGCGGCGGTCATCATCGCGCTCATCGTCCTGGGCCGGCTGCTGGAATCGCGCGCGAAAGGCCAGACCTCCGATGCGATCCGCAAGCTGATTGGCTTGCAAGCCAAGACCGCACGCGTGCTGCGCGACGGCGTGGAAGCCGACATTGCGGTCGAAGAAGTGCTGCCAGGCGACATCGTGATCGTGCGCCCCGGCGAAAAAATCCCGGTCGACGGCATGCTGATCGACGGCGCCTCGGCGGTCGACGAATCGATGCTGACCGGGGAAAGCATGCCGGTCGAGAAAAAGGCCGGGGACGAAGTGTTCGGCGCGACCCTGAACAAAACCGGTGCGTTCCGTTTCCAGGCCACAAAGGTCGGCAAGGATACGGCGCTGCAGCAGATCGTACGCCTGGTACAGGATGCGCAAGGCTCGAAAGCGCCAATTGCACGCATGGCCGATGTCATCAGCGGCATATTTACGCCGGTCGTGCTATGCATCGCGATCGCCGCCTTCGTAGTATGGTTCGTGGTAGCGCCCACAGAGATACGCTTTACCATGGCGCTCGTCAACTTCGTGGCGGTGCTGATCATTGCCTGTCCCTGCGCACTGGGCCTGGCGACGCCGACGGCCATCATGGTCGGCACCGGCAAGGGGGCGGAAAACGGCGTGCTGATCAAAGGCGGCGAGGCCTTGGAAACCGCGCACAAGCTGCAGGCCATCATCCTGGATAAAACCGGCACCATCACCGAAGGCAAGCCGACCTTGACCGACGTGATCGTCAATCCCTCCGTGCCCGGCTTGAGCGAACACGAATTGTTGCGCCTGGTGGCGTCGGCAGAACGGGGCAGCGAACATCCGCTCGGCGAAGCGATTGTGCAAGGCGCGCAGCAACGCCGACTGCCATTAACCGATGCGACATCGTTTGACTCGATCACCGGCAAGGGCATGACGGCGACAGTCGAAAACCGGCGGCTGTTATTGGGTAATGTCCAATTGATGCGGGAGCGTGGTATTGCGCTCGGGAACGTCGAAGAAACAGCGGCGACGCTCGCAGCCGAAGGCAAGACACCGATGTACGTGGCGATCGATGAGCAATTCGCAGGGCTGGTCGCCGTCGCCGATGCAGTCAAGCCCGAGTCACGAGCCGCCATCGCCGCCCTGCAGCGCATGGGGCTCGATGTGATGATGGTGACCGGCGATAACCAGCGGACCGCCGAAGCGATCGCGAAACAGGTCGGCATCGAGCACGTGTTCGCGGAAGTACTGCCGGAAGGAAAGGTCGATGTGGTGAAGCGTCGGCAGCAGGAAAAGAAACGGGTCGGCATGGTCGGCGACGGCATCAACGATGCACCGGCATTGGCACAAGCCGATGTCGGCATCGCGATCGGTACCGGCACCGATGTCGCGATGGAAGCCTCTGACATTACGCTGATCAAGGGCGATCTGCGCGGCGTGGTCAACGGCATCGCGCTGTCGCACGCGACGCTGCGCACGATCAAGCAAAACCTGTTTTGGGCGTTCATCTACAACGTGCTCGGCATACCGATCGCCGCAGGTGTCTTGTATCCGTTGACCGGATGGCTGCTGTCGCCGATCATCGCCAGTGCTGCCATGGCACTGTCGAGCGTGTCGGTGGTCACCAACAGCCTGCGGCTGCGACAATTTAAACCGGTTCATCAGGGAGCATGAAAATGGACGCTGCAGCAATCGGTGTACTGATCGGGGGTGTCGTTCTGATCGCATTCGTGCTCTGGTATTTCTTTGGCAAGCGTGAGGCAGTCGCTGCGCGGACCAGCGAGAGCGGCGTGCAGGAAATCATGGTCACCGTCAAAGGCGGCTACGATCCGGATGTCATCGTGGTCAAGCAAGGCAAGCCGGTCCGCCTCGACTTCTACCGCGATGAAACCGCGTCGTGCAGTGAACAGGTGATTTTCGGCGATTTTGGCATTGCCAAGGATTTGCCGGCGTTTAAAACGACACCGATCCAGTTCGTACCCGACAAGGCCGGCGAATTTACCTTCACCTGCGGGATGAACATGATGCGCGGCAAGCTGATTGTGGAAGCTGCCTGAATGCACCTCGGTGTTGTTAGCCTGGTGAAACCATAACATTCGTAGTCTCCCTGTCTTTTAGTGGAAGAAATTACGTAGCTCTGAACGGAGTCCGAACGCCCTTATTCATGGCCACAGATCATGACGATCTTTGGCAAGCGTGACGATCTTTGGCAAGTGCACGTGCCAAATTTGTACGGCGCGGCAACGGAGATTGTGAGAACGCCGCTGCCACGCGCACTTAGATATGGCGACAGCGGGCGACAGCGGCCTTTGCCCATTGCTGTGGGCTGAGATCGAGCTTGAGCAGGCCGAAGCCGGCCTCGACCGCGCCCCCATTGTTGAGGGCGTTGACTTCGATGTTCTGCAACTGCGCAATGTCCAGCCTGCCCCGCCTTTGGAGGACCGTGGTGGCGGCGCTTAGAACCTTACATGGACGCCGCTGTTTGCCAAGTACGAAACGCGTGATCCAAACAGAATAGAGATTGCGAGCTTACATCCGGCCTTCGATTGCGGCACCCGCCGCTGGCCTCTATGGAATTCGCTGACGACAGCCCTATTTGTTCGCCGAGCTTGTTTGCTCACGGTTCTAATCGGGTTGATGCCGTCCCGGTATTACCTGTTTGCCATCACTTGTTCTTACCTGCGCAACCTGTTGACGTGCTTTGTTCCTGCTGTGGTTAATCAAGCCGGTCTGACTTCGTTGCCGGTCACGGCAGAGAAGTCAGACCGGAATTCCCGGTCATGTATCAGCATTGCCCACACGATGCGCGCCGTTTTGTTGGCTTGCGCCACGCAAGCGATATTCATGTTTCGTCGTGCGGCCAGCTGCGCCAGCCAACTGCCGCCGCGTTCCGGCTTGCGTACGGTGTGGTGCAGTACGGCTCGGGCGCCATGCACGAGCAGCCGACGTAGATAACCATCTCCTCGCTTGCTGATGCCTTGCAGGCGTTCCTTGCCGCCGCTGGAGTGCTGTTTCGGCACCAAGCCCAGGAAGGCCGCCAATTGCCGCCCATTCTTGAAGGTGCCGATGTTGTCACCCACCGTGGCTTCCAGCGCCGTCGCCGTGATCGGCCCAATCCCCGGTACCTGTTCCAACCGGCGGCACACGCTTGATTGCCGGGACAATTGACGCACCTGGTTATCGATCTCTTGCACCTGCCGGTCCAGTTCCAGCAAATGCGACAGTAGCCGTTGTGCAAGAGCGCGCATCAGCACAGGCAATTCGTTACCCTCGTCGGCAATCATGCTCTTCACCTCTTTCATCAGCTTGGCCATTCCTTGCGGCATGATCAAGCCAAATTCCGCCAGCAATCCGCGCAACTGATTAGCTTGGGCCGTGCGCGCCTTGATAAACCCATCTCTGACGCGGTGCAGGGCCAAGACTGCTTGGGCTTGCGCTGTCTTGATGGCGACAAACCGCATGCTGGGACGACTGGTGGCTTCGCAAATCGCCGCCGCATCGGCCGCATCGTGCTTGTTGCCCTTGACATACGGCTTCACAAATTGCGGCGCAATCAACTTCGCCGTGTGTCCCAAGCTTGCCAGTTTGCGCGCCCAGTAATGCGCACTGCCGCAGGCTTCCATGGCCACAATGCAGGGCTGCAGGCGTGTAAAAAACGGCACCATTTGCTCTCGTCGCAACGTCTTGCGTACGACCGTCTTACCGTGATGATCTACGCCGTGTACCGCAAACACCCGCTTTGCCAGGTCCACGCCAATCGTCGTAATATGCATGTCGGACTCCTCGCCTCAAGCGGTTGGTCAACACTTCCACTTTGGCACATCGATGCCGTCGGCGCAGGAGTCCCTCCCTCATCTCCTGCCTGAGAAGGCGGCGTCCATATCATTTGTTCAATGTCTTCGTAAGGGTAATCGTACTTCCGGTGCAGATTGGTGCGATGCTCACCCCAAACCCATTGCGCGACTTTGATTTCCGGAGCACTGCACCCTTAAAAACGAAACAAGCTGCAAGTTTTTGATTTGTTGCCTATTTTTGTGGAAACCGCACCAATCTGCACTGGAAGTACGATCACCCCAAGTGCGGTCCGACTGCGAGCGCAACGGGACTCCGTTGGGGACGATGGATATGCTGATTGCCGCCCACTCGGTTGCCGCCGGCGCAATGCTCGTCACCAGTGACCGAGCCTTCTACAACGTCAAGCATTATCTGACCTTGGCGGATTGGACCAAACCTCAACCACACTGAGGCCGCGTGTAGTTGCGATTCGTCATCTTTTGCCTTAGCGTACGGGTTTTTCCAAATTCCGTGCAAACCATAGATCATGCCGCGTCGCAGTGTATTGACGCCCGCCGAGCGCGCGGGCTTGCTTTCCTTTCCAGCCACTGACGACGAATTCATCCGGCATTACACCTTTTCGGAACCCGACCTATCGGCTATCCGCCAGCGACGCGGCGGCCACAACCGACTCGGTTTCGCGGTGCAGTTGTGCTATTTGCGTCACCCGGGATTCGCCTTGCCACTGGATGCAGAACCGCCTGCAGCGCTGCTGGAGCTCGTAGGCCGGCAGTTGCGCATCGAACCGGGCATCTGGCGGCAGTATGCCCAGCGCCAGGAGACCCGGCGCGAGCACCTGGCGGAATTGCAGGCATGGTTGAATATGGCGCCGTTCACCATCGCCGACTTCCGGCGTTGCGTCCACCAGCTCGCCGAACTTGCCCAGCAAACCGATCGCGGCATCGTGCTGGCGGAAGCCCTGGTCGAGATGTTGCGGCAGCAGCGCACCATCCTGCCGGCGATCGACGTCATTGAGCGCGTCTGCGGTGAAGCGCTCACGCGCGGCACGCGCCAGGTTTACCAGGCGTTGACCACGCCTCTTTCCGATCATCACCGGCTTGCCCTCGACGGCATGCTGATGCTGCGGGCCGGCACCAAGCATAGCGGATTGATCTGGTTGCGCCAGCCGCCCGGAGCGCCCAAGCCAAAACATGTGCTGGCCCACTTGGAGCGGCTGAAAGCCGTGCGCGAGCTATGGTTGCCGGACGGGTTGGAACACGCCATCCACCAGAACCGCCTGCTGAAACTCGCCCGCGAAGGCGGGCAGATGACCGCCCAGCACCTGCGCGATCTGGAACCGGCGCGCCGCTACGCCACGTTGGTTGCCGTGGTGCTCGATACCCGCGCCACGCTGATTGATGAAATCATCGACCTGCACGACCGGATCATCGGCGCATTGTTCAGCAAGGCCAAGCGCAATCATGCCGATCGCTTTCAGCAGGCGGGCAAGGCGATCAACGACAAGGTGCGCCTGTACTCGCGCATCGGTCGCGCTCTCCTGGACGCCAAGGCATCTGGCAGCGACCCGTTTGCCGCCATCGAGACCGTCGTCCCGTGGGATGTGTTCAGCGAAAGCATCAACGAAGCGGAAAAGCTGGCCCAGCCCGAAGATTTCGACTACCTGTCTCTGATCGGCGACGGCTTCAACCAGCTACGGCGCTACACACCGGTCTTGCTGGAGTCGCTGACAATGAAGGCCGCGCCATCGGCGCGCGATCTGCTGGCCGGCGTCGATGTGCTGAAGAGTATGAACGAGCGCCAGTCGCGCAAGGTGCCGGATGATGCGCCCACCTCATTCGTACGCAAGCGCTGGGATAACCTCGTGCGGACACCGAACGGCCTTGACCGCCGTTTCTATGAGTTGTGCGTGCTGTCCGAACTGAAGAATTCACTGCGCTCAGGGGATATCTGGGTGCAGGGATCACGCCAGTTCAAGGATTTCGAGGAATATCTGCTGCCGGCGCCGCGCTTCACGGTGCAGCGTGAACAGAAGGAACTCGGCCTGGCCGTTGATACCCACTGCGACCGATACCTGGAAGCGCGGCTAGCTGTGCTGGAGCGCGAACTGGCGACGGTGGAACGGCTCGCCGCGCATAACGAGTTGCCCGACGCCTCCATCACCAGCAGCGGTGGCCTCAAGATCACGCCGCTCGACAATGCCGTGCCCGACGAGGCCGAAGCACTGATGCAGCAGGCATGCGGCCTGTTGCCCAACCTGAAAATCACCGAGCTGCTGCTGGAAGTCGATAGCTGGACCGGTTTCAGCCGTCACTTCAAGCACTTGAAAAGCGGTGACGCAGCAGGAGATCAACACCTGCTCTTGACCACGATTCTGGCCGACGCCATCAATCTGGGTCTCTCCAAGATGGCGGAATCCTGCCCCGGCACGACCTACGCCAAGCTGACCTGGCTACAGGCGTGGCACATCCGGGACGAAACCTATTCGTCGGCGCTGGCCGAGTTGGTCAATGCGCAATTCCGACAGCCGTTTGCGGCTTACTGGGGAGATGGCACCACGTCGTCATCGGACGGGCAGAATTTCAGGGCGGGCGGCCGCGGGCAGGTCTCTGGCCAGGTAAATCTGAAGTACGGCCAGGAACCGGGCGTGCAGTTCTATACTCATATTTCCGACCAGTATGCGCCATTCCACGCCAAGGTCATCAACGCCGCGGCACGCGACGCCACGCATGTCCTGGACGGCCTGCTTTACCATGAATCGGACTTGCGGATCGAGGAACACTACACCGACACGGCAGGCTTTACCGATCATGTATTCGGGCTGATGCATCTGCTTGGGTTCCGCTTTGCGCCGCGCATCCGGGATCTGGCGGACAAGCGCCTATATATCCACGGCGACGCCAAAAATTACCCGACGCTCGCCGGCCTCATCGGCGGCAACATCAACGTCAAGCAAATCCGGGAGAATTGGGATGAAATCCTGCGGCTGGCGGCATCGATCCGGCAGGGCACGGTCACGGCTTCGCTGATGCTGCGTAAGCTCGGCAGCTACCCGCGCCAGAACGGCCTGGCGGTCGCGCTACGCGAACTCGGCCGCATCGAGCGCACGCTGTTTGCGCTCGACTGGATGCAGAACGTCGAACTGCGCCGCCGCGTGCAAGTCGGATTGAACAAGGGCGAGGCCAAGAATGCGCTGGCGCGCGCCGTGTTCCTGAACCGGCTGGGCGAAATCCGCGACCGGAGCTTCGAGAATCAACGCTATCGGGCCAGCGGGCTCAACTTGGTGGTGACCGCCATCGTGCTGTGGAATACGGTCTATCTGGAGCGGGCGGTGCAGGCGCTGCGCGACTCAGGGAAGAACGTGGACGACGCGCTACTGCCTCACCTGTCGCCGCTGGGCTGGGAACATATCAACCTGACCGGTGATTACATCTGGAAACAAAGCAAGCAGGTGGAACAAGGCAAGTTCCGACCGCTACGGACGCTCGGCGAAGCTTAGCGTACGATTTTTTCCGTTTCGTGAGTTGACCCCATCTACCAACACCACCTCCGCGCCAGTGCTAGCTTTTCGTACCGTCACTTATTGCACTGAAAACGAGGAGACCCCTCGTAAACCGCATACACGCTGGTGGCTTCTCGATGGGCAGAGAGACTTTTGACCGCTGCGATCAGGTCGGCTTTGGCTTGGGGGTGCTCCTTCAGCGTGACCCATTGCATGTCAAACCACTGGCTGAGCATTTGCGCTTCGGGAGGGCTTTCGGACGCCTGAATCAAGCTGAGAGGGTTGCCTGGGGTGACACCCAAGCCTTCGCTGCTGAATGAAAAGGAGCCGAGCGCAGCCTGTTGTGCGGAGCCTTGTGCATCCCTTAGAACCAAGGTGCCCTGGGGAATGGGGCCGCTGGCATGACGAACTTCGGCTTTGCTTTAAAGCCAGGCAGCCAACTTTCTCACAAGCCAGGGAGCTTGCAACTTATTTCGGGAGGCTCGGTCAGCCGCCGTCCCCAACAAGCCCAACTGCTCCTGCTCTTTGCCCTTTGTTGGTGCGGTGGAGGTTGGGGGCACCACCAGGCGCGCATTCGACAGGTGAGGCATCTCTGTCAAAACTTCGGAGAAGGCATACAGAGAGAAGGATGGCGACACCATGTCCATCCGATGGTTGGGCTTCAGCCAAGGGCGGATCAGGTCCAAAACCCGATCAGATCCAGCGTTACTGACAAACTTCATTGCGTCCCCCTCGCTCGACATCCCGTTGTTTCTTTTTTGCTTCGCTCACGCACTGCCTCCCCAATGCCCCTCGAAGTCGAATGACAGTTGTTTGTGGTGCTTGATCGACAGCAGGAAAAGGGTGTCTTCAACCTGCACATACAGCACCAGGTAGCGGCTCATCACATACTCACGCAAGCTGGTCAATGAGGTGCCCACCAAAGCAGCCAACTTGGCTTTCAGTGCGGCAGTGGCGTTGGTAGCCTCAGCAGAGCCGACAGCCCGGTTAAAAAAAGGCCGGCCAAGCTCTGGAAACCGCTCAAGGTTGGGCAGCACTGTGCCGAGTAGCTCGTCGATCAGTCCGTCGAATTCCTGAGGAGCTTCTGCCTCGGTCAGGAACTGTTCGATGTCGGCCAGGTTCCGCTCGAAGTTGGCGGTGAGCTTGATGGTCACGCGGTTGGTCATGGGATGCCAACGGTACTCAAGCGGTTGCGCGTCGTTTCATGATGGCTGTCAGTGCTGCGCGCGCATCTTGAGTGCGTCCTGCCGCCACGTCATCCAGGCCCTTGGATGCTTCGTCGATCAGCAGCAGGTGGATGCGCTGGCGCTCTAGCTGGTGGTAGTAGTCGAGGCGCTTCGCGTCGATGATGGCGATGTAGGCCTCACCGTTTTTGGTGATGAGTTTTTCAGCACCACCCCTTACATCCTCAGCCAGCTCAGAAAAGTTTGCACGAGCGTGGGACAGGGGGATCACGTCGCTGGCTGAGATTGCCATGGGGGCCTCCGGTTGACAAAATGGTGCAAAATTTTGTACATCTTACACGGTGCGTCGCCTAAGCTGGCTGCTACACATATACAGCGGCAAACTGGAGTTGACTTACTTCCGTGGACGGTACTGATTTGATTCTCAAACCGTTTGAGGTGTTATCTCGGCTTGCACAATGGCGTCATCGATAACATCAAATAGGATTTCGTTGCTCTTTTCAAAGTTCATGGGTGAGAGGTCGTCTAGTGACTACCGCAATGAGGTCCTGAGCCTTTGCACGGGAAGCTGCTGCGCTCGATGAGTTCGCCTTTCTGACTGGCGATGAAGCTCTCAGCCATCGCCTTGTCGTAATTGTCGCCCACGGTTCCCATCGAATGGCGCACCTTTATCTGCCGACGGCGCTCCCCGAAGGCCAGGCTGGTGTGCTGGCTGCCCTGGTCGCCGCGGTGGATGACGCCCCCTGGGTTTGCGCTGCTCCCGCGCATGTTCAAGGCCGCGATAACAAGGTCTGCATCCATGCGTCCTCCCATGGTCCATCTCACCGCCTGCTCCAGACATCGATGACCACGGCCAAATAGAAGACCCCATCCAAGTCGGCACCTAGGTCATGTCCGCCGCCCACAACTGGCTCTGGCCAGTGGCGTGGAATCGCCGGTTGACCAAATCGCTGGCCGGGGACTGACGTTTGTCACGACGGGTGGTGACGGTGA
>VFQM010003109.1_pt1 | contig 11132 bp, 10 predicted proteins | sample 3512391 | NCBI WGS metagenome assembly VFQM01 (sample SAMN10412369, study PRJNA504923) | tailings metagenome | isolation source: Replicate 1 from Balatoc abandoned mine | place: Philippines
AATATTAAACAGATATCTTACAGCTGTTTTGAAAGTACATGTCAAATCGAAAATTATGTCGTTAATGGGTATGGAAAGACACAGTCAGAATCATTGGTGTCGGGAATTAACAATCTCATTGACTGCTTAGTAAAAGATGAGAAGTATTGCGAGTTAATGAAAGAAGCCATAAAAAGGTCAAACATATCAAGATACCATTTTTTGAACAGTATGGGAGGGGAAATGGATCAGTAAGTAAGAAATTGTTGTCGACATAAAAAGCAGTGAAGACATTGGCATCTGAGACTCCCGTGTCAGTGGATAAGAAAGGATTGACCTTGAGCGCAAACATGTCGAATAAGCAATCATCCTCGAAATCGAAGTCAATAAAATAGGAGATATTTGAGTATTTTAATTGTAATGTATTTTTTAATATTAAGTGTAAAACTTGAAGGTGAAGAACCCTTCAGGACAACAACAGCAGTTCAGTACTGTGTCTCCTATGGCAGCAAGCACAAACAAAATGAAAGCCTCTGATGAGTTTATGATCAATCAACAGGAAAAGTAAAAAAGATCCATCACTTACAATAACAATAGTTTTAATTGAAGAGTACAGCAACAACAATCATCTGTTGGACAATTCTTTAATGGGAACAATAATGTTGAAAAATCAGATGAGTTAAGTGAGCTAGAAGCTGTATATAAAAAAATAAGGTAGATAAAAGAACAGATATCAACTAAAGAGAAATAAAATCTTAAGCTAAAGCAAGAAATTCATTATAAAAGAACAAAGCAACATAACGTATTGACAGAGGACAACTGCAACAAGCAACAACCTATAAACAGCCAGTATTTCACTCGGCAATCTTTATAACCAAAGCCAAACCGTAAACCAAGCCAGCCCACAGGTACTCAATCGACAAAAAAGCTTTCATATTTATAAATGTCTTTAAACGACAAATCTTACCAAATAACAAAATTAGTTAATGAGCTTTAAGAGCTCAATCAGGAATTTAAAAATAGAAATGAAGCCGACGTGACTTTTATAAAAAAGAGGTGAGAAAAAATGAGGAGTTAGTTCATGGCAATTTTAATCAAATGATGTACAGGCTCTAACAAATTTAAGATGGTATTGCAAATTCAAGAATAAATATGTAAGCTAATGTTAGACAAAATCAGGAAGCAGAGGTTAAAATTGATAAAATGATCAATCAAATGGAAAACATTATAGCTAAAGAAGGCATTCCTTAATATAAAGGAAACAGAGAAACTTTAACAAGATAAATTGAAGATTTCTAAAATATGCTTAAAGCAGAAATATAAAAAGAAAGAAATCTGACTGAAAATTTATAATTCTCTAAAAAAACATTATTAGAGCCATTAAACACTTTCTAAACAAAAATGGCCATACATAAAAAGGCTAACTAATAAATACTCAGAGATAAATTAAGCAATTTTACTGACAAAATTCGCAAACTTGAAAAGAAAGTAGAATAAACAACATGAATGATGAACAGCGAGATTTCCAAGTCGAATCAAGAACAAAGAAAAATTATTGATGAAATGAACATGCTAAAAAATTAAATGGCCAGACTCAGAGGAGAGTTATAAATGTCTGATTAGAAAAGGAAACAAAATATGCAAAGCCATACATTAAATTTGGATAATATGGTCGAAGAAATGCTATCTTAGGCCAAAAAGTTATAAGTAAGGGTTTAGAATCTTAGAAAAGGTTACTAAGACTAAAATTAAAAGCTCAAAAAACAAATTCACAATAAAAAAATGACTATTTGAAATAAAAAACCTCCAAAGCAGCTAAAAAAATAGAACTTTTTTTGACTCATAGAAAATTTTTCAAAATGAGCTTCATAATGATAAACTGTATTTTCGTATTAAAATTGATTTTTTAGTGAAGCTCTTATTTTTTAAATCAAAGGTAAAAGTGAATTTAATAAGATCAATAGTTTATAATAAAGTGAATAAACTCAAATAATACGAATAAAATAAATGTTAGAAATAAAAGCCCAAATACAATCAAAAAATAATAATCTCTCACTTTCCAACTAATAAAATCTCCCTTAAAAATCAATGAATCGTTAGAAAAAACTAAGGCTGATCATATCATCAATGAAGTAAAAAGAGTTGATTCGATTCTTTTAGCTTTTTTTGTAATCAAGTCGATTGTCAATTCCATAAAAATATTAAACAGATATCTTACAGCTGTTTTGAAAGTACATGTCAAATCGAAAATTTTGTTGTTTTGGGATACAAGACTTGGTAAGCTGGTTCAACATAATAATATACGTTATAAGGCTGTCAATAGAATTACCTTCCATCCATATGAATATCATATGTCATCAGTCTCCAACGATAGACAATAGAATTCAACTAAAAGAAGTTCAATTTGCAAAAGGATTTGAAGATAAATTAGTGGAACATATAATAAGAGAATTTAAAAAGATACAACTTTATTCAAATACAATCATGTTAATTATTTTCTTTTTTATTGAAGTCTTTGATTGTCATTTGCATTATTTATGCTTTCTAAAGCACCTCATCTATAACCTAAAACAATCGATCTAAAGACCTATAGAATGCAGACCTATTTCGGATGTTATAAATAAGAATGAGCGAATCACAGCACTTTTTAAGTCTCGTTTAATAAAGATACCGACAAAGATTTCTTTAGTTTTATTAAATCAAGGAATAAATTTAAAAGTGCGGTTCTTGATAAAAAATTTAACTGAGATATGAAAGTTTTTCATCAGTTCGAACTTCTTCATATTTATCTTTTTTTAATCAATAATTACTTTTAACTTTGATTTTCATATCCATCTTTCTTAACTAATAAATTCTTAATATTGTTTATAAATTGAAACGAGATTTGACGTTGGAGATAGCTCCTATAATAACTTTTACGATCCATTAAATATTGATTTCGAAATTATCTTAGTAATGTTGCTTTAGTTTTGTTAATTTTTAAACAGTATTTTATTTTTGAGGATATTAATTTAGGAGTATATAATAAATGACGACGCCAACGCTGAATATATCACTTTTCTATGTGTAAATAGATTATTATGTGGTTAGATGCTCTGGAGCGGTATATTCTACCGTTCCAGAGAATGAACTTTTCTTGCAAAAATATTTTTAACCTTTTTCATAAATTTCCTACGAACATTGTAATGCTACTCCAAAATCAGTAATTTTAATTCTTTTGTTGCTGAGGAGTAGGTTTGCGGGCTTGATGTCGCGATGCACTATTTTGTATTTGTTCAGTGTTTATAATATTTCTACCAGCTGCTTTATTGTTTAAATTTTTTAATTTATCATTTTGAACATGTCTTTCTAATTCTTCCAAAACTGAATTTTTTTTTCTAACGAGATTTCGCACATTTACATGAAGAGATAAATCTCATTAGTAGGGGCATGATGGAAAGCGTTATTTAACAATACAACATTTTGTTCTTATATTTGAGAATGAATTTGTATTTAATGCAGATCATCTTAACTTTTAATCTTCACGATCTTTACTGCTTCGTATTCTTTTTTATGATGATTAAGAGCTTTGAATACTTGGCCGAAGCCTCCTGATCCTAATGACTATGTAAGGATTGTGTAGTTTTCGAATGATCGGGTCATTTTGAATTTTATTTATAATTCCATTCAGTTTGAGTTTTTTATTATTGTCCAAATGTAATCATTTTCATAATTAAACTGGAATTAATTATAAGGCGTTGAAAATTTACTAAAAATTAACGAATTAGTATGTCAATAAAATCAAAATTCTCCTTTGACAATCTCATAAAATAAAAGATAACCTAATTCTACACCAGCGCAAAAATTCAACATAAAACTTCTTGCTTATTTCCAGGTTAGATATTAGTTTCCATAATATTGATATTTTCTAGCAACGATGATACCTGTTTTTAACTTTCTCGAACCGCCCTCAATTACAACAACAAGTTATTGAAAATCTGCAACACCTATTCTAAAAATTGCTCTTTTATTTGAACTAAGATATTTCCATCGACTTAATTACACTGTCCATATGCTACTTGCTAATTATGCTCATTGTTGGATTCTTTTAAAATGCCAAGCGAATAAATTTTTTAAAGGTAACTTCATAAACTTTATCGCCCATGATACAATTCAATGTATCCCTTACGAGCACTAAACATGTGACTTATTCATCGACTTTAACAGTTACCTGTCTCATTGTATTGTAATAAAGATATGTTATTTAATTAGGCAATATTTCCAAGTTAAGTTTTGGAATCTTTATCTTCTTATGTTGAGCCTGACTAACACCAGCATTGCCAAATGATGAGTTCATGTTGTTATTGCTACAGTTTAAAAGTGAAGAGTTTATCGTGTTGTTGTTTATAATTGAAGTAACGTTTGATTTTAGAGAAGTAATTTTGTCAGGAAGATGGTTTTGGACTGAAAATGAACGAAGTTTTTTGTTTGACTCTGCAGATGAAGATTATTAAGTGAGTTTTTGATACAGTAAAGGATGACGGGGCTGTTAAGTGGGAAGTTTGGCTGTCTGGAAAGTATTTTATTTAAGAGTCTGGAATGAGTTTTCCTTAATGGTATGAAAATGATAAAGCTCAGGTTTGACCCCTCCAGGAGTGTGACTACCGCTCATATTAAGAGCAAGATTATTCTTAAGATTTTGTATCTTATCATTATTTGCCATCCCTAGATTATTGTTAAGATTGAGATTAGAAATATCAACAAGACACCTTCTCTGCTATTATTAATTATTGTTCGGTTTGATCGACTAAGTCATAGGAATGTTATTATTGTTGGCAGTGACACTAGATTTTAGTTACACATTGACAAATTCACATTTGACAAATTATAACTTGCTCTTTTATAAACTGTACTTATTACTAACAAGTCTGTATTACTTGTTTACTTATTGTTGTTGGTGATTTTTTTATTGGCTCTTGTTCGGCAATTCGTACATGGGGAATCAAAGACATCACCTGTTTACTATTTTGACAATCAAAATTTTGGAGTTATAACTGAGGAAACATGGGTATGTTCATTCTTGACAAAATATTCATTTCCAGGATATGATAGATTTTTAATGCTTGAAAATGAATACCAAAATAGCATTGTGAAATAGTTTACTTGTTCATATAAGAAACTTGTAGAATTGAGAGAAATTACGCTATTTTTCTTACTTTAAATCAATGAAGAATTTGATGAGGATTTGTTGCATGATGTTATTTCGCTTACATGTTGATTACAGAAAAAAAAAGGAAGTTTTCAAACTTAAGAATGATTGAAAAACTTTTTATTTTAATAAAATGTATTTTTGTGTATTTTTAAAGGATAGATTTATTATTGAGTGTTATGAAAAACTAAAAATAGATATAAAAGTTGAATGAAATTTCATAGATTTTTTAATATAATCTTTTTTAACTTACATTAATTTATAAAGTTCGATTATAATAACTTAGATTTCCCGCCTCGACAGTAAAACATAATGAGCGACTAAAACTATGACTCATCGGATTCCTCCTAACCTGAACTCTAAACCAATAAAGGTTAATTCAGGTAATAAACACTCCAACAATATTATCGATATCTCAACTTATTAAAAAAAAACCAACAATTTCTGCAAAGATTTCACTGTCTATCAAAATCTTTCTGATCATGATTTTTAAGACCTCGCTATCGTAGGGTGGATATTTTAAATTGAAAACTTTAAAATGAAGACTTAAAATGGCACAGATCAGCAGTGTCTCAGTCCAATCGTATACTCAAATATCAAAGATCCTTTCAGAAACTATCAGTAAACCTCAAGTAAACCTACAACATCGCAAATATCATCATACTCTCAAACAAGTGATGCCACTAAAAGATCTCTCAATGAAAAATCACAACTTTCCTCGAACAGTACATCTTAAACAAACATTAAATCTCAAGTTCCACTTTAGCCACATGTCAGAAGACCACTTTTATTGTTAAAATCTGTGTATTTGAAATATTTTATCAAAGCTTTTAATCAAGTTCTTAAAGAATGCAAATAATTCAAAAAACATTTTGTCATACAAAATCAAACTAACAATTCCAATAACAATGTTTTTAATTAAATTTAATGGATTTATGCATTTACTGGTTTGAAACTTGCATTCCAATCAGGTAAAATGTACTTTATGATTACTTAAAAAACTAAAATTATTGCTTTGGATACTAAATTTTACACTCGAACTGTCGAACATCTCTAAAAATCAGTTGGTTTTCCATAAAGTTACTTTAACATGAGTAAAAAAAATTATGACTGCAACTCAATTTAAGAAGGATACTCTTTAACAGCTCTTCAAGTTCAAGCTTCAATCATCGATAAGCAATCATTTACGGGGATTTTAAAGTAAAAAATAATTGAATAAAAACATGCTAACAAAAAAAGATAAATAATTACTTTTAGTTTTTAATGAAGATTCTTTATTTCCCCATAAATAAATGATTGGTCAGGTTAGAGTTGTTGTAAAGTATTCATTCGAATAAAATGAAAAAAATCTTCTTGGATTTTTCAAGATTGGATGTGTTTACTTAATAACTAACGCAACAATAGAAATTACTGATAATGTTAACATTGTTTACAAATTAAAACAAAACTGGAATTAACATATCTTTTAAATCAACATTCAAAAATCGCCTTAACTCAATATAAAAAATTCTTAGGCATCTTCCTTTTGTTTAAATGTCTTGGTTAAAACTTGCCAATGTAAACAGAAACATTATCAAAGTTAAAGTTGGTTTATACAGATGTGAATTCTTTTTTGGTAGAATTGTTTGTACGAATTGCAGAGCAATTATTAACAATGAAGGATTATGCTCAAGATTTTGTGGTTAAAATGAGGGAGAACTTGTTCTCTGGACTATAGCCTTGGTCAATGACTCTACAACTTTTGCAGAAATTTCAATGTAAAAAAATTAAACAATTCACTTCTTTGACTTTACACCATAACATATTCAAGAAATCAAAAAGTACATTTTGGCACAAAACAGTCGTAAAATGGTAAGACTTTTTGATCGATTCAAACATTCTCTAGGTAGTGATTCTTCAGAACAGTTAACTTCTTTCCAGAGAGTTGTTGGAGTAAAATTTATACCAAAGAGTTTGATAGTGATACCTCGTTATAATGTGAACGAGAGTTTTTCTCAAAACTTGAGTGAATAGGAAAAATAGTAATTCCAACAAAGTTTTCAAGGTTCCAAATAATATTTGAAAAAAAATAAGGTACACTTTAATGGATATGTAAAAAAATAGAAAAAGACTTTAGAAAAGCTGTTCCCTATCTCAAAGTAATTCAAGTCCTTTGAATAAAACTAAGATATTTTATATTTTTTGTCTATTTATCTTTATTTTACTGAAAAGTATAATAAATTAATATCATCCTCAAGAACTTAGTCTTTCTTCGAAATAAAGCATAAATATTTACGAAAAATGTCAGCTAATAATACTTGGAGAGAATTTGCAGAATATTGGAATGAATATGGTTCACATCATCAAGCCGTATAAGGTGCCGTAGCAGGAGCCATTGGAGGATTTATTGCAGCGGTCATTATTGTATTTACTCTTTGGTGTTGTCTTGTTAGAAAACCAAATTAAAAAAAACCTGCTATCATAGTGTTCAAAGAAAAAGTTGTCATTGAGAGTTAAAGTTAGTCAGAAAGATAAAAAAACAAATGAGGTAAATCAAAATTGTCTTTTGTAATACTGTTATTTTTAATAAACATTCAAGTAATGATCAAATTTAAGGATTCAAAATAAAATTAAATAAATAAGATTTATTCAAAACAGAAGTCATGCAAATCATTTTTAAGCTTCAAATATAGTAATCCAAATTTTTCAATGGATTTAATTTGTCAATGTGGGATTCTCCTTGACTAGCCACGAATTTAGCCAACTTGCTTGCTTTTTGAAGAGGAGCTGGGAATCTAATTGATCCTGCCCAGTTTGGATAATTATAACATTGTTAATAAGTTATTATCTTCAACGCATCATGTGGAACTTCTTGTTTTGAGGAGTCATATCCCACTTTGTATTGGACCATGTTGCAAGTACCTTCAGTTGTAGCTGCACTTGCCATCAAAAACTCATACGATACGTCCTTTGAAAGCTCAGATCCGATAATTGTTCTCGGTAAAGGATTTGACAATCTTCCATTTCGGTCGATTTCATAAGTTCTAGTTCCTGTTTTTTGGTTCACATTCACATAAATTAAATGGGGTTTCCATCCATTAATTTTGGCTTTTTGAGAAACTTCTTAACAAGTTTTTTCAATTGTATTTACTTCATCTTCAAGAATCTTTCCAACTTGTTTTTCGTTGAGACCATCCCTGTAAATGATGAGTACATCAGGAAATCTTTTTGATTCTGTTTTGAAATATTCTTTGAGCCATCCTGAAACGAAAGTTGAGACAGTTTTTTAAGGGATTGATTACTTTTTCTCGATTTTAGTGAAATCACTCCAATGTTGAGTTAAATCATTGGTTCTTGTTCCTACAAAACTTGCCATAGCTCCTTTAGGTCCTCCTGAGGATGACAAACTTCCAATAGCAATAGATTTTTTGTTCCAGAATGGATGTTGTTTCTCAATTCTGTATAAAGGATGACCCATTTTATCATTAATTTGTAACAAAATTTTAGATGCTTTGGAAAGAGCACCCTTGGCTCCAGCGCATAAAGTTTTCTTAGTAATGACTTGAGAATTAAGCTGAAGTTTATGAACAAGATGAGCCTTGAGCTTTTAATAAAGTTGTTTGTCTTTTTTTTATTCGTTGTTGAAATACAAGATAACAAATTCAGGTTTTCCATTTTTATTTTATCTTTCAATTTCATTGATCCAATCTTTAGCTGAAAGTCTTTAATTTCTGTTGACTTTAATGTCAACATAGATTGGTTTATTCAATCTGATTCCATAAGATTTTGAAGCTTTATCCAAAAAGTCATAAACAGCATCAGCGTCATCATCATCACGAACTCCTCTGCTTGTATATACAATGTAATATTCTTTCAGGTGGATAGGATCTAAAAGGGTATCTCTTAAAATCATTTACCCTTTATTTGGTTGAATTTGTTTATTTCTGCCCATAAATATCATTGGAGCACCCATTAAGTTACCATCAAATTGATGTGCTTTTTGGTCAATTCGGAACATAAGTTCATTGGATTCATCTTTATTGAGAAGATTCACAATTTTATTTGTTTATGTTAATCTTTAAGTGACATTAAGCTTTGTATACTGAGCTACAGCTTTCATGACGTTGAAATCAGCTCTCTGGTCATCAGTTAATCCAGTTAAACAAACCAATTCAGGAATTAAGTACTGAACTTCTTCCTTTTAACAGTTTTTAACAATAATTTTAATTAATGGTTGATTTGGTTCTTTAATTTTGCATTGATAATTTGATTTGTAGTATTCGATAAAATTCTGATCTGATTTTTTTTTTTAGTTGAAGAATGTGGATTTAGGAGTCATTGAGTAATCGATTTCTACAATCCTGCAAATACGATGACTTCCGTAACGGGTGGTAGGGTCAGCGTTGGGCTGAACAAGTATCAAATTTAATCGGTACCAGCTCTATCGATACTACATGCACAATTTGGGACATTTAAAAGAAATCTGTTTTCACTCAGCTTATTGCACATGACAAATGTTTTTGATAATGTGTTTCCTTAGCTTTTCTTTACTTCTTCTCCCTTACTTGACTGGTTAGCTGTTCTACATAAGTTTTCATGTTATTAATTTTTTTATGAATCTTAGCTCTGTTTTGTTACTCAATTCTTTTAAGTTACATCATTCTTTATGTATGTTTTTGTCTTCTTTATGCTAACATGACTTGTTTTTTATCATTTTAGATTCTTTTCATTTCTGCAAAAATGTCTTATGGATTTTCTGTTATCGAAGAGGATGATAAAATTGAACGTGATTGTTTGTTAGAGTTTGATTGCTTGTTAGTTTGCTGGAACTCAGTAAACTTACTGAATTATTCTTACACTTTGGATATGTGTTCTTTTTATTTTTGGACATTTTCCTCTTTTTATTCTAATTTGCGATATGATTTTTCTAGCATCAACCCTTTATTCTCCCGTTGACACTTTTTCGTCTCTTATTTCATTTTGTTCAAATATCTTTCACTTTATTAAATCAACTTTATGTTAGTTGTAGAGGTTGACATGTCTGATATTCTTGATTGGGAAAGTTAGAGTTGTTTTTGTGTTCGTTATGTATAAAGCTGTTTCTTCAATTATTGGTTGTACTTTTCTTTTAGTTAAATACGCGATTTTTTCATTTATTATTGGGCTTTATTCTATTATTGTTATTTTCTTTTTAATTGCTCAATAACTTGAGAATCTTCAATTTTTTTAAGATTCTTCATGGTTTCTCTTTGAGATTCTGCGAGGCTCTTATTGTATTATGATGCCTATTTATTAATCCTTTCTATATATTAACGTTGATGATCCCTTTTAGACAGGTTCTTTTTAATGTCTTCAAGTTGTTATTTATTTTCTTGTTATCTTCTTCTCTTTTACTCCTCTCTTCTTGAAGTGGCCATGTTTTTGTTGAAACAACCAATACAGTCTTGATTCTGCTGTTTAGACGATTGAAAGCTAAGCCTGTCAATGATTGAAACCGTATCAGAAATTTATGAAACACAGCGACTGCCTGTCTGACTTCTTATCTCAGAAAACTATCTTTGTCTTGAAGGCATAAAATTATTGTCCAATTAATAATATCTTTTAATCTATCAAAACAAATCCAAACCAACATATAAACACACCAATCCTATTAAATAATCATACTGTCTATTTATTTTTTCAAAAATAACTTCATCAAATTTATATAAAACAAATATTTACTTTAGTATTTTTAGGAAAGGAGAAAAATTTCATTAAAAAAAATGTCATTGTAACCTGTTGTATCTTCGATGCTGATTGATTTTTAAGACTCGTCAGTGCCAGCGGATTAAAAAGCGTACCAGAAACAAGTTTATTCAGCTATAAAATTGAACATGAACGATCTCTAAAAATACGACGTAATTGATAAATTTACACAATGTGTTCGATGCAAACAAGTTCTCACTGATAAAGTATTTTTATTTGTTATAGATAAAAGGATAAAGGT
>VFQM010003110.1_pt1 | contig 11131 bp, 6 predicted proteins | sample 3512391 | NCBI WGS metagenome assembly VFQM01 (sample SAMN10412369, study PRJNA504923) | tailings metagenome | isolation source: Replicate 1 from Balatoc abandoned mine | place: Philippines
CAGCCAGCAACAGGCGGACTTTGTGCTACTCCTCCACAATCCTTCACTGCAGAGATTTTGGACGAGGCTGTGGCAGTGACCTTGGATGTCACGCCGTTTTGCTTTGGTCAAGCTTCTACCACGATTGATATTGTGGCAGACTTGAGTACTGTGGATCAAATCGAATGGTTCAGATCAGTGGGAGGAACCCTCACTAGACTTTCTGCATTTGACAATTTCACTTCGATTACAGTAAGTGACCCGGGGACCTATGAAGTTTTGCTTCGCAGCAGCTTAGGTTGTGTACTCGGTCGTTCAAATGGCGTCATCGCCCAATCGACCATCATTCCGCCTGTAATTCCTACTGAGCCGATCACCATCTGCGCTATCGAGGGAGTCACTACAAGCATTGACCCTGGAGACTACGACAACTATTCCTGGATTCTGGATGGAGAGGAAGTGTCTCAGGATGCCATATTCACCCCTACCCTTCCTGGCGAATATGAACTGAGAGTTTCAGACAATTTGGGTTGTGAATTTGTTGCCACATTTACCATTTTGGAAGATTGCCGACTGAAAGTGGTATTCCCGACAGGAGTAGTCTTAAATGACCCCAATCGAAACTTTATCCTCTATGCAAATGAATTTATTGACGATGTAGAGGTCTTTATTTTCAACCGATGGGGTGAGTTGATCTTCTACTGCGAGCACGAAAATGTAGAACCTCGACAGCCATTTTGCCCTTGGGATGGGACTGTAGGGGGAAATTTTGTACCCAATGGAACATACGCCGTAAAGGTGAAGTTTACCTCTAGAAACCAAAACCTAACTCAAACCGAAACCAAAGCCATTACGATTATCCAATAGTATGCTGATTCTGATTTCCCCCGCCAAAACCCTCGATTACAGTTCCCCAAATTTCAAAGAATATACACAGCCGGACTTTGTCAGTGATGTCAAAAGTCTGGTCAGTGTCATGAAAAGAAAGTCGGCTGAAGAGATTGCCGAACTCATGCACATCAGTAAAAACCTGGCGCAACTCAACGAGGAACGATACAAGACTTTTCAAAAGGAATTTAATCCGGAAAATTCAAAGCAAGCGCTACTCGCATTCAAAGGAGACGTCTATACCAAAATCGATGTGGACACCTACACCGAGGAGGATTTTGACTTTGCGCAGCAACACCTAAGAATTTTATCCGGATTGTACGGATTGCTCAAGCCGCTTGACTTGATCCAACCCTACCGACTGGAAATGGGCACTCGGCTAGAGACCAAAAAAGGTAAAAATCTCTACGAGTATTGGGATAAAAAAATAGCTAAAGCCATCAACCAAGCTACAAATGGGAACCCTATAGTCAACCTGGCCTCCCAAGAGTACTTTAAAGCTGTGGATTTGAAAACCCTAAAAGCACCCGTTATCACTATCCACTTCAAGGAATTTAAAAACGACACCTACCAGGTCATCGGATTATTTGCCAAGCAGGCTCGTGGCATGATGACCAACTTTGCCATCAAAAACAAACTCACTGACCCCCAGCAGCTAAAAACCTTTGAGCAAGAAGGTTATGAATTTTCTGAGCCATTGAGCTCAGAAATGGAGTGGGTTTTTGTCAGATAAGAAAAAAATGGAGTGGTAAAAATGCCACTCCCTTTCCATTTTTAGACTAGCCGATTTTTAGTAGCTTTAAGGCTCGTTTTCAATTGGTTCAAGTGCGTTTTTCCCGGTTTCAAAACTTCTACGTAGTGATTTTTTCCCTGCTCACAATTACTGTGTTTGGGGGGAGTCTGGGGCTATTGACACAGGAATCGGAGCCATCCCAACCACTCCGAATAGAAAGTACCGATCCAGCGATTTCTGGACCTGACCGACTTTGCAATGTGTTTGGAAGCGTAATCGGCACATTTACCGGAGGAGGCGATCCAGTGACCGACGTTTATAAATGGATCATCGAAAGTCCAAGCGGGGATATTCTGAGAGAAACACAATACAGAAATACGCCTGAAATCAGCTTCACATTTGGGCTCTTGGGCCCACATAGAATTACGCTCAGCGTAAGGCGAGCTGGCATAGATATCTATGAAGAGCAAAAAATAGTAGAGCTAGTCCAAGGGCCTACGATTACTTTACAGGACACCTATCAGATCTGCGAAAGTCAAACGTTAACACTGACAGCACTGGACCCCTCCTCCGCCAATTTCAGCTCCTACGAGTTTGAGTGGTCAGACGCCGCCGGAAATCTTATCGGTAACTCCAATGCACTGGATATAACCACTCCAGGTGACTATCAGGTAACCTTCTTTTTCACCAATTCCTCAGGAATCACTGAATGCGAAACTACTTTGACTACAAAAGTGGAAGAATTGGGCGCTTTTGTGGTTGATGCTTCCTCAACTACGCTTTGCCCTGGAGGAAGTATCACCTTCGAAACAACCCCCTCCACACTAGGCGAGTGGTTTTATCAAAAAGTCGGTGACCCAGACCCCGTACGGATAAGGAATGGAAGAACTATTACCATTAGCCCAGGGCTATTGTCCGATCCAGGATCGTATGAAATCATCGTGCGGGTCAACAATCCCGACAATCCTGCCTGTAGCCCTGAGGTCAGAGTTCCATTTGAGTACAATATTCTCCCAGCGGTCGAATTTGTAGAGGCTTTGGGAGCTTCGGGTTGCTTCATTGCTGACGGTACGCTGCGAGTGAGGGCCTTGACCCCGATTGACGGAATATCGATAGGAGGACTGGGGATGAATCAGGGACCATTTGCTCCGGGAGACATCATTGAGTTTAGCGGATTGGAATCGGGCGCCTATAGTTTGTTCCTTGGTCTGAATGGTTGCTCAGACATTTTTGGCACCGTGGTGCCTTTGGTCGATCCGCCAACTTCCCTGGAATTTGTCATCGAAGACATCCAGCCCGAGGTATGTACTGAGACCGGAAAAGATTTGGGATCATTTCTTTTCAGGATGCTAAATCAACCTCTTGAAGGTTCGTACCGAATCCTCAACAGAAGAGGTGAAGAGATCCTCAACCAAGCTGCTACCGGTCTTGATGAACTACGAATCGATATCAGTGGGGGGACTTATTTTTTCCAAGTCTATGGCTTGGATAGCTGCACGCTTCCAAAAAGCGAAGAGTTTGAAATTCCCGGACTATCTCAAGTCAGTTACTCCATACCAGGTGATTTATTCGTATGTCAATCGTATGATTTGATCCCTGTGACCGGTCAGGACTTGGAGTTTACCCTGATCCATGAGACCACAGGAACAGAAATCACCAAGCCAAGGAATGAGGCTTTTACCATTACCGAAGCAGGTGATTATACGCTGATCGGTCGATTGGCTGGTCCTGGAGACCTCTGCCCTACCTTGCAGGAATTTACCATAACTCTAGTTGATCCGGTGGATTTCGAACCCGTGCTGATCCAGGAAGATTGCGATGGAAACAGAACTTTCGAAGCCAACATCAAAGGGCGAGACCCAAACACGGTTAGGTTTATTTGGTACAATGAAAATGACGAGATTGTAGGAAACGGGCAGTTTCTTTTCCCTACCTCCACAGGTGAATTCAAACTAGACGTGCAGCCCAATAACAGTACTGCCTGCCCCATTCCTCCGGTACCGTTTATGATCGACCCTCCGATTTTAGAAGTAGAGGTGCAGCTCGTCTCGACAAAACTCTGTGAATTTGGCCCAAGGGCAGTTTTGGATCTCAGTACGACATTTCCTGAGGCAGTTACCGATATTGAATGGAGACGGTATGACATCGATGGGAATATTTTCCCATTGGATGAATACAAGAACCAAAAGCAAGTCATCGTAGATATAGAAGGTATCTACGAAGCCGCTGTTTTTAGCCGGATTCCTTCGATCGGAAAAGACTGCGAACTTGGGAGAAGCAGTCTTCAGATTGATCTGGTGCCCAATAAGGTCACGTTTGACATCCCCGGAGACTTATCTATTTGTGATCCCTATGAGCTTATTCCGGTGGGAGCTCCCAATCTCAGCTATTTGCTGACCTATCCCGATGGCAGAGAAGAAATCAAAGTAAGCGGAGAGGCTTTTCTCATCGATATGGAAGATGAATACACCATTTTAGCATTTGATCCTGATGTAGCCGGGCCCCTCTGTCCTGAGCAAAAAACCTTTTTCGTCACGATCAATGAACCGGTGCAGTTTGAGCCTGTTTTGATCAATCTCGAATGCGACGGAACCTATGAATATCAAGCTCAGGTGAGCAATTATGACCAGAGTGAGGTAGAGATTTTTTGGAGAAATAGTGAAGGAACAGTCATATCCACTGACCCTACTTTATTTACTTCGACTTACGGGGAGTTTTCACTGGAAGTGCAGCCGGCAGGTTCAATTGCCTGTAGTGAAAGCACAGAACAATTTACAGTGCCAGTGCCAGTTTTGGATGTAGCTACCCAAATCCTCGCCGAGACACTCTGTCCAGATCAGCCCGATGCGGCCTTGCAGGTCGATGCAAATCTGGAAAATGTGCAAGCCATCCAGTGGTGGTTTACTGACCTGAGCATGAATAGCTCTCAGCTCACCAATGCGACGAATCAGCAGGAAATCCTAGCTATAGAGGAGGGTACTTATGAAGTTCGATTGATCAATCCATTTGGATGTATCATCGGTCGAGCCGAGCAGCTAGTGATCCGAAGTACTGATCAAAATCGGCCTGTCTTAGAAGAATCCTATCAAATCTGCCCTCGTTATGAAATCGCCCCAACCTTAAACCCTGGGAATTTTGCTGCCTATGAGTGGTATTTTGAAGGAGATTTGGTATCGACCAGCCCGACTTTCAAACCCTTACAAATCGGATCCTATACGATCGTAGCCATCAGTGCTGAGGGCTGTGCCTATCAGACTGAATTTGTCACCGAGGAAGAGTGTGAGCTCAGGGTGATTTTTCCAGATGCTGTCCAGCCCGGAAATCCGGATAAACCTTTTCTGATCTACACCAACTATCTCATCGACGAGCTCGAAATCTGGATCTACAACAAGTGGGGAAATCAAGTCTTCCACTGTGCCAATAACAACCTGATTTCCGAAGAATCTACCTGTCTCTGGGATGGGCTTTACGGCGGAAATAAAATCCCCCCCGGCTCCTATGCCTACAGGATTTTTTACAAAAACTTGGAGAAAAATATCGAAAAAACACAGCTCGGTAGTATTCAGGTAATAGATTAACTGCCACTATTTTACATCAAATCTCAGTTAGTTTCATATTCGGTATGATTTTTTAGAGTAGGGTAATAAGAGCCGTATCTTTGACTGGCCAATACCCAACTCGATTCCCATCATGCTATCTTCCCGATTTCTATTTTGGAAAATTGGCATTCTCCTGCCGGGAATCCTTGGGATATTTTTTTGGTCAAATGGCAATCCTACTCCTGTAAGTGAAAGTAAGCTAGAGGTCCTAGATTCCGACCCGGAAATCACCGGTCCTGATGACCTCTGTATCGTTTTCGGCGCAGTGATTGGTACCTATTTCGGCGGGGGCATTCCCTCCACCGATGTGTACTATTGGGAAGTTTATAGCCCGAGTGGGGAGTTGCTCCTCGAGCGATCTGGCGGAAGTCAATTTGAGCAGTTGCAGTTTTCCTTTCAGGCTCCGGGAGTTTATCAGCTTAGATTACGTGTGCGGCGAAATGCAGATTTTATCTTTACCGGACAAAAAACAGTCAATGTCCGCACTGGTCCAGCCCTCACTATTCAACCTGACTATCTAATCTGCGGAGAAAACCCCGCGGAGATTTCTGTCATGGATCCTGCTGACCCCACATTGAGTCAATATCGATTTGAATGGAAAAACAGCCAGGGACAGATAGTCGGACTGAGTAATACTATCCAAGTCAGCCAAGAGGGACAATATTTCTTTGAGGTCACCTCACAGCAGGGAGGCTGTCTGGTGACCGGAAATACCTATGCGGGTCCATCTCTAGATTTCAACCTGACCGTGTCCAATCCCAGTGTATGCAAGGGATCCGATTTGGTTCTGTCCACAGACACCCCACTTTCCGGAGAATGGTTTTTGATCAGACCGGGAAGCGCTACGAGAGAACCTCTTGGGGAAGCTTTTCAGGTTATTTTGCAGCGAGATGACATCGAGAATCTAGGCACCTACACAGCGATATTCAGTGCAAATGACCCCAACTATCCCGGCTGTCAGTCCACAAGGCGGATTACTTTCGAAGTAAATGAATCCCCGATATTGGAAGTCAATCCTGTCGAAAAACCGGATAATTGCAGCCTGCCAAACGGAATACTGGATTTTACCAATTTGGTGGGACTTGATTCATTGATCATCGAAGAGTTGGACCAAAAATGGAGCAATCTTGCCCCAGGGACTACCGTAAGAGCAAGTGATTTGGCCCCACAGATTTATACGTTGGTGGCCTACTCTACGGGCTGCAAATTCATCAGGCTATACAATCTGGAGTCCAAAGAGCCACCGATTCTGCTACCCAGTACGCCTGAAATTTTCTTGCCGGATTACTCGATTATGGAAGAATCCTGCGGTCCCAATGGCATAAATCCGGGAATTTTGAGCGTGGATTTTACGCAGGGAAATGTGGATGGGGAGTTTAGGATTTTGGCCGAGGGCATCGGAGAAATACTTACCGGAGAAATTGTCGATCAAGACCGAATCGACATTCCTGTGCCTGGAGGAAACTATTTTCTGGAGATCAAAATAGACAATTGCACCTACCCCATCCAGCCAATTGACATCGCAAAAAAGCCTACTGTGGACTTCAGTGTGCCTGACGAAGTGGCTATTTGCCAATCTTTTGATTTGATCCCTTCGACTTCCCAGGATCTGACGTTTACGCTTACTTTTCCGGACAACAGCACCCAAACGCTAGAGTCAGGATCGCCATTCAGCATCAGTGCAGAAGGCAACTATTCGCTACTTGGCGTACCAAAGGACCCTAGCTCGGGACTTTGTCCGAAAGTGGAGACATTTACAGCCAGGCTTTCTCAGCAGTTTGATTTTTCGGCAATTCTGGTCGAGGAGGATTGTTTTGGAAATCAGGTATATGAGGTTGACCTAGATGGGATAGATATCAGTCAAGTGTCGATCCGGTGGATCAACGAAGAAGGGACCATCGTGGGTCGGAATCCAAAATACTACTCGACCTTCCTCGGAGACCATGATCTCATCGTACAGCCACTGCGCAGTGGATATTGCCCAGTGGAACCCTTTGAATTCAGGATCAATCAGCCTGTCCTATCGGTCGATATCGAATTTTCTACAGACAAAATCTGTCCAGACCCCGGCTTTGCAGAAGTGAGTATAAAGACTAGTCGAGATGATGCCATAGGGTCTATCGAATGGATCTTTTTTGATGATGCCGGAAACCGAAGAAATCTGACGGAATACAAGGATCAATTTGCTATTCAAACAGACGAGCCCGGCAACTACGAGGTCGTGGTATATAACCGCATTGGCTGTGAGGTAGGCCGTAAATTTACCCAGGTAGAGACCAGCACACTTTTAGCCAATCCGACCCTTGACAATCAATATGGAGTATGTGTCAAAAACCAGAGGGGGCCCGTACTCAACCCTGGGTCTTTCGCTCAGTACCGATGGTATTTTGAAGGAAATCTAGTCTCCGAAAACCCCGAGTACATGCCCGCGGATGTGGGCAACTTCGCTGTAGAAGTGATCTCGGAGGACGGGTGTTTTTTTGCCACCGCATTTTCCACCTATGACCTGTGCTTCTTTGAGTATCGCATGACCGATGCCATGATCCTCGGAGATCGGAGCAGACCATTTGAAGCCTGGATCAATGAAGGGATTACCGATGCGGAGGTATTTATTATCAATCGGCAGGGAGAACTGATTCACTACGAAAAGATGGTGGAGCGTCCCAAAGACGGCCCCGTTTTCCACTGGGATGGTATGACCCAGGGTCGGTCTGCCCTACCCGGAACCTACGCCGTAGTGCTCCAAGTGAGTAATCCGACTTACGGTTTCTCAGAAAAAATCACTCAGGCGCTTTTGGTAATCGAATAATTTTAAATCACTTACGGAATATTTTTTTAGACGGGAAAGCTGAAAACATTTTTTTTTCTATTTTGAGCTGTTTCAATCGTTTGTTACACTCAACCCAAAATCCAAAAAGCACTCACTTATGACTCAAACCATCAACCGGAGCGCCTTATTCAACGCAAGCTGTCTGGCACTTATCACCACCGCTTTCTCATTTTCGATACGTGCGGGTATTCTTCCTCAACTGGGAACCGAATTTGGACTCAGCGCCGAGCAGCTGGGCTTTATCAACTCGATGTGGTTTCTCGGATTTCCGATTTCCATGATTCTTGGTGGGTTATTCTACCACATCGTAGGCCCGGCTAATATTATGCGGATAGCATTTGTCACCCATACGCTCGGGATTTTATTGACCATCTATGCGGGAGGTTACACTACGCTTTTGATTTCTACCTTATTCATCGGGTTTGGAAATGGATGTACCGAGGCAGCCTGTAACCCCCTGATCGCTGACATGTATTCCGGCACTACTCTGAACAAAATGCTCAACCGGTTCCACATGTGGTTCCCTGGTGGTATCGTATTGGGCAGTTTGATCTCCAAGTTTATGACCGACGCAGGCATGGCTTGGCAGACTCAGGTATGGGTAATGATGATTCCTACGATTGCGTATGCGGTTCTTTTCTTTGGCAAAGCATTCCCAAAACCGTCTGTAGAAGGTGTGACTTCAGTAGGCTCTAACTTCAAGGCGATGCTGAGCCCAGTCTTTATTTTCCTGTTTATCGCGATGGCCCTGACGGCGATCTCTGAATTTGGTCCGCAGCAGTGGGCAAATATCGTCTTGAGTTCCAGTGGTGCATCGGGGATGTTGATTCTCGCCTTGACTACCGGAGTGATGGCTGTAGGTAGATTCTTTGCAGGACCGGTGGTAAAAGCGCTAGGTCAAACCGGTGTTTTGCTCGGAGGCTCAATTTTTGCCGCTATCGGTATCTTTATGTTTAGCACTGTGACTGGTCCAATGGCTTATGTAGCTGCTTTGGTCTTCGCCATCGGTGTATGCTATTTCTGGCCTGTGATGGTGGGCGCCGTGGCCCAGCGGGTACCACTTTCCGGTGCGTTGGGCATGTCTGTCATTGGGGGTGTGGGCATGTTTTCCACAGCTATCTTCCAGCCGATTATCGGTAGCTGGATTGATGCTTCCAGAGAAACCCAAAGCGCCGCTGGCCTGACAGGTGATGCTTTAGAACTGGCAGCTGGACAGGCCACTCTTCAAAAAATGGTCATGTTCCCAGGAATATTGATCGTACTATTTATCATCTTCTTCATCTGGCAGCGAGGTGTAAAACCAGCCGGAGGTGGAGCACATTAAACACTTATCAAAAGCAGCTTTCGGGCTGCTTTTTTTCTTTCTTGCTTATGAAAAGCCCATTCTTCATCGTACTAGCCACTGTACTTTTCTGTAGTGAAATTTCTGCACAACAGATCGATGGACCGATCCGGGTGCATCCGGAAAACCGATTTTTGATGACTACCACTGGAGAGCCTTTCTTCTGGATGGCTGATACGGCCTGGGAGCTTTTTCATCGATTGGATGAAAAAGAAGCTGAGTTCTACTTAGACAAAAGGCATGAGCAAGGATTCAATGTGATTCATGCCGTAGTTTTGGCCGAACTCGATGGAATTCATACCCCAAATGCCAACGGTGACCTTCCATTTTCCAACCTGGAAACCTGGGAATACAACGAGGCATATTTCAGTCATGTTGACCTGGTTTTGGATTTGGCCCTGGAGCGAGATCTTCACGTCGCTCTTTTACCTACCTGGGGAGATAAACTCTTCAAAAACACCTGGGGAATCGGACCGGAGATTTTCACTCCCGAAAAAGCCTACTCCTATGGCAAATGGATAGGAAACCGATATCGAAATCGGAAAAATCTGATTTGGGTACTCGGAGGAGATCGGAACCCACGGGAAAATTCCGACGATATCAAAGTTTGGAATCAAATGGCCAAGGGAATCCTGGAAAGCCAAAATCCGGAAAACAAAATCTTGATCACCTTCCACCCTCAGCCTATGGCACCGGGTGGGAGTTCGGTGTGGTTTCACCAAGCCGAATGGCTGGATTTCAATATGCATCAGACTGGTCACTGCCCAAATTACCCAAGCTACTCTAGAATCAGCTATGACTATGGCTTGACTCCGACCAAACCTACCATCGATGGAGAGCCCATGTATGAGGAGCACCCCAAATGCTTCAACGCCAAAGAACTGGGCTACAGCGAGGCCGCGGATATTCGAAGGATCATGTATTGGAATGTATTTGCAGGTGGTGCAGGTCAAACCTACGGCTGTCATGCCGTATGGCAGATGTACGACCTAGACAAAGAACCTGTCAACGCCACGCTCAAGCCTTGGCATCAATCCCTTGACCTCGAAGTGGCCAATCAAGTCCGGCATTTGAAAAATCTGATGTTGAGCAGGCCTTATTTCAGTCGAATTCCAGATCAGGGATTACTTACAAGTGCGCAGGAGGAAGACGATTCGTTTGTAGCAGCAAGTAGAGACCGAAATGGAGCGTATGCTTTTTTCTATTTTCCTGACGGAAAAAGGACCGCTCTGAATCTAACATCGCTAAAAGGGAGTTCATTTCGAGTCACTTGGTTTGACCCCAGGACAGGGGTGAAAATCCCTGAATCACAAGCAATTCCGAAAGGTGATCGCATAGAAATCACCCCACCCAGCTCAGGCAGAGGAAATGATTGGGTGCTGATTCTAGATCGCGTGGATTAACTCCCGCAGGAGTACGATTCGTATTCATCACGGGTGAGTGACCAAAGCTTATCATCGGCATCCCGGTATGTGATTGTGCCCGTACTTTCGAGGATTTCGATACTATCTTCGGTAAGTATGGTTGTACCATCTATGAGCTGAATGGTACAGGGTCCATCCACTCGCTTGATATCCATGATTTCCTCACAGGATGAAAAAACGATCATAAGTACCAACCCAAACCAAAACCTCATAGCGTCCGCATTTGATCCAAAAATAAGCAGGTGATGGAAAAAGACAAGACAGAACTACCTCAATCTGAATATTCAGGCCAATTTTAAAAATTGGTCACATTCAAAAAAATGATTTTAGATAGGA
>VFQM010003111.1_pt1 | contig 11131 bp, 9 predicted proteins | sample 3512391 | NCBI WGS metagenome assembly VFQM01 (sample SAMN10412369, study PRJNA504923) | tailings metagenome | isolation source: Replicate 1 from Balatoc abandoned mine | place: Philippines
TGCGCCTCGGCTATGTCGACCAGAGCCGCGACCACCTCGACCCGAAGAAGAACGTCTGGGAGGAAATCTCCGACGGGCTCGATTACATGAAGGTCAACGGGCAGGACATGAGCACGCGTGCCTATGTCGGCGCGTTCAACTTCAAGGGCGCCGACCAGCAGAAGAACGTCGGCAAGCTCTCGGGCGGTGAACGCAACCGCGTCCACATGGCCAAGATGCTCAAGCAGGGCGGCAACGTGCTGCTGCTCGACGAGCCGACCAACGACCTCGATGTGGAAACCCTTGCCGCGCTCGAAGACGCGATCGAGAATTTCGCTGGCTGCGCCGTGGTCATCAGCCACGACCGCTTCTTCCTTGACCGTCTCGCCACGCACATCCTTGCCTTCGAGGGCAACAGCCATGTCGAATGGTTCGAGGGCAACTTCGAGGCCTACGAGGAAGACAAGCGCCGCCGGCTCGGCGATGCGGCGGACCGTCCGACCCGGCTTGCCTACAAGAAGCTGACCCGCTGACGGGGCTGCGCGGCGGGCCGAGCCATGCCGGCTCTCGCCCGCCCCGCCTGCGCGCTTCCTGCGGTGGCGTGCCCCTCGGGCTGCCGCGGCTCAGGGTGAGACCCAGCGGCCCTCCCATGCGGCGTCCTCGCGCTCACGCGTGAATTGCGCGCGGACATGCCCGGTGTGGGCAAGATAGAGCCAGTCGAGCGATGTCAGCGTTATCCGCAGCAGCGCGAAGTTCTCGCGGGCGGGAACAAGCTGCTCATCGTCCGGCTCGACTCCCTCGAACTCGGGCGGCAGGCCCGAAGTCGGCAGGTCAGAGCTCGCCCCCGGCCCCTCGCCCAGATAGCAACGCCGGGCGAAGCGGGTGCTCGCAGCCCAGGCGGCCTCGACCTCGTCGCCGTGGCGCACAATCTCGCCTGCACCCCGCGCCCGGATCTGGATCTTGGCGCCCTTGTCATAGAACAGCACCGCCACGCGCGGGTCGGCATCCACCACTCCTGCCTTGGGCGCGCGGGTGTCGGTGTGGAGCCGCAGCCGCCACGCTGCGGCATCGAACGCGCGCAGCACCATCACCCGGGCATCGACGTCGGCGGTGACGATCACCGGCGTATGCAGCGGGGACTTGCGATCACGGGGCGCGCGAATCAGGCGATCGCGACAATCGGCGAGGCAGGAATCGAGAGTGTCGAACATTCCCGCTGCCTTTGGCCCGACACTCCGCCGCGTCAAGCGCGCCGAGTTTTGTTCAGCCTCGCACTAATTTTTCTGAACATCGGCGAGCCGGTTCATCCCCGCGACAGTCTGACCGTTCTAGACGGGCCTCATCACAACGAGCCTGTGGTGGGCTGGCGATGATGGAGGCACGACCATGACGACCCTCTTTGCCCCCCTTGCAAGATCGGGCGGTTCGCTCGCCGCGCTGGCGGCGGCTCTGGCATTTTCCATTCCCGCCCATGCGCAGGACCTCCAGGTCCAGTCAGACGTGTCCGACCCGCCGCCGGTCCGCGCCGAGCGTCCGCAGCCGCGTGCGGCGGAGCGGGGTGGCCCTGCCGAGGCCGCTTTCTCGCGCTACGAGGCACCGCGCTACGAGGCGCCGCGTCCCGAGCCCCGCAGAGCCGCGCGCTTCGAGGCACCCGCCAGAGCTCCCGCTCCCGTCGCGGCGCTTGCCGCCGATGAACCGCGCCCCCGCCGCGCCGCGCCCCGCGGCTTTGGCGGCGATGTGATCGCCCGCGCGCAGAGCGCCCAGCAGGCAGAACGCCGCGGCGAGGAACGCGCCGAGCGCATCGAGCGCCGCAGCGAGCAGCGGGCCGATCGCATCGACCAGCGCAGCGAACAGCGCGCCCAGCGTGTCGACCGTCGGAGCGAGCAGCGGGCGGCGCAGGTCGAACAGCGCGGCGACCGGCGCGCCGAGCGGCTCGACTGGCAGGGCCGCGATGCCGCTGCACAGCGGGTCGACCGCCGCACGGAGCAGCGCGCCGAGCGCATCGAGGACCGCGGCGACCGCCGCGCCGACCGCATCGAGGATCGCGGCGATGTCCGGGCCGACCGGGTCGAGCAGCGCGGTGACCGCCGGGCCGACCGGGTCGACGGCCGCCGCGGCGAGTGGCGCGCCGAAACCCGCGATGTCTCGCGAGGGGATCGCGGCGGCAGCTTCGGCGACCGGGTCGGCGACACCATCCGTGAAGCCCGCAGCGCCGATCGCGGCGACTGGCGGCGCGACGGCTGGCGCGACGGACGCCGGGACCGCTGGCGCGGCGACCGGCGCGAGTGGCAGCGCGAATGGCGCCGTGACGACTGGCGCTGGGGCTGGAACGGCCGTCCGGGCTGGGACAACCACGATTTCCGGCGCTGGAACCGTGGCTGGCGCGGCAATCGCAGCTACGACTGGTTCGATTTCCGGCGCGGCAACCGCTTCGTGTTCCGGCCCGGCCCCTACTACGCGCCGTTCCGCAGCCACCGCTACAGCCGGCTGGACATCGGCTTCTTCCTCGACAGCCTGTTCTTCCAGCCGCGCTTCTTCATCAACGACCCGTGGGCCTACCGCCTGCCCCCCGCCTACGGACCCTATCAGTGGGTCAGATATTATGACGATGTGGTGCTGGTCGATATCTACACCGGCGAGGTCGTAGACGTGATCCACGACTTCTTCTGGTAGGCTCTGCGCCAGTCACACAAACGGCCCCGCCGGAGCGATCCGGCGGGGCCGTTTTCATAGGTTCGGCCTGCCGGATCAGCCCCTCGCGCGGCCGAAGGGCAGCATCCGGTAAAGCGTTCCGTCCTTGTCGATGAAAGTGTGCTTCAGCGCAGCCAGGGCGTGGAGCGCGATCAGCACGAGCAGCGCGACACCCGATGCACCGTGCAGTTCGAAGATCGCCTCGCCCAGATCGGGGTTCTGCGGCACCGGCAGCGCGGGCAGCGCGAACAGGCCGAAGACGCTGACCGGTTCGCCGAAGCTCGACAGCGCGATCCACCCGGCGACCGGCATCACCAGCAGCAGCACGTAGAAAGCGAGGTGGACGATGCGCGCAAAGGTCCGCTCCCACGGCGCGTGGCTTTTGACCGGCGGAGGCGGCGGGCTTACCTGCCGCCACAAGAGCCGCAGGGCGACGACCACGAAGATCACCACGCCGAGCGCAAAGTGGTTCGCCATGATCGCCGCGCCGGCCTCGCGCGTGGCAGCCTCCTCGGCCGCTTCGGCGATCCGCCACTGAACGATCACCAGCACCGCGATCGCCCAGTGCAGCAGCATGGCAAGGCCCGAATATCTGGTTGTGGTATTGAAGCTCATCCCGATCCCTCCTGTGCGCCCCTGCGGCGCAACCTAACACGGCGGGCAAGTCGCGCAACAGGTGCACGGCAAGGCCGCTTGCGCTGCCCGGCGCGCTTGCTACGTCTCGCCGCCATGACCGCACCCGTGCCCGACCAGACCGCGCTCGCAGGGCTTGGCGCAAAGGTGCGCGCGCGGCTGGCCGCGAGCCGGCAAGTTCATCCCGTCGGGGGGACGCAGATCGAGCTGTTCGCTCTCGGCGGGTTTCTTGCAGGCGACGAGTGCGAGCGCCTGTGCGCCATGATCGACGCGGTCGCCCGCCCCTCGGCGCTGCACGAGCTGGATTACGCGAGCGGCTTTCGCACCTCCTACTCGAGCGACCTCGATCCGGCCGATCCCTTCGTGGCGGGCATCTCGGCGCGGATCGATGCGCTGCTCGGGTTGGAGGCAGCGATCGGGGAGCCGGTGCAGGGCCAGCGTTACCTGCCCGGCCAGCAGTTCAAGCCGCATAATGACTGGTTCTACACCTCGGAAGGCTACTGGCCGCAGGAAGAGGCACGCGGCGGCCAGAGGAGCTGGACGGCAATGGCCTACCTCAACGCGGTCGAGGCAGGCGGAGCGACGGCCTTCCCCCTGCTCGGGCTGGAGATCGAGCCGAGGTCCGGCGCGCTGCTGCTGTGGAACAATGCCCTGCCCGACGGTCGCCCCAACGAGGCCACGCTCCACGCCGGAATGCCGGTCGAAGCGGGGGCGAAATACGTCATCACCAAGTGGTATCGCAGCCGCCCCTTCGGGTGAGGCTCAGACATCTTCCTTGCGCGCGAGCGCCCGCACATCCTGCGCCAGCGCTTCGATACGGTGGGCAAGGCGCAGAATTTCGAGCTGGGTGCGCAGGTTCACCTCGTAGTCGTGCCGTGCGGTGATGCGGTCCTTGATCGCCTGGCGGTTCTGGCTCATCAGGATGATCGGTGCCTGCACCGCGGCCAGCATCGAGAGCATCAGGTTGAGGAAGATGAAGGGATAGGCATCGAAGGGGCCAAGTCCCAGCGCCTCCAGCACCCCGCCATTGAGGCCCGTCCAGACCAGCAGCACCACGCCGAAGCCCATAATGAAGCCCCAGCTGCCCCCTACAGCCGCTACGCGGTCGGCGAGGCGATCCTTCCATGTCTCGCGGCTTTGCGCGATCTCGTCGGCGTCGCGGCCCGTGAAGCTGCCCGCCGCAACGTGACGCAGCACGCGCTGCTCGTCGGTATCGAGATCGTCGAAGTCGCGCCCGAGCAGGTCATGTGCGAGCTTGCGGGGATCGGCGGCGCGGGTCATGCGCGCAAGCCTTACGCCTTTGCCAGCGCCTCGGCAATCAGCGCGCGGGTGGGCGCGATGCCATAGAGCGCGATGAAGCTGCCCATGCGCGGGCCCTGTTCGGAGCCGAGCAGGGTCTCGTAGAGCGCCTTGAACCAGTCGCGCAGGCTCTCGAACCCGAATTCCTCGACCTTGCCGATCTCGTAGACGATGGTCTGGAGATCTTCCGCGCTGGTCGCCGGATCAGCCGCCGCCAGCGCCGCGTCGAGTGCCTTGAGCGCCGCGACCTCGCCGCCCGCAGGGGCGCGCTTGTCGAGCGTCGGGGCCACGAAATCGCGGTTATAGGCGAGCGCCCGGCCCACGAGGGCATCAAGCGCGGGATGCCTGGCGGGGTCTGCGTCCTCGACATAATTGCCGAGGTAGGACCACACCGCCTCACGCGTCGCGCCCGCGCCCAGCACGCCTACAAGATTGAGCAGCAGGCTGAAGGGCACCGGCAGGCTGTCGCCCTCGCCCGGCGCTGCGGCGCCTTCGTGGCGCTCGTTGGCGCGCAGCAGGTGCCACACCGCATTGCCGAGCCGCTTGTCGGCGTCCTGCCCGGGGATCGCGGCGCGGAACTGCCAGTAATCGTCCACCGCCTTGGGGATCACCCCGGCGTGCAATTGCTTGGCGCTCTTGGGATTGGCGAAGATGTAATAGCCGAGGCTTTCGGGGCTGCCATATTGCAACCAATCCTCAATCGAAAGGCCGTTGCCCTTGGATTTGCTGATCTTTTCGCCCTTGGCATCAAGGAACAGCTCGTAAATCAGGCCTTCCGGCTTGTGCCCGCCGAGCACGCGGGCGATCTTGCCCGACTGGATGCCGCTGTCGGTCAGGTCCTTGCCGTACATCTCGTAATCGACGCCGAGCGCGACCCAGCGCATCGCCCAGTCGACCTTCCACTGGCACTTGGCCATGCCGCCCAGCGCCGACTGTTGGACGAGCCTGCCATCCTCGTCGGTGAAGCGGATAATTCCCTGCGCCGCATCGACCACCTCGATCGGCACCTGCAACACCGCGCCGGTCGTGGGGCTGATCGGCATGACCGGGGAATAGGTCTTGCGCCGCTCTTCCCCGAGGGTGGGGAGCATGATGTCCATGATCGCCCCGAAATTGGCGAGCACACCCTTCAGCGCATCGTCGAAGCGGCCGGAATTGTAGCAATCGGACGAGCTGACGAATTCATACTCGAAGCCGAAACGGTCGAGGAAATCGCGCAGCATCGCATTGTTGTGCGCGGCGAAACTTTCAAACTTTTCAAATGGATCGGGGATGCGCGAGAGAGGCTTCCCCAAGTGCTCGGCCAGCATCGCCTGATTGGGGACGTTGTCGGGCACCTTGCGAAGCCCGTCGAGGTCGTCCGAGAAGGCGACCAGCCGCGTCGCTGCCCCGCCGGTCAGCGTCTCATAGGCGCGGCGGACCAGCGAGGTTCGCAAAACCTCTTGAAAAGTCCCGATATGTGGCAAGCCCGAGGGGCCGTAGCCGGTCTCGAACAGCACCCCGCCGGGCTTGCCTTCGGGCAGCCGCTTGGCGAGGCGCTGGGCCTCCTGGAAGGGCCAGGCCTTGGAGGTGGTCGCCGCAGCGATGAGGGCTTCTTGGGTGATCGTCATGACGGGGTCGCCATTACGCAAGCCGGGGCGGCTTGCAAGCGGCAATGGGAGCCGCCGCAAGCGCGATGTTTCACGTGAAACCCTGCTTCGGGGCGCTGCGCACAGGGGTCTGGAGCGGGCTGGAGGGGGTCAAGAGGGGGGCAAGACCCACCCGGCACCGCACCTGACGCAGGTCTGCAAAAATGCCCCGACGGTCGTTTACATTGCCCCGCCCGCACCCCATCGTCACCAGCGTGACTCCCCCGGCCACTCCTCTCCCCGATGCGCTCGCCCTGCCCGCGCTCCATGCGAGCCACAGCGGGCACTGGCTGCGCGCGCCTGCGGGCGGGACTGAGGCCGTGTCCAAGGGCGATGCGATCATGGCCGCCGCCGACACGCCCGTCCTGATGCTCAACGCGCCGCTGGTGGCGAGCCGCCTCGGCTATCCCGATCTGTCGGGCCTCGACCTGCTCGAGGCCTTCGCCTTCATCCACCCCGCCCGCTTCTGCGTGCCCACCCCCCGCGGCCTCGCCGAGGCGCTCGGCTTGCCCGTGCCCGAGAACGACGCCGCCGTCCCCGAGATGCTCCAGCGCGCCGCCGGGGCGCTGATCGCCGCCTGTCAGGACCCGCAATGGCCCGAGCGCGAGGGCGCATGGAGCGCGGTGCAAACGCTCGAACGCCTGCGCTGGCCGTGGGCGCAGGTGCTCCGCCCGCAGATCGCCAAGCCCGGGCGCGCCGAACGCTGGCTGTTCGCCAGGCTGCCTGAATGGGAGGAGGCAGGCGAGCGCCCCGCCCCGCGTCAGGTGGAGCTTGCTCCCGAGGCGGTGCAAGCCCAGCTCGCCCGCCTCACCGGAGAGGGCGCCGAGAGCCGCGAGGGCCAGCGCGCCTATGCACAGGACGCAGCGCGCATCTTCAACCCGCGCTCTGCACCGGGCCGCCCGCATCTGGCGCTGGCGCAGGCAGGCACGGGGATCGGCAAGACGCTGGGCTACCTTGCCCCCGCCTCGCTGTGGGCGGAGCAATCGGGCGGCACGGTGTGGGTTTCGACCTTCACCAAGAACCTGCAACGGCAATTGCGCGCCGAAAGCCGCCGCGCATGGCCCGCCAAGCGCGCGGACGGCTCGCCGCCGGTGGTGGTGAGGAAGGGCCGCGAGAATTACCTCTGCCTGCTCAATCTCGAGGACGCCTTGCAGGGCGGGTTCGCGGGCCGCCCGGCGATCCTTGCGCAACTGGTGGCGCGCTGGGGCGCCTATACCCGCGATGGCGACATGATCGGCGGCGATCTGCCCGGCTGGCTCGGCACCTTGTTCCGCAAGCGCGGGATCGCGGCGCTGACCGACCAGCGCGGCGAGTGCGTCTATGCCGGCTGCCCGCATTACCGCAAATGCTTCATCGAGCGCGCCGCCCGCGATTCCGCACAGGCCGATCTGGTGATCGCCAACCATGCGCTGGTGATGGTCAACGCAGCCCGCGCCCGCGACCCGAACCAGCGCCCCACCCGCCTGATCTTCGACGAAGGCCACCACGTGTTCGACGCAGCGGATTCGACCTTCGCCGCGACCCTGAGCGGGCAGGAGACGATCGAGCTACGCCGCTGGATCATCGGGCCGGAGAAGGAATCGCGCGGGCGCCGCCGCGGGCTTTCGGCGCGGCTGGCGGACATCGCGAGTTATGATGACGCGGGCGCGGAAGCCATCGCGGCGGCCTGCAAGGCGGGCCAGTTGCTCCCTTCCGACGGCTGGCTCCAGCGCCTTTCGGAAAACCAGCCTTTCGGCCCGCTCGAAGCCCTGCTCGCGGCGGTCCGCACCGCCACCTATGCCCGCGACGAGAGCGGCGGGATCGATGCAGGCTACGGCATCGAGACCGAGGCGGCGGGCCTGCCGGGCGAGGTGATCGAGGCGGCGAGCGCCGCTGCCGAGGCGCTCGCCGCGATCCGCGTGCCGCTGATCCGGCTGGGCGGCAGGCTCGAGGCGATCCTTGCCGAGCCGCCCGACTGGCTCGACGCGCAAGGCCGGGCGCGGATCGAGGGGGCACGTTTTGCGCTCGCCTGGCGGATCGACATGCTGGCGGGCTGGGAAGCCCTGCTCGACCGGCTGGGCGGCCCTGCCGACCCGGAATTCGTCGACTGGCTCGCGGTCGACCGCTCCGACGCGCGCGAATTCGACGTGGCGATCCACCGCCGCTGGCTCGATCCGATGAAGCCCTTTGCCCGGGTGGTGCTGGAACCGGCGCATGGCGTGATGCTGACCAGCGCGACGCTGACCGACCGCACCGAGAATGACGATCGCTGGGCCAGCGCCATCGCCCGCTCGGGCGCGGCCCATGTCGAGGTTGCGCCCTTGCTCTCGGCCGCGGAAAGCCCGTTCGACTATGCCGCGCGGGCCGAGGTGCTGATCGTCACCGATGTCGCCAAGGGCGATCTGCCGGCGCTGGCGGGTGCCTATGCGCGGATCATCGAGGCTTCGGGCGGCGGGGTGCTCGGGCTGTTCACCGCGATCCGGCGGCTGCGGGCGGTGCATGGCCGCATCGCCGACCGCCTGGCGCGGGCGGGGCTGCCGGTCTTTGCCCAGCACGTCGATCCGATCGACACCGGCACGCTGGTCGATATTTTCCGCGATGATCCGCGGGCGAGCCTGATCGGGACGGATGCCCTGCGCGACGGGGTCGATGTGCCGGGGCACAGCCTCAGGTGTGTGGTGATGGAGCAGGTGCCATGGCCGCGCCCGGACATCCTCCACAAGGCGCGGCGGCTGGCGGGCGGCGGCTCGGCCTATGACGACCGCATCATCCGCGCCCGGCTGGCGCAGGCCTTCGGGCGGCTGATCCGCAGCAAGGATGATGCCGGGCATTTCATCATGCTCTCCCCCGCTTTCCCCTCGCGCCTTTTGTCAGCCTTTCCCAAGGGCACGCCGGTTCTGCGCGTGACGCTCGATCAGGCTTTACAACGCGTCGCGTCTGGTGTTGGAGGCGCCGCGCCGGTGCCACAGGGAGAAGCCTTTCAGTCATGAAGATTCTCGGCCTGCTGCGCCACGCCAAGTCGGACTGGGACGATACCGCCCAGCGCGATTTCGACCGCGGGCTGAATGCGCGCGGCCGCAAGGGGGCCGAGCTGATCGGCAAGCATATCCGCGACCACGGGGTGCGCTGGGACAAGGTGCTGGCCTCGCCTGCCGTGCGTGTGAAGCTGACGCTCGAGCACGCCCTGCCCGATGCCGAGCCGGTCTATGACCAGCGGCTCTATCTCGCCAGCTTCGACACCATCGTCGAGACGATCGAGGCCCATGCCGGTTCGGGCGAGGAGGAGGCCAGAGCGATCCTCATTTCGGGCCATAATCCCGGGCTTCAGGACGTGCTGCTCGAACTGGTCGCACCGGGCAAGGAGAACGCCCTGTTCAAGGAGGCGGTCGTGAAGTTTCCGACCGCCGCCTATGCCGTGCTCGAATGCGATATCCAGCACTGGAGCGAGCTGAAACGCTATTGCGCGGAGCTGGTGCACTTTGCGCGGCCCCGCGATCTCGATCCGGAACTGGGGCCGGAGGGCTAGGGGCTAGAACAGCCCGGGCTGCACGGGCGGCTGCGGAGCGCCCGGGGTGGCGGCGGGCTTGCCCCAAGGCTCGGCGGTGCGGTCGATCACCAGCGGGCCGGGCCAGCCGCGGCACAGGTCGAAAGCCTCTTGCGCCGGGCCCTTCAGCCAGCGCGCCTGATCCCCGGGGGCGAGCAGCACCGGCATCCGTTCGTGCACAGGCGCTGCCCCGGTGCCGTCGCTGCCGGTCATCACCATCGAATAGCAGTCGCCCCATTCGTCGGACGGACGCCAGATGCCTGCGGCGGCAAACAGGGGGACGTCGGGGAGGCGCAGCCACGTGCGGGTCATGCGGCCCTTCGGCCCCTCGGCCTCGGCCCATGCTTCGAGCGGGATGAGGCAGCGGCGCGTCTCGAAGGCGTGGCGCCAGAAGGGGGCCGCGAGCTTGTCGCTCCGGGCGTTGTTGACCGGCCTCGGCTTGAGCGGCTGGCCCCTGGCGCCCTTGAGCACCAGCAGGAAGCCCCATGTCATCGCCCGCACCGCGCCCCCGGCGACCACGAGGCCGCTATAGCCGGGATAGACCTCGGCGGCGAAATTGGCACCGCCTGCGCCCTCCACCGCATCGAACCATGCCGCGACCTCGGCGGCGTTTTTCGTCATGCGGTAGAGGTTGCACATCGCCCTAGCCTCCGGCGTTCCCGACCACGAAGCACGCCGCCGCCATCAGCGCGCCCGCCCAGCGATTGGCGCGGAACCGGGCGAGCGGGTTCATCGGATCGTCGGTGTCGAGCGTTGCCACCTGCCACGCCAGATGCCCCGCCACCGGCAACAGCGCGAGGCAAGCGAGCGGATCGGCGCGGTAGAGCCAGAAGGCCAGCCCCCACAAGGCGACCGCGGCGGCATAGAAACCCGCAACCCCGCCCCTCACCCGTGCTCCCAGCGCCAGCGCCGAGGAGCGGATACCGACCATCGCATCATCCTCGCGATCCTGCAGGGCGTAGATCGTGTCATAGCCGATCACCCAGGCGATGGAGCCCGCATAGAGCGCCGCGAGCGCGTCCCAATTGTCCCAGCGCAGCTCCGCCCAGCCGACCAGCAGCCCCCAGTTGAACACCATCCCCAGCCACGCCTGCGGCCACCAGGTGATGCGCTTCATGAAGGGATAGGCCGCAACCAGCGCCAGACTGCCGAGCGCCACGAGCTGCGCCTGCCAGCGCAGTTGCAGCAGCACCACCAGGCCGACGAGGCACAGGCTCACCAGCCAGCCCCACGCGGCGCGCTTCGACACCCGCCCGCTCGCCACCGGACGCAGCGCCGTGCGCGCCACCCTGGCGTCGAGATCGGCATCGACGATGTCGTTGTAGACGCACCCCGCCCCGCGCATCGCGATCGAGCCGAGCAGCAGCCAGCCGAGCAG
>VFQM010003112.1_pt1 | contig 11129 bp, 10 predicted proteins | sample 3512391 | NCBI WGS metagenome assembly VFQM01 (sample SAMN10412369, study PRJNA504923) | tailings metagenome | isolation source: Replicate 1 from Balatoc abandoned mine | place: Philippines
CTTCATCAGCTTCGTGCTCGTCGCTGATGGGCTGAGGATGTGTTAACAGGCCCTAGCAACCTGCGCTGGGGACGGCGAGAGGTCAGCTTCGAGCAACTTGCGGGCGTTGATGTGGTCGATCGGCGCGTTGACCGACTCGACCGCCACTAACAACTCACCGTCGTAGTGAAAGAGGCTAAAGCTTGCGTCTGTGGCGCCGTTGCGCCGCACCGCCTGCAGCCCTTCGCGCCAAACACCCACCATCTGCAAACGCAGTCCGCCCTGGTCGGACCAGAAGAACGGCGTCGGCTGATAACTCGCGGGGCGCCCCAACAAAGTGGCGGCGGCCACCCTGGCCTGGTCGTTGGCGTTCTGCACCGATTCGAGCCGGATCCAGCGGCCACGGTATTCAAAGCTCGTGCAGTCACCGATGGCGAGGATGGAGGGGTCGCTGCTGCGCATACCGGCATCGACCCGAATGCCATTGTCCACCGCGAGGCCCGCCGCGCTGGCCAGTGCCACTTCAGGCACCGCGCCCACACTGAGCAACAGATGAGAGACCGGAACATCCGCGCCGCCCAGATGAAGGGCAGCCAATCGATCGCCGTCCACACGAAAGCCACCGACCGCGGCGTTCAGCACTACCTCGGAACCCATCCCCCGGTGGTGCTGCAGGATGTGTTCGGACAACTCCGGCGACGTAGCCCGCGCCAGCAAGCGCGGTGCCACCTCCAGCACTCTGACACTCCAACCGAGTTGGCGCGCCGTGCCAGCCACCTCCAGACCGATGAAGCCGCCGCCGAGCACCAGCAGATGCCCTTCGCTGCGTGAATGAATCCAGCCGCGCAAGCGTTGCGCGTCGGCCGCGGTGCGCAGGGTCGCCACGTTGGTCAATTGCGCGGACAGCTCGGGCAGGGTACGCGCGCGCGTGCCCGTGGCCAGCACGAGTTGGTTGTAGGGCAGACTCAGGCCGGAGGACAACACGACGAGACCGCACTCGCGATCCAGAAGCTGCGCGGGATCGGCCGCATGCACCGTGATCCCCTGGGCCTGGTACCACGCAGCGTCGCGGTGCCACTGAGGTGCCTCGTTCGGGTCCTTGATGAAGCTCTTGGACAGCGGGGGGCGCTGGTAGGGCAGAAGGGACTCGCCGCAGACCAGGTGCACGCGCGCACCCTGCCCCTCGGCAGCCAGCGCGGCACACAGTGCGGCGGCCGCATGGCCACCACCGATGATCACGATCGCATCGGCGCTCATTCGCTGCTGGCGCCGCGCGGCCTGCGCGCACGCGCCTTTGGGTGGTGTTGATCGAGGAACCGGTTGGTGGCCAGTTCCACTTCGGGCAGGTTGTCGTGCAGACGATGCAGCAGGTCGATCAGCAACTCGCGTTCGCGCGCATTGAGCACTGACAGGAAGGCGCGCTCACGTTCCAGCGCCAGTTGCAGTACCTGATCGTGCAGGGCCCGGCCTTTGGGCGTGATGCGGGCGACACGAAGGCGGCCGTCGTTGTCGTCCAGCCCGATGGTGATCAACCCGCGCGTCTGCATGCTCTTGAAGGCGCGGCTCACCGACGCCTTGTCCATGCCGATGGTTCGCGAGATCGATTGCGCCGTCAGCTCGGGCTCGATGGCCAGCAACACGAGCAGCCGCCAGGTTTCGATGCCCACATCGAACGCCCGCAGGTATGCGCTGGACGCTCCACCCGACAGCTTGTTGGCGATCCAGGTGAAGTACGCAGGCACATAGCGTTCAAGATCAACCACCGCATCGCCAGGTCGCGGCGCGGCGATGCTCTTGCGGGTGGGAACGCTGGCAGGCGGCAGTTTGCTCATGATGTCGGGGCCGAGGGGACAACAAACCCCTATTGTTGTCGCTCGGGCAGGCGCACGACGAGACCGTCCAGCCCACCGTGCAGCTTGATCTGGCAGCCCAGGCGGCTGTTGGATCGCCGCTCGCTGGCGGTGCATTCGAGCATCTCGAGTTCGGTCTCAAGGGGCGCGGGGAGACGGTCGATGAAGGCGTCGTCCACGTACACGTGGCAGGTGGCGCACATGGCTGAGCCACCACATTCCCCGACGATGCCCCGAACGCCCGCGGCAACCGCCGCCTGCATCAGGCTCTGGCCCTCGTGGACATTCAATTGACGGGATTCGCCATCGGCGGCGATGAGGGTCACGTAAGGCATGGCTGATTGTTCACTCGGTGATGAAACGCACCGGCATCGAACCTAGTGCGCGCAAGGTGTTGTTCAGGCGCCGGGTGGGCTCACCCCGCAGTTCGATTCGCTTGACGCGGCGGGCCAGCGCGGTCAGCACCACCTCTCCTTCGAGGCGTGCCACCACCTGCCCCACACAGCCGTGGATGCCCGAGCCAAAGGCCATGTGGCCGGTCGGTCGGCGCTGGATGTCGTAGCGATCCGGCTCGGGCCACTGGCGCTCGTCTCGGTTGGCAGCGGCTAGGAAGGTGACCACCTTGGAGTCCTGCGGGATATGTACGCCCATCAGTTGGGTGTCGCGTGACGCAGTGCGAAAGAACGTCTGTACCGTGGATTCGAGTCGGAGTGATTCCTCGAACGCCGGGCGCGCGAGGCTGTGGTCCGCGTGCAGCAAGGCGTATTGATCGGAATGGCGGGCCAGGCAGAGCAATGCGTTGCCGATGCCGTTGACGGTGGTATCCACCCCGGCCGAGAGGAACGAGCGCACCAGCATGGGCGCTTCGGCGTGGCTGATCTCGCCGGCATCCGCCGCCTGCCAGATCTGCTCGCCGAAACCGTCCTTCGACAAGTTCTCGCGCTGGCAGTGCGCCATGATCCAGGCCGTCACCGGCTCCACCTTCTCGGCCGCCTTGCGCAGGCGTTCATTGCGCGGTCCGAAGGCGTTGAAGATCATGTCGCCGTAGAGCAGCAGGTTCTCGCGTCCGGCCTCGCCCACGCCCACGGCGTCGGGGAACACCTTGAGCGGGTAGACCTCGGCAAGGTCCTTCACCGCATCGATGGCCTCGCCCGCGGCCTGACGGGCCAGCAGCCGCTCCACCAACGCTTCGGCCTCGGCGGTGAAGGTGGCGCGGATCTGCGTCACAGTGCGCGGCGACAGGATGCGCGCGAGGATGGCGCGGGCCTTGGTGTGCGACGGCGGGTCGGCCTCCAGGATCAAGCTCTTGGGCCGGAACGGCGCTTCCTTGTTGAAGTTGGCCAAGCCCACGCCCGCGCCGGAAATGAAGGTGGCGTGGTCGTTCAGCACGGCGTGCACGGACACGTGTCGCGCGCAGGCGTAGATGCCGTAGGCGGGAATCCAGGCCACAGGCCCAGCATCGCGTAGGCGGCGGTGGGCCTCGTAAGGGTCGGTGAGGAAGGCGTCGTCGAAAGGATCGACGTCGACCACAGGTACGCCAGCGGGGGCGTCGATGGTGGCGGTGGTCATGAGGGATCTCCCAAGGAATGAGGGGAAGGTTCAGTGCGCGCCGGCCACGCCGACATAGCGCTCCAGCAGGTCCTCGCGCTGGCGCAGCTCATCGCTGCTGCCGGTGTGAACAATCTCGCCGCGCTCGAGCACAACGACATCAGGGGCGAAGCGCAGGGCGTCGTCGACCTTCTGCTCCACCAGCAGTACGGCCACGCCAGTCTCCTGCGCCAGGCGTTCGAAGGCGTGCATGAGTTCCTGGCAGATGATGGGCGCGAGGCCTTCCAGCGGCTCGTCGAGCAGCAGCACACGCGGCTGCCCGAGCAGGGTGCGCGCGACGGTGAGCATCTGTTGCTCGCCACCAGAGAGTTGCTGCCCGCCGTTGTGGCGCCGCTCGGCGAGGCGCGGGAACAGCGCGTAGGCCTCGTCGATGGCCTGACGCGGTCGGCCCTTGAGTCCTGCGAGCAAGTTCTCCTCGACCGTTAGCGAAGGAAAGATGTCGCGCGTCTGCGGCACGTAGCCGATGCCGGCCAGTGCCCGCTGACGCGGCGACCAGCGCGATATGTCCTGATCATCGAAAATCACGCGGCCCGCGCGCACGTCGGCCAGGCCGATGACCGTCTTGAGCAGTGTGGTCTTGCCGACCCCGTTGCGCCCGACCAGCGCCAGGCGAGAACCAGCATCCAGGGTCAGGTCGAGGCCATGAATGATCTGTATCGCCCCGTAGCCGGCGTCTAGACGTTCGATCTGCAGCAGCGCGCCCATGGTCAAGCCTCCGCACCCAGGTAAGCGGTACGCACCGCAGGGTGGCGCCGGATCTCCTGCGGCACGCCTTCGGCAAGAACGGCTCCCTCGGCCAGCACCAGGATGCGGTCGGCGAAACCGAACACCAGGTCCATGTCGTGCTCGATCATGAGAATGGCCAGCTCGCGCGGCAGCGTGTCGAGTGCGTCGAGCACCACCTGGCGCTCGCCACTAGGCACGCCGGCCATGGGCTCGTCGAGCAGCAGCACCCGCGGCCGCAGCGCCATGGCCAGCGCGATTTCGACCAGGCGCTGCTCGCCATAGGCCAGCTCGATCGGCGCGCGTTCGGCCAAAGGGCCCAATCGCAAGGCTTGCAGGATGCGGTCGGCCTCATCGCGCACGGCCTTGAAGGCATCGAGCGGGCGCCACAAGCGGTTCACGCTGCCCTCGCGCTCATGCACCGCGAGTTCCACCTGGCGGCGGATGGGGAGTTGTGGCGCCAGCTGTGTTATCTGGAAGGTGCGTGCGAGACCGCGCTTGACGCGTTGCGGCGCGGGCAGGTGGGTCACGTCCTCACCCATCAACCACACTGCACCAGCGCTGGGCGACAGTGCGCCGGTGATCAGGTTGATCAGCGTGGTCTTGCCCGCACCGTTGGGTCCGATGAGGCCCACGCGGTTGCCGAGCTGCAGTTGCAAGGACACATCGCGCGTGACCTTCAGTCCCCCGAAGGCTTTGTTCAAGTGCTGGATGTCGAGCAAGGGGGTGGTCATGCGGCCTCCTGCGCGGAGCGCAGCGCCCCGAACTGCGCCAGTCGCTGGCGAAGTACGCGAACCCAGAGTTCGCGGGGAATAAGCACCACCACCACCAGCATGCCGCCGATGATGAACAGCCAGTGATAGGGATTGATCGACGCCGCCCAGTGGTGGATCGTCATGAACACCGCGGTGCCTGCGATCGCGCCGAACAAGCTGCCCGCGCCGCCGAGCACCAGCATCACCAGCGCTTCGGCCGACAGCTCGAAACCCAGCGTGTCGAGCCCCACGATCTGGTTCACTTGCGCATTGAGCGCGCCCGCGATGCCCGCGAAGGCACCGGCCAGCGTGTAAAGCTTGAGCAACTGCCCGCGCACCGAGCCACCGATGGCACCTGCGCGCACGCGGTTCTGGTGGATGCCCAGCACGCTCAGACCGAAGGGCGATCCCATCAGGCGGCGCATGGCCCACAGGCACAGCAGCATCACCATCACGCAATAGACGAAGGCCACCCGACCGTAGAGGTCGAAGCCCCAGATCCCAAAGAGCTTGTCGACCGTGAAACCGGTGAGGCCGTCTTCGCCGCCGGTCCAGTCGCGCAGTTTGCTGGCCGCGTTCTGCGCGATCTGCCCCACGGCCACGGTGAGCATTAGGAACGTGAGACCTTCGTAACGCAGAAGGAACAGCCCCGACAGCGCCGCCAGCGCGGCGCCGGCGGCGGCACCCGCCAGCAGGCCGAACAGGGGGTTGCCGGTGAGGTGCATGGCCAGCAGGCCACTGGCGTAGGCGCCGATGCCGAACATGGCCGAGTGGCCCAGCGTGGCCAGACCGCCGTAGCCGACCACGAGGTCGAGCGACATCACGAAGATGGCCATGGTGGCAATGCGAGCGGCCAACGACAGCTGATCGGGCCAGATGAAGTAGATGGCCACCGACAAGGCGATCAGCACGAGGTAGGGCAGGCTGCGTGTCATGGCGTCAGGCCTTTCGCGGCACCAGCAGGCCGTGGGGACGCCAGGCCAGCAACAGCGCCATGGCCAGGAAGAAGAACAGGCTGCCCCAGTCGGAGGCCAGGTACTTGCTCGCGGTCTCGATGGTGCCCAGCGCCAGTGCCGCGGCCAGCGAGCCCGCGATGCTTCCCATGCCGCCCACCGCTACCACCACGAGCACCAGAACGAGGTACTTGACTGGGTAGTACGGCTCTAGCGGCATAAGTTCGGCCCCTAGTACGCCGCCCAGGGCGGCGAGCGAGGCACCCACAGCGAAGGTCAGCACGTAGACGAGCTGCACCGGGATGCCGAGCGCGGATGCGGCACCGGTGTTGTCGACCGTGGCCCGCAACCACACACCGAAACGGGACCGGTTGAGCACCCACCATGCCAGCAACACCACCAGCAGGCCGCAGCCAATGACCAGCAGGCGCTGCGCGGGGAGCGTTCGAAAGCCCAGATCCACCGGCGTCTGCAACCAGGCTGGCAAGGGGATCAGCTGCACTTCGGGGCCGGCCAACAGGTTGGCCGAGGCCACGAACAGAAAGGTCAGGCCAATAGTGAACAACACCTGCTGCAGTTCGCTGCGTCGGTACAGACGGCGCAACACGAGCGCTTCGAGCAAAGCGCCCAGCGCGCCGGTGGCCACGATGGCCAGAGGCACACCGACCTCGAAGGGTATGCCCTGCTCGCGCACCAGCCAGGCCGCAAGGTAGCCCCCGGTCATGGCGAATGCGCCATGCGCGAGATTCACAAAGCGCATTAGCCCGAGCGTGACCGACAGGCCCACGGCAATGATGAACAGCACCATGCCGTAGGCCAGGCCGTCGATCAGGATGTTGGCAATCAGGGTCACGCCCGTGTCCACGTCAAGTGCTGGGTCGGCTTACTTGGCCAGGCCGTGATCGACCTGCGGGCCGAAGCTCTGCACTTCTTTGTTGATGAGCAGGCCGCCAGCGCCCTTCTCGACTGTGCGCAGGTACACGTTCTGCGTGATGTGGCGCGTATTCGGATCGATACTCACGGGACCGCGCGGGCTATCCCACTTGTGGCCCTTGATGGCGGCCATGGCTTTCTCGCCATCGCGCTTGCCGCCGGTGGCTTCGATCATCTTGTGGATCACAGCCATGCCATCCCAGGCGCCCACGGTGGCGTAGTTGAGCACCGCGTCCTTGTTCACCTTGGCCACGGCCGCTGCAAAGGTCTTGTTCGCTGGCGAGTCGTGTGCCGCGCTGTAGTGGAAGGCGGTGGTCAGACCGAGCGCAGCATCACCAAACTTCTGCAGGTCGAACTCGTCGGTCTCCGCGGTGCCCAAAAACTCGATGCCGGCCTGGCGCAGGCCGTTCTCGTTGTAGGCCTTCACGAAACCCAGGTTGGGTGGGCCGCCGGGCAGGAATACGTAGACCGCCTGCGCACCACTGGCCTTGATGCGTTGCGCGAAGGGCGCGAAATCGGTGGTGCGAATCGGCATGCGGATGGTCTCGACCACCTCACCACCTTGCTTCGTGAATTCGGCCTTGAAGGCGTTTTCGGCATCGACACCGGGGGCGTAATCGGTCACGGCCGTCACCACCTTCTTGATGCCCTTCTTGGCTGCGTGCTGCGCCAGCGGCACCGTGACCTGCCACAGCGTGTAGCTAGTGCGCACGTAGTAGTCGCTTTTCGTCGTTATGTCCGAAGTGGCGGCGTTGAACACCACGAAGGGCGTCTTCGACTCTTGGATCACCGGCGCGACTGCGAAGGCGTTGGGCGAGAACACCACGCCGCCGAGGTAGTCCACCTTGTCCTTGACCACCAGTTCCTGCGCCAGCGTGCGCGTGTTGGCGGGGTTGGGGCCGCCCTCGTCGCGGTAGATGAACTCGATATCCTTGCCGGCGAGCTTGCCGCCCTGCTGGGCGACGTATGCCTCGGCACCGGCCTTGAACAGCGCGCCGTAGTGCGCAAACGGGCCAGAGAAGGGGGCAATGATGCCGACCTTGACCGGCTGGGCAGCGGCGCTACCAAAGGCCAGCGCGACCGCGGCCGCGCCAAGAAGCTTCCATTGAAAACGCATGTCTGTCTCCTGGGATGGGCTCGCTCGGTGCGGCGAAGCTGGAGTCAGATGCTATTTCAACTCGTTGATATACCAACTAGTAGAAACCCCAAGCTATCGCCATCCATACCGTCCGGGCGTCTGTGAACAGTGACCGAAACAATGCCGCAAGTACTCGGCATCAATCTGGTGTTGGACCTTCGAGGCAGCTCAATGGATCTGTACCTTGCGCCCGCCAGAAGCGCTGATCGATTCGCCCAACTCGGTCAGCATCGCTGTGGGAAGGTGCTCAAGGCTCAGCACACGGTTTCCCAAAGAAGCAGCTCTTCCTGCCGCCATCACTGTGGCCTGAAAAATCTCCCGCGCGCTCAAGTGCGCCAACGCCACCACGATTCGCCGATCCGGCTCCCCCGCCCCGAACCCCACCGCCTTCAGTGCGTTCTTCACCACACTTCGTGAGAGCTGAATCGCCTGCTCCGCATCCGGCAGCATGATGAAGAACTCCCTGAAACGCGATCGCAGGGTGGCCGGTACCCACCAGGGGTAGTTAGCCGTCGCAATCCAGGCGATCTGGCTCGCATCGAGCTCCAGGTCCAGACTGATGTCACGCACCTTGGCTGCCGAGACCGGCTCCAGAAGCGAGTGCAGCACCCCGGTCGGCGACGAGAACCCACCCGAGGTCTTGCCCATGGTCTGTGCCTTATCCAACTCGTCCAGGATCACGAGCGGGTTGGCGTATTCGCCAAGACCCAGCAGATCGAAGACCAGCCCGTAGCGCGAGTTGCCCCAGACAGCGTCCGAGCCAAGCAGCGCCCCGGAGGTTTCAGCCTGATCCATCGGGTGGCGGCGCACGGGCACCCCGAGCACCTTGGCCAGGGATTCGCAAAAGTGGGTCTTGCCGACACCGGGTGGACCGTAGAGCAGCAAGGGGGGCAAGCGCACCGGCGGTTTCAGCTGCTCTGCCGCCTCTCGATCTGTACTGGACCTCTTGCTCGCACCCTTCCCTGCTCTGGCCTTCTTCCGGTTCGCGGACGCTTGCCCGGTCTCGGCGTTTCCGGCCCCGAAACACATCTTCTGCAGCGCCACGTGGTTCGCCACAAACTGAATAACTTCACCGAAGTGCGGGTGATCCTCCTGCAGCGCCAGGATCGCCTCCACCGACGCCGGACTTCCGACCCGCCGCCAGGGCCCCCGGGCCTTGAGCAGGTAGCCCAGCGGCTCGTTCCTTTTCTTCGCGTCCGAGTCCACGCTCTGCGCCGAGGCCGCCATGCGTTGCACGTCCTCCTCCCGGTACACCCGCAGACGCTGGGTCGGGGGCAGTTTCTCGATCTGGGCCCGAAGCTCGCCCTGATCCGGGTTGAAGCCCATGCGCCGCAGTTCCGCGTCCATCTTTTCGCGGGTCTGCTGCTCCTGTCGCTCGGCCGCCTTGGCAGCAAGCTCCTGTCGCTCTCGCTCTCGATCTTGTTCTCGCGCTCTCTCTCGCTGCGCCGGATTCTCCTCCCGACGCACGTGCTTGCCGTGTTCGTCGGTCTCGGCCGATTCAGCGGCCTCCTTCTCAAGGCGCTGCTTGAGCTTCTTGAACTGCTCGGCCACGCCCGGGGGCAGCAGGAGCTCGTGCTCGTAGTTGTCGGCGAAGTGGGGTAGTCCCACGAAGTTGCCGTCCTGCAGCAGCCGCGAACGGCCTTGCGCAGGAGGTGCAGTGAAGCTGGGCGGTCGGCGCCGGGCCATCGGGGCCAGTACCCAACCGGGCTTGGGGTGCAGGTACGGGCTCACCGCGTCAACCATGGACACGCCTGGGCCCATCGGGTTGATGGACTCGGGATCGGTCTTCTTGGGGTCGGTCATCTCTGCTCTCCCCGGTCTCACTTCAACGCGCGCAGCTTGTTGTAGTGGCTGATGCGGATTTGCTCGATCGCAGGCGGCACACCCCTACCGCCGAAGCGCCGGCCCACCTGCCCCTTCTCGATGAAGGACAGCGCCACCTCGGCCTCGGGTCGCTTGCGCACCAGGTGGGCTGCCAGGCGCTGCAGCACCAGCACGGCTTTGGGGCCGGAGTACATCAAGGCATAGACCTGCCGGTTGTGGCCGATGCGGCGCTTCACCTCATGGATCGGGGCGGGCACGCCCACGCACACCCGAAAGTGCTTCAGGGTCTGCAGGTCGTTCTGCGTCACCTGCACCACCAGGCGGTAGGTGCTGGCGCGGTTGGGGTACGTTTGCTTCACGATGGCCACGCACCCGTCGCCGTCGAGCATCCCGGCCGCCCAGGCCAGGCTCGGACGGGGCCAGGGGATGGAGCGGTTTTCATAAGCACGGCGCTCGTGGTCCGGAACGCGAACGGGTGTCGGCTTCGAGCCCAAGCCCGAGAACATGGCCAGGGACGACAGCCGCGCAGAGTCATCGACATCGGAGTCGTCGATCTCGGGCATCTCGGTGAGCGGGCCCTCGTCCAGGTCGAGCGCGAACTGGTCATCGTCGGTGTCTGCACCGGCCAGGTCGGCGGAGTCTTCGGCATCGGCCTGGCCACCAGGTTCAACCGGTTCAGCTGGGACCCGAGCCAGCGCCGCCGTCACCAGGGTGGGTACGGGCTCCAGCGGCAGCGGCTGCTGGACTTCGTCGTCCGCATCACGCAGCCGGGCATACGCTTCGCGGCGCGCCAGCTGCATGGCATCACAGAAGGTCTGCGCCATGAGCGAGAACCGCGGGTTCACCGGGTTCTTGCCCAGCGGGCCGTATTTGCTGCCAATGCGGTACTGCTGGTGCACGGCATCACTGAGCAGCAACTGCAACCAAACACCGTCGTTGACCGCTGCCTTCATTCCATCCAGGCCATCCACCTCCTCGCTCTTCGGCTCCAAGTTGATGAAGCGCGTGAGCAGCCCGCGCAGCGTGAGCTGGGTCAGCGGGTGCGCGGCGCGCTCGGCTTCGCGCTCACGCGCCAGAGCTTCGCTGGAGGAGTAACCCGCACCGGACACCAGGTCCGGTGCTGCGTGCAGCGCCCCCAGTTCGGCGATCAGGCAGGCCAGGCGAACGAGCGAGGTTTCGTCGCGGGTCAGTTCGGGGCTGTTGACCTGCTCGGCTGCGACCACACCCAGGGCCAACGGGTGAACCACGCTGCGCGCACGCACCTCGGGCAACAGAGCCACGAGCGCCTGCTCGATGTCGGCCCGTGCGATTGCCGCCATGAAGAACGCCTGGTGAGCGGGCTTCAGGCTCAGGACGGCGTGGCTCA